>Ga0207796_1000872_pt1 | contig 10934 bp, 9 predicted proteins | sample Pon1CUnioCityCA_6_FD_187274 | JGI IMG/M metagenome (GOLD analysis project Ga0207796, IMG submission 187274) | Marine sediment microbial community from Union City, CA, USA - Pond 1C Sediment 1 (SPAdes) | ecosystem: Environmental > Aquatic > Marine > Intertidal zone > Salt pond sediment ...
AGAAAGCTCGCAGAGAGTGGAAATTAAGACGGTTGAAGATCTGATACTTAGACCCGGGAAAGTGTCAACTTTTCAGTGTCCGACGGTTTTGAAAGATAAAATCAACAATAAAGTGTGAGAGTTTGTTTTTCTTGGTATGGGCCAGTCATGAGAGTGCTCTTAATTTCCGCTAATACGGAAAAAATCAACATGTCGGTTCTGCCACTGGGTCTGGCCTGTGTTGCCGCGGCGACGGAGGAGGCCGATCATCAAATTAAGGTTGTGAATTTGATGGACCAGCAAGATTCCAGACAGGTGCTCAAAGAAGCTGTCGAGGACCTGCGACCTGAGGTGATTGGAATTTCGCTGAGAAACGTCGACGACCAGTGCATGGAAAACCCGAAGTTCTTTCTTGTTTCAGTGAAAAAGATTGTTCAACATTGCCGCGATCTCTCAGAGGCACCAATTGTGCTAGGTGGCCCGGGATACAGTATTTTTCCCAAGGCTGCATTGGAATACTTGCGAGCTGATATGGGCATAAAAGGAGAGGGGGAAAGCGCGTTTGTCTCTCTCTTGGAGCGGCTGAGTCAGAAATCAGATATTGCCGGCATCCCTGGTCTGTTTCTGCCGGACCGTCCTCTTTCAGAGCCAGCAGGCGTCACACGAGATCTAAATGAACACCCGCTGCCGCGCCCTGATCTTAACCTGTGGTCTTCTTCACTGGCTGCTGGCCAAGAGGATTTATGGATCCCCTTCCAGACCCGAAGAGGATGCCCTATGAACTGCAGCTACTGTTCAACCGCAAGCATCGAAGGCCGAATCATAAGAAAACGTTCTGCTGATAAGGTGGTTGAGTCAATTTCCCGTTATGCGGATGCCGGATTTCACAGGTTCTTTTTTGTGGACAACATTTTTAATCTACCCGCATCGTATGCAAAGCAAATTTGTGACGGCTTAATCTCAGCCGGACTCAATGTTTCCTGGCGCTGTATTTTGTATCCTTACCGGGTAGACAAGGAACTTGTTGAGAAGATGTCAAGGGCTGGTTGCAAGGAGGTAAGTTTGGGTTGCGAAAGTGGTTCTGGAAAAATCCTGCATGCAATGAATAAAAGATTTCAACCAGAAGAGGTGCGACACATATCTGATTTGCTCAAAGGCCATGGAATTCGTCAGATGGGGTTTCTTTTGCTGGGAGGTCCTGCCGAAGACAAAAAGACGGTAAAGGAGAGCCTCACGTTTGCTGATTCGTTGAACCTGGACTTCATGAAAATCACTATAGGCATCCGGATTTATCCGCATACTGATCTGGCACAAACAGCAGTGAAGGAAGGTCTGATAACGCCCGATGAGAACCTTCTGTTCCCAAGATTTTATGTCAATAAAGAGCTGGAACATTGGCTCCCCAAGACCGTTGAGGTTTGGAGAAAAGACAGGCCTCACTGGCTTGCATAGTGCAGCAGAAGCAGCCCACTTTTCTGCTTTTAAGTTGATGGGACACAAAAGATGGGAGGAAATCCGACGGATTTAGAACTGAAGGGTGAATTTATGGAGCGTTGGGGAAAATATTTTGATGGATCAGACCTTCCGATCACCTTTTTTTATGCTGATCAAAAAGGACCTGTTGAGGTGGTGAAGCCACCCTCGGGTCATCAGTGCTTTATTGGCGTGCTCGGCAAGGTTCGAAAAGGCGCATCGCTCTGTTTCGATGTAAATTCTATTGGATGTGGTGGCGGCAAGCGCTACCTTGGATTTACCGAGGAAATCATGCCGGATTTTGAGTATTTTCTTTCTTGCGGTATTCCGGGAAAACTTGAAGGGGAGCGTTACAAAAAGACGCCTGAAATGGTGCAAGCGGCAATGAAACACATGCCTCCGTTTGAGGCACCCGGCAAATTCATTGTATTCAAAAGATGGGATATGCTTGAGGCCTCAGATAATCCCGAGGTTGTCATCTTTTTTGCCAAGCCTGATGTGTTATCCGGTCTTTTTACTCTCGCCAACTTTGATGAGATCGAACCGAACGGGGTTTTTGCGCCTTTCTGTGCCGGCTGCGGTTCCATTGTGCAGTATCCTTATCTTGAAAGGAATGCGGAACGACCCAGGGCTGTTTTGGGAATGTTTGACGTTTCGGCCAGACCGTTCGTTCCAGGGAGTGCACTCACTTTCGCCGCGCCGCTGAACAGATTTATACGGATGATAGAGAATATGGACGAGAGTTTTCTCATCACCCAATCCTGGAGCAAAGTGAGGAAGCGATTAAATTCCGGATGATCAGAAGAAGCAGCAAACAGGGTTTCCAATCTGATATAGGTTTTTCCTTTCTCGGTGTTTCGACAAGAAGAGGGAATTCACTTCGTCGTGCAGAATCGCGCTGAAATAGGAAAAAAACAAAAGGTCGAAAGGTCGAAAAACTCTGGTAAGGCAGCACATATGAAGAATTTTAAAACAAGTGAATCAAAAAAGCTGTACAGAAAAGCGAATAGATATTTAGCAGGAGGCGTGGGGAGCCACGCTAGAAGCAGAGAAGCCGGTTATAATCCGTATCCTCTCTATATGAAAAAAGGTGAAGGCGCGAGGATTTATGATGTAGATGGACACGAATACATAGATTATCTTATGGCTCTGGGACCTCTTTTTTTCGGTCACAAACCAAAGGAAATATTTGATAAGGTCTTTGAGGAAGTTTCTGAGACAGGCACTATTTTAGGCGCTCCATATCAAATTGAGTATTTAGTCGCGAAGAAATTGGTCAAGTTAATTCCTTGTTTTGAACTGGTCCGCTTTACCAGTAGCGGCTCCGAAGCGGTCATGGCGGCACTCCGACTGGCCAGAGCGTATACAGGAAAAACTAAGATCGTTCGTTTCGAAGGGCATTATCACGGCTGGGCGGATTGTATTCATATAGGGTCTACACCAGAACTCAACAAAAATACCGGCAGGATCGTCAAACCTATAAAACCATCGTCTCCGGGAATTCCGAGGACATATGCTAATGACATTATTGTACTCCCTTGGAATCAACCAAAGATACTCGCAAAAACCCTCAAGGATTTTGGAGGGAAGATTGCTGCAGTAATTACGGAACCTGTAATGTGTAACACGGGAGTTATTTTGCCAAAGGACGATTATCTTCATGAACTTCGCCTGATTACAGAACAGTGTGAGGTGCTACTAATTTTTGATGAAATAATTACTGGATTCAGATTGGGATTGGGAGGGGCACAGGAATATTTCAATGTTAAACCGGATCTAGCTGTCTTTGGGAAAGCTCTCGGGGCTGGCTTTCCCGTAGCAGCTTATGGCGGAAAAAAGGATATAATGCAACTTACCGCTGAGGGCAAAGTTCCACTGGGAGGGACGTTTAATAGCAATGTTGTCGCGATGGCTGCTGCAAATGCTACGCTCCAGCTGTTGGAGGAAAACTCCAATACCATTTATCCTGCATTATTTCAAAAAGGAGAGCTTTTGGTCCGGGGTTTAAATGATGTGATGGATAATCTGGGAGTACCAGCTTTTGCTACAGGGCTGGGTCCAATGCTTCAGGTCTGGTTCTCAGAAAATAGAATTGAAAATTATAGACAAGCGAAGAGATACTCAAAACCTGATAAATACAAAAAATTCTGGATAGCAATGCTTAAACAAGGGGTTTATTTCCATCCTTCACCCTTTGAGCTTTGGTTTATTTCTACCGCTCATTCACGCAGTGATATTGATATAACCATCCAGAAAGCTGAAAAAGCTGCCCGACTGATTTGATTTGAAAGGCAAAAACGAACAAAGGATGGATTCAGCGGTATATGGACGAGATCTTGCTGAACATGGATGAAGCGGGCATATTGGAAGGAATTTCAACCAATAGGAGTTTTATTTCCCAGATAATTCAAATCCTGGAAGGGATGAGGAAATAGAAGCACAGGATTCTCAGAATTAGAAAACTTCAGCCCCACTCAACTTAACGTTTGCAATCTGCATTTCTCGCTAAATGCGTGTAAGGAGGCAGCGAATGGCTCATGAGATTTTGAACCTGAGCAAAGTGCATCGGACCAAGGGCTATTCTCATGCGGCAAAGGTAGGGAATACCCTTTACATTGCCGGCCAGGTCGCCAAGGATGTGGAAGGTAACTTGGTTGGCAAAGGAGATTTCGAAACCCAGGCCCGTCAGGTCTTTACCAATCTAAAGAGCATACTTGATGAGGCTGGGGGGAGAATTGAGAATATTGTAAAAATGACCACCTTCCTGACCCATTTTGACTATATCGAAACCTATCGTAACGTCCGAGATGAGTTCATACAGGAGCCCTATCCTCCGAATACGTTGCTGATCGTAGATAGTTTGGCGATGGCGGAGTACATGATGGAAGTGGAGGCAATCGCCATACTCGATTGATTGAGTGAAAAGCCCTCTCGAGTTGCTTCCTGTAGACGAAGCATTTCAGAGTCAACTTGAGGAGATGAGAGATGCCGATCTCGAGCTTCAACCCAGGAATGGGTCATGGCGACAGATCAAGTTAAGCTGAGTTTTCCTAATTCACATCGGTCTCCTGAGAAGGGCGATTGATAATGGGGGGTAGGATGGAAAAGAATCGCATTTGTGAGCTTTTGGGTATTCAATATCCAATAACACGCCATCTCTACTGAAGCATACGCCAGACATGCTGAGAAGGTGGGCGTTGATGCTTATTGACAAGCATTGTTCACTTTTGACCCACCCCGAATATCGAATCATACTGTTTCAAACATTACTCACCGTAAATCACACATTATGCAAGTATCTAATAATATGAAAGCTTCGTGAATTGCCCCCTCAATAACATAAGAATGAAAAGAGTTGGCCATATAAGTTAAGCTTATCAGATAATTCTGGATAATATGAACTGAGAACATTTTAGGAGGAGGAATGTGATGGAAGAGTGGATGAAACAGGGAGAGAAGTTGAGGGGCTTTGTGAATCCGGCCACCCTGCCGGTGGCGGTCAAATTCCTGGGGGATGAATCGGAGATCCCGAAAAAGGCAAGGCGGCCCCTGCGGGATTTGAAGGTGAAGATGGCCCCCTGCCAGGGCTCGGCAATGGCCCGGCGTTACGGGTGGACCATGGCGTTTGCACAGGAGGACGTGGCATGTGCCATCGCAGCCCACAACTATGGGTGGGAACGGCTCACGGACAAAGAAGGGGCTATACACTTTCTCACCCAAATGAAGTATGCGGTCGATGAGAAGGCGGCCGAAGGCGTCCTGGACGACTTCCCCCTACTCAACCTGGATCGAATGCCCATCGTCGCCTACTCACCGCTGGAGCGAACCAAGGTCGAACCCGACGTGGTTCTCATCTACGTCAATCCGGCGCAGATGATGCGCCTCATCCACGGAGCCACCCAGCGCACAGGCAAGCCCTTGGAAAGCCGGTTTTCGGGTCGGGCCGCCTCCTGCTCCGAGGGTGTAATCGCTGCGTACAATGACCAGGAATACAAGGTGGTGGTCCCCGGCAACGGAGACCGGGTCTGGGCCTCTTGCCAGGACCACGAAATGGTCATGGCCGTACCTGCCGGCAAACTGGCCGACCTGGTGAACGGCCTGGAGCAGACCCACCGAATGGGTGTCCGTTATCCCATCCCGACGTACATGAAATACGAACCCGAAGTGGGATTCACCGTCCCCCTGGCGGACATCTTCAAAAAAGAACACCTAAACAAACTGTTCCGACGCTAAGAAGATTATTTCTCTCGCCAAGACGTCGAGCGGCCAAGATCTTTTACTTACGGAAGTCATTTTTTTCTATGGAGCATAGTTGGAGTGCGCTCTTGGATCAAGCAGAATCGGATCAGAGGATCTTGTGGTTGCAACTTGAGGATCTGAAATCGGAACCTGTACCCGGCAAGGGTGTGAATATCGACATTTACTTAGCTAGGGATATAGGCCTAAGCCGAGTACAAACCGGTTTCGAAAATAAAGTTGTGTGCACCAAACGCGAATTGCTCAAAATTTTGCCCCTGTTTCTCTATAGTAATCTTCGATGGTTTGGAAAAAAACAAAACAATACTCGGATCGATTGAGTTCAGTGCACTGATTATTTTAAATGTCTTTCCTGCAGTATTTCCCCCGCACTCCTAATCCTTTTTTCAAATTTTTTTTCGATAAGTTGTGGACTTAGAACTTTCCCTCCGCCTATGAACCCCACCAATCGAATGATTAAATCAAATGAGACCAAGGAGGCGCTGCAGAAGCCCTCGATATGATTGCTGATGGGCCAATAGGGGCGTCGATTAAAAGAAAAATAGCGCCAAAATGACGGAAAGGCATGTCATTTTGGAGCCAAGTTGAACTGAGCAAAGAAGAATTGGGTTTCATTTCAAGAGAAAGGGTCGTTACCCAAGTGCAAAAATTGCACCTGCAAGCTCGAAATCACCTGGCCAATCCGCTTTCCGGAATCTTATTATGTTGCCCAATGCGGTGTAGCTGATAAGCGATATAAAGCATAAGTGAACTAAAGTTATATTCTTTGGCTTGAAGGAAAACAAAACTGACAGTTCCAATCAGTCGTTCTCTAATCGTGGCATAGGTTTTGAATTACTCAACCGTAAGATAATACCGAAACATTACAGTAAAAAAGCCAAGCATCGAACTTGACGGTAAGGATGCTTGGCTCCTGACAAAACTTGAGGGCTTCTAGACCGGCTCAAGTCAATGGCAATTTACCAACAGGCATATGAATTGTCAACAGGCCCTCTAATCCGAGTTGGAGGGCTTTTTTGTGTTCGCTATCATGGCCACTCAAAAAAGTCTTCTGGAGCTGGAGGTTAACATGAACTCTCCGTATATACCAGAAGCATACAATCGGCCGTTTTCTCTTTTGTTTTACCTATTATGTTTTATGCAAATGACATTTTTTTCCGTTTTTTTCAATCCGCAGCTTGCCGCAGCCGCCAATGTCTCATTTCAATGGGATGAAAACATCGAGGCAGATTTAGCCGGCTATATGATTCATTACGGAACTTCAAGTGGAATATACACATCAAATGAGGATGTGGGAAATCAGACCACCTATGCACTTTCCGGCCTTGAGGAGGGAAACACCTATTATTTTGCTTTAACTGCGTACAATACCCAACTCGCGCACAGCGATTTCTCAGTTGAGCTGTCTAAATATATTCCCGAATCGGACACTGACCAGGATGGTCTGACAGACAATGATGAAACATCCATTTACAATACCGACCCAAACAATCCAGACACCGACGGGGATGGCATAAATGACGGAGACGAGGTTGCTTTCTGGGGATCAGATTGGGGTAAGGATTTTGATAATGATGGGTCAATCAATCTTCTGGATTCAGATTCTGACGGGGATGGCTACTCGGATGGCGTGGAGATGACTGAAGGTTCTGATCCTTCTAATCCAGATTCTACTCCGCTCGTAATTGTGGATGAGGAAACAACCATCTTGGAAGCTGATTTTGATCTTGGTGAGGAAGATTTTGTTTATCTGGACGATGTTTTTCTTGGCACTTACAGACCCAAATATGCAAACGGTGCCTGGTCAGCTTCAGGCGGCTTTGTCGGGGGAGGGCTGCAGGTGACCCTGGGTGGCATTGATAATGAGGACATCCTGGATATGTCGGGTGGTTGGAAAAAAGTTTTCACTCTAAACAATCAGACGGAGGTCATCCTTTCTTTTCATTACAATCTGACTCAATCCTCTGACTACGAAAGCGATGAATTTAGTCAAGTTTTGGTGAGCATTGACGGGGTTCTCTATGGCCAGGCATCCAACGACTTTGTGGATGAAATTGCCGGAGACGGCAACGGTGGAAATCCACAAACAACGGGTTGGCGCCTCTTTCAAATCAACCCCGGAACCCTATCCGATGGAGATCACACGCTCATTATCGGCGGCTACAACAATAAGAAGACATACGGTGACGAAATCACCCAAATTCTTATTGATGATGTACTGGTGACCAGCATAATCGATTATGGGGAAAACTTGTCCCCGGTTGCGGACGACCAGGCGGTGACGACTGCGAAGAACACAACAATGTCGGTGACCCTGACCGCGGTGGATCCGGATGGTGATTCCTTAACCTACAGCATTGTCACAGACCCGACAAATGGCTTACTCAATGGTACAGCACCGAGTTTGACCTACACCCCCCATTCCGATTATATCGGAGAGGACACTTTTACTTTCAAGGCCAATGACGGATTGGCGGATAGCAATGTGGCTACAGTGAGTATTACGATAACTTCAGTAAATGAAAACCCGGTAGCCATCTTTTCCTGTGTTTGTGATGGACTGATTTGCACGTTTGATGCCTCTCAATCTTATGACAGCGATGGCTTCGTGGAACACTACTCATGGGACTTTGGAGATAGCGTAAGCGGCAGTGGTGAAACCATTACTCATACCTACCAAGCGGCGGGCACCTATAATGCCTCTCTTACTGTCACTGACGACGATGGTGCCACTCATATAGCCTGGCAGAACGTCAATGTTACTGAACCGAGTCAAACCACCACTACCATTGAACCGACGTATACCATGCACGTGGGAGATTTAGACGGCAAAAGTGTAAACCTAAGGAATCATTGGAAAGCGGAAGTGACTATTACAGTCAACGACACAAATGAGAACCCTGTGAAAGGTGCAATTGTGAGCGGCATTTGGAGTGGAGGGACAGAAGGAGAACGCTCATGCACAACTGACGAATTGGGTCAGTGTTTAATTGCGAGTCGTCAAATCCACAAAAAAATCGATGAAGCAGTCTTTACGGTCGGCAACATATCTCATGATGCTCTGACATATGTGGCGGCAGACAATTGGGATCCTGATGAAGACAGTGATGGTTCCACAATCAGAGTGTATAAACCATGATTCTATGCAGCCAAAGAAATGCGATTCAAAATGTAGAGGTATATGGCAGGGTCATTTGGTCCTGCCTTTTTTTCCACGTGGTGATAACTGCAATTTACCTCAGAGTGCACAAAAAGTGCGATATCATGCATTATTTCAGGTAATGGCAGGTATTCAAGGCTTGAGGTGTGGGGCCATCAGACTCTTTCACCCCTAATTTGAACCGATTTCTCTCGGCTTCATCGTTTTTGAGGCCTTTCATAGAATTACCATCCTTCCTTTCACCTCTAACCTCCATTTTGGAAGTGACTCATGAAATATCCTTTGAAAATGCCTGAACGTTACTTCTGACAGACGGAGGTTCTGTTGGGAAGATGAGCGCACAAGCATGGCCAATTCATAGGATTGATTCTCTTTGTCCAAATCCATCAAGTGCTTTACAGCTCACAACGTGATTGATTCAGGAAAGGAGGAAAGTATCGCTGACTATCAGGCAATAGTTATCGGCAGTGGCGCTGGTGGGCTTTCATCATCCCTGTTTCTGGCCAAACAAGGTTTTCAGTCGGATAACAGCAGAATAAAGAGCCAATGATTTCAGATAAATACCATGATTTCATTGGCTTTTTTGTTATATGAAGTTGGGAAATGTTAGGGAGGAAAAAATTGACTTCGCGGGCACAGAATAGGCATAATATCAAAAGGACAATTTTCAGATTGAAAATGTCGTGTTCCTGTGACCTAAATAAGCTTTCGTCGATATGGAAGAGACCCCAAGGTTTCCAATCGCAGTGTTTCAAAAATCTAAATTGATACGATTTTTTATTGTTTTCAGGAAGAAACGAAATATAATCGCTAATTACCCATTGGGTCTCACGATCGGGTTTCATTAAACGCGGGATCCTACAGGTTTAATGATGAAAAAATTTATCATTGCCATCATCGTACTCGCCGGAGCCGGCCTGCTGGGATGGAAGATTTATGAAAAAGCATCCGCCTCCGGCACCGGCTCCAGGCATCCTCGTGCGCGCATACCGGTGGCGGTCGAGATCGCCGAAGTGAAAAAATCGGAGATCACGGACACCGGATCTTACACGGGCTCCCTCTACCCCGTATCGGAATTCACGCTGGCCCCTAAAATCTCGGGCCGCCTCGAAAGGATTCTGTTTCATATAGGGGATGTGGTGAAACCGGGCCAGCTGGTGGCTGCACTGGACGACGAGGAATACCGGCAACAGCTTAAGCAGGCACAGGCCGAATTTGCGGTTGGAAAGGCCACACTCCAGGAGAGAATCGACACGCTGGAAAACGCCCGGAGTGAATATAAGAGAACCGTGGCCCTGCGGGAAAAGAAGATCGCCTCCGCATCCGACCTGGATGCAGCCGAAGCCGAATTCAAGATTCAGGAAGCCAAGGTGAAAGTGGCCGAAGCACAGGTGCTCCAGAAAGAGGCCGCGCTCATTGCGGCCAAGATCCGGCTTTCCTACGCGCGTATCCATGTGCCGGAGGGCATGAATGGAGATTACAGGGTCGTCGGGGAACGATTCGTCCACGAAGGTGCCTTACTCTCGCCGAACACGCCGATTGTTTCAATCCTGAATATCGCAAAAATCATCGCGGTGATTCACGCCATAGAACGGGATTATGAGCGTATGAAACCCGGGCTCCAAGCCAGGATCTCCACCGATGCTTTCCCGGGGCGGACCTTCACCGGTACCGTGCTGAGAATAGCACCGCTGCTGAAAGAAAAATCCCGCCAGGCCAGGGTCGAAATAGAAATCCCGAACGACGGGCTGGTTCTCAAGCCCGGGATGTTCATCAAGGCTCAGGTTGAATTCGGCAGGCGCCAGAACACCACAGTGATCCCCGTTTCTTCGCTGGTGAAAAGAAACGACGAACAGGGAGTGTTCCTTGCCGATCTGGACAAAAATACCGCCCGATTTGTCCCGGTCCATACGGGCGTCGTGAACGGAGGCATCGCGGAAGTGGTCAGTCCGGTGCTTGACGGCTGGGTCGTGACGCTGGGGCACCACCTGCTCGAAGACGGCGGTGCCATAAGGGTTCCGGAAAAAGAAACGGACAAGAGCCCCGTCTTCGAGAGCTTGAAACG
>Ga0207796_1000873_pt1 | contig 10929 bp, 10 predicted proteins | sample Pon1CUnioCityCA_6_FD_187274 | JGI IMG/M metagenome (GOLD analysis project Ga0207796, IMG submission 187274) | Marine sediment microbial community from Union City, CA, USA - Pond 1C Sediment 1 (SPAdes) | ecosystem: Environmental > Aquatic > Marine > Intertidal zone > Salt pond sediment ...
CCCGATTGTGGCCAGGCGAGCTTTGTCGCCATGGAGGGCTGCCGCAAGTGCGTGAACTGCGGCTTTAGCGAGTGCTAGGGGGTTGCGGCCCCGGGCAGCAATCAAAACGAATGACGTGCGTTTCCGTTAAGAACGCTTCGCTCCCGCAGGACCCGAGGCAGAGTTTTGCCTCGTGAAGTGTGCTGTCGTGTTGTAGGAATTCCACACACGTAGCGTTTGTCACCCCAGGATGGATATGCTATCAAATACAACTTATAACGGAGGGTTTTCCTTATCGATATGTTTTGCTCTGCACGATGCGGTCCGGCAGCAGGGGGATGGGGTATGACAAGGCCAAAGGCCACGGTCATGCCCTCGCTGCCCATTTGGTCTACTCGTGCTGCTGCACACTGCGGACCAGCTCAATGTTCATCCTAAGCCACTCGTTCACCAGGTCCTGAACGCTGGTGTCCTTCTCATCGGCAAGCGTGCTCAGAAAACTGTCAACATCCGGCTCAAGGTAGACCGGGAAACTGAATATGACATCTGGATTGTAGAACCTGCCACGTTCACCCTTCGAGAAATCGTATTCAGCTTTCATATGCTTCTCTCCCGATATTGCTCTGCCTCCCTATTGGTGGCTTTGCGTGCTGAGATGATGCGAATATCGCACAGACCCTCGTCAAACTGCTCGAAGGTGTGAACGACGACGCGCAGGATACCCGTGCTATCCAGTCCCATCGTCACCCAACGCTCCTCGGACTCGCTGTGTTCCTCATCGTAGATGGAAAGCTGGTTTGGATCACGAAAAGCTGTCGCCGCTCGACGGAAGCTGACCTTGTGCTTGCGGACGTTCTGTGCCTCCTTTGCGGGATCCCAATCGAATCTGTAGTGCAATGCTCACCTCGACGGACTGGAGCCAGACCCATACCCATACCCTGTGGATTATACCACCAGCACATACAAAAGGCAAAATCCCGCAAACCCGCCCTGCGTTCCCCCGGGTAAGACTGTAGGTTGTCAACATCAGCTTGCTTGTTTCCGTGTGTGAGGTATGCTATCAGACGCAACTGTTAACGGCAGGTTGTCCTTGTTGATCTGTTTTGGCCTGCCCCATCCGGCCTGACGACGGCGAGGGGGAGTGGGATGACGATGCCGGAACCCGATCCAGGACTCGCTTTTCCTTCCCGTTCAGGTCCCCCCTGGTGGTATCTACGACTCAGTGCCACTCCGGTCCGGCACAGCAGACACCCCGGCTACGCCAGACACCGCATTTGCGCGTCGCCGGGGGTAGCAAGCCAAAACGGGGGAATGGGCGTTACTCTCAAATGCCGAACGGCCGCCGCGCAACTTGCACTCAAGCCACGGTATGATATAATCCCCGTATGTTGCGGCGAGTTTTCCGCGCCCTGCTGACCGCGCTGTTCTTGGTGGTCCTGGCGGGCGCGCTCACTTTTCTCTATATCGGGTTGCGGATCAACGTGACAGGTGCCCGGGATCAGGCGCAGAGGGCCGACGCAATCGTGATCCTGGGCGCGCTCGTCGAGCCAGATGGGCAGCCCGGCCCTGATCTGACCGAGCGCACGCTGCACGGTGTGCGCTTGTTCCAGCGAGGATTGGCTCCCGTCATCATCTGTACCGGCGGCTATTCCGGCGACCGCCTCTCGGCGGCAGCCGTAGCCTGTGACCTGGCTGTGTCCCAGGGCGTGCCGGCTGACAAGGTTCTGCTGGCCGATGGCTCGATGACCACCCGCGAGGATGCCACCACTGCCCGTGACCTGATGCTTTCCCGCGGCTGGCAGACTGCTATCCTGGTCAGTCACCCGCTGCACCTGGAGCGGGCCCGCATCTTTTTCGAGAGCGAGGGCCTGACCGTCTATCCAAGCCCTACCAACACCGATCTGTCGACCATTGACTGGGAGACCCGGGCCTGGCTCACTGCACGCGAGGCAGTGGGCATCGTGTGGGTGGCCCTCGAAGAGCTGGGCGTCCCCTATGACTGGACCCTGCCGCTGAGCCGCATTGTGTACGGCGCTCCTGCCAACCCGGAGGGAGAGTAGCGTGAACCCGAGACGCGGTACCGTTCGACCTGGCGCGTCCCCATGAGCTGGCAGCAGGTTGCCGCGGTGAACCGCTACCTGGAGGGTGAGCGGGGTACCATCCACAAGGACTGGGGGGGCAGGCTGCCCATCGCCCTGGTTTTTCCCAACACGTACTATGTCGGCATGTCCAGCCTGGCGGTGCACAGCCTGTACGGCCTGTGGAATGCCCGCGACGATGTAGTCTGCGAACGGGTCTTTGTGGATCCGGAGACACTGCCGATCTCCCTGGAGTCAGCGGCGCCTCTCGACTATTTTCCCATCGTGGCTTTCTCCATATCGTTCGAGGTCGACTACTTTAACGTGGTGGATATGCTCCGTTCGTCAGACATACCGCCGCGAGCTGCCGACCGTGACGACACCCACCCGCTGATCATCGCCGGCGGACCGGCGGTCACCGCGAATCCCGAGCCGCTTGCGCCCCTGCTCGATGCCGTGGTCATCGGCGAGGTCGAGCCCATCTTTGACGAGTTGACCTCCGCCCTGCACGCCATTGCCGAGGGCCGCGAGGCTGCCCTCGATGCCCTGGCTGCTGTGCCAGGCATGTACCTGCCCCCGGCGAGTGACGCGGACCCTCCGGGGCGCATCCGTCGCCAGTGGTTGGCCGACCTTGACCGTGTGCCCACCCACTCGGTCATCTTTACGCCCGATACCGAATTCGGTGACATGGGTCTCATCGAGATCGCCCGAGGCTGCGGGCGCGGCTGCCGCTTCTGCCTGGCGGGCTATACCTACCGCCCGCCCCGCCAGCGCTCCGTCGACAGCATCCTGGCCCAGGCCCGCGAGTTGCTCGCTTTCGAGGATCGGATCGGACTGGTCAGTGCTGCCGTGTCCGATCACTCTGAGATCGACCTGCTGGCGACCGAGCTGAGAGCGCTTGGTGCCAGGATTAGCGTCTCCTCCATGCGCGTCGATCCGGTCTCTGAGCCGCTGTTGCGCGCCCTTGCCGAATCGGGCACGCAGACGCTGACGATTGCCCCTGAGGCCGGATCTGAGCGGATGCGCCGTGCCATCAACAAGACCCAGACGGAGGACGACGTGCTCCGCGCCGTCGAGCTCGCCAACCGCTATGGCTTTGCCCAGCTCAAGTTGTACTTTATGCTCGGACTGCCCGGCGAAGGGGATGCGGACGTGCAGGCCATCGTCGATCTGGCCCTGGCCTGCGCCGGGCGATTCTCACGGCAGGTCACGGTGAATGTCACGCCCTTTGTTCCCAAAGCCCACACACCCTTCCAGCGCCTGGCCCAGACCCCTGCCAAGGAGGTCAAACACCGCCTGTCCCGCGTCGAGCGGGGGCTGCGCAAGCACGGCGTCGGCGTGAAGGCGGAGAGCCCCGCCTGGGCCGAGATCCAGGGGACCCTGGCCCGCGGCGACCGGCGGATTGTAGAGGCGCTGCTGCGGGTGGGGCGTCCCTCGCCAGCAAAGTGGCGCGCAGCTTTGGAAGTTGCTGGCCTCTCACTGCCCGAGCTACTCGGTGAGCGCCCTGCCGGCGAACCTCTCCCCTGGGCTTTTATCCACACCGGCGCCCGTCCCGATCTTGTCAGCCCATAGCGGCAGCTCCCGTTTCTGCTTGCTCAATTCGGCGTCCTCCTGTCACTTCGGTCCTGTTTGTTCGCACCGGCGTTTTGCAGTATAATGCGCTTGGCGGCGGGAACAGGCCCGCGCCGGTCACGTACGCTTGTCATGGAGAGGAGCTCGGCTGTGCTGCGCCAAGAAGCTGGCGGCATTGTAACCTACCACTTTGAGAGCCTGGCTGTCGAGGGCCTGGTGCACACCATCTTCACCCGCTTGGGCGGCGTGAGTCTTGAGCCCTTTGACACCCTCAACGTGGGCAGCACTGTGGGAGACGATGCCGCTGCCGTTGCTGAGAACCATGCCCGCGTGTATGCGCAGCTGGGCGTGAGTGCTGCACAGGTAACCTCACCCCGCCAGGTTCACAGCAACCGGGTCGTGGTCATTGGCGGTGAGCAGGCTGGAACGATCATCCCCGACTCGGACGGGTTGGTTACCCGCACGCCCGGGGTGGGCTTGCTGCTCCGCTTCGCTGACTGCCAGCCGATTCTGCTCTACGACCCGGTTCATCATGCCCTGGGATTGGTGCATGCGGGCTGGCGCGGGGTGGCTCAGGGCATCGCCCGCCGCGCAATGGAGATGATGAACCGGGCCTTTGGCACCGATCCGGCGGATCTGATTGCCGGTCTGGGTCCTGCCATCGGCCCCTGTCACTACACCGTTGGAGACAAGGTAGCTGCTGCCATGGGCTATGTGCTGCCCGACTGGGCCGGGGCCCTGAGCCCTATTGGCGAGGATCAATGGCGCCTCGATCTATCGGCGGCCAATGCTCAGCAACTTGCCGCCGGGGGCGTGCAGCAGATCGAGCATGCCGATCTGTGCACCGCCTGCCACTACGACGAATTTTACTCGCATCGCGCCGGCAACGGCCACACAGGCCGCTTTGCCGTCGCCGCTTACCTCGCGCCCGGGGGCGTGCCGGCTGCGGATGCAGTATCTCCTGATTTGTGGGATCATGTGCAGCTGCCACCTACACCTTCCCTGGATTCCCTCAACCCGCCCGGCTTCCCGGCGTTTGGCGAGCCCCCGGAGGATGATTATCCATGAACGGTTTAGAGGACAACCTTCGCTCTGTTCAGGAGCGGATCGCATCTGCTGCCGAGCGGGCGGGCCGAAATCCGGACGAGATCACCCTGGTGGCCGTGACCAAGACCCGGTCACCAACCATCATCCGCGCAGCCCACCAACTGGGACTGCGCCACTTTGGCGAAAACCGTGTGGGTGAGGCTGAATCCAAAGTGTCCGAGCTCCCGGATGACATTGTCTGGCACATGATCGGTCACATCCAGAGCCGCAAGGCCAAGCGGGTGCCGCCGATCTTTGAGATGGTCCATTCCGTGGACAGCGTCAAGCTTGCCCGGCGCCTGGATCGGGCCTGCAGGGGACGCACTTTTCCGCTTGCGGTACTCCTGGAATGCAACGTATCGGGCGAGGAGGCCAAGTACGGCTTTGCCGCCGACCAGTGGGAGCAGGATGATGCCCAGCGGAGCTCCCTCTGGTCTGCTGTGGAGCAGATCGTGGAGCTGTCCAACCTCAAGGTTCAGGGCTTGATGACCATGGCTCCCATAGTGGCCGACCCGGAGGAGGCCCGTCCGGTGTTTGCCCGCCTGCGGCAATTGCGCGATGCGCTGGCCAGGGATTTCAAGGGGACGGATTGGAGCCAGCTCTCCATGGGGATGACCGACGACTTTGAGGTGGCCATTGAAGAGGGGGCGACCCTCGTCCGCGTGGGCCGCGCTATCTTTGATCCCGACCAGCCAGCTATCTGCAAAGTCTAGAGGACAAGTACGAGGGAGGATTCTGGCAATCATGCATACCGTCGCAACCGTTGTATCCACGTTGATCCAGGTGTACGAGTTTCTGCTGCTGATTCGCGTGCTCCTTTCCTGGATCAACGTAGACCCCTACCGGCCCGTGATCGACCATCCAGTTGTCGACATCCTGCAGCGGATCACCGACCCGGTGCTGGCTCCGCTGCGCCGTCTCATCCCGCCCATCGGGGGCGCTGTCGATATCAGCCCGGTCGTCGCCCTCATCATCCTCGATGTCCTGCGTCGCATTCTGGTCAGCGTGCTGGTGGGCCTCTAGCCGCGGAGGTCAGTGCCATGATGGTAGATCTGCGCCAGCGAGGGGAGGCTGTGGCCTTCAGTGTGCGGGTGGTGCCACGGGCCAGCCGTGACAAGATCGCTGGCATCCACGATGGGGCTGTACGAGTTCGCCTTACCGCGCCGCCAGTTGAGGGAGCTGCCAACGAAGCCCTGGTCGCTTTCTTGTCGGGCGTGCTGCGGGTGCCCAAGCGCGACATCGAGATCGTCTCGGGCCAGACCGCGCGCAACAAGGTGGTGTCGGTCTATAGCCTTTCCCCCCGGGAGATAGAAGCCCGCCTGCGCTCCCACATGTGACGGTTGGTTTGGGTGCGCCGGTCATAGACGTGTGATATGCTCGAGAAGCCCAATATCAACGATTACACCATCGCCGCCTCTTTGCGCGACGATTGCGGGCCACGGGCAAACCCAGATCGACGCGGCTACACTGGCGTACTATCGCTACGAGCGCATCGTCCAGGATATTGCTCTATTCAGTGAGCAGATCCTTGCGGCGGAGAAAGGGAACCGGGACCGGGTGCAGGCACTGCAGTACTTGATGTCAAATTTCCTGCCGGCTGGCACGATAGAGCTCGCATACAGGTCGGACAGGACACAGGGCGATAGGTAATTGGGCAAGCGGGCAGATTCCCAAGTTCTGTGCATACAGGACTGCAGTCCCGAGATTGTGGTATGCGCGTCAGGCCAGCCAAAGTGGCCCCAGGTTACTTGCTCCGCGCTGCTTTGAGCAGCCGTCCCGCCAGCATGCCGCCCAGCACAGCCAGGTCCTCCGTCGGCAGGTAGTGGCTCACCGCGCCGTCGAACAGCACGTTCGCCGAGGCGGAAAACTCCTCGTCCGCCAGGTACAGCACCACAGCCAGCCACACGCGGGGCAGCAGACGGAATGAGAAGGACGCATCGCCAAAGTCGAGGCGCTCGCTGCCCAATGAGCCCGCCGCTGCCTCAAAGGCTGTAAGGTCTTTCCCGAATGCATGGGCCAGGCGCAGGTTGGCCCGCCCCTGAAACGCTGCATCGTACCCCAATCCTCCCGGCAGGTTGCGGAAGGCGATCCACTTGTCTGCCAAAGGTGCGCCGTCGGCGGTCAGGAGGTAGTGCAGCAGCAGGATACGCGTGGCGATGTCTGCCTCCTGCTGATCGGCGGCGCGCGTGACTATGCCAGTGGGCCAACGCACCAGGTATCTGGTCCCAAAGAAAGGCACCTTGTAGGTGCCATCCTCGTAGGCCACGCCTGCGCGTGCTGCGGTATCGGTCGGGTCCAGGCCGGGAAACTCTCGCTGTGCCTTTTCCAGGGCGGGTCCGTAGGTCTCTTCCGGTGATCTTGGCTTTGGCTGCATGCTTATACGCTTCCTCCAGAGTTGGCGCCATTGTACCATCTTCCCATGGACGTGTCCAGTTGCCGCGCTGCCTGCCCTGCCCGTAACCTTTTGTTTGTTTGAACGCTACCTCGTGGCAGTTCGAATTTGACCTGCCTGCGCGTCCTGTGCTATAATTCTACAAGTATAGTGGTCCGTGTATTGGAGAAAGTGGGGTTGCCCCACTTTTCTTTCTATAAGGGTCGGATCCGGAAGTTCTGGTCTGTGCCTGTATGCCTTGCAGGTCAGGCCAGGGGGAGATGGCCCTCGAGTCGTTCAAAGCGGTTTGGTTTTCTACCAAGCCGCTTCTCAGTGAAATGATGGAGGAATGAGGCGGTCGTACAATGAGAAGTGAATTGGTATTGGCAATCAACCAACTGTGCGCCGAGCGCAAGCTGTCGCCCGAGGTCGTGATGGAGGCTCTTGAGGCCTCGCTGATCTCGGCCTACAAGCGCAACTTTGGCGCTGCGGCAAATATCGAGGTGCGCGTCGAGCAGGAGACTGGCGATATCCGCGTGTTTGCGGCAAGGGAGGTCGTCGATGAGGTGAGCGACCCCAAGCTGGAGGTCACGCTGGATGAGGCGCGCGCCGTCGAGCCTGAAATCCAAGTTGGGGAGACCCTGCTGATCGAAAGCACCCCGAGGGACTTTGGCCGGATCGCCGCACAGGCGGCCAAGCAGGTCATCCTGCAGCGCATCCGGGAGGCAGAGCGCGAGGCGCTCTACTCCTCCTTTGCCGACAGCGCGGGCGAGATTGCCCATGGTACGATTCAGAGCGTCGACTACCACTCCAATGACGTCATCGTCAATATCGAGGGAGCCGAGGCGCTACTGCCGTCCCGTGAGCAGGTGCCCAACGAGCGGTATCGCCGTGGACAACGCTTGCGCGCGTACGTTCTCGACGTGCGAAAGGGCAGCCGCGGCCCGCAGATCACACTCTCTCGCCGCACGCCGGCTCTGTTGCGCCGCCTGCTGGAACTTGAGGTCCCCGAGATCCATAACGGCTCGGTGGAGATCAAGGCCATTGCACGCGAGGCCGGGTCGCGCTCAAAGGTAGCTGTGTATGCAACCCAGGACGGTGTGGACCCTGTGGGTTCGTGTGTGGGCGTCCGGGGTGGGCGCATCCAGAATGTTGTGAACGAGCTTGGCGGAGAAAAGATTGATGTCGTCCAGTGGCATCCCGATATGGATTCCTTTATTGCCAACTCGTTGAGCCCTGCCAAGGTCATGAACGTCATCCTGGAGAACGGCATCGAGACCTCCAAGACAGCCACGGTCATTGTGCCTGATCGCCAGCTTTCCCTCGCCATTGGCAAGGAAGGGCAGAACGCCAGGCTTGCGGCCAAGCTTACCGGTTGGCGGATCGACATCAAGAGCGCCACCGAGGCCGCCGAGGAGACCCTTGGACGATTTGAGGACATCGAGATTCCGTTCGAGGAGATGGATCTGCTCGAGCGGGCGGAGGCTCTCCTGAAAGGCAAGGAGCCACCCAGCGAGCAGGACAAGGAGCGCGTGGCTGCCGCTGCAGAAGAGCGCGAAGTAGAGCTCGCGCAGCAGGAGCCTGATGCTGAGGCGGCAGAAGAGGCCGATGTGCTTCCCGAAGCCGAGGAGGAGCTGGAGGCCGCAGAGGTGGCAGCCGAAGCCGAGTCCGAGGACGAAAAGATCGAGGAACAGGGAGAAGCTGCACCGTCTGAACTCCCAGCTCTTGAGGATGAAGAGGAGCAGGTCCCGACCTTTGATGGCGAGCCGATCAAGGACTCCATTGGCTGGGTGCAAGTCGAGCCAGAGGAGGATTATTATTCTGGCTGGTCCGACGCGGAGGAAGAAGAGGAAGAGCCGCAGTACGAGTGGGTCCGCGAGGATATCTTTGGGGAGGAGCCGCCGCCGCCGGCGAGCCGCCGTCGCCAGCCTCCTGCGAAGAAGAAGACCAAGAAGCGCAGCCGCCCGCGCCGGGATAGCGATAGCGATAGCTTTCGGGAGTGGTAGACCGGCGACCTCGCCTCGAGGGCTGCTGGCGGCGTCGAGAACGTCCGGGGAGGTCTGTCCGTGGCACATCGCAAACATGTTCCTCTGCGAAGTTGCATAGCGTGCAGGCGCAAAGCCCCCAAGCGAGATCTGATCCGGGTTGTCCGGACGCCAGAGGGCACGCTCGAGATCGATGCCAGGGGCAAGCGGCAGGGTCGCGGCGCGTATCTGTGCCGCAAGTGGCAATGTTGTGAGACTGCCTTGCAGCCTGGCAGGTTATCGCAGGCGCTCAAACACGCAGTCAATGCGACCGAGGTGGAAACGCTGAGGGTTAGCATATTATCGTTGATTGAGGAATTATCGGTCGAATCTGAGACGGTCCTGCCTTCTGGGCCCAGCGCCCAGGGATAGGGTTCCGGGCAGACTCTGGATTCTTGGCTGTACATGGGAGGTAATTGAATGGGACGTAGGGATAGTAAGAGCGGTCGCGGCGGGTCGCAAGGACCTTCCGAGCAGCGAGGGGAAGGGGCAACTCCCCCACCGTTGCCCAAAGCAATTGAGCTGCCGGAGACGTTGACCGTTCGGGATCTTTCACGTGCCTTGCGTGTGAACCCTATCGACGTTATCAAGGAGCTGATGGCCAACGGGATCGTCGCCAGCATCAACCAGACGATTGACTACGACACTGCCGAGATCGTGGCTGGCGAACTCGGGTTCGAGACCAAGCCATTCTCAGCGCCAGAGCCGGAGGAACCTGATGAGGAGACCAGGCAGGCGCGGACGCTGTGGGATAGGTTGGTTGAGAGCGAGCCCGCAGAGAATCTCAAGCCGCGCCCTCCAGTGGTGACCGTGTTAGGCCACGTTGACCACGGCAAGACGACGCTTTTGGATGCTATCCGGCAGACGAACGTGGTCGGAGATGAGTATGGCGGTATCACGCAGCACATCGGCGCGTACCAGGTTGAGAGCGGCGGGCGCAAGATCACCTTCCTGGACACACCAGGCCACGAGGCCTTTACCGCCATGCGTGCGCGAGGGGCTCAGGTCACCGATCTGGCCGTACTCGTGGTGGCTGCCGACGATGGTCTCATGCCCCAAACGCGTGAGGCCATCGATCATGCGCGGGCTGCCGACGTGCCTATCCTGGTTGCTCTGAACAAGATGGACAAGCCCAGCGCCCAGCCTGACCGGGTCAAACAGCAGCTGTCCGATGCTGGCCTTACTGTGGAAGAGTGGGGCGGCGACACCATCTGTGTAGAGGTATCGGCCCTCCAGAAACAGGGGATCGACGAGCTGCTGGAGAGCATCCTGGTCGTGACTGAATTGGCCGAACTGCGCAGCAATCCCGACCGGCCGGCTGTGGGCACGATCATCGAGGGCGAGCTGGACAGACAGCGAGGGCCCGTCGCGACCTTGCTGGTGCAGGCAGGTACATTGCACGTGGGCGATGCGTTGGTGGTTGGCACCATCTCGGGCCGTATCCGGGCCATGTACGATCATCTGGGCCAGACTGTGACTGCTGCGCCTCCGGCAATGCCGGTGCAGGTGATGGGCTTGTCGGATGTCCCCACTGCTGGTGCCATCTTCCAAGAGGTGGTGAACGAGCGGGAGGCGCGGGCCTTGGCTGAAGAGGCGGCTGAGCGGGAGCGGATCGCCAGCGACCGGCCGAGGGCACCGGTCACGGTCAGCTTGGACGAGATCTTTAGCCGCTTCCAGGAGGGTGAGCCTCAGGAGCTCAACCTTGTACTCAAGGCGGACGTGCAGGGCTCGCTGGAACCGATCGTGAACTCGCTGCTGAGACTTGGCAGCGAGGATCAGGAGGTCAAGATCCTGCACCAGGGCATCGGGCGGATCACGG
>Ga0207796_1000874_pt1 | contig 10927 bp, 10 predicted proteins | sample Pon1CUnioCityCA_6_FD_187274 | JGI IMG/M metagenome (GOLD analysis project Ga0207796, IMG submission 187274) | Marine sediment microbial community from Union City, CA, USA - Pond 1C Sediment 1 (SPAdes) | ecosystem: Environmental > Aquatic > Marine > Intertidal zone > Salt pond sediment ...
CATGGTCCTGCATGGCGCTCCGCCACTTGACCACGCATATCCTCTGTGCTCTCGGGCCAGCAGACCATACCACTGAGCCTTGCACAGCTCGCGTCAAGGTCAGCTGCCTCCCTCCTGCTCAGCGCCTCCAGCAGCTCCTTGGCCGCCTCGAGCAGCTCCCGACACGCCTCAACGGCCGCCTGTATCTCCTCATCCCCCTGCCAGGCCCTCTCCTGAGACAGCGCCTCGTCCCCGTCGCGCAAAGCGGTGACAACCTGGGTCAGCAGCGGGCCCGCCGCTTCCCAGTGATGCACCTCCCTGAGCAAGGCGTCGTCGATGTCAACACATGCGTCCCGGTCGGTTCCGCTTCGCTGCCCGCGCACGCGGCCATCGCCATCAGCAGAGCAACGCTCGCCACAGCTAGCGATGGCCTCTTCGACATACTGAATAGTTCCTTCCTCCTTTTCACCCACCGTGCCCTGAAGGCTGCCGTGGACGATGGCAGCCGAACAGAACGAAAGAAACGCATCGTCAAGGTGATACCGGCCCGACGCGCACGCTACGGGAAGCTATCCACCAGCCGGCCATCGGCGTCGTAGAGCGCCGCCGTGTCCGGCTCGCTGTTGTTCCACACGTTCCCCTCGAAGCCGCAATTGTAGCCGCCGCGTTCAGCGTCCTGCGCCCGCGCCCAGACCTGCAGAACGGCCCCGGGAGCCAGCGTACCGGTCAAGGGACATGTCTCGTCGCCGCGCTCGCTGACCAGGCTCCAGCCCGTGAGCTCCTGCGGCTGATCCCCCACGTTGGCCAGATCAACCAGCTCAGCTCGCTTGTCCACCGCTATGATGCGCACCGTTGGCCGGTCGGGCTCGCCTGTGGCCCAGGCAGCCTCCCATAAGCCGCGGCCTGCCGCCCGAGCCTCCTCCTCCACCCGGGTCAACGCTTCCTGGTGAGCGATGTCCGGCGGGTAGGCCTGGGCCCGCGCAAGGCCCTGACGGACCAGCTCGGCATTGACGAAGAGCCCGTCGGGCAGATAGACGTAGCGCAGCGAGCGACCATAATCGTCCGTCTCCGAGACATCCTGCTCCAGCCAGACCGTCCGGCCACCGACCAGTGCTCGATTCGCCTGGGTCGACACCGGGCCCAGCGGCTCGCCCCGTTCCGGCGCGTCAATGCCGATGTAGCGCACCATGTGCAGCGCGCCCTCCACCCGGACCTTGATGGTGTCCCCGTCAATGACGTCGACCACCGCGGCCTCCACGCATGCCACCGGGAGGCACACCGTCGGCGTATCGATTCCTGGCGTCTCAGGACCCCTCGTCGGGGGCTGCTCCAAGCAAGCCACACAACAGATCGCCAGAACGGCCAAAAGGACGCAACCCGTCACGCGCCTGCTCGTCAACTCGTGCATATCCCCTCCCGATGGACGGCTGAGCGCCCGGCCCTCACCTCACCTCTCCACAAACCTTGGATCTCAGTCCTCGGAAGAGGTATCCTGGGATCGTCAGCCACCTCGCTCTCGAAACGCGTGGTCAGTATACCCTCCACGAATGGAAGCGGCAAGCCGACTCCGGTTGACATCTCCCCTTTCCGTGGTACCATTGGGCGCAGCCTAGGACCGACGTCCTGGGCCAACAATTGAATACCCTGGCGATGCTCTTATCCAGAGAGGTGGAGGGACCGGCCCGATGAAACCTCGGCAACCGCCTATGAGGGTGACCTCGAAGGCAGGTGCCAATTCCGGCAGAATGGTGTATCTGGAAGATGAGAGGTGCTCGAGTCAGTGCGGCTGTGCCCCTTCTCTTTCAGGAAGGGGTGTTTTTTTTTGCGGGACGCTCGCCGGATGCTCAGCCATCCGGCTGTGAGCCCAACCCTCCTCGCAGAGGGTGTCCAGCCCGCATGGCGGGGTTGCAGAGCTCAGAAACCGGGCGGTGCCGAGACTGTAGGGCGGGTTTCCATACCCGCCGCGGGTTTAGGGCGGGTTTCTGTACTCGCTGAGCACAAGTTGCACCAGTCTGGATTGCCAGAACACAAGACTCACGATCATACCCATGCTTAGGAGGCCAACGTGACGCGCAACATTGTCGTGACACAAGCGACGGGTCCCTCCATTGAGGAGATCCCCGTCGAAATCGTAGAACGAAAGGGCATCGGGCATCCCGATAGCCTCTGTGACGGTATCGCCGAGCGCATCTCCGTCGAATACACCCGCTGGTGCCAGGAGAACCTCGGTGTCATGCTCCACCACAACTTCGACAAGGTGCAGCTGGTGGCCGGCGAGGTCGAGCTCGGCTACGGCGGCGGAGAGCTGATCAAACCAATCCTAATCCAGATCGCGGGCCGCGGCATCCCCTCCTGGCAGGGGGAGCAGATTCCCCTCGACGACATCGCCGTCGAGGCGGCCAAGCAGCACGTCTGCGAGACCATGCGGCACCTCGACCCGGACGAGCACATGAAGATCAACAGCTACGTCGGCCGCGGCGCCGCCGAGCTCCAGTACGTGGTTGATCGCGTCACAGCCAACGACACCAGCTTCGGCGTCAGCCACTGGCCCCGCTCCGGGTTGGAGCACGCCGTCTACGAGACCGCGCAGTACATCAACCACGAACTGATCGATGATTTCCCCATCGGCGAGGACGTGAAGGTGATGGGCATGCGCCGGGACGGTCAGCTGATCCTGACCGTGGCCCTGCCCTTCCTCGCCACCCAGATCAGCGACCGCACGGCCTACCAGGAGGCGCGGGATGCCGCGCAGGCAGCCGTGCAGAGCTACGCCTCCCGGCTCGACCCCCGCGAGGTCACCGTCATGGTCAACACCGCTGACAACCTGGAGACCGACACCGTCTACCTGACCCTCACCGGCACCTCGGCCGAGATGGGCGACGACGGCGCCGTAGGGCGCGGCAACCGCGTCAACGGCGTCATCGCCCCCTTCCGCTCCACCAGCCTGGAGGCGGCCTGCGGCAAGAACCCCATCTCCCACGTGGGCAAGGTCTACAACGTGCTGGCGCTCACAGCGGCCCAGGAGATCGTGGAGCGGGTGAAGGAGGTGGAGGAGGCCACCGTCTACATCCTGTCGCAGATCGGCGCTCCGCTAGACGCGCCGTTGATGGCCACGGCCCTTGTCCGCTCGGCCAACGGGGCCGTCACCTCCACCATTGAGGGGGACGTTGGCCGCGTGCTGGACGAGAAGCTGGCGCACGTTCACGACACGCGCGAGGCGATCCTAAGCCGGGAGATGTGCCTGTTCTAGGAGCCACCTCGACCTCGGAGGTTTTTCGAAACCTCCGAGGTCTCTCCCTCCCCGTCCCCTTCACGCCACCCCCTTCCAGACGCTTGGCTGGCCAATCGGCTTGTATTCCTGGGCGTTCTGTGCTACACTAGTATGCACTGCTCAGCAGGGCGCAACCCTGAATCGCGATGGAGGCAAAAGCGACGGGACCGCAGGGAAGGGCGGATCTCGCAGCAAAGGAGGGTGCAGTATGGACAGTCTCCGAGACGAGATGAAGGATCTGAAGCGCCAGGTTCAAGAGGAGGCCGAGGAGGCCCGTAGCTACGTCGTCACGGCCGGCGACAGCCTGAGCAAGATCGCTGAGGAGCTCCTGGGCGACGCAGGCCGCTGGACCGAGATCTTCGAAGCCAACAAGGACAAGATCGACGATCCGGACGACATCAAGGAGGGCCAGGAGCTCAACATACCGTCCTAACTTTCGACCGGGCTGAGGACGTGGGCGACTCACCGAACCATGGTCCGGGTCAGGATGACGTGGCAGACTGCTCAAACGTGAGGAGGTCAAGCGAAAGATGCCGAAATTCGAACGTGAAGTGACCATCGATGCGCCAGTTGAGAAGGTTTGGGAGGTCATCACGGATCCCAGTCACTGGTCTGAATGGTTTCCGGGCGTGGACAGCGTCTCGAATGTCACATCGATCACTGAGGGCAGCAGCTTCGAATGGACGCTTGACGACCGCACCGGCCGCGGCACCATTACGAAAATGGAGCCACCGAAGCGTCTCGAGATCATGACCCAGATGGGCGACGACAAGGATGCCCATGCTTTCCGACTACGACCGACCGGTGGATTGCTCGGCCTGTCCCAGGATGAGTGCAAGGTGAAGTACACCCTGGACACGCTCATGGGCGGCGGCATCGTTGCCCGCTTTGTGGCCGGCGGCAATCCGAAGGACGCACTGCGGGTCAAGAAGGCTATGCATCGGCTGAGGAGAGTGGTTGAAGGCACGTAGCCTTGGTCCATCTGGCGTGATACGGGAACCGCGCTCCCACATAGTCGGCCTGAGGCCGGGGCACAGGCGCGGAGCGACGAGTTGATTTGCAGCCGTCCTCAGGTATCGCGTAGGGCAGAGCAAAGGAGAGGAAACCATGGGACTGATCGCAACAGTCGTAGTGGGTCTGGTAGCAGGTTTAGTGGCTTCCTGGATCATGAAGGCTGATACCGGCGTCCTGGTCGATCTGATTCTGGGGGTCGTCGGCAGTGTACTCGGTGGTTGGATAACGAGCCTTTTCCTTGGCGTCGACCTGGTGAGCGGCATCAACCTCACAAGCATTGTTGTGGCGTTGGGGGGCGCGATCCTTGTTATCGCCATCTATCGCCTGATCCGTCGAGGGCGCTGATAGGATAGCTCACACAGTAGCGGGCCTACACGTGTAGGCCCGCTGGTCGACGGTCAAATCGCGAGGAGCTGGGCCGGAGGTGTTCAGAATGAGAGCCTCCGGCCCAGCCTCCCAGCCCTAGGCCCTCCCAGACCGGGTGTGCTGGGCGAAAACCGGTTTCCTTCGTCGGTCCACTTGACGCCGTAACCCCGCTGTGGCACAATCCGCGTACTATGTTCCTGCCCACCACGCGCCAAGACATGGACGCCCGCGGCTGGGACCAGCTCGACGTCATCCTGGTCACCGGCGACGCCTACATCGACAGCCCCTTCATCGGCGTCGCCGTCATCGGCCAGGTGCTGGCCGACGTCGGCTATCGCGTGGGCATCATCGCCCAGCCCGACATCCACAGCCCCGACGACATCACCCGGCTCGGCGAGCCGGCCCTCTTCTGGGGCGTCTCCGGGGGCAGCATCGACTCCATGGTGGCCAACACCACGGCGCTGGGCAAGCCGCGCCGCTCCGACGACTACACACCGGGCGGGCGCAACACACGCCGGCCCGACCGCGCCGTCATCGTCTACACGAACCTGATCAAGCGCCACCATAAGCGGACCGCACCCATCGTGCTGGGCGGCGTCGAGGCCAGCCTGCGCCGCGTGGCCCACTACGACGCCTGGGATGACAGCCTGCGCCGTTCGATCCTATTGGACGCCAAGGCCGACTACCTGATCTACGGCATGGCCGAGAGGACCGTGCTCGCCTTCGCCGATGCCCTCCGCTTCGGCGAGGACCCTCGCCGCCTGCGCGGCCTCTGCTACCTGGACCACGAGCCTAAGAAGGGCTACCTGGCCCTGCCGAGCTTCGAGGAGGTGGCACAGGACAAGCAGGCCTTCATCGACATGTTCCACGCCTTCTACCGGAACAACGATCCGCGCAGCGCCCAGGGGCTCACCCAGCGCTATGCGAACCGCCACCTGATCCACAACCCACCGCCGCCCTACCTGACTCAGGACGAGCTGGACGACGTCTACGCCCTCGACTTCGAGCGTGACGCCCATCCTTACTACGCGAAACAGGGAGAGATCAGGGCCCTGGAGACCATCCAGTTCGCCGTCAACACCCACCGCGGCTGCTACGGCGAGTGCAACTTCTGCGCCATCGGCGTCCACGAGGGTTGCACCGTCCGCTGGCGCAGCCCCGAGTCGATCGAGGCCGAGGTGCGCGGTTTCACGCGCCATCCCGACTTCAAGGGCATCGTGCAGGACGTCAGCGCCCCCACCGCCAACATGTATGGCTTCGAATGCCCCAAGAAGCTGCGTGCCGGCGCCTGCCAGGATCGGCGCTGTCTGACCCCCGACGTGTGTCCCGCCCTGCCCGTCGACCACAGCCACCATCTGGAGCTGCTGCGGCGCCTGCGGGAGGTGCCGGGCGTCAAGAAGGTCTTTGTCTCCTCCGGCCTGCGCCACGATATGCTGCTGGCCGACGAGGAGCACGGCGACGACTACCTGGAGGAGGTGGTGCGCCATCACGTCTCCGGCCAGATGAAGGTCGCGCCGGAGCACACCGAGACGCACGTGCTCGAAGCGATGGGCAAGCCGGGACCCGATGCCCTGCTCGAGTTCCGCCAGCGCTTCTTCGACGCCACCGAGAAGGCGGGCCTGCCCCAGTTCCTCACCTACTACATCATCGCCGCCCACCCCGGCTGCACCGCGGCCGACATGCACCGCTTGCGGGCCTTCGCCGCCGACGAGCTGGGCGTGATCCCGGAGCAAGTGCAGATCTTCACCCCCACGCCGTCGACCTATTCCACGCTGATGTACTACGCCGAGACGAACCCTTTCACTGGGGAGCCCATCTTCGTGGAGAAGGGGTTCAAGGGCAAGCGGCGCCAGAAGCGGATCTTGACGGGACCGTGACCCGGCAGCGGGGCGTTGTCGGGCACCGGCCTGGAAGAGCCGGTGCTGGGCTGGTCCGGCGTGCCACCCGGCGCTGAACCGCCGGTCTCATAGCCCAACCCCGCTCCGCGGGCAGCTCCAGCCTCCACCCCCGCCGTCATTCCGACCGAAACGAAGTGAAGCGGAGGAATCTCCCCCTCCCAGTTCCCAGGGGGTCTGCGACCCCCGGCGCCGATCCCGTGTCAGCCCTGCCCACCGCCCGGCATTGAACCGCCCGCCTCACGGCTCAGTCCCGGAGCGGCTCAGGAACTGAGCTAGGCAACCCCGCTCCGCGGGCACCTCCAGCCTCCGCCCCCGCCGTCATTCCGACCGAAACGAAGTGAAGCGGAGGAATCTCCTACAGAGCAGCCAGCTTAGTCCAACGCGGATCCGCTTGCACCGTCCCGTCATAGCAGTATACTGACGCCAGAGCCTAGCGGATACCGCGCGCCAAGACCACAGGAGGGCCGACATGGCCGGAAACAAAGCGACAGAGAACGCCATCTACCAGATCAAGGTCACGCTGAATTGGAGCCAGCCGCCCATCTGGCGGCGGATTCAGGTGCCCCGCGACATGACGCTGGAGACGCTGCACGACGTGCTCCAGGCAGTCATGAGCTGGTGGGACTACCACCTGCACCAGTTCATCGTCGGAGACACCTACTACGGCGTGCCCCGACCTGAGTACTGGATGGAGATGCACGACGAGAGCGAGGTGCGGCTGGATGAGATCGCCGACGAGGGCTCAACCTTCCTGTACGAGTACGACTTCGGGGATGGATGGGAGCACGTGCTGGAGGTGGAAAGGGTTGTGCCACCAGAGCCGGGGCAGGACTATCCCGTCTGCATCGACGGCCAACGTGCCACCCCGCCGGAGGACGTGGGCGGCATACCGGGCTTCGAGCAGTACCTCGAGGCCATGGCGGATCCCAATGATCCGGAGCACGAGATGTATATGGAGTGGCGCGGCCCGTTCGAGCCAGAGGCATTCGATCTAGACGAGGTCAACGCAGCCCTGCGCAACCTGTGACGGGCGTGCTTCGTGCCCCGGCCCTAGCCTTGCAGTTCGACCTCCCGACCGCGCCGCGGCGAGTCCGCTCTCACGTCACAAGGGGCCAACGGCCAGACGTGTTGGGCGGTCGGTTCAGTGGCATCATCTAACTCAGCGGTTCAGTGGTTCAGATGCCCCCCACCGCCTGGGGCTGAACCACGGGGTTCAAGGCTCAGTCCCTGAGCGATTCAGTTCCTGAGCGGCTCAGAAGCTGAGCCAGGCAACCCGCTCCGCGAGCTACGTCCAGCCTTCGCCAGGAGTGTTCGCAAGCTCAGCGCCGCTGAGCCACTAGCCGGACGGTTCAGCATCCAGCGACCACCAGTGCGCGGCAAATCCAAGGGGAAGGGCGCAGCCCATTCGCCCGTACGTTGCACGTGACGGCAGCCACTCCTATCAAGTAGATGCCTCCAACGGCGTCAAGCCCCGCCACGCCGCCACTTGACGGAACAGGGACCCGGCGCTATACTGCCTACCAAGTCCTGGCGCGTGAACAGCCGCCGACCGTCAGCCCTCTCCTCAGCGCGCCCGAATCGCTGCGCAGCACGGAGGAGCCCCATGAAAAGGACAAGCATGATCCTAAACCTCCCCAGCGCCGGGGCCATCGCCCTGGCCGCAGTCGCCCTCGCGCTGCTGGTGGCGTCCCCCGGCAGCGCGACCGCGCCGAAGTCGCCAGGCGCGCCCAGCCTCTTCCCCACCGCCCCCGATTTCAAGATCTACGACCCCCACCCTCCGTCCCTCGACGAGGGCCACCCCGACGTCGCCTACAACCCACAAGAGGACGAGTACCTGGTCGTCTTCGACCGCGAATCAAGTACGGGGGACCTCGACGTGTACGGCATCGTCGTCGAGGCTGGCGCGCCGGCCTCCAGCCTCATCCCCATCGGCGTGCACCCCGACTTCGACGATAGCCACCCGGCCGTCGCCTACAACCCCGACGCCCGCAGCTACCTCGTCGTCTGGCAGCGCAGCCACCACGCGGAATCCTACCGTGCCATCGCCGGGAGCATGGTCACCACGGCGGCTGGCGCCCCCTTCACTATCCACGGGACCCTGCACGGCGACCAGCGCCGCCCGGACGTGGCCTACGCCTCCGTCCCCGAACGCTTCCTCGTCGTCTGGGAGAGCCACGAGCCCTTCACCCATCCGCCGGACATCGTGGGCACCACCGTGGACAGCGCCGGAGCGGACATCTCGCCAGCTATCATCGTCTCGCTGGAGGGCACCACCACCGGCGAGCAGACCACGCCAGCAGTGGCGGCCTGCGCCCCCACGGGGCGCTGGCTTGTAGCGTGGACGGACAACCGCCGCTCGGGCCCGAGCGGCGCCGACATCTACGCGCAACAGGTGAAGTACGCCGAGGGAGCGGTCTCGCTCTGGAGTGGCGTCCTTCCCGTCGGCGCAGTCGCTAGCTGGGCGGGGGCACCGGCTGTGGCCTGGGGACCCGTCGGCGAGGGCGACAGCCAGTTCCTCGTCGCCTGGACCGATAACGCCGACACGACGTACGCCCGGCGCGTGGAGGCGGACAATACGCTGTTAGACCTGCTCCAGGTATCCGATACTCAGAACAGCAAGGCCGCCGCGGCGGTCACCTTCGCTGCCGGGTCGCACGATTGGTGGGTGGTATGGGACAGCGGGTGAGGCCACGCCATCAAGGGGCAGCGTGTCCTGCCCGACGGAACAGTCGGCGATCCCAGTGCTGACAAGAACGTCTCGCTGGACCCGGAATCACTTCCGCCCAGCCACCACCACGGCAATCCATCCATCGCCTACAGCGCCGACGCCGACCCGGCCCTCGTAGTCTGGCAGGACATCGGCCACTACGACCCGGACACCGACGGCGGCATCTGGGGCCGCTTCTGGGTGCCCACGGAGCGGGTGCTGCTTCCGCTGGTGTTGCGAGCCTGGCCCTAGTCGACGCTGAGAAGAATAGCGAATGGGGCAAGGAGCAAGGGCCGCGGTCGCCGCGGGCCACAGTTGCCGTGCGGCGTCCTTCGCCCTGCGCGTGCTCTGCTGGCCGCTGAGCTCCCTCTTCCCCCTCAGCTCCAAGGGGTCTGTGAACCCGCCTGGAGCGTCGCCCCTTCGCAGGCGAGGAACACCACCGTGAATGGTTGGGCGTCACTCTCCGACAACAGATGATGCTCGGTGAGCAGACGTAGGTCGGGTTTCCATACCCGACGACCCCTGCCGGTGCGCGGCCACGACTTGTCACGTATGGCCGCGGACGATATACTAGATTCAAAGCTACCCCCTGGCGCGCCATATCCGGCCGGAAACCGATCAGATCGGCGCAGCGGGGGTGGACAACCCGATGATACAGGATGCTGGGAACGCGATACGTAGGGAGCAGCTATGCCTGACCAGAGCGTGGAACCAATCCCGAAGACGACGCCGGACATCGTCGAAGAGCAGATTGAGCGGCTGAGAGAGATCTTCCCCGAGTGCGTCAGCGAGGGAGAGGTCGACTTCGACCGCCTGCGCGCCACGTTGGGCGACGCTGGAGCGCTGGCCAACGAGAACGCCTACACCTTCACCTGGGCCGGCAAGGAGGACGCCTTCCGCGCCATCCAGACCCCCAGCGCGGCCAGCCTGCGGCCCGCGCCCGAGGAGTCCGTGAACTGGGACGAGACGCGCCACCTGTTCATCGAGGGCGAGAACCTGGAGGTGCTGAAGCTGCTCTACAAGTCCTACTTCGGCAAGGTGAAGATGATCTACATCGATCCGCCCTACAACACGGGGAACGATTTCATCTACCGCGACGACTACAGCGAGCCGCGCCGGGCCTATCTGGAGAAGACGGGTCAGATGGACGCCGAGGGGAACGTGCTGACCTCCAACCCGGAGACCAGCGGGCGCTACCACTCCGACTGGCTGATGATGATGTACCCTCGGCTGTTCCTGGCGCGGCAGCTGCTGCGGGAGGACGGCGTGATCTTCGTCAGCATCGACGACAACGAGGTGTACCACCTTCGGCTTTTGATGAATGAAGTGTTCGGGGAAGAGAACTTTGTAGCCTCACTGATCTGGGAGAAGTACTTCTCTGTGAAGAGCACCGCAAGACACTTCAGCGTAAATCACGAGTACATCCTGGTTTACGCGAGAGATTCAGAGATCTGGGAGCCTGAACTGTTGCCAAGGACGGAAGAAGCTGATTCTCGTTACGGGAATCCCGATGGTGACCCCAGAGGCCCTTGGGCGTCTGGGCCCCTGCAGGCTCGGAACTACTATAGCAAGGGCAAGTACAAGGTTGTCTCCCCGTCGGGCAGGGAGTTTCTTCCCCCTACTGGAACGTACTGGCGGGTGTCCCAGGAGACCTTTGAGGAGTTGCAGAGAGATAATCGGATCTGGTGGGGA
>Ga0207796_1000875_pt1 | contig 10918 bp, 6 predicted proteins | sample Pon1CUnioCityCA_6_FD_187274 | JGI IMG/M metagenome (GOLD analysis project Ga0207796, IMG submission 187274) | Marine sediment microbial community from Union City, CA, USA - Pond 1C Sediment 1 (SPAdes) | ecosystem: Environmental > Aquatic > Marine > Intertidal zone > Salt pond sediment ...
TCTTCTTGTCGACGAAATCCGTCATCTGGAGTTCGGTGAAGAGGAGGTCCTTCATTCTCGAGATATCGTCCCCGGACATCTTGTTCAGCCTTCCGAAGTAGTCCATCATGTAGCCGGGTGTGAAGAAGCCGTCCAGCTTCATGTCCGAGGTCAGGAAGCCTATCATGGACCTTATTCTCTTCTCGTGCTCCAGGACGTCGTACCTGTCAATGAAGACATTCCCGGAAGTGGGTTTGATGAGGGTGGATATGCACCTCAGGGTAGTGGTCTTGCCGGCGCCGTTGGGTCCGAGTAGACCGAATATCTCTCCCGGGCTGCACTGGAACGAGACACCGTCCACCGCACGGACGGTCTCGGAACTGCCCCTTCCGCCCTTCTCGTAGACCTTGGTCAGTTCTTCCACTCTCAGCATCTGGATCGACCTCCAATATCCGGATATCAGAAAAAACAAAAAGGAACATAATCAATATGCGGGGGGACGGAGGATATTTATTGTCGTGACGCAAATAAATATTCATTCTGCCTATTGACATTACCGGATGAAGTATACATATGTACACTATGGCCAGAGTTTCAAGGACAGTAGTACCACATCTGCCTCACCATATCGTTCAGAGAGGCAACAGGAACCAGTGTGTATTCTTCTCCGATTCTGATAGATACAAGTACCTGTCATTATTGAAGAAAGCAGCGTCCGAGGTCGAAGTATCATTTCTCGCCTGGTGTCTCATGGACAACCATGTCCATCTCGTGGCAATCCCCGGAAGACAGGATTCATTCGCGACCTGTTTCCGAAAAGCTCATTCTCAGTACTCATTCTACGTTAACCGCCAGAAGGGATGGAGCGGCCATCTCTGGCAGTACAGGTACCATTCGAGCCCTCTCGGACCCTATTATCTCTACAACGCAGTCCGGTACACCGAACAGAACCCTGTCAGGGCCGGTATAGTGAAAAAAGCATGGGATTACCCCTGGTCGAGTGCCGCGTTCCATACAGGAAACGAGCGCTTCGATCCACTTGTATCGATCGAATCCGATCAGTTCACAGGCATCGAGAACTGGGTTGACTACCTAACCATAGAGCCGGGAGCGGAAGTGCTCATCAAACTGAGGAAGGCCGCCAGAAAGAACAGACCCCTCGCGAGACAATGGTACATAAGCAGGATGAAGAAGATAAGAGGGATCAGTCTGGAGGCCTGAGGCCGATCATAATTTCCAGAATTTAAACAAATTCAAATAGCATTTGAATATAATTCAAGATAAAGGGGAGGCTTTTTACTCACTGGCGCAATTTAGTTGCGCCGTTCGAATAAAAAGCCTCCGTCCCCTTTAGATGACGCGGTAGCGTTCGGTGCCTACCTGGCGTATCTCCCGGCGGTACTCCTGGGAGTGTGTCATGGGAGGCTGTATGGACACGGTCTTGGCTTCGGCAGAAACAGGAAGCAGCCTGCCGGTTCCTTCCCAGCCCCTCTCCTCTCCGGTGTTCCAGTAGAACCTTACAAGGTCACCGAGCCTTTCTCTCACCACAGCGTCGATGCCTTCCACGGAAGCCTCGATCCCGAAAGCTCCCGCCAGCCCCTGAAGCACTTCGATGCCGGTTCTGCCCGAGGGGGGCATGACGGCGCCGGAGTACTCCAGAAGATCACCCTCGAAGTTGCACCGGGTCCCGGGCGTCTCCAGATATGTGCATCCCGGAAGAGTTATGTCGGCGAACCTGGTGGTCTCGGTATCGGTCCAGTCCATGGCGGCAATGAACTCCGCGTTCTGGAACCATGAGCCCGGCCTGTTGTACTCCAGCGGGTTCTCGCCGATTATCAGGGCAGCTCTCAGGCCCCCCTCCTCCAGGATCTGCCTTAGTTCCTGGCTGGACGCAGCCCCGGGATACTTCCTGTCCAAGGGTTTCCTGCCCGGCAGGAACGCGGGATCCGCTCCCATCACCTCGAGTCCGGCGCTGTTGGCCAGAAGCCTGGGAAGAAGGATATCCGTCTTCTTTCCCGCTCCCCGCAGGAGCAGGGTCAGGTCGGCGAATATCTCCGTATCGTCCGGGGAGGCATCCTGCGCACGGTCCGGGCTGTGTATGAAGACCACGTTCCCGGAAAAGCGCAGGAGCTCGGCGGTCTCGTAGATATCGCTCTCCTCGACCCCGGCCTTCGCCGCCGACAGCTCCACGGTCACATCCCTGCCCTCCAGGAAGGTCTCTCCTCCCCTGATGGAAGCAGGATCGAGATCACCGTCATCGATCAGGACCTGCATCACGGCGTTCCAGAAGATGGAAGCCCGTCCGCGCATGGGATCCACTGCCAGCGCCGCAAGATGCTCGTCGGTATCGTCGAGGATGGAATTGGAGACAACCAGCTTGGCGCCATCCCTTACAGCTTCTATCACGTCCACCGCCAGTATCAGGTGGTCAGATTCCAGGGAAGTGTTGTTGCAGACTATCAGGTCGGCATCCCGGAGGCATTCCCTGTCTTCTGTTGACGCGGTGAAACCGAAGGCGGGATCCAGGACCCCCGACCTTCCGGCCCCGGAGAGGATCGCAAGGGAGCCGATGTTGTTGGTGCCTATGCCGTCCCTGGCTATTCTCGCCGCAAGGTTCATTTCCTCATTGGTAAGCTCGGGTGAAACGAAGACCGCAACGCTCTCCGGTCCGTGCTCCTCGGCTGCTTTCCTGAGCCCCTCCGTGATACTGGAGTTGGCTATCCTGAAGCTGACGGGCCTGTAGGAGTATCCTTCCTTCATGAGGGGGCGTGTCAGCCTGTCCTGCTTGATGAACAGCTCCTGGCCGAAACGCCCGTACCTGCACAGGTAGTCACCGGGAGTACCCGACGAGGTTATGTAGTACCGGCCCTCGCCGAAGGTCTTGACCGTGACCTCACATCCGAGAGAGCAGAACCCGCAGTGGGTCTTCACGTCCTCGCTCTCCAGACAGGCCCTTCCGGGGAACGGGTACTTCACTGTCAGGGCAGCTGTGGGGCAGGAATCCACGCAGTTGCCGCAGCTGACACAGCTGGTGGCTACCAGTGGATCGTTCATAGCCGGACGCATTTCCGTCCTGAAACCTCTGTTGACCAGTCCAAGGGCGGATACGGGAAGTACCCTGGCGCACGTCCTGATGCACCTGGAGCAGAGTATGCACTTGTTGGGATCGTACGATATGTAGGGATGCCGGTCATCCACCCTGTGCTTCCTGGCATAGCCCCTGAAATGCTCCATATCAACGCCGTACTCCTCGGCGTACAGTCTGAGGCTGCAGTCATCGAACCTGACGCATCCGCATGAAAGGCACCTGTCGCATTCGTGGACGTTGTCCTCCGGCTCGAAGCCGGTGGACACCTCGACGAAGTTGTTCCGTCTATCGTCCACGTCTATCAGATGCACCTCGTGACGCGGCGACTCCTTTATCTCGCCTAGTTCGGCGTGCCCCGGCTTGGACCAGAAATCCTTCCTTATGGTGAAGGGCTCCTCAGGAAGCTCCTCATCCAGCAGCCAGGCCCTTATGGCCCCGGCCGCCTTCTGGCCGTCACGGATGGCGTCGATGGCAACCGTGGGCCCGTCGTCGGCGGCGTCACCGCCGGCGAAGACACCCTCCACATTCGTCATCATGGTCTTCTCGTCGATTATGTAGGTGTTCCAGCGGGTTAGGTCGATTTCCTCCCCGTCGGCTTCAACCAGCCCGTCAAGAACTGTGTTCTGACCTATGGCCGATATGGCCAGGTCACAGGGAAGCTCGAACTCGGCACCCTCTATGGGTACCGGTCTGCGCCTGCCGGAGGAGTCGGGTTCCCCGAGCTTCATTCTCTGGCACTGGAGGGCCGCCAGCCTGCCGTCCTTCTTGAGTATTCCAGTTGGCGCAGCCAGCTCCATTATCTCGATGCCTTCCTCGAGGCAGTCCTCTATCTCCATCTCGTCCGCCGGCATCTGGGCCTTGGTCCTCCTGTACAGCACGATGACCTTGTCCGCGTTCAGTCTCCAGGCTGTCCTGGCGGCGTCCATGGCGGTATTACCGCCGCCGACCACAACTACCGTCCCGGAGAGGGTCTGTGGATCGTCGGCCATCTCGACCAGGAAGTCGGCACCTGTGACCACGCCCTCCGTATCGTATTCCCCTTCCACGCGCATGGATTTTCCCGTCCATGCGCCCGGGCCCACGAATACGGCGTCGTGTTTCTTCCTGAGTTCCTCGATGGAGATATCCCTGCCGACCTTGACGCCGCACCTTATCTCGGCTCCGGCGCGACAGATGTACTCCACTTCCCGGTCCAGGATATCGTCCGGCAGCCTGTACTCGGGAATACCGTACCTGAGCATTCCGCCGGTACGCTGGTTCATCTCGTATATCACGGGCTTGATACCGCTTCTGCCAAGGAACCAGGCGGCGGTAAGACCCGCGGGGCCCGATCCGATTATGCCCACGGACCTACCGGTATCCGGATCACATTCCGGCTCAGTTGCGTAAGCCTCGGGGGAATCGGCCACGAACCTCTTTATGTTGTTGATGGCCACCGATGAGTCTATATCCATCCTTCTGCACTCGTCCTCGCACTTCCGGACACATACCCTTCCGCATACCGCCGGCAGGGGATTCGTCTCCCTTATCAGGTCTATGGCCTTCCTGTACTGGCCCATGGCCGAAAGGGCGATGTAACCCTGGGCGTCGACACCGGCGGGACATCCCTCCATGCAGGGTGAGACGCAGTCGGCGTAGTGGTTGGAAGCAAGCAGTTCCAGGGCCGTCCTGCGGGAGGCAGTTATCCTCTCGTTCCTGGTCACTACTTCCATGCCCGGGGAAATACGGGTAGCGCAGGCCGGGACCAGGTTGTTCCTTCCCTTGACCTCTACAACGCAGACGAAGCAGGAACCGTAGGGTTCCAGCTCCGGGGAATGGCACAGGGTAGGGATGTCATCCAGTTCGTTCTCACGGACCACTTCGAGTATAGTCTTTCCCGGAGTGGCCTCGATCTCCTTGCCGTTGATCTTGAGACTGATCTTCTCCATTGGCCGCTCCTACCTTGTTACGACGGCGCCGAAGTTGCAGCTGGTAATGCACTTGCCGCACTTGACGCAGATCTCGCTGTCTATGACGTGGACTTCCTTGACCTTGCCCGAGATGGCATCCACCGGGCAGTTCTTCGCGCAAAGGGTGCACCCCACACATTTTTCCGGATCTATACTGAACTCCACCAGGGCCTGGCACTCCCCGGCGGGGCACTTCCCATCGAAGATGTGGGCCTTGTACTCGTCCAGGTAGTAGCGGATCGTGGTCTGTACCGGATTGGGAGCGGTCTGACCCAGTCCGCAGAGGGAAGCCTCCTTGATCTGGACGGAAAGCTGCTCCAGCTTCTCGATGTCCTCCGGGACTCCCTCCCCCCTGGTAAGCCTCTCCAGTATCTCCAGCATCCTGAGGGTGCCTATCCTGCAGAAGGTGCACTTGCCGCAGGATTCCTTCTGTGTGAAATCAAGGAAGAACCTTGCTATCTCCACCATGCAGGTATCCTCGTCCATGACCACCATTCCTCCGGAACCCATGATGGCTCCGGTGGCGGGAATCGACTCGAAATCCACCGGCGTGCTCTTCATGCTGGATGGAATGCAGCCTCCCGAGGGGCCTCCCATCTGGACGGCCTTGAACTCCTTGCCGTTCTTGATGCCTCCGCCGATCTTGAAGACGAGGTCCTCGATGGTGGTGCCCATGGGCACTTCCGCCAGTCCTCCGTGGACCACCTTACCCGCCAGGGCGAATACCTTCGTGCCCGGGCTCTTCTCGGTGCCGAAGGCGCTGAAGGCCTCCGGGCCGTTCACGATTATCCATGGCACGTTGGCGTAAGTCTCCACGTTGTTGTTGTTGGTGGGCTTCTTCCAGAGACCCTTCTCCGCCGGGAACGGGGGCCTGATCCGCGGCATTCCCCTCTCCCCCTCTATCGATGCGAAGAGGGCCGTCTCCTCGCCGCAGACGAAAGCTCCGGCTCCCTGCTTGATCTTCATGTCGAAATCGAAACCTGAACCCAGGATGTCCGTCCCCAGGTATCCCTTATCCCTGGCGGAGGCTATGGCGATCTGCAGCCTCCTTATGGCCAGGGGGTACTCCGCCCGGCAGTAAATGTAGCCGAAGGAAGCGCCTATTGCCTTGCCGCATATGATCATGCCCTCGAGCACCGAATGAGGGTCCCCCTCAAGAACGGACCTGTCCATGAAGGCCCCCGGGTCTCCCTCGTCGGCGTTGCAGACCACGTACTTCCGGTCTCCCTCGTTGGCGGCGGCGAAGGACCATTTCAGTCCGGTGGGGAAACCCGCACCGCCCCGGCCTCTGAGTCCGGAGTCCTTTACTACCTGTACGATCTCCTCGGGATCCATCTCCAGGAGGGCCTTCCTCGCTCCCAGGTAGCCTCCCGAGAACTCGTAATCCTCGATGGACTCCGGGTCGATGGTGCCGCAGTTCCGAAGCACGATACGCTCCTGAAGGTCCAGGAAGCCGCACTCGGCTCCCGAGGTTTCTCCATCGGGACCGCAGGCGAACACCAGGCTCTCGCCATCCGGAGGCCGATCCTCCAGTACATGTTTCCGGAATAATTCTTCGGCTGACTCAGGTGTGACCCCGCCGAAAATAGCGCGGCTGTCACCCTCCCTGATCTCTACCAGAGGTTCCCTGTAGCACATTCCGATGCAGCCGGTCCTGGCCATGACGCATACATCGGGATGCTGCAGGGCAAGCTCCTCCAGCCTGTCGTAGGTCGCCTGGGCCCCGGCGGAGAGACCGCATGTGCCCATTCCAACTACTAGCTTCTTCATATCTTGCTCCAGACGTTCTTCAATGTAGGACCGATTCTCGGGCTTACGGAATGGCTCAGGACGCACCCGCTACGGTATCGGCCGTCTCTGACGCCTTCTTCCTGTAGCTGCGCAGTATCTTCCTCACCGACGCCGGCGTGAGCCTGCCGTGTGTATCGTCGTTGATCATCATGACAGGTGCCAGTGAGCAGCAGCCGATGCAGGCCACCGTATTGAGTGTGAAGAGCCCGTCTTCGGTGGTATCATCTACTTCTATGCCAAGCTCGTCCTCGATGGTCTCCCTTATGAGCTTCGCCCCTGACACATGACAGGCCGTACCGGCGCAGACCCTTATGACGTACCTGCCCATCGGTCTGAGCCTGAACTGGCTGTAGAAGGTGATAACACCGTAAATGTCCGATTCGGGGATGCCGGTTACACCGGCGATGTAGGTGATAGCACGTCTCGGTATGTATCCGAAGTGTTCCTGGGCAGACTGGAGGAGAGGTATGAGCTCACCTGGCTGACCCTCGTACCTCCAAAGCCTGTAACTGAAGTTCTCATTCTTGGCAGCCGTTTTCATCACTCCCTTCAGGCGCTCGGTCCATGTCCGCCGCGGGGCAGGCCGGGCGAGTGCCCAACAAAGATGCAAATTGTTTCAGCTCTGACAAATCAGTGGAAATCAGTCTTCTATCAGCTTGATGACCTTGGCCTCACGGACCCTGAGCACACCGTCTATCTGATTGAGCTTCTGAATTATGCGAGGTGTCCTGCCCATCGCTCCGTGACCAGTGATCATGCCCACCAGCTTGGTGCCGTCCTCGATAACGTCGCAGAAGACTACTTCGTCGATGAAGAAGACCGTGGTAAATATCTGCTGTATCGCGTCGGGATCTATGTCCACGATGATATAGCTCATCGTTCCCGGCTGCCTTCGGGCCTCCGCCTGGGCGTCGCGCTTGACAGCTTCCTGGTAGGTATCGATGAACTGGTCCACGTCCCTGTCCAGTTTCGGCCTTTCCACAGGTGACATCGACACCACCTCTATGCCGCCTAGAGCCCTGACGCTGCTGAAGATATCCTCTATTTCATCGTTGGAGGAAGCCTGTGCCAGCAGGATGATGTCGAAATCCCCCCTGACGGCGTCACAGGAAGCTATGCCATCCATCCTGTAGAGGGTGTCGTATAGCTCCATGCTCCTGTCAGGATCCGTTATCTTGACGGTGAGGTATGCGCTTACCGATTCCCTCATACCCTCATCGGATGTCTCTTCGATGGCGCCCGTGTCCGTCTTGCCGGGAGACAGCTCCTCAAGGGCATCTACCAGGTCCTGTATCTCGAAGGGCTTGTCCAGGTAGCCGGTGTTGTGCTCGGACAGGGCCGTGAGCATGAGCCTCTCGTCACCGAAGCCCGTGATGACCAGCACGGGAAGGTCCGGATACTGGTTCTTTATGACCTTCAGTATCTTGAGACCGTCGATATCGGGCATGAATATGTCCGTTACCAGATAGTCGTAGGCTATGTCCTTCTCCCTGGCCTGGTTGAGTTCATGGATGGCTGATATTCCATCTGGGCAGGCGACGACCGAATATCCCTCCTGAGTGAGCCCTATTGTCAGATTACGGCGGATCTCCGCTTCGTCATCGATTATCAGTACTCGGCCTTTCAATTCATGCCTCCTCAATCCGGATGGGTCTTCTGCGAGAATGGTGGAACGCTAAATTGCTCGGGGTTGAAAGTCAACGGCTGAATTGCGTTGCAATTCAGCTTGGGAGTTCTGAGCAAGGTGAATCCAGTACGTCAGAACTCCAGGCTCACGGCTGAATTGCGTTGCAATTCAGCTTGGGAGATTTTTACCATTGCTACCGGCAGGCATAAAAACTCCAGGCCCATATGTTGCAATTCAGCTTGGGAGATTTTTACCATTGCTACCGGCAGGCATAAAAACTCCAGGCCCATATGTTGCAATTCGGCTTAGGCATTTATGCACGGCCGAATATACTTTATTCGGCTTAGGCATTTATGCACGGCCGAATATACTTTATTCGGCTTAGGCATTAGTGCTGATGAATTTCATCAGCACTAATGCACTTCTGCCCTGCAGAGGTCCATTGCCTTGTCCAGGTCCACCCAGCGACCGGAGCTGAGGTAGAGGTTCATGGCCCGTGCCGCCCTTCGGCCGTGTCCCATGGCCAGTATGACCGTGGCCGCGCCAAGCACTATGTCGCCTCCGGCAAAGACACCGGGCACGGAGGTCTGCCCGGTTATCTCATTGACCACGATGCCTCCCCATCGGGTCACTTCCAGCTCCGGGAAGCACTCCGGCACCAGGGGATTCGGGCTGTTCCCGATTGCGACTATAAGTGCGTCGGCCTCCTCTATGAACTCGCTGCCCTCGACAGGCACCGGCCTTCTCCTTCCGGAGGAGTCGGGCTCGCCCAGCTCCATCTTTATCAGTTCCGCCCCGCTTATCCAGCCGTCCTCGTTCCCTACGAGGCGCACCGGGTTCTGAAGCAGGTGGAACTCGACCCCCTCTTCCCTGGCGTGATGGATCTCCTCCAGCCTGGCCGGCATCTGCTCCTCCGCCCTACGGTAGACTATCAGGGACCTTTCTGCCCCCATCCTCAGAGCGGTCCTGGCGCAGTCCATTGCCACGTTTCCTCCGCCGACGGTTATGACTTTCTTCCCTTTGACTATGGGGGTGTCGGCCCTCGGAAAGTCGTAGGCCTTCATGAGGTTCGCCCTTGTAAGGTACTCGTTGGCCGACAGCACTCCCAGAAGGTTCTCTCCGTCGACCCTCATGAACCTCGGCAGACCGGCCCCGGTGCCTATGAAGACGGCGTCGTAGTCACTGAGGACCTGCTCTATGGGAATGGTCCTGCCTATGACGTAGTTGTACCTGAACTTCACTCCCAGGCTCTCGAGGTAATCCGCCTCGCTCTGCACTATCTCCTTGGGAAGCCTGAATTCAGGGATCCCGTACACCAGGACTCCTCCCGCCTTGTGAAGGGCTTCGAAGACCGTCACGTCATGGCCGAACCTGACCAGGTCCCCAGCTACGGTGAGACCGGCGGGGCCCGCGCCGATTATGGCCACCTTCTTGCCCGAAGGTTTCACGGGGGGAGGAACCTCCTGCTCGCCGTTCTTCCTCTCCCAGTCGGCGATGAACCTCTCCAGTTTTCCTATCATCACCGATTTGCAAGGGTCTTTCCTCGCTTTTCCCACTGTGCAGAAGAGCTGGCACTGCTCCTCCTGGGGGCAGACCCTCCCACAGACGGCGGGTAGCAGGTTGCGCTCCTTCATCCTGCGGATGGCGCCCCTGAAATCCCCCTCTTCGATAAGCCCGATGAACCCGGGAATATCGATGCCCACGGGACACCCCTCCACACAGAAGGGGGTCTTGCACTGGAGGCACCTCTTCGCTTCCTCCATGGCCATCTCCGCCGTGTATCCAAGGGGGACCTCGTCCAGGTTTCCTATCCTCTCGGCCGGGTCCTGCTCCGGCATGGGCACCGGCGGTATCTTCAGCCTGTCCTTGACGTTCATCGGCCACCCCCATCCAGCACCGCATCGAGTCTGCAGCCTGATTCCGAGGAGTAGCAGTCCAGGGCCTCCTTCTCCTGGTTCCTGTACGTGGACAGCCTGGTCATCAGCTCATCGAAGTCGACCAGGTGCCCGTCGAACTCCGGGCCGTCCACGCAGGCGAACTTCACGCTGTCACCTACGGTGACCCGGCAGCAGCCGCACATGCCTGTCCCGTCCACCATGATGGGGTTCAGGCTAACTATGGTGGGTATTCCGTACTGCCTTGTCAGGTCACAGACGCACTTCATCATTATGGGAGGTCCCATGGCTACGCACTGGTCGAACTTCTCCCCTATCTCGATCAGATTGCGAATGGAATCGGTAACGAAACCCCTGCAGCCCTGAGTACCGTCATCCGTTGTGATCACAAGCTCGTTGCTGACGTCCCTCATCCTGTCCTCCAGGATCAGCAGTTCCGACGACCTCGCCCCAATTATGCTGGTAACATGGTTGCCGGCGTCCCGCATTGCCTCCGCGACAGGGTACAGAGGGGCTATGCCGATACCACCTCCCACGCAGAGGACCTTTCCCACCTTCTCTATGTGCGTTGGCTTCCCCAGGGGGCCGG
>Ga0207796_1000876_pt1 | contig 10905 bp, 9 predicted proteins | sample Pon1CUnioCityCA_6_FD_187274 | JGI IMG/M metagenome (GOLD analysis project Ga0207796, IMG submission 187274) | Marine sediment microbial community from Union City, CA, USA - Pond 1C Sediment 1 (SPAdes) | ecosystem: Environmental > Aquatic > Marine > Intertidal zone > Salt pond sediment ...
GTTGAGCGCGAAAGGGTATGACGCCTATCTGGATGAGATAAAGCTCCGGGATCAGGGAACGCTCTATCGGGTTCGCATGAGGTGCTGTTCGAATGCGGCGGAGGGCAGGGCGGTAAAAGCCCGGCTGAGCGAACAGGGCTTCGGCGACGCTTTCATCGTAGCGCGGAGGAAAAATTAGCGCTCCTGAAAACGTGTTCGGAACCATGCTTGATTTCGGATGAGGAGGCGAATCCCGCCCTCATTGCCCAATGGAGCCGTGGCTTCAGATTTGATGTAAGTCGATATTCGACGGTCCCGGCAGTCTAAGTATAAACGGACTGTTTGAAGGTGACTATCCGAGGCGCATGCGTCTTTCCGGTCCGGAATAGCCCGAATTGGGTTTACTGGATCTTCGATCGCCGATTGTCGAAAAGAACCCGTCCATGAAGAGTTTCAGATCGAACAGGTTGCCGAATTCCTGCTCTACGGTTCTTCTGTCCGTTTCGATCAGGACCTTCATTTTGACTTCCCGAACTGTTTCCATGTGTTTTCCTCCGTTGACAGACCGCCGGCCGCCGAGCGCCATTTAACCCCCTTGATTTCAAGATGTCGCATCAAGACGGTCACCACGTAGTTACTCAATGAGCGGTTTTCTTTCGTGGCAAGTTCGAGGATGGCTGCTTTGATTCTCGAGTCAACTTTAAAAGAGAGCGTTTCTTTCATGGGGTAATTATATTAAAATCGAGTCAAAAGTAAAGAAAAAAATGATAATAACTTATAAAGTAAGTAATAGAATGCATAGTGTTGATAAAATAAGAAGGCATGCTGTGTCATCCAGATAATGTGGTAGGAACAAAAAAAGGGTTACAGTGAATCCTGTAACCCCTTATAATTCCTGGTGGGCGGTGAGGGATTTGAACCCTCGGCTTCCACCGTGTGAGGATGGCACTCTCCCGCTGAGTTAACCGCCCGGGCAGTTTCAGCCCCGCTGCCGGGGCTGAAACCTTGTCTACTGATACACCATATGATCAGGGTCTGCAAACGAAAAAGCTACGTTAGGCCCAAGAATTTTTTGCTGGCTGCGATCTCCTCTGGCTCCAAATAACGATATTCACCCACCTTGAGATTCCCGAGTGCCAGATGGCCGAAACTGATGCGCGTGAGATGCACGACCTTGTATCCCACGGCATCCATCATACGTCGAATCTGTCGGGATTTTCCTTGGGCAATGGTCATTCTCAAGATGCTCTTTGTTTGAGTTTGATTCAGCAAGCTGACCTTGGCGCTGCAAGCGGTTCCGTCATCGATTTGAACCCCTGTGCGCAAGCGGCTCAAGGATTCTTCCGTGACCCCACCGGTCAGTTCAACCTTGTAGGTGCGCGGCACCCGATAACGCGGGTGCGTCATCCGGTATGCCCACTCCCCGTCGTTGGTGAGCAACAATAACCCGAGTGTGTCAAAATCGAGACGTCCCACCGGGTAGACTCTTTGATGGATATCCTTCAAAAGATCGATGACCAGAGGCCGCCCCTCCGGATCTCTGAGGGACGAGATATAGCCGAACGGCTTGTTGATCATCAGGTAGATTCTCTGCGTGGGTCCTGGGATCTCCCGACCGTCCACGCAAATGCGATCGTGTCCCCAGCGGAAGCGACCCCCCGGCGCCTTGAGCTGAAGGCCGTTGACCGTCACCCGTCCCGCCGTGATCAAGTCGTCGGCGCCGCGCCTGGATGCAAGGCCTGCAAGACTGAGTATCCGGTTAATTCTCTGTGGTGTGGAAGACGCTGTCTCGGGCTTCGTTTCCGGGTGCCGCAGCATTTTCTTCATGGGTGAGATCCGTTGGACGATCTTCCTCCGAGATCGAATCTGTTTCCCTTTCATCGCCCCCGAACTCCTTGATTTCCTTTAATTTGGGAAGTGACCCCAGGTCCTTAAGATCAAAAACCGAGAGAAATCTCTGGGTTGTCCCATAGATGAGCGGTCTGCCGGGGAGATTTTTTCGGCCCATGATTCGGACCAGGTCCTTTTCCAAAAGCGTTCTCAGGATTCCACCGACATCCACACCCCGCAATCGTTCGATTTCTTGTCGAAGTATCGGTTGCTTGTAGGCAATAATCGCCAGGGTTTCCAAGGCCGGGCGAGACAAGCGGGTTGGAGCGGTTTTCAACATCTTCAGTACATAGGGTGCGTATTCAGGTTTTGTCCGGAGTTGAAAACCCTGTGCCACCTCCCTGAGGAGGAAACTCCTGTCCAGCGTTTCGTATTCGGTCTGCAGTGCTTTCAACGTTTCATTGATGTCGGGCGGAGATGCATCCGGCAGACAGGCCTGAATTTCACGTGCACTGAGGGGGCGATCCGAGGTGAACAGCAGGGCTTCTATAATCAATTTCAGAGACTTACCCATCCCCATGTTCTCCGTTCTTTTCAAAATCGGGGATCAGTTGAATTTGACCGTCGGCGGCTGCTTGAAAGACCTTCACAAGACCCAAATGAACCAGCTCCAGGATGGCCAGGAACGTCACGACGAATTCAGAAACTGTTCGGTCTTCTTTGAAGAGTTGATCAAAAAACGTGGCGCCCCGCTCTCTCAACAGCGCCGTGATTTGCTCGGCCTTTTCTTTTACAGACCATTGCTCCAGTTCCACTGTCAGCTGAACGCCGGGTAACCGCTCATCAACGACTCGCTTGAAGGCGTCCATCAATTGAAACAGGTTGACGTCCAGCTCGACTTCTTCATCCTCCAGCTGGGACCGGTAATCGCCCAAGTCTTTCCGTGCGAAGACGTCTCGGTCCAGGATTTCCCTTTCAGAAAACGCCTCGGCGACCTCTTTGAATTGCATGTATTCCAGGAGCGGTCGCATGATTTCAACCCGGGGATCTTCCCCATCGTCTTCCGCATTCGGGCTCGGGAGAAGCATCTTCGACTTTATGTGAACGAGTGTCGAGGCCATTAGCAGAAAATCGCCGGCCACGTTGATATTGAACACCTTCATCAGCTCCAGGTATTCGAGGTATTGGTCGGCAATCGTCGCAATGGGTATATCGAAAATATCCACTTCGTTCTTGTGAATCAGGTGAAGCAGCAGGTCCAGCGGTCCTTCGAATATTTCGAGCTTAACTTCGTAATCCATTTGCGAATTCGAAGTTCGAATTTCAGGCTTCAGAAATGCGGACTGTGTGTCGTTCATGATTCTTGCCGATTCAAAACCCGTGTGCAGGCCGGCGTCGATCCTTTCGTGATGTTTTTCGCAGTCGCTCTCAGGATATTCCTATTTTAAGGAGATGGAGGGAAATTCTCTCGAACAAATTTGACCTCTTCCTTCTTGGTCTTGATCAAGTCATTCAGTCGGGCTTCAAGCAGGCGATCAAATATTTGCTTGAAAAGCGGCCCTGAACGAAAGCCCATTTTCAATAAGTCCTTTCCGGTAAGTTGAACTTTCTTTCCCTTCAAACCGGTAAAGTAGCCGGATATATGTCGCCGAATTTTTTCACTATTACTTTTTGCCATAAGGTACAGCAGCATCTCTGTATCATAGGGAAGCAGCATTGTATACAGTTGAAAATTGTCACCCTCAAATTTAAAAAGGGCATCCAGCAGTTCATTTGCATGGGACCTCTGAGATACAATCCGCTGGTTTTCCGAACCTGTAATACCGGTTTGCTTCATAAGGGTTTCAAAGGATTTTGAGTCGAGCCCGGAAGTCAGACCGAACCAGTAAACCTTCCACGACTCAACGGTTTCCCCCAGGTAAAGCAGAGTATACCAGACGAGCACCTTTTTGACTTCTTCAAGCACCGCTCGGACGCTCCGGTGAAGCGAAAGCTCCGGTGAAATAAACTGCAGCAAATCAAATCCGTTCATCCTTTCGATTGCCCGAATCGGTTCCGGTTCCTGGAGAATCAGCTTTATTTCCAAAAACAGTCGCCGGGCGGAGAGATCCCGGAAGCAATTGATTTTGACTGCATTCTTAATGAGGGCAACGGTGAGTTTTCCGATTTTGAAACCGAATCGCTGCTCAAACCGTATGGCGCGCAATACCCGGGTGGGGTCCTCGACGAAGCTCAGATTGTGGAGTACTCGAATGACCTTTTCCTTCAGGTCTCTTTGACCACCGAAATAGTCGATCAACAACCCATAATGTCTCTTGTTGAGGCGGATCGCAAGGGTGTTGACGGTGAAGTCACGTCGATAGAGATCGAGTTTCAGCGAGCTCGTTTCCACATTGGGCGGTGCCCCCGGCGACTCATAGTATTCCATTCGAGCCGTCGCCACATCCACTTTAAAGCCGTTCGGAAAAATAAGTACGGCGGTGCCGAACTTATGATGGCTCCGCACGCGAGCCTCGTAATGCCGAGCAAACTCGTGAGCGAACTTAATCCCATCTCCCTCGATGACAATATCCACATCCAGGTTTTCATGCTTCAGGAACACATCCCGCACAAGTCCCCCGACAAGATAGGCGTTATATCCTAATAAATCAGACATTTGGCCAAGGTTCTTAAGAAGTCTTATAATGGTTCGGGGTAGCCGTTCTTTGAGTACGGCGGCCATGTTTTTCTTTCCGCTGAAATGAGAGATCTCCTTGGAATCATAAAGTGATTCAGGGATCAAGGGGTCGCCCACCAAGATATTGAGAAGATCTGTCCGTGTTATCACCCCCAACACCTTTTCATTTTCGGAAACGGGAAGAATTCTCAGTTTGTGCTTTATGATCAATTCCTGAACTTTCTTGAGGGATTCTTCCGGGCGAACGGTGGAGAATTCAATATTCATGTATTCCTTGACTTTGATATCCTGCAGGCCGAAATAAACCGCTTTTTCAACGACCTGTCGGGTGACATAGCCCTGCATGATATCCTTGGCGTTCATCACCAGCAGGACATTGACGTTATATCGTGTCATCAAGTCGGCTGCCCCCTTCACACTTTCCTCCGGTGCAATGTGAAGCACCGGCGAAGACATCATATCGCGGGCGCTGAGGGTGGGTTTGATTCGGGCCCTCAACAGTCCCTGCAAAGCCCGTTCGACTTGGATCAGGGTCTTATTCCTTATGGTCGCCGATGCCGCTTGGGGATGTCCCCCCCCGCCGAGTGCAAACGCGATTTCAGCCACGTTTACCGCTTCAATCCGACTCCGGGCAACCAGATAAACGCGGTTTTCCATCTGCGCCAGAGCGAAAACAAGATTCAAGTTCTCCATTTCCATGAATTTATGAACCAAAACAGCAAAATCCCCCACATATTCATCCCGAACCACTTTTGTGATGACCACTTCCATCCCATTGATGACGCGCTTCGTAGCGGACTGGGTGAGATCATTCAGTAACCATACCTGCTCGGCCGTCAATTCCCGGGTCAACATGTCAGAGATGATGTTGTGGTTGGCACCCTGCTCGGTGAGCCACGCGGCTGCCTCATAATCTTCAGCAGTTGTGGATGAAAAAGTGAAGGAGCCGGTGTCCTCGTGAATGCCGAGGCACATGATGGTTGCTTCATCCGGAGAGACTGAAATGTTTTTCTCCCTGATTAACCGAGTCAGCAGGGCGGTGGTGGAGCCGATTTTGCGGATCACTTCAAAATCACCTGTCACATCGTCCTCGGAGGCGGGGTGATGGTCATAAATGTGTATTTCGACATCCTCCCGGTCGACCAGTTCGGCAAACTTGCCGATTCGGTTCTTTTGGCGCGTATCCACAAGAATGAGTCGCCGAATCCGATCCAGCTTGATCTTTTTTATTTTTGTGAAATTGAACAGGTATGATGTGGAATGAAGGAAAAAATTCCGAAGGTTCTTTTCTTGAGATCCCGGAAATACAAGACCGGCCCCGGGGTAAAGCTTGCTTGCGCCGATCAGCGATGCCAGCGCATCAAAGTCCGCATTTATGTGCGTGGTGACCACCTCCGTAGGCGCTGCGTCCGGCTGATTTTTCGTTTTGGATTTGCTGTTTTGCGTTGTTGCCATTTACGGAATCATTCTGCCTGCAAAACCGGCCGTCGATTTGGGCCGATTCGGCGCCTCAATCTTCCGCCAACCGTTTCACCACCACTCGGGCTGAAGTTTGATTGGTTTGTGCCGAAAACCGAGACAAAAAAAGCCGGGCATTTCACTTGCGCCGGCTGGGACATGCGAACGGAAGGGGGCCTGGACTGTCAGCTACAAACCCTTGACTTTTTCCTGAGTCTCTTGCATTTTCTTGCATTCAATGCACAAGGTCGTCACAGGACGAGCTTTCAGGCGTTCTTCTGTAATGTCTTCACCGCATTGTTCGCAAATGCCATACGTTCCGACCTCGAGCCTCTCAAGGGCGTCCTTGATTTTTGAGATCAGTTTTCTTTCCCGATCACGGATTCGAAGCTCAAAATTCCTGTCAGACTCCATAGAGGCCCGATCCGTGGGATCGGGAAAATTCTCTGTTTGATCGCTCATGCCGCTCAGCGTCTTGTTGGCGTCTTCCAGAAGTTCATTCAACCGCTGATTCAGCAAATCCCTGAAAAAATCTTGTTTTTTTTTGGTCAACATGGCTTTAGGCTACGCTCCTCGATAAGAAATAGTTTCTCCAGTGAACGGATACTAAATGATACCAAAAATGATGTGCTCGTAAAAAGTCGGAAATCACCTTTTTCCGTCATTCCGGTGTGGACCGGAATCCAGTTTTTTCAATTACTTAAGGATGAGCTGGACCCCGTTTTTCAACGGGATGACGACTTTTTACGATTTCATCATTCTTGAACCCGGAAGTCGGTCCCCTACTTGGTAAGCTTCTCCCACAGATGTTTTTTCTTTTTCTTCTTTTCCGAAAGAACCATCCCTTCGCTTTCGGCATAGGCTTCGAGCAGTTCCCGTTGGGGTTGCGCAAGCTTTTCCGGAATCTTCACGATGATCTTAACATAGACATCGCCTCTTCGCTGGTATCCCTGGAGTCTCGGCATCCCTTTTCCAGAAATTTTTAAGACGTCCCCCGGTTGCGTCCCCCGGCGAATGCGCAATGCATGCGTTTCCTCACCCAAAAGCGGTATGGTCAGTGTATCTCCAAGGGCCGCTTGTACAAATGAAATCGGGATTTGACAGATCAGGTCATCATTTTCCCTCGAAAAAAAAGCATGGTTTTTGATGTGAATCACCACAAAAAGATCCCCCGGAGGGCCCCCAAATTCTCCGGGCTCACCCTCCGCCCTCAGTCTCAGTTGAGAGCCCGTGTCCACCCCCGCAGGTATTTTGACACTGATGCTTCGTTCGACCTTAGTCTTTCCCGTACCCCGGCAATCTCCGCAGGGGTCGGTGATAATTCGCCCTTCTCCCTGACAGGCGGGGCAGGTCGTACTGATTTGAAAGAACCCCTGGGATCGAATGACCTGGCCTCTCCCTTGACACGTTGTACAGATCTGCGGTTCGCTCCCCGGGGTTACGCCGGAACCGTCGCAGCGCTTGCACGGCTCCAATTTATCGAAAACAATTTCCGCTTCTTTGCCATAAAAGGCATCTTCCAGCGTAACCTCCAGGTCATATCGCAGATGTCTACCTTGTCTCGCCCGTGACCTTCTTCCCCTTCCGGACCCAAACCCAAAAAAGTCTTCAAAGATATCTCCAAAACTCGCAAAAATGTCCTCGAAGCCGCTAAACCCCCTAAAACCGCGTCCTTCAAGACCTTCATGACCGAATTGATCGTAGATCTGTCTTTTTTCCCTGTCTCGAAGCACCTCATAGGCTTCTGCGGCCTCTTTGAAATTCTCCTCCGCCTCTTTATTGCCGGGATTTCTGTCGGGATGGTATTTCAGGGCAAGTTTTCGGTAGACACGCTTGATTTCATCCGCTCCCGCATCGCGCGATACGCCCAGAACTTCGTAGTAATCCCTTTTCTGCATGACTACTTTTCCTCAGGCACCGTCGCGGGATTTTCTCCTGCACGGTCCGGAGTTTCCGTATGGGTTTGCTCGGGTATTTCCTCTAAATCCGACGGTTCCATGCCGGAACTCGCGGAGCTGTCCTCTTCACGCTCGGACGGAAAAACCTTTTCATCAGCGATTTCTCTTAGGGCAACCACGATGTCTTTATTCTTACACACCACCAAAGGCTCTGCGCCTTTTCTCAATTGGCGGACCCGTTTGGCGGCCAGATGTATCAATCCAAATCGATTGTTTACTTTTTGCAGGCAGTCTTCGACCGTGATTCTCGCCATCACCTCACCTCGTCAATGCTTTGTAATACCGTATTCAGCCATGAACCGGCAGTAATGGACGCGCGATCCGGCAATATCTCATCTCCGGATGCACACGTCATCGGGAGAGAAGCCCATGCGGTTCATTTGAATCCCAAGGAATATGCTGTTTGCGGCAAAAAATGGCTGCCGGTTAACAATAAACTTTACTGTTTACCATCGGCTATGTAAAATGTAAACCATAAATTTGAATTTCGATAACCAAACAGTCGGACGGTTATTTATGCTGGCCAAGATCCTCAGCAGTGCGGTCATTGGAATCGATGCCTATATCGTCGAAGTCGAAGTTGATATTGCCAAAGGGCTTCCTTCTTTCGCTACAGTGGGTTTGCCCGAAGGTGCCGTCCGCGAGAGCAAAGAACGGGTCAAGGCGGCCATCAAGAACTCGGGGTATCATTTTCCTTCCGACAGAATTACCGTCAACCTGGCCCCGGCGGACATCAAGAAAGAAGGCTCGGCGTTTGACCTTCCCATTGCACTGGGTATACTTGCAGCCACGGGGTTGGTGGATCGTTCCGGTCATTCCGGATACCTGTTTCTGGGCGAACTGGCGCTCGATGGACTTCTCAGACCGGTCAAGGGTGTGCTGCCCATGGCAATTGCAGCAAAAGAACTGGCCCTCAAGGGAGTTTTCCTCCCTTCGGAGAACGCCGCAGAAGCGGGGGTTGTCGAAGGAATCCGTATCTACCCTGTGAATGCGTTGTCTCAGGTTGTTGAGACCCTCAAAGGCGTTGCCGAAATCGCGCCCTGTCAGGTGGACACCGCGTCGCTGTTTCAAATACCACAGTCCCAGATGGATTTCAAGGACGTGCGCGGTCAAGAGAACGCCAAAAGGGCAGTTGAGATCTCCGCCGCCGGCGGTCACAATTTGATCATGATCGGTCCACCGGGTTCCGGAAAAACCATGCTGGCAAAGCGGATTTCGACCATCCTGCCGATACTTACTTTTGAGGAATCGCTTCATACCTCCAAGGTTTACAGCGTCATGGGAATGATGCCCAAAGACTGCGGACTTATCACGGTGCGCCCCTTTCGGTCGCCGCACCACACGATTTCCGATGCAGGTCTGATCGGGGGCGGACAGAACCCGAAGCCGGGGGAGGTGAGTCTGGCCAATAACGGTGTCCTCTTTTTGGATGAGCTGCCCGAGTTCAAAAAAAATGTACTTGAAGTGCTGCGTCAGCCGATGGAGGACGGGAAGGTGACCATCTCCCGGGCCAATTCTACGGTGACATACCCCGCGAATTTCATGCTGGTTGCAGCCATGAATCCATGTCCGTGTGGATTTTTGGGTGACCCCAAGCGCGAATGTACGTGTTCTTTCCTGCAAATTCAGCGGTATCGGGCGAAGATTTCAGGTCCTTTGATGGATCGAATCGACATCCACCTTGAGGTCCCGTCGGTTCCCTACAAGGACCTGGCTGCGGTCGGTGAGGAGGCATCCTCAGCGGAAATTCTTACGAGAGTGATGGCGACCCGAGAGATACAAAACAACAGATTGAACGGGACAGGTATTCATTGCAACGCCCAGATGAACAGCCGTCAGATCAAGAAATTTTGCGAAATTGATGCGGAATCCAGTTTGCTCCTCGAAAAAGCCATGGACAGATTTGGTTTGAGTGCCAGAGCCCATGCTCGAATATTGAAGATTGCGCGCACGATAGCAGACCTGGAAGGGAGTCCCCATATCCGAGCGCCGCATGTGGCGGAAGCCATCCAATATAGAACCCTCGATCGGAGACGTGTCAGGTGAAGCGATTTTTGAAATTTACAGCGTGCCTTTTTTTGTTAATTGTTTTTCTGGGTGTGGGGACCGGTGTATATTTCTGGTACATATGGTCCAGCAACTTGCCTTACATCGGTTCATTGAAGGAGTACAGGCCCCCTATCATCACAGAGGTCTACAGTGATGAGGGAGAGGTGATTGGAAGATTCTGGGAAGAAAAAAGAGTTGTGGTCCCTGTTGAAGATGTTTCTCCCCATCTTATTGATGCGTTTGTAGCCGCGGAGGATGCGCGTTTTTTCGAGCATGAAGGGGTTGATATCATGGGCATCGTGAGGGCCCTGTACAAGAATCTGATCGCAGGAAAAATAGCGCAGGGGGGAAGTACGATCACGCAGCAAGTGACGCGATCGTTGCTGTTGAAGAACACGGAGAGAACATACCGCAGGAAAGCGAGGGAAGCACTTCTATCGATGCAGATCGAAAAGAATTTCTCTAAAAGAAGCATTCTGTTTCTATACCTGAATCAGATTTATCTGGGAAGAGGCGCTTACGGTGTGGAAGCGGCCGCTCAAACCTACTTCAACAAATCTGCAAAGGAATTGAACATTGCCGAAAGTGCTCTGCTGGCCGGACTGCCGCAAGCCCCCACCCGATATTCACCCGTACTTCATTTCGACCGGGCCCGGTCCAGACAGGCCTATGTCTTGGAACGAATGGTTTCGGAAGGATATATTTCCAGCGAACAGCGCGTGGATGCCCTGGAAACCCCGCTCAACATACAGACCACGGCCGAAAATACCTTTGAGAAGACGCCCTATTTTGCTGAACATGTGCGCCGGTATCTTCTTGAGAAGTATGGTCGTGAACTCTTATATCGGGGGGGGTTGAAAGTCTATACGACCCTGAATGTGGAAATGCAACGCGCGGCGAAAGACGCCATCCTGACCGGACTGGCCGAGCTGGACAAAAGGGAAGGGTACCGGG
>Ga0207796_1000877_pt1 | contig 10891 bp, 9 predicted proteins | sample Pon1CUnioCityCA_6_FD_187274 | JGI IMG/M metagenome (GOLD analysis project Ga0207796, IMG submission 187274) | Marine sediment microbial community from Union City, CA, USA - Pond 1C Sediment 1 (SPAdes) | ecosystem: Environmental > Aquatic > Marine > Intertidal zone > Salt pond sediment ...
CTACGAGTAAGAGTAGGAACGGGGACAATCTGATTCGTTTCATGGCTGTTCTAGACTCCTCTTGAGCGTTGTGAGATCCCGGAACCGCATTCGAAGCCGGTGCAAGCGTCCCATGCCGCATCCACTGGCGATGTGCACGCAAGTACGGGTCAGTCCAGGATCATATGAAGATGTATATCATGTAGCACGACATCGTGAGGGCAGTGCGTCATCGACGGCTGCGAAGTTATGTTGCAAGTATATCACAGAACAACCTCTCTCGCAAGAACCGGATCCTGTTTCCCAAGGTACAGGGCTGCAATTGCCTGAAACAGGGTCGTGGCCCATGGCTTTGTGCATTCTGTAATTTGACTTTTGTGGCGACCTGATCTAGAATATTTTCAATCTTGCGAAAGGAGGCTATTGGATGCTCTACGACTCTATCATGAACGAGACCAATCCTGCTGGCATCGGTGCGGTTTTGCCCTGTCGTGGTGCGCCCAAACGCCACTAGTTATCGTTAACTAACGGCCGTGGGAGCACTACAATCCCACGGCCTTTTTTGTTTCACTGGCGCATTGCGCCGCGAGCCGTGGGGAATCTCCCGCGGCTTTTTTTTGTTGCTTTCAGAAGGCATCGACCCGCTGGGGGTCATGGTCTTTGGCCAAGCGGAGCGCTACGCCAAGCGCACCGGAAGACGGAAACGAAACGGTTAGGGAGTGAAGAGGATCATGATCATCGGAGCGGTGGGGCGCTACCTGCGTCGCTTGCGGAGCTTTAGCCCGAATGCTCGGCTGTACTTGTTGAGCACCGTGATCACCGGCGTGAGTTTTAGTATCTACATGCTCATCTTTAACCTGTACGTGGACAGCCAGGGCTACTCCAGGACTTTTTTGGGGGAGCTGCAGTCGTTGCCCAACCTGATTGCCCTGTTCGGGGCGCCGCCAGCGGGTGTGCTGGTGGACTATATTGGGCGCAAGAGGGCGCTGTTACTGGCCAACGTAGGGCGCACGGTGGCCTACCTGGGCATCGTGCTCGCGCCAGATGCCAACGTGTTGCGCCTGTCCATGATCACGTTCGGCGTAGCGCAGTCGCTGTGGATGGTCAGCGGCGCGCCGTTTATGATGGAGAACTCGACGGACGAGGAGCGCAATGCCCTGTTCAGTGCTAACTTTGGGCTGCAGACCCTGGTCGGGTTCGCAGGGACGCTGGTGGGAGGCTACTTGCCCACGCTGTTTGGGAGCATGTTTGGGGCCGGCGCGGAGAGTCCCACGGCCTATGGCTTTACCATGGGTGTCGCGGTGGTGCTGTCAGTCCTGGCCCTGATCCCAGTGTTCTTAATCGAAGGGCGGTCACAGCCGGCTGAGTTGAGTGTAGGCTCGTTCTTGCCGTGGCGCAACGTGAGCGATCTGGGCCTGGTGGCACGGATCTTTGTCCCAAACATCGTCATCTCGATGGGGGCGGCCATCCTGATCCCGTATATGAACCTGTTCTTTAAGGAAACCTATCCGATCTCGGACAAGTTGTTGGGTTCTATCTTTGCCGTGTCCTCGATCGTCACGGGTGTGGCGACGCTGTCCTCACCGCTGCTCGCCGATCGATGGGGGCGAATCCGATCGCTGGTCATCACGCAGCTGACGTCCATCCCGTTCCTGCTCCTCATCGGCTTCTCCGGTGTCTTCTGGGTGTCGGCGGCGTCCTTCTGGGTCCGGGCGGCATTGATGAACATGGGCAACCCACTGTACAGCGCCTTTGCCATGGAACAGGTGCCGGAACGCGAACGGGCCACTGTCAGCGGGCTGATGGGCATGAGCTGGAACATCGGCTGGACGGTGGGGCCTTATCTCAGTGGCTATATGCAACAGCATCCCAGTATCGGCTTCAAGCCGATCTTCCTGGTGACCTGCTCGTTGTACATCCTGGCCTCGGTCCTGATGCGGTCTTTTTTCCAACGCCTGGACGACCGGCAACGGCGCGCCGCCTTCTTGAGAGAGGTAGGGGTCACCGATATGACACAAGGCGGACGGACATGATGGGTGGTATGGGGTACCGGGCAACTGGTTCTGGGAGCGATGAATAGAGGAGGAGAACCATGATACAAGACTTTGTCATTCGCAACTATCGTTCTGAAGACTTGAGGGCGTTGGTCAAGCTGATCAACGACGCTGACACCGTCGATGGGCTGGAGCGGGCTACCACTCCGGAGACGCTGGAACACGAGATGAACTGGCCCAACTATGACGCCCATGCCGACTGCTTTCTGGCCTGGAGCAACGGCCGCCTGGCCGGTTATGGAGATTTTTTCCTACGGAATGGCAACGGCAATGGAGACAGCGTCTTCTATACGTGGGGCGTTGTCCATCCTCATTGGCGCCGGCAGGGCGTGGGCCACAGCCTGCTCGAGGCACTCTATGAACGAGCTTCTGAACGCCTCGGGGAGGTAGAGCATGGCCCGGTCTACTTCCAGGGCGGCGGCCGTGACAGCGAGGTGGATCGCCAGGCGCTCTTTGAAGGGTTTGGCATGAGGCGGGCGCGCTACTTTGTCGACATGGCCCGTTCCATCGACAATGGCCTGCCGCCGGTGGAGGTGCCATCCGGCTTTCGCCTGCGCCCCTTTGACCCGGCGCGGGATGTCGAGAGCGCGTGGCATGTGGATGTGCAGGCCTTCCGGGATCACTGGGGGACAGCGGAATTCCCGCTGGAAGAGTTCCGCCACTTTGTGGAACAGCCCCATTTCCGGCCCAGGCTCTCACTTCTGGCGGAGGAAGAGGCTACTGGCGAGATTGTGGGCATCGTTCTGAACAAGATCGATCCGGACTGGATCGCCCAGACAGGCCGACAGGAGGGGTACGTCAATACTCTGGCGGTGCTGCGAGAGCACAGGCATCGCGGACTGGGTACAGCTCTGCTGGCCCAAACCCTGCACAGCCTGCGGCAGGCGGGCATGGAAGCGGTACACCTCGGCGCTGATGCCGAGAACCTGACCGGGGCGGTCCGCATCTATGAGCGGCTGGGCTTTCGTGCGCGCAAGACCACGGTGGTGTACCGCAGGCCGATGAGGGGCGAGTAGCCACCTGCGGAGGATGTGAACGCTGTGACTGTGCGCAGTAGGCGTAAGAGAGGCTAATCGGGCCTGACAGCCCCGCTGCGGGCAAGAAGGCTTGGCTCGAAAGGAGGAGCATTATGAACGAACTTGGATTGTCCTTGGGAACGGTCGGAGAGATGGTTCGTGACACGAGAGAATCTAGCGCCTGGGTGGGCCGCAGGTTCGACGGGCGCTGGCTGAGATTTGACACCTCTGCCTTGGGGCAGGGATGGAAAAGCTTTTGATGCAAATCTGAAGGAGAAAACCCAACAGTGTCCCAGGATAATATCTACATAGACGAGTACGAGTATTACGAGGCGCTTTACGATCCGTCGTGGACGGCTCCAGCTGCCAAGCAGCCCAAGCGCGATCCCAAATATAGATCCAAAAGATCCAGGTCAGAGATCCTTTCTGAGCTGACCGACGACCTTTCGGACGTGGAGCTGGGCTTTGAGACGACCTACCGGCCATCCCGCCACGAGGAAGGATGGTTGTTGTCCTCGTTGCACAGCTTCTACGACGAGGGGATGATCACCGACGTGCTGGCCTTGATCAAAGGCGGCAAGGAGGCGAGTGTCTACCTGTGCCGGGCCAATCCGGCAACAGGACTTGACCTGCTGGCTGCAAAGGTCTACCGACCGCGCATGTTCCGCAACCTGCGCAACGACGCCATGTACCGCCGCGGGCGCGAAGTGCTGACGGCCCAGGGCCGCCCGGCGGGCAAGCAGGCCGGCACCTTTGCCCGGGCTATCCGCAATAAGACCAGTTTTGGAATGCAAGCGGCCCATACTTCGTGGCTCATGCACGAGTTCATGGCCCTGGAGCGGCTTCATGCGGTTGGCGCTGCCGTGCCGAGACCCGTCTCGAGCAGTGACAACGCCCTCCTCATGAGCTACCACGGTGAACAAAACATCGCGGCACCGACGCTGAACACCGTGGCGCTGGAGCAGGAGGAGGCGGAGCGGTTGTTCCAGGAAGTGCTGCGCAACGTCGATCTCATGCTGCAGCAGGACCTGATCCACGGGGACCTATCGGCTTACAATATCCTATACTGGAGGGCGGAAGGCGGCCCTGGCCAGACCGCACGCGGGCAGATCGTGATGATCGACTTCCCGCAGGTGGTTAACCTGCATAGCAACCCCAAGGCAGACTTTATCCTGCGGCGGGACATTCAGCGGGTGTGTGAGTACTTCTCCAGCCAAGGGGTGGGCTGCGATCCGGAGATGGTTTTCGACCGCCTCTGGGGCTGCTATGTCCAGGAACCGGACCCAGAAGACCTTGCCGCTGACTGGTCGCGCCTCGAGGAGGCAATGGCTGGCTAGCTTGCGCGGTTTTTTCGCACTCGAGTCGCAGGCGGATGATAAGGAGGAGAAGATTATGTCTGTTCAGTTGCAGATGGAGAAACAAGGAAAACAACCTGTCAGGCCCCGCCGGAAGGCGGCGAACTGTCTTGAGCGAGACAGTGGGCGAACAGATCGTCTGGATGTACTAGATGTACCCGAGGTTCCCGGCTTGGGGTTTCGGCGCTTTTGCGGAGAGGCTGACTATGCGGCCATGTCGGCGGTCATCAACGGCAGCAAAGAGGCCGATGGCCTGGAATGGACAAACTCGGCGGAGGACGTAGAGCGCACCTACCGGCACCTTGTCAACTGCTCTCCGGAGACGGACATGCTCTTCGCCGAGGTCGAGGGCAATGTGGTCGGATACAGCCGGGTGTGGTGGTCACAGGAAGCCGAGGGCACACGGTTCTACCAGCACTTTGCGCACCTGTTGCCGGAGTGGCGTGGCAAGGGTATCCGCCGGGTCCTGGTGTACCGTAACGAGCGCCGGCTCCAAGAGATCGCCCGCGAACATCCAGAAGACGGGCCTCGCTTCTTTGAGGCCTGGTCATCGGATACTGAAGAACACTGGCAGGGCCTCTTGCAGGCGGCAGGATACGAGGCGGTCCGCTGGGCCTTTGGCATGGTTCGGCCTGATCTAGAAGGCATCCCGGACCTGTCGCTTCCCGAAGGGGTGGAAGTGCGGCCGGTCAGACCCGAGCACGTGCCGCTCATCTGGGCGGCGGCCAAGGAAGCTTTTCGTGACCACTGGCACTACTCGGAGGACGAGTGGTCACTGGAGCACCTGCGCGAGTGGCAGGAATCACCGACGTACACTCCCGAGCTGTGGCAAGTGGCGTGGGCCGGCGACGAGGTGGCGGGCATGGTTCAGAGCTTTGTCAACGAGGCAGAGAACCAGGAGTATGGCCGCCAGCGTGGTTACACCGAGGGCATCTCTGTCCGACGGCCGTGGCGACGCCAAGGTCTGGCGCGAGCCCTCATTGCGCGCAGCTTCGAGGTGCTGAAGGATCAGGGCATGGCCGAGGCGGCCCTGGGGGTGGATGCAGATAATCCGAACGGGGCCCTGCAACTCTACGAGAGCATGGGCTTCCGCATAGTCAAGCGCCACATCACCTTCCGCAAGCCGCTGATCAAGCGGAGTGCATAGGGCCTGGACCCTGGCTGTCGGCGCAGGCCGTCCGGCAGCCAGTGGAGGCTGCATAGTGGCAGGGAACGTGCGACGCTCTGTTCATGGGGCGTCGCACGTTTCCTTTGTACTGGCGGCATGCGGCATCACCAGGCCGGCGAAGCTTGACAAACGTGAGGACTGCCGATACACTGCGTCAGGTGTGAACGATTGGGGCCACCTCGACGTTAGAATATTGCTGACGCCGACGTCCTGGCTTCACAGAATAGCGCAAGGAGGAGGGTGTGCTCAAGTTTGTTCTGCGCCGGCTGCTCGTCCTGCCGGTAGTGATATTCCTCGTCACAACCATCCTGTTTCTACTCATCTTGCAGCTGCCTGTAGAGCAACGTGCCCAGGTGTACGTGCCGTCTGCCAATCCTCATCTCTCGGCGGAAGAGTACGATGAGCTAGTCCAGAAGACTATCGAACGTTATGGACTGGATCAGCCCTTTTATGTCCAGTACCTCAACTGGATCCGCAACCTGATCCAGGGCGAATGGGGGTATTCGCCAGCCTGGCGCGAGCCGGTCCTGGAAGGCCTGCGCCGGCGGGCGCCCGCGACCCTGGAACTGACCCTCTTTGCTATGGTCCCGTCTGTGATCCTGGCCGTGACGCTGGGTACCGTAGCCGCAAAGAATGGGCACCGCCTGCCCGACCATGTTGTGCGCGTGACCGCCTTTGTGGGCTGGGCTTTTCCGCCGTTCATCCTGGCCTTGATGCTGATGAACGTCTTCTACGCCTGGCTGGGCTGGTTCCCCCCATCGCGGATGAGCATCTGGGCCAGCCCCATCGTCGGTTCCGACAGCTTCCAATCGTACACCGGCCTCCTGACGTTGGATGCGCTGCTGAATGCCAGACTTGATATCTTGCGCGATGCCGTGCAGCATTTGGTCCTGCCGGCGGCGAGCCTGGCGGTCATCGAATGGGGCTTATTGACCCGGGTCATGCGCTCCTCGACGATGGAGGTGCTGCGGCAAGATTATATCGTGACGGCCAGGGCCAAGGGGCTGGCGGAGCAAGATATCGTAAACCAGCATGCTCGCCGAAACGCGGTTCTGCCCGTGATCTCCACAGGCGCAGCGGTGACGGCCATGCTCATCACCTGGGTGGTGGTCATCGAGACTATCTTTAACTTTAACGGCGTGGGGCGCTGGGCAGTCCGGGCGATGCTCCAGTCCGATATTCCAGTCGCCGTTGGGTTCGCCGTTTTCAGCTGTAGTGTGACCATCCTGGCCAGCCTGATCGCCGATGTGTTGTATGCCGTCGTCGACCCCCGGGTCCGCGTCTTCTAGGCCAAAGGGACCTGGTAATGATTGCAAAGAAGCTCCTGGCGCGCCCCTCTCTCACCATCGGAATAGGCATTGTGCTGGCTTACCTGGTCATCGCCCTCGCCGCCCCGCTGATCGCTCCGCCTGAAGGGGACTCTCCGTACATCATTCCCAAGGATGGATTTGCGGCTGTGCCCCGACCGCCCAACGCCGATCATCCCCTGGGCACGCTGCAGAGCCAGTACGACGTTTTCTATGGCTTGATCTGGGGCACGCGCGCTGCGTTCCGCATAGGCTTGATCATCGCTTCCGGGCGTGTCTTGATCGGCGTCCTGGTGGGTCTGGTCTCGGGCTACTATGGTGGGCTTGTCGATGCGACGCTGATGCGGCTGACCGATGCTTTTCTGGCGTTCCCCGTGATGGCTGCGGCGATGGTGATGTTGGTGGTCTTTGGCAATATCTTGGACACGACTTTTTCTGGTGGACAGGTGCTCATGACAACCAGGGTTGAGCGCGTGCTGCTGATCGCCCTGGTGGTTTTCGGCTGGATGCCTCATGCTCGCTTGATCCGCGGAAACGTCCTCCGGCAGCGCGAGGAGGAATACATCCAGGCGGCCCGATCCACAGGGGTCAGGGGACCACGGGTCATGCTGCGCCACCTGTTGCCAAATGCCACCCAGGGGCTTTTTGTCCTGGCGGCCTCGGACGTAGGGGCGATGGTGGTGCTGGTAGCCGCCTTCAATTACCTTGGTTTTGGGGCGTCAACCCAAGGGGACCTGGCGGCCGATTGGGGGCAGATGCTCAGCCTTTCCCGGAACTGGATCATTGGCTCCCCAGCGAATGCTTTCGAATTCTGGTATACCTATCTGCCGGTCAGCGGAGCCGTGGTGCTGTTTTCTCTGGGCTGGAATCTGGTGGGCGACGGGTTGCGGGACGCGCTCGATCCGCGGCTTCGATAGTGGCTGGCGCGTCCGGTGTCGTGGGCCGCACAACTGGCCATGGACTTGATAGCCGGACTTTGGGCTGCAGGCCTGCCTCAAGAAGCGGGGCCCGCTCGTGAGCATACCCTGAATCTCTCCCATCGAGGATCTGCCATCTGGAGGTTGCTGTGATCAAGTATATCATCCGCCGGTTGCTCGTCTTGCCCATCGTCATATTTTTCGTAACGGTCGTGCTCTTTTTGATGTATCTACGGCTTCCAGTCGAGCAGCGGGCCATGATATATATCCCCTCCTTTAACCCACATATTACCGAGGAGGAGTTTGAGAGGCTGATGCAGGTCACCATTGACCGCTACGGCCTGGATGACCCCTTGCCCGTCCAGTATGTGAAATGGCTGCGGGAATTGATCGCCGACGAGTGGGGATTCTCCCCTACCTGGCGGGAGACGGTCCTGCAAGGCATACGGAACCGGGGACCGGCTAGCCTTGAACTGGCCCTCCTGGCCATGATCCCGGCCATCCTATTGGCAGTCCTGCTCGGTAGCCTGTCGGCCAGGGGGTACGGCCGCTTCCCGGATCACGCGGTCCGATCTGCGTCCTTTGTCGCCTGGGCCTTTCCACCCTTTATCCTGGCGTTGATCTTGCTCAATGTCTTTTATGCCTGGCTGGGTTGGTTCCCCCCGGGGCGCTCAAGCCTCTGGGCCAGTGATATCATCAGTTCCGAGGCGTTCCGCAGCTATACCGGCTTGTTGACCCTGGACGCCCTGCTGAACGGGGAACTGGGTGTCTTCTGGGATGCGCTGCGACACTTGGTGCTACCTGCTTTCACCCTGGCGTTGGCCGTGTGGGCGCTGCTAACCCGCGTCATGCGCTCCTCCCTCCTGGACGTGCTGCACCAGGATTATGTGACGACGGCCAGGGCCAAGGGTTTGCCAGAACGCGCCGTCGTCAACCGGCACGCTCGGCGCAATGCCATACTGCCCGTCATCTCCACGGGAGGGGCGGCGACTTCGATCCTCATCACCAGTTTGGTCGTCGTCGAGGTGGTTTTCAACTACAACGGAATCGGTCGCTGGGCCCTCAAGGCCATCCTGGAATCAGACATTCCGGTGGCGACCGGATTTACGGTGTTCACCTGCCTGGTCGTCGTATTGGCCAGCTTGTTGGCCGACATCTTGTATGCGGTCGTCGATCCGCGGGTGAGGCTCTTCTAGGCTGGGCCTCGGCTGCTCCATTGTCCGACTGGTCCAATTCTAGATTGAAAGGATACGCTCCATGGGTCAATTCGACACAGATGCCTTGCAGCAAGCCCTGCAGCTCATCAATGCCGGTGAAGGGCGCAAAGCCAGTATCATCCTGGCCCGGTTCCTGCAGGAGAACCCAGACCACGAACGGGCATGGCACCTGCTGAGCTATGCCCTTTCCGACCCTGAGCAACAGATCTATGCCCTGCGGCGCGTGCTCGAGATTAACCCCGGCAACCGGGCTGCCAGATCCCGGTTGGCCAGGCTTGTCGGGGCACCGGCCTCCAGCACACCAACACCACGTCCCGCCAGTAAGGCGTCTCCCAGGCCGGCAGAGGTGGCGTTCTCGGCGGTGAAGAGGAGGCCAGGATATAGGGACAGAATCCTCTCCTCCCCTTCGTTGGTAGCCGGCACCGTGATCGTTCTGCTCTTTGCTGCGGTTGCCCTCGCTGCGCCGCTCATCGCACCGCCGGGCGAGACCGACTCTGTCTACTGGATGCCCCGGCATGGCTATGATCCCGTCCCCCGGCCGCCCCAACCTGGCCATCCTCTCGGGCTGCTGCCCGAGCAATATGATGGCCTATATGGCCTTGTCTGGGGCACGAGGCTGGCCTTCATCATCGGACTGGGCGTGACGGCCGCACGCCTACTGATCGGCGTGTTCGTCGGATTGGTCTCTGGCTACGCGGGCGGATGGTTTGACGCCTTGATCATGCGCATCACGGATGGTTTCTTGGCCTTTCCCATCATCGCCGCGGCCATGGTCATGGTTGCTCTCTATAGCCGTGAGCTGCATATCTTCCCCAACGGTGGGTATATGGTGATGGCCCATGGCGCAGAAAAGACCGCGCTTGTTGCACTGTTGCTCTTTGGCTGGATGTCCTATGCACGCTTGATCCGGGGCAATATTCTCTCGGAGCGGCAGAGGGAGTACATGGAGGCGGCCAGGGCCATCGGAGCACGGCCCTGGCGGCTGCTGCGGCGACACCTCTGGCCGAACGCCCGCCAGGGCTTGTTCGTGCTCGCCGCATCCGATGTGGGGGCGGTGGTCGTCCTGGCAGCGATGTTCGCCTTTGTGGGGCTGCTGGGGGCCCCTCTAGGGAATGTCGAGGCGGATTGGGGCCAGATACTGAGCCTGGCGCGCGACTGGATCGTTGGCTCACCGGCCAATGCCTTTGAGTATTGGTATACCTATATTCCGGCAAGCCTGGCCATCGTGTTCTTTTCCATGGGCTGGAACCTTGTCGGCGATGGCCTGCGGGATGTACTGGATCCCCGTTGGCACCGGGCGAGGGGATTGGGAGGGTGAAAAGCATACAACGTCCCTGGGACTGGTGGGCCTACCATTTTCGGGTGGTGCATCGCAGCCAGATCCCGGGCATAAGTGAATGGGACGATGAACTGGTAAAGATGCTGCTCGCCGTGCTGCAGCTCGAGCCGGGTGACCGGGTGCTGGATCTCGCTTGTGGCAGCGGCGACCACGCGCGGCGGTTGGCCCACCAAGGGCTGAACGTGATCGGGATCGATGTGGCACCCAGCCTGGTGGCCTACTCGCAGCAGAAGGCAAGGGAGGAAGGGATCACAGGCGTCCGTTTCGAGCAGGGCGACATGCGTAGCCTGGACTATGTTGCAGAATTCGACGCTGTGCTGCTGCTCAGCGGCAGCTTTGGCTTTTTTGACGACGCTACTAACCATGACGTACTGCGGCGGATGGTCCGGGCGCTGAAACCAGGCGGCCGGGTGTTGATCGACGTATTCGATCCGGTCGAGATGGTGGTCCGGCCGCGCCGCCGGAGCTGGAGCTACTATGGCGACGGCTACGGCCTGCGGACTACCTGGTGGGAGCCAGAAACCTGCACCTATGTGGCC
>Ga0207796_1000879_pt1 | contig 10875 bp, 6 predicted proteins | sample Pon1CUnioCityCA_6_FD_187274 | JGI IMG/M metagenome (GOLD analysis project Ga0207796, IMG submission 187274) | Marine sediment microbial community from Union City, CA, USA - Pond 1C Sediment 1 (SPAdes) | ecosystem: Environmental > Aquatic > Marine > Intertidal zone > Salt pond sediment ...
GTTTCGGTTCCCCAAACCTGCTGGATTCCCCGGCTGCCAGGACTACACCCGCGATCCGTTCCTGGACCTCGAGAAGCATGCGGTCTTCCAGGACAGCAAACCCAACAGCATGATAATGGTCCAGCAGGAGATCCATGTGATCGTAAAAGGTTTTCCAGTTGGGAAAAGCATCAATTTGATTGATCAACAGTAACTTTCGGGCGTTGACCGGAATGTTCTTCAAGCCTCCCTGGGGAGAAATCAACCCCTTCACCAGATGATGGCTCTCCAGTCTTTCACCCAGCGGCAGCCCGACCAATTTTGAATAGTATTCCGGACGGTGCACCCAATCTCCCTGGAGAGGTTTACCCAGGCCAGATAGGCCGATCACCGTGATCACGGCAGTGACAAAGCCAGGAATGGGCGGTTCATGGTCAGCTGGGGCTTTGAGGGGGAGTTTCCTGGCGCCATCGGATTCAATGATCAAAGGACAATGCCATAGATCTGCCAGGTTGACCAATTCTTCCATGACTTCAGGAGGAGGCCCCCCCACCCGATTGGGCTCCACCTGGGGACCAGTGACAATCAGAATGCCCTCCGGGAAATCATCAGATGATCGGGGCAATCCAGCAGGGTCAGTGATCACCAAATGGTGATCAGCCTGATCCAGCTGGTCCAGCGCCAAGTGGGTCGATGTTGTACAGATCACCCTGGTCCCAAAATCGCGGGCAAGTTGGAACATCAAGGTAGTTTTACCTCCCCCTCCCACCAGCGCGATTCTGCTGTTTTGATCTAATCTAAACCGAAGATTCAAATCCATAAACCAGACCTCAAATCAGGACAGGATAGTATAGCTTCCAACACCCCACCGCCAATGGCTCGAGATTTATCAGAAACCAGATTCACCAGCGTTGGGTCGTCCCGGGGATCGACATCGCCAATTTTTAACCCCTGCTCTACCTGTGTGCCAGGCCGGAGCAGCCCTCTCAGCACCCCATCAAAAGGCGCCTGCACTGCCTGTCCGTTCACAAGAGCAATCACTTCACCTTGTTTGACCCGATTGCCAATCTTTGCGCCAGATTTCAATTCACCTGCTGCCGGGGAGCGTAAGACACGCTCGATTGCATATCCCCCAACCGTGCCTGGCACCCCAGTATCCTCCTGGGGTGCGCCAACCCACAAAACCCTCCCCAAATCATGCCCGCGATTGGTTTCAATCACCGCGTGACAATTTTCGCCAGCGGTAAAACCTGGTCCCAGCCCCACCACCAGGGTTGCCATTTCTTTTCCGCGGCCTGGTGGTTTTTTCCGCATCCGGGCATCTACAACGATTTCCGGCGTCAGGATCTCCAAGCAATCTAAATCCGGATCAATCAGGACAGGAATGATCCCCGATCGCAAAGTCCCTTTTATTTGATCCAGGTCTGATTGCAGCTCAGCGATGATCCCCTCAACTTCGGTTTGACCTGTAAAAACTGCCTCGGCAAATGACACTGTCCGCCGAACGACTCTGGGATGAGCTAATTCGGTAATGACAACCTTGAATCCAGCCCTGTGCAGCCGGACAGCTACACCACTCGCTAAATCCCCCCCTCCTCGGAATAAAACCAACAATGACAGCCTCCTTAGTCTGAGAGCACTCCATTGTATTTTAGCATGCCCCTTCATCGAGAATTGTTGAATCTGTTGATCATTTGCTGGGTTGAAAAGTCCTTTACCCGATCTCAATCAGCTTTATAGAAGAAGTTAACATTGATAGATCTGATGAAGAGAAGGTACAATCAGGTCATCCAGTATATCCGGCAATAAAGTGAGTTATTAATGAAAAAACAAATTATGGTTTTCCTGATTATTTGTACGGCAATCTGTGCCAGCTGTGCCCAACCCACAGAACCCCCTCCAGAGGAGATTGTCTGGGAAGAGCGGCCTGTACAGATCCTGATCAATGAGGTTTACACAGGAACTGAGGGAGAGAATCAAGCAGATTTCATTGAACTGGTTAACACCGGTTCAGATATTGCCAACCTGGAAGGTTATTCACTCTGGTATCAATTAAAAGAAGGAGGAGAGCAAATCCTCCTTAAAGAATGGGATGAGATCACCCTCATCCCCCCGCTGGGCTTTTACGCTCTGGGACAGGAAGGTGAGCTTTTCTCAGTGCTGCCCGACCTGGAAATCAATCAGTCCCTGGTGCCCACCCGAGGCGCTATTTCGCTGCGAGTTGGAGACCAGGTCGAGGATCAGGTCTGCTGGGGAACTGGTCCTGAGGCTCTGGGAGAAGGAGCGCCTGCGCCAGCCATGGAACCAGGGGTCTCGCTGAACCGTAAAAAGGACCCTGATTCCAACTTACCCCTGGACAGTGACAATAATGCAGATGATTTCACAATATCTTCTACACCCGAACTACAAAACACCGGCAGTCCCATCTTGCAGGCGGAAGGAGAGGAACTGGCTTTTACTTTTGACTTCCCTGAGTTAGTCAAACCGGGAGAACAGTTTGAAGCAGCCTATGAGATCAGCAACCAAACCGGTGGTGAACTGATCGATCCCATGCTGTTCCTCCCCCTTCCTGAAAACATCTATCTTCAGGAAGGAAGTTCTGGATTTCAAGTGGATGGGAATTTGCTTTTTACCACCCTGCCAGATCTTGAAGAAGGTGAAATTTACCAGGGGGTGCTTCCTTTAGAAAGTGAGCTGACCTTTAGCGAATACGCCCTCCACAATGTCTACATCCAAGCCGAAAATTGGCCCCTACCTGCATTTTCGGGTCCTGTTTATGGAGAGATCGGCGGGGGAGCGATCCCCATCGCTACCGCCAGGGAGTTAATCGACCGTGAGGTAGTGGTAGAAGGAATCAGCACCATGTATGTGGGAGGATTTTACGCTGGAAGCGGCGCAAAATTCTACCTGGAGGATGATAGTGCTGGAATCCAGGTCTATGTTGCTGGTGCGGGAAATTCGCTGGTTGTACCTTTAGGCGCTAAGGTAAGAGTAAAAGGAAAAATCGAAATATATCGCGATACGATAGAACTTGTCCCCAGCTCTGAATCCTTTGTGGAAATACTGGAAAGCCCCAGCGACGAAAGCCTGAAAGCAGCTGCTGAAGTGGAAATTTCAGAAATTAACACCTCCCCAGAAGATTTGCCTGGCAACCTGATTGCTGCAGTAGGTCGTGTAGCCCGCATTGAAGAATTCAACTACAGTTATGAAATAGACCTTTTCGACGAAAGCGGCAACCTGCTCAGCATCTATATTGACAAGAACACCGGGATCACTATCGAGACCATTGAGTCTGACCAGCGCTATCGGATAACGGGGATCATGGAACTGTATGATGGCAACCTGCAGCTCTATCCCCGGCTGCAGAGCGATCTGGAACGGGTCTATGAACCCGGTCTGGCGGTACAGGTACAATCACCAACCACAGCCAAGCAGGGGGAGCCGTTTGAGGTCATTTATACCTTGATCAACCATTCACCCGAACCTGATCAAAACCTGGTGGTATCTGCCTGGGTGGACCCGGAACTAGAAGTCATCGAAGTCAATGACCAGGGAAGGTACACAGGTACCAGGGTGATCTGGGATAGAAGCACATTAGCAGGTGGAGAACAAATCCAATTCGCCTATACCGCGCGCATAACCAGTGATGTGGAGTACGTCACCTTTGATGATTACCTGGCCATTTCTTCTTCCTGGCCATCCTCTTCTTATGGGCCAATCAGCTATACTTTTTCAGGTATTTCTGTGCCCATCTGGGCTGTGCAAGGACCGGAAGACCGTTCGCCCTATGTCCTTTCCAGTTTGACAACCGAAGGGGTTGTGACAGGTGTATTTCCTGATCTGGAAGGCTTCTGGATCCAAGAAAAGGATTCAGATGATGACCCAGACACTTCCCCCGGACTATTCGTTCGGACGGGACCCAACCTGCCCCCAATCACCCCTGGAGACCTGGTATCAGTAACCGGCAGGGTAAGGGAATCTTTCTCGCAAACTGAACTGGAGATCAATTCCCCGGTGAATGTCGATGTCATCGGCAGGACCAAACTGCCCGATCCCATCCCCCTTGATCCACCGCTGGATAATGAATCCAGCGCCTTGTATTATGAGAGTTTAGAAGGCTGTTTGGTCGAGGTCCCTGATTGGGGAATCGTGGTTGGCCCCAGTACCCGGTATGGGGAATTTGCCCTGGTATTGGAGGAAACCGGGATCACCCGCTCCTGGCAGAATCAGGATCATGGCAACCTGATCCACGTTGATGATGGGAGCTCTATCGTCCATGACAGCGCGGACACCCTGCCCTACGCACTGAACGTAGGTGACACCGTCCTCTACCTTGAAGGGCCGCTGGCCTATACCTACGGGAATTACAAGATAGAACCAACCCAGGAATATATCGTCCGCACCCAGGATCCAGAAGTCGATCCCCTGGAACCTGTGGAGGAAGGCTATCTAAGACTGATGTCCTGGAACGTGGAAAACCTGTTTGATTTTGTTGTCCCCCATCCCAGCAGCCCTCCGCTTCCCAAGGTAAGTGAGTATAAGCTTGATATTTCCAAGGTCGCACTGACCATCGAGGCAGCGGGTTTTCCAACCGTGATCGGTTTCCAGGAAATTGAGAATCAGGAAATATTGGAGGATATCGCCGCTGAGCCGCTCCTGATCGATTACGATTACCAGCCAGTCTTAATAGAGGGGACAGACAGCCGGGGCATTGATGTCGGTTATTTGGTGCGGGGAGATCGAGCTGTAGTGCTGGATCAAGCGCAGTATCCTGCCCCTGGCAATATCACCAGCCGACCGCCGCTGATGGTCAAGATCAGAGCTGAAGGAAAGGACCTGGTGCTTTATCTCCTGAACAATCACTTTACCAGTATGAGCGGGGGAGAAGAGGCAACCGAACCCCGCCGCAACGCGCAGGCAGCCTGGAATGCGGAAATCGCCAACGAGTTATTGGCTGAAGATCCAAATGCCCATCTGGCTGTCATGGGAGACTTGAACTCCTATACCGACTCCCTCCCCATCCAAACCCTGGAAGAGAGCGGCTTGATCAACCTCTTCGACACCCTGGCGCCAAATGAGCGCTACACCTACATTTATCAGGGCAATTCACAGGTTTTGGACCATATCCTGGTCAATGACAGCTTGTTCAATTTGCTGATCTCACTGGATGTGCTCCACACCAATGCTGATTACGCGCTGCCGTATTCCTCGGATAGCAGTTTGTTCCATGTATCAGATCACGATCCAGTGATCGCAACTTTTATCCTGCCTTGATGATGATAGAGTATGCGGGATCCTAACCGGATCCCGCATACTGCTAATTAAAAGATAAAACACCTGCTGGAAAACCAGCAGGTGTTTTATTAACTTCAGATTTCTTACTCTTCGATTTCAGCTACCAGTTCTGCAGCTGTCTCATCGAGTTCAGCCAGAATGGCTTCGATCTCTGCTTCATCAGCCGCGGCATAGAGCTGAGCAGCGGCATCTTCGAAAGCCCGTCGGACTGAGTACCAGGCCGGGAAGGTCTCCGGTTCAGTCTGCCCCAGTTCTGCGATAGCAATCGTGGACTGATACTGCGGAACCTCAGCAATATAGTCCTCCAGCATACCCTGAACAGAGTACTGAGTTGGCAGGTACCCGCTGGCTTCAATCCAATCCGCCTGGTTATCTGGGCTGGTCAGGAATTTAATGAACAGCCAGGAAGCCAATTCCTCTTCTGGAGTGGATTTGAGCACACCCACAGTCTGGGTGTAGGCATCTGTACCCTGTCCGCCATCTGGTCCTGGGAAGGGCAGGAAGCCCCACTCGTCATCATTGTTGGCGTCTTCAAAGGCATAACCGTAGTACTTGAGTCCGGAAGTTGAACTCAGGGTCACCAAAGCCAAACGCTGCCCCTGCTCGGGATTGGGGTAGCTCTCGGTCTCGAAGGTGCAGCCAGCATCCCGCAGCTCATTGATGTACATGGCAGCTGCCTTGATCTCTGGGGTGTTGAATTCGTAGGCTGTGCCCTCATCGTTCAACAGGTCGCCGCCAAAGGCATGAACAAATGACAGGAAGTTCGACGTGCTGGGGAACCAGACCATACCGGTGCCGCCATCGTTGTCGGGGTTGTCATCAGTGAGATTAGCTTCGGCTGCCGCACAAAGCTGTTCCTTGAACTCTTCTGGAGTAGCCGGTGGGGAATCAAAGCCCAGCTCTTCAGCCCAGGTATAGTTGTACACAACCGCGTTAGCTGATTGGCTCAGAGGCCATCCCAGGCGCTCCCCATCAGCGGTGATACCTGATTCGAGCACCGCAGGGAATACATCAGCCAGTTCTTCTTCGGTCAGACCGTAGGTCTCATCGTAAACAAATTGATTCAGGTCTACGACCAGATCCACCGTGTCCCAGTTATTGAGAGCACTGGTATAAGCCTGGACGATATTTGGCAGGTCGCCGGACTGAATACCGGCATTGACCTTGTCCTCAACATCACTGTAGCCACCCTGGTCCAGGGCTTCAACGGTGATGCCATACTCGTTATTGGCATTGAAATCATCCACAATGGCCAGCATAGCCTCATTACGAGGGTCTCCCTCGCCATACACGTGCCAGAAGGTAACAGTGGTTCCGCTAAGGTCCATCATGGGTTGTTCTTCCACCTCAGCTTCTTCCTCTTCTTCCATTTCTGGTTCTTCTTCTGGCTCATCAACCTCTTCTGTGTCTGGCTCATCCTCAACCACAGGTGGAGGCGCACAGGCTGAAAATACCAGCGTAAAGATCAGAAGGGAAGCAAACAAAACAGTTAATATTCTTTTCGACATATTTTTCTCCTCAAATAGAATGTCTGGTCTAAAACAAATCTGTAATCTTTGAGCAGCACCTCCTTATCATTAAGTATAGTATAAGTGATTTATCCTTTTAATCCACTGCGGGCGATACTTTCTGTGAATTGTTTCTGCGTGAAGAAATAGATGATCAGGATGGGAATAATGGTAATAAAGGCCCCAGCCATAATGAAGTGAAATTCCTGCCCTGCTTCATTGACAAAATTCATCAATCCCACGGATATTGGCCGCCAATCCGCTGTGTTGGTCACCAGCAGTGGCCAGGCCAGCGAGTTCCAAGACCCCATAAAAGTCAGCACCAGGATGACCATCAGGGGCGCTTTGGAGAGCGGAAGCACCACCTGGAATAAAAAGCGCAGGTGACCCGATCCATCAATCCGGGCCGCGTCAAATAATTCATCCGGGATCTGGGCAAAGAACTGCCGCAGCAGGAAAATATTAAAGACACTTCCCATAAAGGGGACAGTCAAGGCTGGCCAGTTGTTGATCCACTTCAGCGGGCCGATCCGTCCCAGCCAGGTCACAGTCAGGAAGTTGGGGATGATAGTCACCATAGCCGGAATCATCATTGTGCTTAAAATGATCCCGAAGATCAGGTCCCTGCCGGGAAAATCGATCCGGGCAAAACCATAAGCAGCCAGCACACTGATGCTCACACTGCCAGCCAGGGAGATGGCAGTGATCTTCAAGCTGTTAAAGAAGTATTTGGAAAAATTTGCCCTCTCCCAGGCTACTATATAGTTACTCCACTGAGGTACTTCGGGAAAGAATTGGGTCCCAAGAGCTTCTCCAATTGTCTTCAACGAGGTGGAAATCAAATAAACAAACGGCACCAGGGAGAAGAAAGCCCCAATGATCAATATCAGGTAGATCAAAAACTTTACTAGAAATTTACGTGTCATACAAACCTTTCCCTCTCAAAGACTTTACAGGTAGAAAACCCGTGATCCCTGGAAACGATTGTTGATCAAAGTCAATCCCAAAATAATAGCAAACAGCACGAAAGCCATCGCTGAAGCATATCCGTAGCGGAGCTTTTCAAAGAATTCAAGAAAGATAGCAACACTGAAGGTGTCTGTAGTGCCCAGGGCCAGGCTTTCCCGGAAAACCCACAGCGTGGCGAAGGCTTTAAAGGTGCCAATGATGGCGATCAGGGACAAGAAATATGTCGTTGGCGAAAGCAGCGGGAAGGTGACATAACGAAAAACATCCCAATTGTTCGCCCCGTCAATGGCAGCGGCATCATTCAACTCGGCAGGTATGTTGCCCAGGCCGGCCAGATAGATCACTGTGTCGTAGCCCACATAGGTCCAGATGGAGTGGATGATGACCACTACCAGTGCCAGGCTGGGACCAGCCGCCCAACCAGGCAGGGTGATTCCCAGCGCATCAGCAATGATCAAATTCACCCCTTTCGACTCCTGCAGCCAGGCCTGGCCTTCCCCGCCTAAGGATCGCAAAACCAGGTTCATGATCGCGGTGTCCCGATTGGCAAAGATTTGCCGGAAGACAGCCGCACTGGCAATGAAGGGAGTGACATAGGGCAGGAAAAACACCATCCGGAAGAATTCCGATCCCCGCAGTTTCTGAAAGAGCAAAATAGCCAGGAACATGGATATTGCCAGCTGAAAAGGGACTGTTCCAGCAGAAAAGAACACGGTCACTTTCAACCCATTCCACAAATCCTTATCCCCGGAAGCCAGCAGCACAGGGATCTCTCCCACCAATAACCAGCCTCCGGCCATGAAGATCAATGCCCCCAGGATTCTGAGCCAGAATTTCCAGGATTGCCTGGTTCTTGGAGCGGAATTCCAGCTTATCCATCCCAGGACCAGGAGGATAATCCCCCCAGAAATGGTGATCACCTGGGGCCAGATGCCTGGATCCGTGCCCGTTTCCAGGGCTACCAAATAAGCCAGGCTGATCTGCTGGTAAACAAACCGCAATAATCCAACCCCGATACCCAAAGCGATCCAGGCTAAACTGAATTGGGCTTGGAAATATCCCCCTTTGGGGAACCTTTGAATGAGACGGGCTGCGACGCTGATCCCCAAAGCGATCCCAAAGGTCATTAAGAAATAGCGCCAGGCATTGTAGACATTGACCGCGTAAAAGGCTTCGCGAATAAGTTCTAAGAATAAGTCCCTGGTTCTTTCCACTCCGCGCAGTTTAGTGGCGATATCCAGGAATTCTGGCAGCTGGAACCACAGGTAGCGCACGAAAGCATAGAGTGCCCAGGTATAGAAAACCCCAGGAAGCACCTGCAGCCAGGGTTTGACATTTAACTCCTTTGCCTCACGGATCAATCGCCGTATGAGAAGATAAGCAACCAATAAAGCCCCGACACCCAGGAAAAAACCTGCCACATAGGCCAGATTTCCAATGGCTTTAACATAATTCTCCAACCCAATGAATTTGGTCCGGACAATGCGCCATTTATGCAAGCTGACATAGATGGCAAATGCAACCGGGAATATGCCAAATATAAAGATCAGGACCAGTGCTGGAGTGACAAACAAATATCCCGTAAGCGATTCCCGGTATTTCCGCAATTGGCGCGGGGTGATCATCTCCGAGATTCTTTCTTTGAGTGGTGGAGTGGATGCCATCTAAGCTAACTCCTTATCCATGATGCAGATCGCATAAGGTTGGAGATCTATGCCTATTATAATAAAGGAAAGGATGGGGAAACTTAAAAATTACTCCAGATTCCACCAGCAGCCCGCTTTCCTTTTGGGAAGGGATATAATTACCAGCAATCAAATGAAAGAGGCTATTATGAAATCAACCCTGGGGCAAAATATCAAAACATCCCTTGAACAGGAACTGCAGAATCTGAACCACAACCAAGAATTCATCTACCCCCGCTATCAAGGGGAATCGATTCTCAATATCATCCCCTCTTGTGGCAGTTTATTTGGCTTGACTGATTTCCAATTTCCACTGCTGAAGGAAGAACTGCTCTCCCCGCTCCAGGGAGAACCCCAGAACATCATCCTGGTCTTATTGGATGCCCTGGCATATCACAGGCTTGACCGCTGGCTGGCTGAGGAAAGCGACCTGGACTGGCACCAGCTTCGGGAACAAGGGGTGTACGCTCCGATCACATCGATCTGCCCCAGCACCACCAGCGCAGCCATCACCTCTTACTGGACCGACAGCGCTGCTGTTGAGCATGGGATCTTTGGCTATGAAATGTGGCTCAAGGAGCACGGGGTCACTGCCAATATGATCGAGCACAAACCCATCAGCTATCGATCTCCTGGCGGGGGACTGGATTTAGCTGGTTTCGACCCAGAAAGCTTCCTGCCTGTCAGCTCCATCACTTCCAGGCTGCTGAAGGAAGATATCCAGGTCCATGCTTTCCAGCATTTTGCGATCATTAACTCCGGCATGTCGGAGATGTTCATGAATGAGGCGGTACGCCACCCCATCGCCACGCCTGAGGATCTGTGGATCAGCATCCGGGAGTTAGTGGAGACGAGATCCTCAACCCGGCAATACATCTGGGCTTATTGGAGCCAGCTTGACGGCACTTCTCACCTCCATGGGCCGGACAGCGAACGCGCCCGGGCAGACTTCCTCCATTTCAGCAGGGCTTATGAGACATTTTTCCTCAACAAACTGGACCCAACCTGCAGGAAAAACACCCTGGTGATCCTGACCGCGGACCACGGCCAGATCACCACCGACCCGGGGGCGGAGGAATATGACTTAAGGAATCATCCCCAGTTTACCGGGATGCTGCACCTGCTGCCTACAGGGGAAAATCGGCTGGCATACCTGCATGTCAAACCCGGAAAAATCGAGCAAGTGAAAGGGTATATTCACGAAACCTGGCCAGAGCAATTCCAAGTCATGGAAACCGAAACTGCCCTCCAAGCCGGTCTTTTTGGACCAGGGAAGAACCACCCTGATGTCCATGACCGCCTGGGAGACTTGATTGTGGCAGCCAAAGGAAATGCCTACTGGTGGTGGGGGCAGAAGCCCAATCCCCTGATCGGCAGGCATGGAGGACTCTCTCCCCAGGAGATGCTGGTGCCTTTCCTGGCTGCATATCTATGAAAAT
>Ga0207796_1000880_pt1 | contig 10872 bp, 6 predicted proteins | sample Pon1CUnioCityCA_6_FD_187274 | JGI IMG/M metagenome (GOLD analysis project Ga0207796, IMG submission 187274) | Marine sediment microbial community from Union City, CA, USA - Pond 1C Sediment 1 (SPAdes) | ecosystem: Environmental > Aquatic > Marine > Intertidal zone > Salt pond sediment ...
GCGCCGATGGCCCTGAACCTCGAGCCGCAGCGCGTGCGCAGCCTGTATATCGGCCGCAACCAGATCGAGTACTGGACCACCGAGGGAGGCGCTAACGTGCTGCTGCCCATCCCCGAGCGCATCCAGGAGGTTGTGGCTCGCCTGTACGACCCGCCTTCCGCCCAGTCTGAGGCAGCAACAAAGGCCCTGGTAGAGGTGCAGAACGGCACGCAGCAACCCTATCTGGCCGATATCGCCGCGGATCAGCTACGCTGGGCCGGGTTTCAAGTCACGGACATTGGCATCGCCGAACGCGTGGACTACCGGCGCACCTTCATTTATGTCTACAAAGAGAAACCGGCAGCGCTGACGGCACTGGCCCGCCTGCTCCAGGTGCCCGAGCGCAACATCGTCCGCCAGCCCGACCCCGACCAGCAAGCTGACATGCTGGTCATCCTCGGCGCCGACTATGATCCCTGCCGCTAGGTATGGGCAGGTCTCGTGCCTGCCCATAAACGACGCACGGGCCGTAGGGGCAGATCCCCGTGTCTGCCCAACCGAACAGGGGCAGGTCTCCGTGCCTGCCCAACCAACGGAGATTTCCCCTCCGGCGCGAATAGTGGTATAATCTGTCTGATAGTGCCGTTGCTTCCCCGGATCGAGCTGCCACGACCAGGAAAGGAGTTCGTCCCATGGCACACCCTCTTCGGAAAGTATGTCTCCTGATCATCGTCCTTGTTGTGGCGGCATGCAGCACCGCCCCCCAAGCCACACCCGAGCCGACAGCCACACCAGAGTGGATGGGCGAGTACGAGCAGCAGACGGTCCGCTTTGTCGGATCGGGAAGCCGGCGAGTAGAAATTCCAGAGACGAGCGGCGTGGATCTGGCAAAGCTGGTCGACGGCAACAACGCCTTCACCCTCGACCTGTACCACACCCTAAGCGAGGCTGAGGGCAATCTCTTCTTCTCGCCCTACAGCATATCGCTGGCGCTGGCCATGGCCTATGCCGGGGCCCGCGGCGAGACCGAGCAACAGATGGCAGATGTTCTGCACTATACTCTGTCTCAGGAGCGGCTGCACCCTGCCTTCAATGCGCTAGATCAGTTGCTGGCCCGCCGCGGCAAGACGGAATTGCAGATAGATGACCTCACGCACTACACAGCACCTCAATACGGACTGCACCCTTCCCCGAGAGCACTTGATTACGCGCTGGCCCGTCTTGGCGAGGAAGCAACGCCCGATCCTCAGGTAGGCTACCAACTGGACGTCGCCAACGCCGCCTGGGGACAGGAAGGCTATGACTTCTTGCCCGAGTATCTTGGCCTCTTGGCCGAGAACTACGGAGCCGGACTGAGACTCCTGGATTTCAAGAACGCACCCGACGCATGCCGGCTCACCATTAACCAATGGGTCTCCGACAAGACCAGGGGCAGGATACCGGACCTTCTTCCGCCTGGCTTTGTCGACTCTCTGACACGCTTGGTACTGACCAACGCGATCTACTTTGATGCTTCGTGGGCAGTTCCCTTTGACCCGGATCAGACTGAGGACAGGGACTTTCACCTGCTAGATGGCGGGAAGGTGCGTGTACCCATGATGACGGGCGAGTCCTCCCCCGCATACTATATTGGCAGCACGTACACGGCGGTAGAGCTGTGGTACGCCGACATGAAGACATCAGCGTTGGTTGTAATGCCCGACGGAGGCCTCTTTGAGCATTTTCAGCGATCGCTGGACACAGAGCGCCTTGACGCATTGCTGCTCGAAGTGCAGTCAGGAATGCAATCAGGACGGGTCATTTTGACCATGCCCAGCTTCGAGTTCGCTTCAGAACACTCGCTGGCGGAGACACTCGCGCGCATGGGCATGCCGTTCGCCTTTTCGGAAGACAGGGCTGACTTTTCCGGGATGACGGGCTCTCGAGAGCTACTCATCGATGATGTCGTTCACAAGGCCTGGGTGTCTGTGGACGAGGAAGGCACCGAGGCAGCAGCCGCCACCGCAGTCGAGATGGTGCTGGTGTCGCCGCCGTTGGACCCACCCAAGCCGGTGGAGATCACCATTGATCACCCATTCATCTTTATCATCCGCGACACCGAGACGGGCACCATCCTGTTCATGGGGCGCGTATTGGACCCCAGCCACTAGCAGGCGCACGTAAACCTACTGGACCACGCGAGGAACCGCGATGCGCGAGCTAAGACTGGACGACGACACCTTTCTTGACCTCTCTGCCGAGATCCTGCGGCAGGGCGGCTCCTTCCAGTTCCGCGCCCACGGCTCCAGCATGGTGCCCTTTATCCGCGACGGCGACCTGCTGACGGTGGCTCCGGTCGCTCCCGCCGGGCTCGAAATCGGAGACGTCGTCCTCTTTCGCACGCGCCGCGACCGGCTCCTCGCCCACCGCCTGGTGCACAAGTCGGAAAGAGGCAGCGAGTGGACACTGGAAATGCAGGGCGATGCCCGCCTGTCATCCGACAGGCCGGTGCCCGGCGAGCGCGTGCTGGGTCGAGTCGTGCGCGTACAGCGCGATGGCAGAACCTACCGCCCGGACCGGGGCTCTTGGCTGCTCGCTGCGCGCCTGTGGATACGGCTGCTGCCCCTGCGCCGAGTGCTGGCCCGGGTGACGAGCGCGGTCACAGGCGCTGCCCTCAGCACCCTCGAAGGACTGCAATCGCTTCCTGCCTATCGCCGCCTGGTGCAGAGGACCGTGGGCGCCCGCGCTCTTGTCCGCCCCGCCGGCTCCGATGATGCTGCCGCTCTGGGGCGGCTCTTTGGGCAGGAGACACTCCCCGGCGTGCGCCAGCCCGTCGGCGCCCTGGCGCGCACCGTTGCCCAAGAGGGCGGCCTGGCCCTAATCGCTACGGTGGGGCACAGGCCCGCCGGGGCCGTTGCCCTGCACCGCTTCCCCGATGACGATCCGCACTATCCCGGCTGGTGGCTGCTCGGCCCGGTGGTGCGCGCTCGCTATCGTCGCGCCGGGATCGGGCGCGAGCTGCTGCACCAGGCACTGGAAGATGCCGCCAGTCAGGACATTGCCTGGGTCTACCTGCTGGCTTGCCAGGATGATGCTGCCACCCGCGCGCTGGCTCAGGAGGCTGGCTTCCTTCCCGCCACCCTGCCCGCGCTACAGGCACGCCTGGACGATCCACCCCGGCCCGGAGAGCCTCGCCGGGTCGTGCTGGGCTGCGTAGCGCAAAGACATCACGGGCAGTAAGGTGAGACCGCAGCCCGTGCATTCTGCCATCGCCTGGAGCGGGGACCCGCCGGGTGGATCTTGGGGGAATGTGGGGGTGAGTACGGGGTATACGCGCGCCGCCCAGTATGGTATACTGGAAACACAGGCGTGGGTCAGCGCCTGTTTGGAGGCCATTCTTGGCAAGGAAGATTAGAGACGATTACCCTCTAAATAGCCGTGTAACGGTCCGCATCACCCACCAGATACCATCAGGGCTCTTGGGCCGGCTGGCTGATGGCACCCCGGCCATCATTCGCAGGCGCGAGGTCGCCTGGGACGGCCGTCCGCCCATCGACGAGCACATCGGCCTGAGCCAAGAGGCGCTGGTCATTGGCTACTCCTCAGCGCGCAACCAACTGGAATTGAGTCTCCGCCTGGTCGAGCGCGATCCCTGGCAAAAGGTACCGGTCAAGTACGAGGTAGGCCAGGAGGTGTCGGGCCGCATAGTGGGCCTCATCGAGCGTGGCGCTTTTGTCGAGCTCGAACCGGGCGTCGAGGGCTTTTTGCCCATGAGCGAGCTTCCGATAGGACGCGATGCACAGATCGAGAATTGGCTCTGGATCGACGATTGGGTCAGAGTGAAGGTGATCAGACTGAAGCCCAAGAGGCGGCGGTTGCGCCTTAGCCTCAAGGCGCCGTTGATCCGGCGCGAGGCCCGCCTGCAGAAGCAACTGTGGTCCCTCCCGCCGCAGCGTCCGGTCACGAACGTGACCCTGGCGGAGCAGATTCCGGGCGACATACGCGTGCGGATGCTGGACCTGGGAGCGGATGCGCGACGGCGCGCCTCGGCCTTTGACCTGGACGTGCTGCTCATTGAGGATGACAGCGCCTATGCCGCCGGGCTGGCAGGCTTTCTCAAGCTTAATGGGTGCCGCGTCACCGTGGCTGAGGATGGGATTGCGGGTTTGGACATGGTAAAAGCACGCAACAAGCCCTTTGACCTCATCCTCCTTGACTGGAACCTGCCCGGTCCCAAGGGGCACCAGGTTGCGCAGTTATTGCAGGAGCAGGACTGCCCCTCCCGCATGGTGATGATCCTCGAACCCGCCCCCCTGCTCGACCACCCAGACATCTGGGAGGGCCTGCGGCAAGGTGAGTTGGACGTACTGGCCAAGTCGGACGGCGTGCGCTGCCGGTCCTCGCTCATCGCCATCCTCCGCGAGCTGAGCACTGGCGGATCGGGTGAGAGCGAAAAGCCCCAGCGCTCCTTCCTCGAGTCCCTCGCCCCCACCTTGGGCCAGCCAGAGCACTCGCCAACAGTGGCAGGCGTCCCATCCTTTGCCGCAGCAGGCACAGACTTGCATGGGGTCCTGGAACAGCTGCAGAGCCATACCCGGGCCGGCTCGGTGATGCTTCTGCGCCAGTCGCCGGGCGGTGCCGGCATCGACATCGAGTCCTTCTGTGGGCAGCGCTTTCCGGTGGACGAGGCGCCGCCCGATCTGATCCACAGCCCCCTGAAGGAGGTACTGCACGAAGGGCAAGAGGTTTGGGCCACCGTCTCTGCCCGACCGGCAGCCTTCCGCCGCCTCACCGACCTGGCGCCCTTTGAGGCGTTCCTGGGTGTTCCGGTGCCTGTGGCCCAGGCCGCTCGCTACGGGCTCGTCTTGCTGCGGGACCAGGGACATTTCGATGCCATGCATTGTGCCATGGCCCGTCTGGCCGTCTATTCGATTGCCGGCATACTCCAGGAGCAGAGGCTGGTCCAGACGCTGCAGCGCTGGCAGGCACCCTACCTGGTGGGCAGGCTGCTCAACAGCGCCATCCACGAGATGACCAACAAGCTTGGCGGGCTCGATTTCCAGGTCGAGACACTGGAGGAGGGGATCAGGGAACTCGAGTTCGAGCCTGCCAGGGCATCGGACCCTACCTTTGTCCGCCAGATGGGCGAGAGCGTCGCCCAGGTACAGGTCGCACAACGACAGACCCTGGCCATGAGGAACCGCTATCTGGGGCTCACCGTCCACGACCAGCCGCAGCTGGTGGATATTGTGCCGCTGGCCCGCGATCTGAACCAGCTGCTCAAGCCCGAGGCACAGCATCACAATGTGCTCCTCGAGCTGAAGGCGGATGACAAGGTCCCTCAGGTTGGCGCCCGGCCCAGCCAGCTGCGCCAACTCTTTCTGAACTTGATGCTCAACGCCATCCAGCAGATGGTCGAGCTCGACTGGCATGGCCGTCTGAGGATCCACATCACCCATGATCCTGCCGAGCCGCTGCCGGTACAGGTCCGGTTCGTGGACGAGGGGCCCGGAATCCACCGCTGTCTGTGGGAGCCGGTCTTCGAGTTCGGCTTTACCACCAGGCAGGATGGGGCGGGGCTGGGCCTGACCATCTCCCGCCAGATTGCGCGCAGCCTGGGTGGGGAACTTGCCGTTGAAGAGAGCCACGTGTTGTGGGGGACCACAATGCTGCTAGCACTACCGAGAGGGGAGGCACATGACTGAACCTGTTCGCGTCCTTCTGGTTGACGACGAGCAATCGTTCCGCGAACCAGTGAACCAGCGTCTCACCGGCAAGGGCTTTGCCGTCACCGTAGCCGCCAGCGGCCCCGAAGCGGTGGAAAAGGCCGCGGCCTGTGGCGGTACGTTCGATGTCGCCGTCATCGACCAGGTGATGGCTCCCCCCAACGGCATCGAAACCATGCGCGAGCTTCATCGGCGCTACCCGGCCATTGAGGCCATCATCCTCACCGGCTGGGGCGACATGACCGACGGCGAGCGCGCCATGGAATTGGGCGCCTATCGCTATATGAGCAAACCGGTCAGCAATGTCGAAGAGCTGGCGCTGATCATACGTGGTGCAGCCAAGCTGGGACGGGAAAAACAGCGCGGGCGCACGCTTCGGGAGCTGGTGCAGACGGGTCAGGACCTGGGCGGCGCAGAGAGCGAGCAGGAGCTGTACCAGCAGGTATACGAACTTGTCCAGAAACTGCTGCCGCACGCGGATAGCTTTCTCCTGGCCGAGTGGGATCAGCCCAACCAGGCCGTCCATTTTCGATTCTGCGTGGTGGGTGGCGAGCGCCTGCCCGAGTCCTCCCGCCGCAACCATCGCGGCATCACCGAGCATGTCATTGCCACCCGAGAGCCACTGTTGCTGGCCAATGGCGATGCCGCCTTCAGGGAGGAGCAGGGGCTCGCTGCGCCGCAGCTCGACGGCGGCTGCGCGTCACAGATTGCCGTGCCCATGTTCCTCAAAGAGGCGGTGGTGGGCACCATCCACGTGCTGAGCTACGATCCAGAGTTTCACTACACCGGTGAGAACCTGGAGATGCTCCAGGCCCTGGCCAACCAGGTGAGCGTGACGATCCAGAACCTGCGGCAGCACCGCGAGGCAGAGGCGCTGAGCCATGCAACGCGCAGGCTGGCGGCCAAGCGTGGCGACGCCAACATTCTGGAGGCCATCGTATTGGAGGCCCACCACCTCATCGAATCAGAATTCACCGGCCTGATCCTGCATGACGCCGATGGCAGCCTGCACAAGGCCCAGCCAACAGAGCCGGCGTCGAGATACGCGGACTTTGAGGAGCCGCGCCAGGAGCGTGGCGTGACCCGCCACGTGGTGGACACGCGCCTGCCCGCCGTCATCACCGATACAACCGACGATCCTCTCGTCAAGGATGCCGTGCGCGAGCTGGGGATCCGGTCCATGCTGGCCATTCCCATGGTCTACGGAGACCGCGTGCTCGGTGTCCTCTATGCCCACACCTTCAAGCAACGCTACTTTGAGCGCCACGACGTGAACCTGTGGAGCGCCTTTGCCGCGCAGGCCGCCGCCGCGCTCCACGGCACGCTGCAGGAGGAGCGCAGGCTCGATGATGCCCGGCGCCTGGATGAGGTGCTGGCCGTCCTGGCAAAGAAGCAGGACCTGGGCGAGACGATGACCCAGGTGGCGACGGCTGCCAAGCGCCTCTTCAAGGCCGACACCTGCCATCTCTGCTACGTGAATCCCACCACCGGCCAGATCATGGACTGGACCTGGGCCGAGAGCGACCCGGAGCATTATCGCCACGATTCTGCTGCTCGCCCCGATGGCATGACCCACTATGTGCTGCGCACGGGCAAGCTCCTCTTCCGCAGGGGGTGGTCTGGCGAGGACGACCTTCCTGCCCCCCACCCTGGACACCTGGCCAAGGGGCTGTGTGCGGTGGCCTCGCTGCCGCTGGCCCACAACGGCAGGATCCTGGCCGTGCTGCACTGCAACTATATGAGACCGCGGGCACCCTTTGACGAGATGGATCGCACCATGTTCGAGGCCTTTAGCGCCCGCGCTGCCGCCGCGCTGGACCGTGCCCGCCGGGACGATCTGACCCAGATCTGGCACGAACTGGACCGGGCCCTGACCACGTGCAGCGATCTCGACACCCTTTACCATCTCTTCACGGACCACGCGCTGCGGGCCCTGTCCGCCGACTTTGCTGTGTTCTACGCCTTTGACCCCACCGCGCCCCAGGGCGATTCCAGGATGGCGCCCGTGGAATGCACCCGCAGCGGCAACCTGAGGACCCCATGGCAGGACCCCAGGGGTGGGCTGGGCGGCGGCGTCCGCCGGGCAGTCGACGAGAGCCAGGATGGGCTGCTGATCGTCAATGACTTGGATAGCGAGGGCGGGATATACGCCACTCGCCTGTCAGAGCGCGAGGGACTGAGGGCCTTTGTCGCCCTTCGCCTGGAGGTGATCCCCGAGGGCGACGCCACCCCCAGCCCCGCCGGGTTGCTCTTCCTGAACTACCGCAACCCCACAGCATTCGAGTCCGCCGACCTGCTGGAGCTGCAGCTCGCGGGGCGGCGGGTGGCTATGAATATCATGCGCCTTCGCCTCTCGGCGACCACGCTCAGCCTCTTTGAGCAGCGCGACCGCCTCTTGCAGGCCGTGCTGGACATCTTTCAGATCCGCCACGAGCGGCGCGCCAAGAAATGGATCGCGTTCCGGATAGCCGAGGCAGCCCGGGATGTGCTGGGCATTGACAGTTGCACGCTCGGCGAGTACGATGAGGAAAAGGGGGAATTCGTGGGCCGGGGGGACGCGGGCCTCAATCAACCCAATGCTGACTGGACCTTCCCGTCCGAGTTCAAGACCTGGTACCTGGATTCGCAAGAGCCCGCCGTCATAGCCGATGTCCATCTCGATCCGCGCACGCGGGACAGCAACTTTGTCAAGCGCGAGGGGATCGCCAGCGTCATCGTCTATCCCCTGCACGTGGATGACGAGGCCCTGGGACTCCTCTTTGCCTGCTATCGCAAACGAAGAGAGATCACGCAGGAGGAGCGCGAAGGCTTGCGGCTATTCGCCGAGCTGGCGGCCCTCGTGCTGCACGAATCGCGCCTCGGGGATGAGCTCAAGCGCACCCAGCGGAGGCTGCAGCGCCGCCTGCTACTGGACCAACTGACGTCCCTGGACACGATCTGGAGACATTCGGCCATCTCCACGGCTTCCGCCATCCGCAATCACGCCTTCGTCCTGCAAAAGCGCCTGCAACGGGCCGGTTCCCTGCCCGAGGCCATGGATGGGGTGAGCGACACTGTGGCAGAGATCGACAACCTGGCGCAAAAGATGATCAAGCCTGACAGACCGGTGCCCCCGCTCTGGGAGGCAGAGGCCGCCCCCCTATCCCTGCAGGAGTTGCTGCGGGAGGCCGGCAAGGTTGTGCAGCGGGACAGCGTGCTGTACGGCAGTCCGCCCGTCGAGGTCCGCTTCCAGAGTGACGGTAGCGAGGGCTGCTGGGTGCACGGCTATCGAGGGCGGCTGCTCTACGCCATCCGGCTGGTGCTGGAGAATGCCTGCGGGGCCATGCCCGATGGGGGCAAGGTCACCATCGGCTGCCGTCCGGCCGATGGCTGGGTCGAGGTGCGCATCCAGGATACCGGCTTGGGTGTCCCCCGCGAGATCCAGCCCAAGCTCTTCCGCGAATTGGTCGGCAAGCAGGAAACTGATGTCGGCATGGGCGTCGGCAGCCTACTGGCTGCCACCATCGTCGAGGAGCACGAGGGCACCATCGAGCTGGAGAGGCCCGGGCCAGGCGACACCACGGTCCTGATCCGGCTACCGATCGGCGGCGCAAATGATGCGAGAGAGCCCAGTGCGTAGGAGCAGACGCCGCGAGCCAGCTTTGTACGTCACCCTCGCGCAGGCGGGGGTCCATGCGTCAGAAGCCGCCAAGCCGGTCTCTTGGAAGTTTAGTAGAGGAGGAAGAAATGGAACGAAATCTGGTGGCCCGTGTGCTTCTGGTGGACAACAGCGCCGACTACCGCCATTCGCTGCTTGGCCTCCTAGGTCTGGAGGACTATGCCGTCGAGGAAGCGGGGTCGGTCACCGAGGCCAAGGAGAAGCTGTTGGCGGGCGATTTCGACCTGGCCCTGGTCGACCTGCGCCTGACCGACGACGAGGACAACTACGATCTCAGCGGGCTGGTGGAGGTCGCCCGGCTGGCCAAAGAGCAGGAGGTTCCCTGCATCATAATCACGGCATTCCCGACGCCCGAGACCATCAGGGCGGCCTTGCGATCCCGGGGCGGCGAGCCGCTGGCCGAAGATCTGATCCCCAAGAGCGACAGCCCCCAGAGCATCCTGGACACCATCAAGCTGGTGCTGCAGAAACACCAGGAGCAGTCCAGGCCGAGGCGTCAAGGACTGCAGATTGACCTGGAGCGGGGCCTGGTCTGGCTCGACGGCGAGGAACTGGACCTCAGCCGCAACCAGTATGACCTGCTCGCCTACCTCTACGAAAAGGATGGCGCCGTGTGCAGCCCCGAGGAGCTCCTGAAGGCAGTTTATGACGAGTTCGTGCCGCCAGAGCAGGCCAGCGCCGACAAGCGCCTCGAAAGCCTGGTGGATCGCCTCCGAAAAAAGGTCGAAGTGGACCCGTCAGACCCCCGCCGCCTCATCACCGTCTATGGACGCGGGTTCCGGCTCGATCAAGACTGAGAATAGAAGGCCCGTTGTGACCTGAATCCGCCCCGCGGCGCCCCCATTCTCCCCCCGAAAAGGCCGCGCGGGATAAATCGCCTGTTCCAGCAGAAAATCGGCCCCTGTCGTCACTTCTGACGGCAGGGGTCTTTTTGCGTGCCCATAGCCCGCGACCGGCGGTAGTTCCGTACCTCCGTCTCCTGTACCCTGTAAGCGTGGATCAGACAGAGCAACAGGAGGAAAGCACGAAAGGAGGTCGCCATGGAACTGACATTCTTCCGAGTCGCCGGGCTGCTGGTGAGCGGCGGACTGGGCGGTCAAGGGTTGGCCTTTCTGCTAGTTGGGCTAAAAGCCCGCCAACTGTGGGATGAGGGAGAACCGGGCGCGGGCGCCACAGTATTCGGCGGAGCGGTCTTCCTGGCCATGGCGCTGGCCCTGCTCTACTGGGTCTTTGCTGGCTGAAGCCGCCCCCACCCCTTCCTGGATGCGGGGAGCATCCAGGAAGGGGACCGCCTCTGCCCCGCTTGCCTTTCGCACCGATCCAGCCTACAATAGGCGCGTGCTTGAGAACAACGGCTCGATCTCACACAAATCGCCCACCGAACGGGTGCCCAGACGCTGGCTCTGGCTGATCCTCCCCGCGCTCCTGCTGCTCATCGGGTTCTGGCTGCTCAACGTCAGCCGCCCCGGCGCCCGACCGGAGGGCTGCCCCGCGGGCTGCGTCACCGCATTATCGCGCAGCGACGGCCCC
>Ga0207796_1000881_pt1 | contig 10869 bp, 6 predicted proteins | sample Pon1CUnioCityCA_6_FD_187274 | JGI IMG/M metagenome (GOLD analysis project Ga0207796, IMG submission 187274) | Marine sediment microbial community from Union City, CA, USA - Pond 1C Sediment 1 (SPAdes) | ecosystem: Environmental > Aquatic > Marine > Intertidal zone > Salt pond sediment ...
AGGCTTGAATTGAACGCCATAAGTTCGAGTTAGACCGGGGTGAATAATTCTCTCTAAAGCCGCGTTTATGGAACCAGTTAATCAGGAATAAACCAAGGAACAGAAAAATCCCCCAACTGGCAATGCAAGAACCGCCCAGATCAAAGAACTGGATTGAAAATGTCTGCCCAAGGAACCACAAACCAAAAAGAACCAGGAAAAAAGCCACCAACAGCCAGCGCAGCCAGATCTGAAAATTCCAGGGTTTGCTGAGATCCTCAGGGGGATCTGGAAGTTGGGGCAAGTTAGAATATATCTCATGATATTGTTTTCTTTTCTCTTTTTCCATTTTCAGATCACCGATTTCCTAGCAAAATCTATGCTTCTAAATCAAATGTAATAAAAATACTTTGAATTCCCAATTTAACCTTTCTATAACTTGCAGGTTAATATCATATGAGCATTAAAGCTCTAAATCCCACTCATGGTTTTATTAAAGGATTAGACTGCTGGTGTAATTGTTATTCTGAAGAGATCTCATATTAACCAGCATATATTCTTTGAATTAGTCAATCAATTTTATCCAGAATTAAAAATATTTCCCACAAAATTGGATGCTTTTGATACCGCGTCAGTAAAGCCATCTAATATTTGGGAGGATGTATTATTTATGGTTTCTCCTGCAGAGCTTAACGTATCCAAGGCAGGTGATGTTACAGATGAAATAGCAATGGAGACTGTCTGTTTGACTTTATCTGCTGCGTTGATCACGGGTTGATACGTGTCACTCAAATAGTCCTTTACGTCAGATGCTGTTGATTGTACAAGATTGACAGAGCCCTGCACAGTTGATTTTATTGATTCTGCTGATTGTGTCATAGTGCTGTCTACGATTGCAGCCGTGATGGCGAAAGCTGGTAGCACTCCGTTTTCAACCATGGATTGCCCTTCTGAAATCGCATCATCAACAAAACCACCCTCTTGGTTTGCTGAGTCCTCAATTGCTTGGTTGATTGTATTAACCGCTGGTGTGTCTTTAAATAAGTCATAAACCAATACACCACCAGCGGCAATTGCTCCTACTGCAAGTAAGACAGGTGCTGCTCCAATCACTGCGGGAACTGCCGCAGCTACCGCCGGAACCATTGCAGCCAGTGTGACAGCAGAACCAGCCACAGTTGCTATGCCTCCTACAGATTGCACAAACCCCAAAGTGTCATCGTAAGGATCTTCATTGTTCCTCATCGCAGTGCCGTTCCCGACCTGGTAAACTCCACCAACCAAACCTCCCGCAGCCCCGATGCCTTGCAAGACCCTTAACGCGGGGGATGCTGAAATAACCTTTACGCTCATTGCAGTCAATTGATTGCTAAAATCATCCACTAATGAACCGGCTACAGTCTTTGTTTGATTGATAATACCTGATTGTGCCGATGCGGCATTGACTGCGCTGTTTATGGATTGCGTTCTTGTTGGAAGTTGTGAATTTACCATTACGCTATTGGTTAACTTTTGTGTGAAGTATGTATCAGCGCCTTTTGCTCCTAATCTAAACCAATTGGTAATGTAGTCATCGACACCCCTGGCCGATAAAACAGCTGCAGATCCATTCAACAAGCCCGATGCAAGACCGCCAGTTTGGTAGTTGTTGGGCCAACCCCCACCCAATAAGCCATTTAGAGTTGGATATGCGGTTTTCCTAACAAAATCAACTCCTGTCTTAACCCCTGCTATTTGTGTGGCAGCTGGATCAAAGTCAAATGGAACTGGAGTACTTGATGGTGTCCAATCAGGTGTCGCAGATTGAGTAGCCGTACCCGTTGGAGGGGGTTCTGGAGTGCATGTTGCTGTGAATTCTTGAGTAGAGATTTCCCCAGTAATTATCGTTGTTGGATAATGTGGCGTTGGCTCTGGAGTAGTAGGTGTAGTGGACGGCTCCTGTGAAGTTGCTGATGGTGTAGCTGATGGCGTTGAGGTTTCAGTCGCAGATGGGACTAGTGTTGAAGTGGGAGATGATCCCAGAGTTGGGTATAGCGGGATTGCTGTTGGAGTTGACTGAGCGGTTGTTGTTACGGTAGGATTCGATGGTGTTGGTGTAGGGTTGTTTAGCGTAGGCGTTGGTGTTGGTGTGGGATCCTTCTTCAGCTCCCAGTTGACCGTGGTGCCTACCTGTTCGTAGACAGGCACATTGTCAGTGTAGTATTCAGTCCGGTAGCGTCCGGTGGGCACCCTGCGGGTCTCATAGATGTCCTGCTCGTGGCGCACCCTGGTATAGCCATCAAATTGCTTCTCTGTGACCCAGTTAGATTTCCAGTAGCGCTCCCATCTGATGCCGTTGGGTACATTCCGATACCCGTAGACCGGGGTGCGCTTGGTGACGTAGTAGGTCTGGGGCACGAAACGGTAACCCCTGCGCACCCAGTGGGTCTTCTTCACCCGGGTGGTGCGGTAGTAGCGGACATATTTCTCGCGCTTGTAATTGGTCACCTTGCGCCAGGCATAACGGCCTCTGTCCACCCGGACATCCCGGTAGCGGGCCACATCCTCATACCACACCTTAGTGCCCACTTTGACCTTTTTTTCGACCATGATCGGCACCTGGCGGGTCTTGGTCACCAGATGGTCCTTCCAACCGTACTTAGGCGAAACCTTCTTCTCCCAGTGATAGCCAGCTGGAGCAGAATGGGGCGGTGAACTGCTGTTTCCCCCTCCGCCTGCCATAGTCGCCAGCCTGCCTCCCAGACCTTTCCGCCGAGGGTCAGCTAACAGGCTTTGAATGCCTGCAAGGAGATTTTTGAATTCAGATCCCAGGGGATAGGAGCGGGCCAGCACAGCCAGGGTGCTCACCGCACCCAGCAGTCCCAGCCAGGGCAGCAGGGGATCAGAAGCCGCCGCCAGGGCGCCTTTCCGCACGGCCAGCCCGCTGTAGCCCTGGGAACCCCAGGCTGCCAGGAATTCCTCCGCGCTAAGGGTCTGCTCCCCAAGGACCGGGTCGTTGTAGGCCACCCAGCTGCCGTCGGCTGCCATCCCGGTCAGGGTCACGAAGTGGCCCGGCTGGTTCTCGCCGTTCAGTCCCAGGGAGACCACGACAGGGTGTCCGGAAGCCAGCTCCCCGGCCAGCTTTTCCAGGGACCAGCCGTGAAAGGGGCTGGCGCCCCGGTAGCCGTAAGACCGGGCCAGGGCTGCCAGTTCTTCCACGCCAGTGCCGGTCTGATACAGGAAGCCGCTGGCATCCAGGTCTTTGATCAGGGCAGCTGTGTCCGGCGCTTCCCCACCCTCAGTGAGGGAGAGGAACTCGAGGGCCATGCCCAGGGCGGCCGCCCCGCAGGTGGGGTCGTCCGGGTCCTGGGTGCGCTGGGGCACCGCCAGCTGGACCAGCTTGCCAGAGAGGGCCACTTCATCTTGAGGCGCTAAGCCGACCAGTTCGGGGGAGTCCACGACCACCCCGGCGGGCTCGGAAGCGATTGCAGGCTCAGAACCGGTTGTTACCTCCGTGTTCTGGCCGGTGATCCAGGGAGGCTGGACCGGTTCGGGTGTGGGTTCACCTTCCGCTGAAGCAGCGTGGGGCGTGAAGGCTGTGAAGATCAACAAGAGGCAGGACAGGCTGAGAACGAATAGGTGCCGAGACATATTTCCCCCTTTTATTATTTGGATCTAGGCTGAAAGCTCCTGCCACCTGGCACACAGCTGGCAGGGTACTATTCCCAGTGTAAAAAAGGGGGAGGCGTTTGTCAATATGTAGGCTGAAAATACTATTACTTGATCAAGAAACCAGGTTTCTTAAAAGCTCGAAGTCTTTCAATGTAGGTATTGGTCAGGGTTGTATAACCGATTGTTATCATTCATAACCAGGCAGCGGGTAGTATTTTTTTTACTCAGAAGACCGCTAATAATGCGTTATACAAGGCATGGGCAAAAATCGCTGGGGTGATTTTTTTAGTTTTGAGGGTTATCCAGCCTACTGTGATCCCAAAGACTGGGTTTAATGCTTGCAGGGCAATGGGGTTGTTGAACTGGTAAATGTGAAGAAGCCAAAAAGCTAGTGCTTGAAGGGTGATGGCCAGCCAGGGTTTCACTCCCTTCTTGTTGATCAAAAATCCCAGCAGGAACCCTCTGAAAAGGGTTTCTTCAATTGCAGCGCTGGTGCTTAAGCTGGCAATCCATTGATAGATAAAAGCCGATATACTTAGCTGGGAAAGTTTTTCAGGTGTGATCTGATTGGCAGCCCCCAATATATTCGCTAGAGCGAAAAATAAGATGGCGATCCCTGTTCCCAGGGTGAAATACTTGGCCAGATCCAGCAGTGTTCCGTCCTGGAAGACTTCCTGCTGCCGGACTCGCAAGTAGAGCAGAATGGCTGCCCCAATAGGGATGATAATGAAGAGAAACAAGGCCCAGCTGGGCACCTGGGTTGGAACGGGTCTTAGAAAGCCTGGAAAGATGATCAGCAGCAGCAGGCTGAACTTATCCAGATGATAACTGGATAGATCATTACTGGCTGAGAATATGAGAAATATGATGCTGATGTATCCCAGCAGGTCGAATCCAAAGATCAGATAACCAGGGAAGATTCGTTGAGTGGCAAGGTACGAGAAAGAAAGCCCGAGTGCTGCCAGAAGATAGATCACAGCCAGAGTTATCCCAACTGCTATGGGGGGGGTCTTCTCTTTATCAATCAAAGCTAGAAAATTATTCAAAATATGTTTCTTCAGTAAGTGGGTTTCACAATCCAAGCACCCAATGTGTAAACAAAAAGAGAAAAAAACTACTGGAAAGGTTTCGCTTTCATCTTGTCCAGTTCCATCGCCGGGGCAGATCGTTGGGCGGGTTTGGAAGCCGGATCAAATCTTAGTCTAATTTTTCCATTGATGTAATTTCATTCAAAAAGAAAAAACAGGCAGGTAAATATTACGATTAGAATTGCGCCTCTCATGCATTGTTCAATGTGTAGGCAGAGATCCTTGGGATGAGATTCTCAATTTGTTTCTTCAATGGTAAATTCGAGGATCCGGATCGGTTCCTTGATCAAGTGGATTTCCGCCCGGTAAATTCCAGGTAAAAAACCAACTTCGGTCTCGGACTGAATATACCAGACAAACGGTCGGTCAAAAGTACCACTTTGCTGAAATATCAGTTCATCTTCAAAATACCAACGCACGCCCAGGTGTACCGGGATCTCGCTCTCCAGAAAGACAGCTAAATAGATTCGGCTTGTATCTGCAGGAAAGGTGGGGGTCTGGCCGGAGGTTGGTTTGGACAGCTCTGGATCGAGAGTCAAGTAGGCGTCCTGGATGGTGATTGGCCCGCTTTGGCGGGTGAATTGAAAGAGACCCGTTTGGATGAGGATGAAATACATTCCCCAAATTACAGCCGCTATGATAATCCCCAGAATCAGGAATCTAGTTGGTTTTCTTTTATTCATAGTCCAAAGCACTTCAGCGTGTAAATTTCGAACTTGAATATTTCTTATTTGTAATAATGTAATCCAGATTTCTGTGGAAATCAATATTTATGAAGATTTCACGTTTCATGATTAGATTTAGTCTTTGGTTTTGAATTAGCCTTCAATTTCCTGCCAGGAGTTTGAGTCAACCATTTTGAGGATAAAAGGAATCACATCCAGGCAGCCCTGTTGAGCAGCCAGGCCGACTTAGTAGATTTGGGTATGTACTGTCCGAGGATCCAATTGGGTTTGAATCAGATTGACCGGTACCTTATAGAGGAGAAACAATTAAGAACTCAGGGCCTTTGCTGATCCACTTGGCGGGCATAAGCCACGCGGGCGCGATAAGCCACCAGGAACTTTTCTGGGGCTACCCACTCGCCATCGATCAACCTGAATCTACCCTTTGGCCGCTGAAATCTCTCTGATAGGATGCTCAGTCCTTCGATCAGCTCTTTCTGGCGTTTCCAAGAACCTGTGCTGGGCGGATTTTGACCAATAGAATGCACTAACCTCTCAGCTGCTACAGCTGCTAGATCGGTCCTGTGACTAAGCTTAAAGTCGTGTATGGATTGTTGGACCCGTTCATTTTGTAGATGAAGATCGAGGATTGTCTCATAATCCATGTGCGTGATACTGTCATATCCATATGCTTCTGCCCATCGGGCAAGCTTGAGCCTGGAGTCAAAATCATGGCGATACAAGGATTTGATGGCTGGGTAAGCCTCCCTGATCTTTTCATAAGCCTGTCCAAAGCCACTTTCCTGGATGGGATGCTGATTGATGGAGAGGAGAGCGGGCAACTCGTTCAGTGTACGGGTGATTTTCCTTTGGCGTTTTTTTATGTCCTGGATTTGGTTCCAGCGAACCGAGCGCGGGGAGAAATCGAGGGCATATGACCACATCAAAGCAATCTTATTAAATAGGGATTCATTATCCAGCCATTGACCTTGGTCATTAAAGATCAGCGGTTCAGAGCCGGCTGTTAGGGAGGCAACAAAGGCGTTCCCAAATCCCGGGACATACCAGATCAGATAATAGTTGTTTTGGTCAATTTGGTAGCGCGGGAAGATCTGAAGATAGCGCTCATTTTGATCTCTCCTGCGGTAGCGCCTTATGGCTTGATACAAGGGTTTGTTGGCTTTCTTAGAGTAGTTTTCCCGGTATCCCCTTAATTGGAAGTGATAGACCAGGATCAGGCCAATCACCAAAAACAAGGACGCAGTCCACGCAAAAGAATCTGATAGTTGGTCGAGGATCAGGATATTCGCCCAGCGCCCGATAGCCCATAGAGAGAATAGACAAACAAAAAACCCAGCAGTATAGAACTGCCGCCACCTGCGCCAGTTCCAGGACCGGGGCAGATCTTTGGGGGGGTCTGGAAGCCGAATCAGTTCTTGATCGAGTTTATTGCTATTCATCAATGCAGCCTGGTTTCCAAAAAAATATTTAGTTATGGCCCTCTAATCTGACTCTCGATATTATCGACCGATATTAGCGTTAGAATCGTAATAAATTCAATCCAAGCCCTTGATCAACCGAATAAGACCACTTGTGGGTTATCCTCCGCTTCCAAGCAACCCGTCAATGAAGTCTGTTACCTTGCCTGCTCCGTTAGTTATTGTATCCGAAATGGTTTCATTTGTTTTTGTTACGGCATCTGCAGCTGAGCTTATAGCGTCTTTGACAAACGTGGGGATGGCATTGCTGACGCTTGTGATACTCTGCGTCACAGAATCTGCAATTGTGTTTGAGGCTTTCTCTATTGGCGAGGAAATAGTCTCAATGGTAGTCTCTGCTTTCTCAGACACGTAGTCTGCTGCGTTTTTTATTGGTGCAAATGCCTCAGCAGCTTCCTGCTTGATAATAGAGGCAGCTGTTGAGATATCCTGGGCAGTGGATTTGACGGTATTCCTAACGGAATTAGAAACCGCCTTTGCTGTGCTTTCCACAATCGCACTGGGAATTGCTATTGCTGGCGGAATACCTTTATCAACCATTGTCTGCCCGGAACTAATCGCAGTCTCAACAAAGCCATTGGGTTTGTTTGCTGCGTCCTCAATCCCCTGGTTGATATTATTGACCAAGGTTGTGTCTTTCAAAAGGTCATAGGCAAGTGCCCCACCGGCAGCAATAGCGCCTACTCCCAACAAGACAGGTGCGGCACCTGCAATGGCTGTGGTCGTGCCAATCACGCTCAGGGCGGTGCCAAGAGTGATGGTGGAGCCGGCAACTGTAGCGATTCCACCAATGATCCCGGTTCGGCCGATCCAGTTGTTGTGGGGATCTTCATCTTTCAAGTCTTCGATTCCATTGCCTACTTGGAATACACCAGCTGCTACGCCAGCGACAGATCCAACACCTGGTAAAAAGTTGGCAGCTTTAGTGAGCAAGGGATTCTTAAGTGCCGGTGAAGTATACTCACCTATTGCAGCAAATTCATCTGCAAGGCCTTGTCCGATTAATCCACTGCCTCCCTTACGGATGACTTCAGTCGCACTGGGAAGGTTGGCGTTTCTCAAGGCGGTTTTTGCGATTATTAATGGAGTAGCGAAATCAATGCCTTCAGCTACTAACCGGAACGAATCTGCTCCTTGTTACCTTAAGCCTTCCTTTTCAGCAATCACAGCAGACAATCTAGCTACACCAGAAACCAGACCGTAGGTCTCAAAGTTCCTTAATCCTCCAGAATCCAGGAACGACATCATGTGCTCCATGCTGTTTGCTTGGGCTTCCGCTTTCGCTAGATTCCTTTCTAGCTCAGACATATAGCTGTCATCTGAAGTCGGCGTATCTCTCTGATCATAATACCAATCAGGTCTGGGAGTGGGTGTGGATTCAATTTCAGGGGTTGGCCTGGAATTGGGTGTTGGCGTATGAGTAGCTCTTGGATATGGTGTAGTGTTTGGCATGGGATCAGGCGTTGATTGTGGAGTGGGTGTGGGTGTCGGCGTGGGATCCTTATAGATCCGGGTTGTGTCCGCAGGAAAGGTCGGGACCTGGCCAGGAGGTCGGTTTGGACAGCGCCGGATCGAGGGTCAGGTAGGCGTCCTGAATGGAAATCGACCCGCTTTGGCGGGTGAATTGTAAGCGGCCCGTTTGCCGGAGGATGTAATACATCCCCCAAACTAAAGCGGCAATGACAATCCCCAGATTAAGCAGTCTAGTAAATTTTCTTTTATTTGTTTCGTTCCTGGTCCACCTGGCGGGCGAAATCCAGTCTTGACCGGTAAGCTTTGATCATCCTCTCTGGGGGTACCCATTGGGCGTCAAGGCAAATTGATTCTTGCAGAAGAGGATCAAAGTTTTTCTTTAGCCTCCAAAGCCCATTAATTATAGGAAGCTGAAAATGGTCAATTTGATTTATCCTTTCTTCGACGAATCGCTCGCGATATTCGTATTCCAAACCATCCAGCTACAGCTCCTACAATGACCAATATAGGAAATAGGGCTCTATCCATTTATTGATATCCTTTGTTTTCATTTCGTGTCCAGGGAGTATACGGCCAGATTTGATAAGAGAAGGCGAATGCCATACTTGTCGCCAGTATGAGAAATCCTGGTCCCATTATCAGATAAGTCCCTGAAATCCCGCTGAATCGAGTGGTAAACATACCTATACTTGCTCCCACTGCTCCCGCTACAGGGGCCATGCTGATGATTACACCCAGAATGATGCGCCCTAATCGGGTTTGCGGTGAATTTTGTTCCCTCCATAACAACTTTGAAAATGCTGGGGCCAACCCGGGTAAGATCCATGCTAGAAAATAACAAATAATAATGGGCGTTAACCAAATCCTGGGATATACCTCCAACCAGGCCCGGATGCCGATCGTTAATACCTGGAGTGACCAGAAGAAGCTCGATGCAAAACGGGAGGGCCAGTGATAATACTTCCAATTCCAGATCGCAACACCAGTGCCCACAATAATTGACCCGATACCAATACTAATTGTGAGGGGGGAATATGGGGGCATGAATGCTATTATAAGACCAAAAACCCCAAGTCCAATTATCGCTGCTCCCAGGATTTTCCAAAGCGGCCAATCTGCGTTAAGATGTTTTTGATTCTGGTTCATATGTATATAATAATATTAAATTCCAGAGATTAATTCCTCAATACTACCTAACCATTTTTGACATAATTGAGATAAGACAAGGATTTAAGGGAATAAACGTTCCAGTAAAAAGCAGTAATGATAATCATTCTACTCTCTGAAAAGGAAAAATAAAAATATCAACCGAAAGAATAATCAATCTTCGGTGAGAGAGTCCCTATCCACCTCCTCCAAAAACACTACCCAGGAAATTGCCTACAGCATTCACTGCATTTGAGACTGTTTCTTCTACTACATCCCCCATTTTATCAACTGTATCATCAATCACAGTTCCAACAGTATCACCAGTTTTCTCTATGGTCTCAATTGTGTTATTAACTGTATTCGAAATTGAACTGGCCACATTGAATGCAGTATCATTAATTTCTTCTCCGATATAATTTCCGATAATTTTGGCATTATCGGAAACCCCTTTCCACGCTTCAATGCCATCTGCTACATCATCAGAGAGATTTCTAACTCCTACTTCAACTGCATCTACCCCCTTGTTTACATTAGTTTTGAGGAAATTACCAACTCCAAAGGCATCAGACATTCCTCCAATTGCAAGACCTGCTAAAGCTGTAAAGGCAATGGCTCCCCAGACAGGAAGGGTAACACTAAAGAGTGCGGTTCCGAGCGCAACTGCTCCAGCAGCTAAAACTCCAGTCCCAACAGCCATAAATGTATCTACAGCGGTAGATACAGCAAACTCTTGCCCAAATCCTTTATCCTTATTTTTTCCAAATCCATAGTCAATAACATTCCCTATCAGAGAAGTCACACCAGCGGTAATCCAAGTGCCTTTTGATAAGGCACCCGAAACAAGTTGCTTACCAGTGATATTAGTTAACGTAGAAGGTTTATATGTAGTCCCATTAAACCCAAAACCCTGAAGGAATTCTCGTCGAGTTCCCATTTGTAAACTAGGTGCACTTACTGAAGTTAGTCCTGATTCTAAGGAATTAAACATTACAGATCGTGCGGTTAAAACTTTTCCAGCAGTTTTTATCAATCGGATACCTTTTGCTATCCATTTTCCTTCTACGTTTTCTGGATCAAAATCATTGTTATTCTCGATTAAATTGGGTTCAGGTGTACCTGTTCCAGTGTAAAGCCATTCATACTGTGAAGTGGGAGTCGCCGTTGATTGAGGAGTTTCTGTAGGTTTTACAGTCGCTATAGGAGTGCCTGTTGGCCATGGTGTACCTGTTGTAATGTCAGTCTGAACTTGATTATCAGATCTATGAGAATCCTGTGTTGGAGATACAACAGGCGTAGTTGTATATGGAGGAGCAGGAGTCGGTGTGGGATCCCTCTTCAGCTCCCAGTTGACCGTGGTGCCTACCT
>Ga0207796_1000882_pt1 | contig 10859 bp, 10 predicted proteins | sample Pon1CUnioCityCA_6_FD_187274 | JGI IMG/M metagenome (GOLD analysis project Ga0207796, IMG submission 187274) | Marine sediment microbial community from Union City, CA, USA - Pond 1C Sediment 1 (SPAdes) | ecosystem: Environmental > Aquatic > Marine > Intertidal zone > Salt pond sediment ...
TTGGCATGCGCCCATGTACGCCAAATGCCATTCGCGTCCGGAAGTTCATAAAGGGCCGTGTATCCTGACTTGCCTACTTTTTGGACCGCAATCGTCTTGAACGCCGGATCCGTGTTGTAGTTCTCTTTTCCCAATTTCGAATGACTCGTAAGGTAGAGTTTGCACTGTTTCGCCACGGCCCTTGCGTTTTCCTGTATAATATCTTCAGCCATTTCAGTGACGACCTTAGCGCTTGTATTTGTGATGTCTGAAGCCAGAGTGTCTAATTGCCAAAGGTAAAGAACACCGGCCGCGGCTATGAAAAGAATTGGAATGAAAACGAACAGGAAAGCCATCTTCGTTCGTAACCCCAGACCTTTTGGGGTTCGTTTGATCCTTTCTGCCTTTTTGATGCCGACAGCATCCTTTCGCGCTTCAGGTTCGGGGGCGATCGGCTTCTCTTCACTCGCTTGGTTGATGATCTGAGCCGGGGGGGGTTGTGTCGTCTCAGAAACGGTTTCCGGCGGCTTCGATACCGTTATGACATGACTACAGGCTTTGCATTTAAACTTCGCCCCTTTTGTTGGGATTTTGGCGGGATCTATCCGGTACTTTTTCCCGCAATCTTCGCAGATAACAATCATGGCTAAACTCCTAATTAAGATTGAAATGGTTTTTCCGGCTTTCCGAGGGCGCATTCATAGAATGTCCTTTCCCCACCCGGATACCATTAAAGGGGGGAATGAACCCGTTGTCTGCGAGCCCGGAGAAATCGCCCGTGTCGAACACCGTCAATATCCCTTTTCTCTGATCTTGTTCACCATGTTCTGTTTGAAGGTTCCCATTTTTTCTTCCCGCTGTATTACTCGTGCCAGCAAGTCCACGAGCTCTGCGGCGCGGTGACTTGGGAATTGAGCGAGTTGATGCCCAAGGTCGCTCACTGCATCTTCAATCAGGACTTCAGCGATGGGACCGATGGCAAGGGATAATTGACCGTGAAGATAGGCAAAGAAATCGTCGTCAAGCATCGATACGGCGCCGTCGACGGGCTCAATCAGTTTGAGATCCAAGAGCCTTGAAATGAGCTTACGCATCGCGCCCATGCTTTGACCTGTTTTCTCGGCAATTTCACCCAGATTGCGCGTCCCATCCAGTTCCATAAGGACACTCAGCATATTCCCGTCCAGAGAAAACTCTCCCAGGTCATCCCTTACAATGCGCTTAAAAACAAAAGGGAAGATATCCCCAGATGAAATATCCATTAAATCGCCTCCAATGAATTACGTTGTCGATCAGGCACAAACGCCGGTAAATCAGGCTGCCGCTGAGGGCATTCGAAGCGTTCTTCTTGAGCGATTCCGTGGGCATTGACCGGCGTAAAGCGGGTTAAGAAAGATGTCATTGCCCGTCTCTCCACAATTTCAGCTCCGCCCGCAAAGCCTTGAATTCGGCCCGGAGAACCTGCTTGATCTCCTCCAGCGCGTAAGCAAAGGCTTCGTGTGGGGGCATAGGGCCCATCTCGGTTTTTAGCGTCTCTGAATCGATCTCATCCGGTGATTGGGTCTGTTTTTGTAATGCAACCGCCGTTTTCTCTTCTTTTTCTTTTGGTTTCAGATACGTGGAAACCTTTTTCTCTTTTTTCTTGGCTGCTGCAACGCCCTTGGCCTCCACCTGTTGCTTCAGCTCCCTGAATCGCTTTATCTCGATGAGAAGTATTTTCTCTTTTTCTTGTTCTGAAATTCCTTTTGTTAAAATTACTTTTTCCAAACTGGTGTATACGGAATTGAGAACTTTGATGGCATTCGGGTGAGCATTGCCTTTATTTGTTTTGACATACTTGCCCAAGGATCCAAGGATCTGAAGGAAAAGCAATATGATTTTGTCGTATTCGTATGTGACCTTCAGGGTTTCGACCTGTTCGATGAATCGGGTCATATCCTCATCATTGATTTCCCAGTCGATCGATAGAACAATCGTTTTTAGATCTTTGAGAGGGGAGTGTTCAAGGTCGATGCTCCTCTCCAAAGAGTCGGGAGGCTCTTCTAATTCTCTGGGGGGGCTTTCCTCGAGAGCAGTGCTATCTTCCAATAATTCGGAGGATAAATCTATCGCTTCAGGTGCAGAATTCTCGGGATCCTCACTGTCTTTTGCAAAGTCCTGAGCCAATTCTTCTTCCCTGAAAAGATCCTCCAGGCGCTGTTCCACTTCGACGGTTACGGTTCCATTTTTTCGGTCGGCCAATTGGGTCCCTCCTATTTCAGCTCCCTTTGTAAAGAGCGCATGGTCATGGATATAATTTTTTTCATGGTTTGAGTTACATTGGTGCCCACCAGGGCGCTGGCCTCAAAAGAAGGCACCTTTAACTGACTGTTGAGATCCTTTTCGAGAACTTTAAATGACAGTGTCGGGATGCCCTGTTCTGCCAAATCTCTTTTGTTGTATTGTAACACCAGAGGAATCTTAAAAATGCTTTTCTTATACGTACTGAGATTCTTTTGCAGATTCTGAAGGGAGAGGATGTTTTTTTCTCTTCTCACTTGCATGGAATCCGCGACGAAAACGACGGCGTCAACCCCTCTCAGAACCAGTCTTCGAGTGGAATCATACTTGACCTGTCCGGGGACGGTGTAGAGCTGTATCTTCACATCGTAGCCCTTGATCTTTCCAATATCGAAAGGAAGGAAATCGAAGAACAACGTTCGATCTCCATGTGTTTTGATGGTGACCATCTCTGTTTTTATGCGCTCATTGAATTTATGGTATATATACTCAAGGTTGGTTGTCTTCCCTCCCCTGCCGGGGCCGTAGTAGACAATTTTTACCTGAACTTCCTTTTTTTTCAGATTTACAAACGCCAAAATCTAATACCTCTCAAGACTCTATTTGCTGGATAAGCGATTGAACTCAACAGTCTGTGCAACACGGCAAACCCGGATCCATCCGGTTATGGTTGCAAAATATTTTTGATTTTTCCAATGGCTTCGGCGACTTTCAAACGCAAGAAACCCAGTGATATGTCCTTGCTGAATATGGTGACCAGCAAGAACTCCGTCATCACCTTGCTGAAGTGTATGCTCTCTTTTTCTCCCTTATGAAAAAGTAAGGAAAACTCATCCTCCCCAATGATTTTAGCCATTTCGCTTACTGCACCAAAATTACCTGCGGCCAAGGCTGCGAGGGAGTAAATATCGTGCTTGATTTTGCCGTTATCCAAGTTCGCGATAACATTACCGGCCATGTCGATCAGAAAAACGCAATTGACACCGAGGTCTATCAAATCCTCCTGCAGGACCTCTTCTATTCCATTGAGCTGTTCGTGGCCAAGTGAGTATTCCAACTATCTTCCTCCCCAAATTGATCGATTTCGATTGCGAGGGTTTCTCTTACTGTCTCTCTATCGTCTTAAGCCACAGACTGGCCTCGGTGCCTCCGGATAGACTTTCTATTTCCACACGTCCCCCCATCTCCCAAGAGAGCTTCCCGGCGATCGTCAACCCCATCCCCATTTTTCCGGGTTTGGTGGTAAAAAGCGGGACAAATATCTTGGCCATGTCATTTTTCTTAATGCCGGATCCATTGTCTCTCAACGCGATCTTAACAAATCCATTTGTCTTTGAAGCCTTCAACTCAATTTTCGGTTCATCTACCCCTTTCAAGGCGTCCAACGCATTGTCGAAAATACTGGACATAATCTTATTCAATGCCGGATTGTTCGCTTTAATGAGGCAGGGCTCGGCCCTACTATAGTCGTTGATGAGTTTGATGTTGCCACCCTTCAGTTTGTTGGAGACTATGGTGGAAAAGTTTTTCCAGAAAGAGAGGAATGGGATTTTTTCCTGTTCTTTCGCATTGAATTTCGAATAGTATTTGAGCGCTTCAATTATTCTTTCCTGCTTGAGAACGAGTTCCGATGCCCTGCTGAGGTAGGCCCTTTTCTTGTCTTCATCAAAGACGTCATAGCTTTCTCTGAGGACGTCCAGAGTGATCTTCAGCGACGTAATGGGGTTTCCCAATTCGTGCCGCAGGATGGAAAGCATGCCTTCCAGGTTTTCAATACTGAATTTATCGCTTTTGGCTTTGCTCAAGTGACGTCTTGCTCCGAACAACTCTACTGAAATTCCAAGGCACGTGCCTTTCTTGACGGGTTGGTCGTCCGCCATGGAGAGGCTGCAAAATAGGTGCCACCTCCGTCGAGCGTGGAAAGGGGGATTCTTAACTAACTGATTATTTTGCTTAATCAAGCGGTTAGAGCGCTCATTATCACAAATGAGCGCTCAATTTAGATGGGTCAAAATGGGGTATTTTGGGCGGTTGATTGAAGGTTGAAAGGCTAGTTGATTTTCATCTCCCTGAGTTTTCGTTTGAGGGTTGAAAGTGAAATCCCCAAGGTTCTTGCGGTGAGGCTTTTATTGTCGGAACACGCCTTTAAGGCGGAGATGATATGCCGTCTTTTGAGTTCCTCGAGGGGGATTATCTCGTGAAGGCCCTTGGGCTTCGTACTGCTTTCTTCAAGGGTCACCCCGAGATTGTTCTGCAGCAACAGGTCCGCAGGCTTTACCTCATCGCCCTGAAGCAAAAGCGTCGCTCTTTCAATTACGTTTCGAAGTTCCCTCACATTCCCGGGCCAGGCATATTTCATCATTTTTTTTATATGGCTGTCCGGAATCCTGACGGGTTTTCTGCAAAACCGGTTTAAGAAGTGCTGCGCGATTTCAGGGATATCTCCCGGATGGTGTCTCAACGGGGGAATGTGAATATTGAACACGGCCAAACGGTAATATAAGTCTTGGCGGAATCTTTTTTCCTGTATGGCCTCCTCCAAATGCTCGTTTGTGGTGGCGATGATCCTCACATCGATGGGGATCGTCCGGCCGCTTCCTATTCTCCGAACACTTTTATCTTCCAGCACCGTGAGCAGTTTGCTCTGCAGATGCATCGGAATCTCACCGATTTCATCGAGGACCAATGTCCCGCCATCGGCCAGTTCGAAGATCCCTTCCCGGCGGGTATCCGCGCCGGTAAAAACTCCTTTTTCGTGGCCGAAGTATTCCGCCTCCATCAAATTTTCAGGTACTGCGGAACAATTGATGGCAAGAAAGGTTTCGCGCTTCGCCTGAAGTTCGTGGATGCCCGCGGCAACCACGTTTTTCCCGACTCCGGTTTCGCCTGTAATCAATACGGTGGCTTCAGAACCGGCAGCCAGTTCGATCTGTTCTCTGATTCTTTTCATTACTTCGGAAGATCCGATAAGTCTCTTATCCTCCCGCTCTTTCGCCCTTTCGTAATCTTGAACGCGGAGTTTTCCTTCCAGTTGAACGTTTTTCAAGGCCATCTCGATGGTAATCGATAGCTCGTCCAGTTCAAACGGTTTGGAGAGATAATGGAAGGCTCCGGCCTGCATTGCCTCAACCGCATATTGCACCGTTGCATAGGCCGTTATGAAAATAATTTTCGCTTTGGGATCGATTTCCAGAATTCTTTTACAGACTTCAACCCCCTCCATATCGGGCAATTTTTGATCCAATAACACGAGGGGAGGGTGGGATCGCTCGAAAGTCTGTACTCCCGCTTTTCCGTTTCCGGCAGTCTGAACGCCGAATCCCTTGCTGATGAGAAAGTCGGAAAGCGATGCGGCCACGAATTCATCATCATCGATAATTAAGACATGTGAGACTTTTTTCATTTGGATTTAAACCATTTCTATTTCGATTTGTTGAGGAATCCAAGGATTCCAAAAAAATAATATTGCACAAAATCAATAAATAATAAATGCTGAAGTGGCAATTTTTAATCCTTTATAAAATCACCATAAAATAGCAGGTGGTTTCATGTCAAGCAACCGATCCTCGGTGGCAATCCACGCTGACAGGAATCCGAACTGATTTTTCCGGGTCATTGCGGCTGAAGCCGGCCATGGCGAGGATAAGCGGTTGACGCGGAAAATTAGAATGTGTAAACATACAAGAACAATGCAGCCGGAATTTTTTGCTTTAATGCGGGATGCTTTGGATGAAGCGGAAAAGGGCTTTGTGCAGGGAGAAGTGCCGGTGGGCGCGGTTTTGGCCAGGCCGGACGGGAAGGTGATCGCAAGAGCCCACAATCAACCCATCACCCTCAAGGATCCCACCGCTCACGCTGAAATCCTGGCAATCAAAAAAGGCTGTTTGCTGTATGAGAATTATCGACTGCCCGACAGCCTGCTGGTGGTGACGCTCGAACCTTGCGTGATGTGTATGGGTGCGGCGGTGCACGCGAGGGTTGCAAAATTGGTCTTTGGTGCGGTTGATCCGAAGCGGGGTGCCGCCGGTTCTCTTTACAACCTGGCGGAAGATACGCGTCTCAACCACCGGATTGAAGTGATTTCGGGTGTCATGGAGACGGAATGCCGCGCGCTGCTGCAGGATTTCTTTCAACTGCGTCGTTGAAAGCTATGCGATGCCGCGCTGCAGCACCATTTAAGAAAACCGGGCCGGAGAGGTACCGAAGTGGTCGTAACGGGGTCGACTCGAAATCGACTTGTCCCGTGAAGAGCGGGGCACGTGGGTTCGAATCCCACCCTCTCCGCCAGAGTGATCCTCGGAGGCTATCCGATAACGGGGACTTCCCCCGATGTCCGGGCCAGTAGGAAATTATACGTTTCGAAATACTCCCCTGTATTCGTGCGGGTATGATTTTCGCCTTTCTTGATTTTGGAAAAAACATTTCATTTCCGGACAGCCGCCGAGTATATGGTTTTTTGCACCGGTCTAAAAGTGACGATGTCGGGGGGTATTCGGAAATTCAGCGTCGATTACGGAGAGATGTCCGAGCCGGTTGAAGGAGCGCGACTGGAAATCGCGTGTACCGCCACAAAGTGGTACCGAGGGTTCGAATCCCTCTCTCTCCGCCATTTTTTATGCAGCGGTTCAAAATAGAGCAAAAAGACGCATCGGCGTCTCGCTTCCATCCACCTGATGCTGTATTTGCCGCCAAAAAACCGAATTTTGCGAAGGAGCATGGAGACCCCGGGTGAGCGTTATCCCGGTCCGAATCCCATATGTCGTATGAAGTCTTAGCCAGAAAATGGCGTCCTCAGGTGTTTCAAGACGTCATTGGCCAGGAACACATCACCCAGACGCTGGTCAATGCTATCAAGACGGATAGACTGGCTCACGCGTATCTGTTCAGCGGGCCCAGAGGGGTCGGCAAAACTTCGGTTGCCCGCATCCTTTCAAAGGCAATCAACTGCGAACGGGGAGAGCCGGGCACACCTTGTAACCAGTGCCGGTCGTGCGTTGAAATCACGGATGGCTCCTCGGTGGACGTTCAGGAAATTGACGGTGCATCCAACAGAGGTATTGATGAGATACGGGAGCTAAGGGGAAATATCAAATATATGCCCTCTTCGAGCCGGTACCGTATCTACATTATCGATGAAGTGCACATGTTGACGCTTCCCGCCTTTAATGCCCTTTTGAAGACACTTGAAGAACCGCCTGCCCATGCCAAGTTCATATTTGCGACCACCGAATCCCACAAAGTCCCTGTGACCATCCTCTCCCGATGCCAGAAATTCGATTTCAAAAGGATACCCCCGGCCCAAATCATCCGCCATCTGGAGAGAATCGCGACGGAAGAGGACATTAAAATCGGCAAGTCCGGGCTGGCGCTCATTGCTCGGGAAGCAGAAGGGAGCATGCGCGACGCTGAAAGCCTCTTGGACCAAGTGGTTTCCTTCACCGGTTCGGAAGTCGAAGACAGGCATGTCACCGAGATCCTGGGGATTATCGACAGCGACATGCTCCTTGATGCAACAAGAGCCGTTCTTGAGGGCTCCCCGAAGCGATGTTTGGAGATTGTCGACCGGATTTACACCTATGGATATGACCTCAAGGAGTTCTATCGGGCGCTCATGGGTCAGTTCAGAAATCTCATGGTCAGCCTTATCGACCCTGAAAATCAATTGCCGGATATGAGTGAAAATGAGATGGAGGAAGTCAGACGTCAGGCTGAAAACGCGGGAACGGAAAAGCTTCAGGCCCTGCTGAATCTCCTCATAAACCGGGAGGAGGATCTGAGGTTTACTTCCCACCCTCGCTTGATCCTCGAAACGACGATGATCAGATTGTGCCACCTGGGGGATTTCCTTTCCTTCGGAGACATCCTGCGAAAGATGGAGTCCTTGGAAAAGCGGTTGACCGAGACATTGAGCCATCACCCATCGGAAACCTCAGCGCATCTGTCTGAGCCGGGTGCGCAATGGATCCTGGACGGTCAGGAAAGCGATTCGGTGAAGGCCCCCCGCGATGAAGGCAGCCAAAGCTGGACTGATTTCTTGACGTTCTTGTCATCGAAGAACCTGCCCATGTTCAACATTCTCAAGGATTGGCAGATTCGGAAATTGACAGAGACGACTTTGGAAGTCGCCAAAGACGACCAATGTTTTTCTTCAGCTTACTTTGAAGATCCGGATAAACATAATCAACTGGCAGGATATTGCCGGGAGTATTTTCAGCGTGACATTAAACTCAGGATCGTTGAAAATTGCCGGCCTTCATCTGCGAAAAAGCCGTCATTAGATCCGATGAAACAACGGATAGAAAACGAAAAGCCTTCAAATCTCCCGCCACCGGTTCAGGATATCCTGCGCATGTTCCAGGGTAAGATCATTCATGCGTATCCGGACAAAAGAGCGGGATCTGAGAACAAAAACGGAGTCGACTGAAAATAGGAGGTATCGAAATGAAAGGCATGCCCAATATGGGCCAACTCATGAAACAGGCCCAACAGTTTCAATCCAAGATTGCCAAGCTGCAGGAGGAGTTGGGCGAGCAAACCGTGGAAGCATCCGCCGGGGGTGGAATGGTCACCGTGGTCGCCAACGGCAAGCAGGAGATCATCTCCATTGTAATCGATCCGGAAGTCATCGATCCGGATGATGTGGAAATGCTTCAGGATCTCATCATGGCCGCGGTGAACGATGCGTTGTCAAGGGCCAAAGAAATGGTGAACGCGGAAATGGGAAAGCTGACGAAAGGCATGAATTTACCCGGCATGCCCGGCATGTTTTAGGACAAGGCATATGGGAGTTTATCCGTCCTCTCTTGAAAACTTGATTGAGCAGTTTTCCAAGCTTCCAGGGATCGGGCAAAAATCCGCCACTCGGATGGCCCTTTACATATTGCGGACCAACCGGGATCTGGCTGATAATTTGGCCAAGAGTCTCGTCGCGGTGAAAGAAAAAATCAAGTTTTGTTCCATTTGTTTCAATCTGACCGACGATGACCTTTGCACCGTCTGCCGCAATGCAAGTCGTGCGAACGGGACCATTTGCGTTGTGGAAAGCCCTGCGGATCAACTGGCCTTAGAAGAATCCGGCATCTTCAAGGGTAGGTATCATGTGCTTCACGGCGTTCTCGCACCGTTGGATGGGGTTGGTCCGGAGGACCTGAAAATCGGAGCACTTCTGGATCGACTGGACCGGGAGGAGATCCAGGAGGTGATTCTGGCTACAAATCCGACCACGGAGGGTGAGGCAACCGCATCATTTCTGTTCAATCTGCTATCGCAAAAACGTGGAGATCTGAAAATCACGCGAATTGCGATGGGCATTCCCATGGGTGCGGACCTCCGGTATATGGATCGCATGACCCTTGAACACGCCCTCAAGCGCAGAGTGTCCATCCGGCCATGATCTCCAAGGCAATTCTCCGCAAGATTCAGGACGTCGTCGGTCCCAAGCATCTCATCAAGGATCCGGCAGCGCTTGCCGAATACGCCACGGATGCCACGGAGTTGGCATTTTTGCCGGATGCGGTGGTTTTTCCGGGAAGCACCCGCCAGGTTTCAAAACTGCTGCATTTGGCAACTGAAAAGGAATTTCCCATCATTCCCAGGGGGGCGGGGAGCGGCATGAGCGGGGGCGCCCTGGCCGTAACCGGCGGGGTTGTCCTGGGGACGAAACGGTTCAATCACATTCTTTCCATCGACACGGACAATTTGGTCGCAAAGGTTGAACCGGGTGTCATCACGGCCCATCTTCAAGCGGCGGTGGAAAAAGTCGACCTGTTTTATCCTCCCGATCCCGCCAGTCTAAACATCTCAACAATCGGAGGCAACGTAGCCGAGTGTGCCGGTGGTCTCAGGGCCGTGAAATATGGCGTTACGAGAGACTACGTTCTGGGAATGACGATCGTGCTGCCTACAGGGGAAATTGTTAAGACCGGTGTGGAAACCATGAAAGGGGTGGCAGGCTATGACTTGACCCGTCTCATCATAGGCTCGGAAGGCACGCTGGCGTTCATCACCGAAATCACCCTACGGTTGATTCCAAAACCCGCTACCCAAAATACAATGATCGCTTTTTTTCCCGATGTTTCCTCGGCCGTTCAGACCGTATCAAGCATCATTCGAAACAAAATCATTCCAACGATCCTGGAGTTTATGGATCGCTTGTGCCTCGATTGCGTCCGGGATGAGATGGGATTTCGCTTTCCCGATAACGCCGAAGCGATGCTATTGATCGAAGTGGATGGGGATGCGGTTCTCGTAGGACAGAACACCGGCAGGATCCGGCAGGTGTGCGAACAGGGGGGGGCCCTGAAATTTGAGGCCGCAGTGGATCATGTTGCATCCGAAAGATTATGGGGCGCTCGGAGAAATGTTTCACCGGCGCTCTATAAGTTGAGGCCCCACAAAGTGAATCAAGACATTGTGGTTCCCCGCAGTCGAATGGCTGAACTGGTAGATTCCATGTCGAAATTGAGCCGCGCCCATGGTCTTCCCATTGCCAATTTCGGACATGCGGGGGATGGGAACATCCATGTCAATGTTATGCTTGACAAAGGGAACCCTCAGGAAGTCGAAAGTGCCCGGAAAATCGTAACGTCCTTATTTGAAAC
>Ga0207796_1000883_pt1 | contig 10848 bp, 4 predicted proteins | sample Pon1CUnioCityCA_6_FD_187274 | JGI IMG/M metagenome (GOLD analysis project Ga0207796, IMG submission 187274) | Marine sediment microbial community from Union City, CA, USA - Pond 1C Sediment 1 (SPAdes) | ecosystem: Environmental > Aquatic > Marine > Intertidal zone > Salt pond sediment ...
ATGTCATCCGCGGCGCGGGTGCCAGAAGCCCGGCTCCAGATCTCGTCTGGTGTCACCGGGAGGTTCAGGTTCTCGGACAGCAATGCCTCGGAGCGCTTGACCAGGCTCAGATCCTGGATGCGGTACCCCCGGGTGATCTCCACCGTGTGAGTCCAGTAGGGGATCCGGTACTCGCCAACGTCCACCACGAGCTGCCCGCCCGGGATGGACACCCGGTCGTAGCCGTCCGCGCCGGTCTCGACGTAGACCTCCGGGAGCTCAAAGGCAATCTCGGCTGGCGGAGGCTGGGCCTCGCGGGGCGACGCGCCTCTCACGTCAGCGGCATCGGGCTGCGCGCCGAACTTGGGATCGCCATACAGGTTATACTCGTGGAGCAGGAAATCCCAGCCATCCCCGCCGTGATCTACAAGCTGCCACTTGGCCCGCTCCATGTCGAACCAGGCCTCGCCCACCGCCTCTCCGTCCTCCCAGTTGTCCAGGAACCACTCCAGCGAGCGCTCTGTCGTCCCAGACATGGAGTTCTCGACGGCACCAATGTAGACTGCAGCACCGCTGTCCAGGAACGCCTCGGCGATGTTGGCATCGTCGTTGCTCTGGTAGTCTCCTGTCTGGCACGAGGCACCGTAGACCACCGGATTAATATCGCCGAAATCCAGGGGAAACTGGGGATTGATCGTGACATAGTCGGGCAGGCCGGAGGTTCTGAGGCCCGGCCCCCAGCTATCTGGAGTGCCGTGCCCGATGAAAAAGAGCACGTCCTGGTCCGGGGCAGCATCGCGGTACGCCTCGTACCCCTGGTCGAGGAACAGGAGGTCCGGGTAGTAGTAGACGTCGTCTTGGTCGGCGATCAAGATCTCGTCCACCAGTCCACCGGAGAACCGCCCGGCGGTCACACCGTCGAAGGGCATGAGCTCTGTGGGAATGCCCCACCGCACATTCCCTCCCCGCTGGTCCTTGATACCCAGATAGTGGTTGGTCAGGCCGATCAGGATCTCGTCGGTGCCGTCCCCGTTGACGTCGCCTGTTGCCAGGGCATCGCCTTCCCGTACTTTGGTCCGTTCGAAGGAATGAGTCTGGCTGAGTGTGGCACCCGCCGCTAAGTAGCTGCTAAAGGTGGCAGTGATTTGCTCACTCTCGTTAATGGCCGTCTCGGTGCGTAGCACCACCTCGTCGACATTGTCCCCGTTGACATCCCCGACGGTGAGGGCGTCGTGCACTCCAAAGGCCCAGACAAAGTCCTTGAGCTCGTTGCCGTCCCCGTCAAAGACATAGATGTGGTCGTCCTGGTCAGCCATCACAATCTCTTCCCCTGCTTCGGGGGTGACGTCACCGACTGCCAGCCGGTCGTCTGGGGAGAAAGTCTGGGCAAAGCTCGCCACCTCGAGGCCACTGACTTCATAGATATGGATCTGGTCGCTGGAACAGTCACCGAAGACGATCTCGTCAGTCCCATCACCATCCACATCCCCCACAGCCAGGGCATCGCCCTCCTCAATGGAGCATGAAAACCAGGAGAGTAGCGCGCCGCTTCCATCCATGATTACGATATAATCCCCCGACTCGTTGGCAAGGACGATCTCGTCAGTGCCATCGCCCACGAGCACGTCGCCGGCAGCCAGCTCGTCGGCCTTGTCGTAAAATTGGAAGAAACTGTCCAGCGTTGCATAGTCCTTCCAGTGCAGCTTGGTCACATCAAGACCCTGGTTCTGAAGCGTGTTCTCGGCATAGTTGACCTCGGTGACCATGATATCGCGCATGTTGCCCACGCCGCTAGCCAATAGGGCACGAGACCGGTCGAATCCGTAGCCGGCGACGCCCTGGTACACGTTGATGCTGGTCTGTATGTTATCCCGAAGCTGGACCATGCTGTCGCCGATGACCCGGCCCAGGTTGATCAGCGGTTTTCCGTTTCCAACGGACGAATAGAGCTGGTCACTGAGCCTCACCTCCTTGTCACCGCCGAAACCCGTGATGTGCCACGAAGGCACGATCTCAGGCTCGCCCACGATCAGCATGTAGCCACCGCCCTCGGTGGAAAAGTCGGGGTGCAGCCTGGCAGCCCAACCCCCGCCGGGCTCGACCAGCGCCCCATAGACGTCGGGCGCACTCTGTGTCTCCAGGTAACCCAACACGCCCTGCTTGAGGCTCGCCAATTCGGCCATGGTGCCCAGCAGGGGGTCGAGGTCTGCCGGGCCATAGTGCACAGCCAGATTGCGGGGATGGGTCACAAGCAGGTAATCGGCTTCGGCAATGGCATCAGCCACCATGTGCTGCAAGGTGAACTCAAAGCGCCGGTCGAAACCCCGCATCTCCACATCGCCCGATGGCTCCTCGTAATAGACACGGACGTCACCGCGGCCCAGGCCCCCGATCCGAAAATCAAAGGGTTCCTCGTAGAGCACGGGCACCATCAGGTATTCGAGCACGATTGACTCGCCCGGCGCCAGGGTGACTGTGTCGGCGGGCAGGACGCCAAGATCGATCTTGACGTTGGCGTCCCGGGTCCAGGGTGGGACGTAGGCGTAAGCGGAGGTGACCCGGTACCGGGTCGTCTCCTTGGGCACGATCTGGAAGCCGGCCACATTGTCATAGACCGTGTCGACCATGGCGTCACCCGTCGCCTCGGGCAGGTTCTCCACAGTCAACTGCACCTGCAAGAAGTTGCCGGTTCGGGTGACCTCTCTGATCACGTCGAGGATCGGCTCACGCACGATCTTCTGGATATGGATGGTCGCCTGCGCATCGTGCTTGACGCCGCTGGTATCCACTGCGCGGGCTACGACGGTGCGCTCGGTGCCGGTGAACCCGCCCAACTCTAGGGTATAGTGATGCCACAGATCACCATCGCTGGATGGATAGGACGTGTCCACCACATGGTTATCGACCAGGAACTGGACATAGTCAACCGCCTGCTGCACATCCTCGCAGTCCGGTTTCAGGATCCGCGACCCACTGACTGGGATCCAGTCGCATTGATAGTCGTACTCTGCGGCAAAGACGATGAAATCGACAGCTCTCTCAGCAGGCACAGAATCTCCGTCGATGTAGATGGTCAGGTCCGGTGGCGGGAAGCTGATCTCTACCTCGGTCTCGGGGCTCTCGTGGACGAACTCGAGGACCTCCTCGCTGATGTGCAAGCCAGAGCTGAGGCTTCGCGTCCGCGTCTCGAGTGTGTGCGCGGTGCCGTAGAACTCCTGCCGGCTCATGCCCAGCGCATAGGGCGCGATGATACCCTCATACTCGCTCCCGGAGGCAGCATAGTCGGCGTCGATCAGCACGCCGTCCAGGTAGAACTGGACCCCCTCAATATTGGACGTGTCGGCATAGGTTGCCTGGATGGTATAGACATCTGCCATTTGCCAGCTTTGCGTCAGCACCGAGGTAGGCTCCGGAGGATCGACTACGAGGGCCTGTGTCTCAAAGTAGTACTCGTCACTGTACGATTGCATGCCATTTGAGTCGGTAGCCCGCAGCAGGAAATGGTAGGATGTGGAGGGGGTTAGGTCTGACAACAAGATCTCGTGTTCGATGAGATAGACGTCATCGTACTCAAAGCCGTCGTACTGCCCGGCAAGGGTGCCATACTGGACAGCCCCGTCGCTGGGTTCATCCGTCGTCCAGACAATGGTGGCGGTATCGGTAGTCGTGTTCACCTCGACACCGCTGATCACGGGAGCCTCCAGATCGCAGAACCAGGATTCCTCCCGCCTGTTGTTGGTCTCGTCTTCCTCTTCGAACCAGCCGTAGGCATCCACGTCTATGCGCAGGGTGTCCTCGTTGTCGGTGCAGTCGTAGGTGTGCTCGAAAGACCGGTTCATGGTCTCGCCGGGCGCCAGTTCTATCTTGATCCCGTCGTCTATCACTTCCAGCCCATCGACAGTCAACAGGGAGCGATGACCTTCCGACGCGGTGGCCTGCCCCCTGTTGGCAATCTGGTACCAGATCGTGTCGCCCTCCTGCCACAGATCGGTGACCACCAGGTCGGGTAGAGGCGCCTTGACGATGGTAACCTCGCGCGCGGTCTCCAGCACGCCGCCACAGCCGCTGACGGTGACTGTCAAGGGGTAGGTGCCGGTGATCGTCGCCGGGACTGACAGCACACTCTCAGTCGAGGTCGTCTCGTCGTCCGGCTGGCTCCAGCCAGCCAGTTGCCAGACGAATTCCAGCGGCACTGTCGCCGTGGCCGGAGACACGGTGGCGGTAAAGGTACGGGATGTACCCAGGGTCATGGTCAGTGGGCCGTTGACGTCCAGCACCTCGGCCGGCGTACAGATCTGCTGCCAGGCGTGCTTGAGCCCGCCAGAGCCGGCATAATAGGCTATGTGGGCCTGTCCGTCTGCATCGAACGCCAGGGAGGGATAGCCGTCGACGTCCCCGCTGCTGTCCACAGTCTGGGTGATCCACTCTGTGCCATCCAGGGTGGCGTACACCAGGTTGTAGGTCCAGTCATCAAAATAGGCGATATGCGGCCTGCCGCTGGCGTCAAGTGCCAGCGAGGTGTGCACCTGCCACTCCCCCAGCACCGCGATCGTCTCGCTGATCCAGGTCACGCCCTCCAGGTGTGCGTAGACCAGCTCCCTATTGTTCCGGGCATAGTAGCTGATGTGGGGCTGGTCCCCTGCATCCAGGGCCAGCGAGTTAGGCACCCCGCCATCTCCGACGTCACCCACACTGTCGACGGTCTCGGTGAGCCAGGAGGTGCCCTGAAGACTCGCATAGCACAGTTCGCCGTTTCCCCTGTTGTAGTAGCTGATGCGCGGGTACAGGTCATCGGCCAGGGCCAGCGAGATATACCCGTCCACGCCGAACTCATCGGGGGTATCATAGTTCCAGACACCATCGTTGTAGGCATAGCCCAGCCCCTCGTCGCCGCTGACATCTATATCTAGGTAGGCGATATGTGGATTTTCGGCAGCGTCGATAGCCAGTGAAGAATAGCTGCCGGCGTCGCCGGCATCATCCCACACGTGCACCGTCTCGGTGACCCACCCAGTGTCGCCGATCCGCGCGTACCGGAGCTCGCCCATGCCATGGGTGTACTCTCTGTAGCTGATGCGCGGGTTGCCAGATGCGTCAAGGGCCAGCGAAGTGTACTGTCCCACGTCGCCCAAGCTGTCGACGGTGGCAGTGAGCCAGGTGGAGCCCTGGTTGACGGCATAGCGCAAGTCAGCATTGGGCTCGTCGTAGTAGCTGACGTGGAGTGAGCCGTCGTCGCCGGTGGCCAGTGAGCCAAAGCTGCCGACCCAGGGATCGCCATCCACCGTCTCGATGGTCCACAGGGAATCACCCGCTGTCGAGGCCGTAGCCGGCGGCAACTCATCGACGAAGGTGAGTTCCAACGGGGCGGGAGCGTCCTCACTGGTCGGCGGCATCGGTGCAGGCGAGGAGCTCGGGTCGGCAGCCAGCGCGCGGACCTGTGTCGGGTCCTCCTGCCTGGCATGGGCCGGGGGCGTGGGCGGCACCACGCTGCCAAGGATGGCAGCTATCAGCGTCAGCGTCAGCGCAGCACGGGAAATCTGAGAGAAAAAGGGCGACCGTTCCACTTGGGGGCGAGGATTCATAGTGGCTACCTTTCTGAGCGGCCGTTCGCGGCAAGCTCGTTTGTCCGCTGCGTTCCGGGCCCGGGGGAGACCGGCCCGACTCCATTGGTGCTTGCCCTGGGTAAGATGCTGGTTGTGGTCTGCGCTCGCCGAAGCGGAGGTGCGGGCATTATGCTCGAGGATTATAGCATATTGGGGTCAATGCGGCAAGCAGCGCTGAGACGCGATGCTGTATACACTTCTGCGGACACCAAGCTGGCATTGTCATTCCGAGCGCAGCGATGGCCTCTCGCGAGCGAGAGGCACAATCTCCACCTCAGCCAGAGGAAATTCCCCCTACTGCCGCACTACACGCCGCTATCTGCGCCGTCTCTTACTCCTCAGGCTTGCCGGCCTCTCCTCCGCCAGCGCCTCCACCTCCGAGCGCAGCAGCAGCCAGCGCCACTTCCAGCCCTTGGGCGCGTCGGCATCGACCAGCATCGTCAGCTCGCCGTCGTCCACCAGCTGGCTCACACTCCACTGCTTCATGCCCAGCATCCGGGCTGCCTCCTGCCAGTACACCACATCCTCCGGCCCTATGCCAACCGCATCCTCGTAAACCATACGGCAGATCTGCAGACGCATCGCCCTCACCTCCATGCCGATAGACGATCTATACCACAGCTCACGCTACCGGTCAACCCAAGCCCGCACGGGATTGGTGTATAAGGCGGGCCATGTCTCGCATAGGCAGCCACAGAACTTTGACAGGATCCAAGTTTGCTCGTAGAACCATTGACATGCAGGCGATCTCGTGCTATACTGATCCTGACGTTAGGCACGGCAACACAGAGCTCACTACAGCCTCACTAAAGATCTACGCTCTGATCAGCGTGGCAAACCGGCTTGTCGCCGCCACGGAAGGGTGTTCGACCGCAGCCGCGATCCGACAACGCTGCCCATGATGCCCTACAAACAAACGGAGGACCGCACCTTGGACCGACTACGCAACGCCGCACTGGCCCTGGCAGTACTCTTGAGCCTGATCCTGTTCGCAGGATCCACTGCAGCCCTCGACGGCTTGTTCGACTCCCCTCCCTCCCCACTGCCCACGCCTGGCCTCTTGACCATCACGCCGACGCTTTCCCCCACTCTCACGAACTCCCCCTCTCCGACACCTGGCGAATCGATCACGCCCTCACCAACGCCGAGCGCCTCGCCGACACCCGGCGAATCGATCACCCCCTCGCCAACGCCGATCGACTCACCGGCCCCCGAACCCACTGAACCGCAGATGCCTGTCCCGATTCCCACGATCACGCCAGCCGGTTACGGTCCGCCAACTCCGCGGCCTACCCGAAGCGCCAACACCATCGACCTGGGCACCCTGGGCGGGGTTGCGAGCTATGCCTACGACCTCAACGGGCGGGGACAGGTAGTCGGACACAGCTTCACGGCCTCTGGCGACAACCACGCCTTTCTCTGGGAGGACGGCGTCATAACCGATCTTGGCACACTTGGCGCTTCCTACAGTTACGCCCGGGGGATCAACAGCCGGGGCCAGATCGTGGGTTGGAGCGCCGCCTCGTCTGGCACGCCGCGCGCGGTTCTCTGGTGGAAAGGGACGCTCACCGACCTGGGCACCCTGGGAGGCTCGTATGCCATGGCCTACGGTATCAACGAGCGCGGGCAGGTCGCCGGCACCAGCAGCATAGCCGAGGGATACCAGCATGGCTTCCTATGGAAGAAGGGCGCCATGACCGACCTGGGCACCCTGGGCGGCGCCTGGAGCACCGCGTACGCCATCGACGATGGCGCGCGAGTGGTTGGCGCGAGCGCGACCGCGTCGGGGAACACGCACGCCTTTCTCTGGGAACGGGGCGTCATGACTGACCTGGGCACCCTGGGCGGCTACAGCAGCTATGCCCATGGCATCAACAACCACGGACAGATTGTGGGGTTGAGCCAGACTGCCCTGGGTGAGTTCCACGCATTCCTCTGGGAAGACGGTGCCATGACCGACCTGGGCACCCTCGGAGGACCTTACAGCGCGGCCTACGGGATCAACAACCGCGGGCAGGTCGTGGGCGTAGCATCAACTGGCACCGGCTGGCACTATGCAGTCGTATGGGAAGACGGGATCATCACTGCCCTGATCAGCCTGGGGGGATCGCAGGGCACAGCCTCGGCGGTAAATAACCGCGGGCAGGTCGCGGGTACGAGCGCCCTCCCCTACTCGGACGAAGTCCATGGCTTCTTGTGGACACCGCCAGCCTGGTAGCCAGATTCGGCCCGCCTGATCCATGCTGGCATGGAGGGACTCTGCGGTCGCCCACAGGACCGCTTCCGTCGAACCGCATCCTGCCCAATGCCTGGGCAGCCGATGCCTTGTTCTCTTTTCCCCCACCGCCTTACAGGCGACTACCCATCATACAGCCACATCGAAAGGAGTCACATCATGAGTAAGCAGCATGCACCCACTTCTGTCCGCATCTTGTCCTTGACCCTCGTCTTGGCCCTCCTGGTAGCGGTGAGCAGTCTCGCCAGCGCCCAGCCGCGCGCCGCCTCCACTACCATCATCGAATTGGCCAAGCTCACCGCCACCGACGTTGAAGCCGAGGATTGGTTCAGCTACTACGTATCGATAAGCGGAGACACAGTGGTCCTCGGTGCTCCGCAGCACGATGGCGATGGTGCCGGCGCGGCGTACCTGTTCGAGCGGGACGAAGGCGGACCGGGCAACTGGGGCCAGGTTGCCAAGCTCAACGCATCCGATGCGGCTGCGGGCGACGACTTTGGCTGGTCTGTGTCAATCAGCGGCAATACCGTAGTGGTGGGTGCTCCCCGAGCCGATGAAGTTGACACTGACTCTGGGGCAGCCTATCTATTTCAGCGAGACACGGACGGGCTGGGTAATTGGGACCAAGTCGCCAAGATCACCGCGTCCGATGGCAATGGATCGGACGGATTCGGCTGGTCAGTCTCGATCAGCGGGGACACAGTGGTCGTAGGCGCTCCCTTCGACGATGACAATGGCGACCTATCCGGTTCAGCGTACGTATTCGAGAGACCGCAGTCCGGCTGGACCAACGTCACCGAAACGGCCAAACTCACCGCTTCCGACGGGACGAACCTTGACTATCTGGGCCGCTCGGTGGCGGTCAGCGGTGATACGGTGGTTGCCGGGGCCCAAGGCGCTGCGTACGTCGGCTCGGCGTACCTGTTTGTGAAGCCAGACTCCGGATGGGTCAACATGAGTGAGACAGTACAGCTCATGTCATCCGACGGGGCCACTGAAGACCGCTTTGGAGGCTCTGTTTCGCTCAGCGGCGACACCCTGGTCGTTGGTGCACCCGGCGACGACGATGGTGGCTTCGGTTCTGGCTCAGCCTACCTCTTTGAGCGCAATGCGGGCGGGGCTGAAAATTGGGGGCAGGTCGCCAAGCTGACCGCTTCCGATCCCGACGGCGGGGATCAGCTCGGGGGTTCTGTGTCGATCAGCGGCGACACCGTGGTCGCCGGGGCCGTCTTTGATGAAGATCTGGGCGAAGGATCAGGATCAGCTTACTTGTTTCGAGAGCCGTTGGCAGGCTGGACCAACATGTCCGAGATGGTCAAGCTTTCCGCATCCGACGGCTCCACTGAGGACCACTTTGGCTACTCAGTATCGCTCAGTGGTGATACTCTAGCTGTCGGCGCTCCCGGCTCCGAGGAACGAGGCGCAACCTACATGTTCTTTTCCTTCACTCCTGTCACCTCGGTGTACTTGCCGGTTGTCCTGCGCGCCGCGCCGTAGAAGTGGCGGGACCAACTGCCGGACTGATCCAGCCGGGGTTCTCAATTTTGGCAATAGCTACCTACCACAAGAACACAGAAAGGAGTCACATCATGAGTAAGCAGCATGCACCCACTTCTGTCCGCATCTTGTCCTTGACCCTCATCTTGGCCCTCCTGGTAACGGTGAGCAGCCTCGCCAGCGCCCAGCCCCGCGCCGCCCCCACTACCATCACCGAGCTGGCCAAGCTCACCGCCTCCGACGCTGCCGAGCAGGACCGCTTTGGCTGGCAGGTCGCGATCGGCGGAGATAACGTCGTCGTGACTTCTGTCTCAGACGATGACAATGGCGAGAACTCTGGTTCGGCCTACTTGTTCGAGCGCGACGCGGGTGGCCCGAGCAACTGGGGCCAGGTTGCCAAGCTCACCGCTTCCGACGGGGCCGCGGTGGACGGTTTCGGCCATTCGGTATCCATCAGCGGCGATACAGTGGCCATCAGCGCCGTCCTGGACGATGACCTCGGCGACAGTTCCGGCTCGGCCTACCTCTTTGATAGGCCGGAGAGCGGCTGGACGGACATGACTGAGACGGTCAAGCTGACTGCCTCCGATGGCGCTGCGGGAGAGTACTTTGGCTGGTCGGTTTCGATCAGCGGCGATACCCTGATCGTCGGCGCTCCGGTGCACCCCGGCGGCGGCGCGGCCTACCTCTTTGAGCGGGACGAAGAGGGACCGACTAACTGGGGCCAGGTTGCCAAGCTCAGCGCCTCCGACGGCGCCGCCATCTCCTGGTTTGGCCGGACCGTGGCTATCAGCGGCGGCACGGTGGTTGTTGGCGCCCGGGCAGACGAAGCCCACGGCGGCGGGCAGTCCGGCTCGGCCTACCTGTTCGAAAAGCCAACAGATGGTTGGGCAAACAACACCGAAACGGCCAAACTCACAACCTCTGGCGCATCCTATGAAGACTACTTTGCGGAGTTTGCGGCGATCAGCGGAGACGTTGTGCTTGTCAGCGCCGGCGGGGACGATGCCGGTGGCCTCGCTTCCGGCGCGGCCTATCTGTTCGAGAAGCCGGTATCTGGCTGGGTCAGCACGACCGAGACGGCCAAACTCACCGCCTCCGACGCCGCCGAGTTCGACGGCTTTGGCTCCTCCGTCTCTATCAGCGGGACGGCGGTGGTCGTCGGTGCCCGTCAAGATGCTGACAACGGTCTGTTCTCCGGCTCCGCCTACCTGTTTCTGAAACCAGAGTCGGGCTGGGCCACCATGACCGAGACGGTCAAGATCACCGCCTCCGACGGGGCCGAGCAGGATTACTTTGCCTGGTCAACGGCGATCGATGGCGGCATCGTGGTCGTCGGCTCCTCCGCGGACGATGACGACGGTGAGAACTCTGGCTCAGCCTATGTGTATTCGCACTTCACCCCGGTTGCCGCGGTGTACTTGCCGGTTGTCCTGAACGCCGCGCCGTAGCTCGTGAAGTGGTCCAGCCTTAAAACTTGGACCATCCTGCCTTTCCTGGGCCGCCTGATAAGGGCCGGTCGCGAACCGCCCC
>Ga0207796_1000884_pt1 | contig 10846 bp, 8 predicted proteins | sample Pon1CUnioCityCA_6_FD_187274 | JGI IMG/M metagenome (GOLD analysis project Ga0207796, IMG submission 187274) | Marine sediment microbial community from Union City, CA, USA - Pond 1C Sediment 1 (SPAdes) | ecosystem: Environmental > Aquatic > Marine > Intertidal zone > Salt pond sediment ...
TGTCGAAGCCAGCGGCGAGCCGAAACTCGAAGTGGCGCTGGAGATCGGCCGGGCGCTGCACACGGCCGTGCAGGCCGAGAATCTGCGCGCCGGACTGGTCTGGTCCGAGTCCGAACCGCAGCTGCGTCTGTCGGCCGACGCACTGACGCTTCCGGAGCCGGTCGGGCGTCTGGAGGACCTGCGCGTGGTTTGTCCCGGGATAGCCCTTGCGAGCCCTCGCATCGGGTGCGCGAATGCCCGCGCCGAGGCCCGTCTGCGCGGGATCACCGTGGCACTTGCGCCACTGGCATTCGGATGGGAACCGGAAACGGGCCGGGTCGATTTTTCCGGTTCCTGGCCGGGCCTTTTCGGCGCCGAAGGACACTTCGCGGGTACCGCCGGAAGCACCGGGGTCCGCGTGGATTTCGACCTCGCGCAGTTGGACCTCCGCGCCGCGTTCGATTCGGCGTGGGGGCCGGCAGAGGGGCTCCCGGTCAGTTTCGGGGCGGGCCGAGTGGACGTCTCGGGCCATTTCGATACCCGGGGCACGGATCCCGAACTGCGGTTGGACTTCGCGGGTTCGGGCATCGAGTTCAGCGATCCGGAGGGCCTCCGGGCGGGTGAGGCGATCGTTTTCGCTGGCCGCGTGGGTTCGAGCCCGTCCGGATGGGCCATTCAGCTCGGGTTTAGCGAGGGTGCGGTATTCATCGACCCCTGGTTTCTGGATTTCGCCGAGGTCGGTCCGGTGGAGCTGAAGATTTCCGGTTTGCACGCCCCCGGTTCGGCGGATCCCCGCTGGGAGATCGGGAGACTTCACCTGGACCTGGGAGAGGCCGGCCATCTCGAGGGCACGGACCTGGCAGGGTTGGCCGCGCGTCTCGAGGAAGGCGACGTCCGGTTGACCGGAAGCCGGATGGACATCGTCGGGGAGTGGCTGCTGAGTCCCTTCCTCGCCGGCACGGCACTGGGCGCGGTGGCTTTCAACGGTGCCTTCGAGGGTGCCCTGCGGTTCGGGGAGGGGCGTCTGCGTCAGGCGACGCTCTTGGCCGGCGATCTGGACATGATCGACGCAGCCGGACGCTTCGCGCTCGAGGGACTGACCGGCAGGATCGAATGGAGCGAGACTGAACCCGCCGGGCCTTCGACGATCGTGGCGCGGGATGGTCACGTGTTCGGAATGGCACTGGGACCCTTTAACGCGGAGTTTCAATTGCACCCGCGTGGATTCCAGCTGCTCGAACCGCTCGAGGTGCCTCTGCTGGACGGTGCGCTTCGGGCCGATACGCTGAGGATCGACGCCGGCCCGGACGGACCTCGCGTCGACTTCGACGGCGGCATTCGCGCACTCAGCCTGGAGCGGCTGTCGGATGCACTGGATTGGCCCCCGTTCGCGGGCACGTTGTCCGGGATCATTCCACGCGTTCGCTATGACCGCGGTGCGCTGGCCGTCGACGGTCGGCTGCTGGTTCGCGTGTTCGAGGGCGACCTGGTGCTGCGCGATCTGGAAATCCGCGACCTTTTCGGCCCGGTACCCGTGCTGGAAATGGCGGCCGAAGTTCACCGCATCGACCTGGATCTGTTGACCCGTGCCTTCGACATCGGGCGCATCGAGGGACGTCTGTCGGGAACCCTGGAGGATCTGGTGCTGGTGGACTGGACGCCACGGCGGATGAATCTGGTGCTGGCGACCCCGGAAGAAGACCCCGGCCGCCGCCGCATCAGCCAGCGGGCGGTGGACAACCTGACCGAGATTGGCGGCGGCCTGCAGGCGGCGTTGTCGGCTCCATTTCTCCGGCTCTTCGAGGATTTTCCCTATCGCCGGCTGGGCATTGGCTGCGCCCTGGAGGGCGACCGATGCCGAATGTCGGGGGTCGCGGATCGCGCCGACGGATCCTTCGTTCTGGTCGAGGGTCGCGGCATTCCACGCCTGCAGGTGATCGGTTACACGCGGGAGGTCGACTGGCCGGTGCTGATCGAGCGATTGCAGGCCGTTCGAGCGGAACAGGACACTGCTGTAGAGTAAGGGCAGACGAGCATTCAACCGGGACAGGAGCGGAGTCATGAAATCCAGGACGGGTCTTGCGGCGGTTATGCTGATGGCACTGTTCACCAGTGCCTGCGTGACCATCAACATCTATTTCCCGGCTGCGGCCGCAGAGGAGGCCGCCCGCATGATCGTGCGGGACGTGCTCGAGACGCAGGAGGAGCTCGAAGTCGAGCCCGAGCCCGTGCCTGAGCCGAGCAGCCTTCTGAAGGGAGGTGCCGCGGGCTGGCTGGCCTGGACGCTGGAGCGGCTGGTGGCGCCGGCGGCGGCGCAGCAGCCGAATCTGCAGGTCGACACGCCGGCGACCGGGCGGCTGCGCGCGTCCATGCGCGCGCGCATCTCCGAACTGGCCCCGCACCTGCGCAGTGGCGCGATCGGGTTCGGCAACGACGGATTCGTGGCCGTCCGGGATCTCTCCCTCGTGCCGCTGCGCGAGCGATCCCGGGTTCAACGCCTGGTCAACGAGGAGAACGCCGACCGCACTGCGCTGTACCGCGAGATCGCGCGTGCGAACGATCGGCCGGACTGGGAGGGGCAGATCCGTGAGACCTTCGCACGGGTCTGGGTGGAAGAGGCACCTTCCGGCTTCTGGTTCCAGAACGACCGAGGTGCCTGGCAGCAGAAATGAACGAAAAGCGCCCGTGGGATCGCTGGCGCGAGCGCGCCGATCATCTGCTCAATCGCGCGGACCTCGCGGCCTTGCCGCGCTGGCAGGCTCTGCTGCTCGGCATCCTCCGCGGACTCGGCGGTATCGTCCGCGAGGCGACCGAGGGCCAGTTGACGCTCCGGGCGATGAGTCTCGTCTACACCACGCTGCTTTCCATCGTGCCGCTGCTCGCGCTGTCCTTCTCGGTGCTGAAGGCCTTCGGTGCCCACAACGCGGTGGAACCGTTCCTGCTCAACCTGCTGGAGCCGCTGGGTGAGCAGGGGGCCGAGATCGTTCAGAACGTACTCGGCTTCGTCGACAACATGCGGGTCGGTGTACTCGGGTTCGTCGGCCTGATCTTCCTCGTCTACACCGTGATCGCTCTGGTCCAGAAGATCGAGCAGGCGTTCAACGGCATCTGGCATATCGAAGGCACGCGCAGTCTCGGCCAGCGGTTCAGCAACTACCTGTCCGTGATCATGGTCGGGCCTTTGCTGGTGGTGTCGGCGCTCGGTGTCACCGCGACGGTGATGTCGTCCACGCTGATGCAACGCATCACCTCGGTGGAACCCCTGGGCACGCTGTTCGAGACCGCCTCCAGACTGCTTCCGTTCGGGCTGATCGTGGCGGCGTTCACCTTCATCTACATGTTCGTCCCCAATACCCGGGTGCGGTTTCTGCCGGCGCTGATCGGGGCGGTGCTCGCCGGATTGATCTGGCAGGGCGTGGGCTGGGGGTTTGCCTCGATGGTCGCGGGGTCGACGCGTTTCGATGCCATCTATTCCGGCTTCGCGATCGTGATCATGCTGCTGATCTGGATCTACCTGGCCTGGCTGATTCTGCTGGTCGGTTCCAACATCGCATTCTATGTGCAGAACCCGGAATACATCCGGGTGCGCGGCGACGGGGCGCGCGTCTCCGGAAGCATGCGCGAACGCCTCGGGCTGCACTTGATGACGCAGGTCGCCCGTCACTTCGTGGCGGGTACTCAACCTCCCGGGCTCGACGAGATCGCGCACCGGCTGCGGGTGCCCAGCCGGGCGATTGCAGGGGCAGCGTCGGCACTCGAGGCAGGGGGTCTGCTGGTGCGCACGGGTGAGGACGATGACCGCTACCTGCCGGCCCGCGATCTTTCCGCGATTCCCGTGAACGCAATCTTCCTGGCGCTTCGTGAGGAGGAGGACGATGCGCTGTACCGGGACGTCGACGGGTTGCCCGCGGTCGAGACGCTGATGTCCCGGGTGGAGCGATCACGTGCGGATGCGCTGGACGCATTGACCTTGCGCGATCTCCTGACCGGAGACGCTCCCGCAGCTACCGCGGCGGACTGAATCTCCGCATCCGGGGGTGTCGTCGGCGTGCTCGGGCTCCGCGACTATTTTCGGGACTGGAACAGGAAGTACATGCCAGCGGCAATGAACACGCCGCCGATCAGCAGCGCCGCGCTGCCGCCGATGCTCTGACCCTCGCTGACGGTCAGGCGGCTCAGGAAGATCTCGCCGCTGTGCATCGCGTAGGCACCGATACCGATCAACACCAGTCCGACGATCACCAGCCCTTCGTCGACGCGTCGCCGTCTCACTCCGTGGCCTCGTGCTGGATCATCTGGGGTTCTCCCGCGGTGGGCGTGGCAATGGGTCAGGCGGTTTCGGTATGCCGGGTTCGGCGAAGGACGGTCAGGGTCGGAACAGGTAATCGCGCGTGACCGGAACCACGCCGTGCTCCCGGGCGAGCTGCACGTGAAACACGACCTGGTCCCAATGGCGGAAAGTGCCCTCGCAGGACGCCAGGTAGAACTCCCACATCCTGCAGAAACGTTCGTCGAACCGCGTCGCAACCTCGTCCCGGACCGCCTGGAAGCGACGATACCACTCGGCCAGTGTATCCGCGTAATGCAGGCGCCAGACCTCGAGATCCGTGACCATCAGATCGGTGGGTTCGACCGCTGCGCTGACTTCGGACAGGGCCGGCGTATACCCCCCGGGAAAGATGTAACGACGCAGCCACGCGTTGGTGATGGCCGGTGGGTTGGTTCGGCCAATGGTATGCAGCAGCATCACGCCATCGCCGTGCAGCAGCTCCACGCACTTTTCGAAGAAGGCGCGGTAATACGGCTGGCCGACGTGCTCGAACATGCCCACGCTGACGATCCGATCGTAGAGATCCCCGTGCTCACGGTAGTCGCGCAGGTGGAATCGCACGCGGTCGGAGAGACCGCGGCGTTCGCATTCCGCGCGTGCGACCCGCAACTGCTCCTGGGACAGGGTGAGGCCGTCGACGGTGACACCATGTGCCTCGGCCAGGTACATCGCCAGCCCGCCCCAGCCACAGCCGATGTCCAGAACCCGCATGCCCGGTTCCAGGCAGAGCTTGCGGGCGATGAGGCGGCACTTCGCCTGCTGCGCCTCCTCCAGGCTCATGTCGGGTCGCTCGAAATACGCGCAGGAGTAGAACATGCCCTGGTCGAGGAACCTGCGGAACAGCCACTCGTCCAGATCGTAGTGGTGGGACACGTTGCGGTAGGAACGCCGGACGCGATTGCCCTGCTGGACCATCTTCTCAAGGAAACTCAGCGGGTTTCGTCCGCGCTGGCCGAGGAGTCCGGCAAAGTTGTCCATCGCGACGGCGAGTAACGTCCGCAAGCCCTCTGCGCCGGGGTTCCATCCGCCGTCCATGTAGGTGTGGCCGAACTCGAACCCCGGATCGTACGCGATCCGGCGCAAGGCCACGGAGTCGTGGAAGTGGATGCTCGCGTGCGGCTGCCCGGTGCCGAAGCTGCGCGCGCTGCCGTCGGGAAGGTGGACCTCCAGTGTGCCGTTGTGAACGTGCTGTTCCAGGAGTTGGAACAAGGTCATGGCATGCCCCCTGTGGAAACAGGTGCTTAGCCGTCAGTATTCCGAAACTCTCGGCATTTTTCAAAGATTTCGGGGTTTCTCGAGCAAGCCGTGCAGGTCCAGCAGCGCAAGCAACTGCTCCAGCGAGGTCTCGATCCGGCGCCGCTGCCGTTCGGGCGGGCCGGTCCCGAGTGCACGCGCGAGCGATGGCTCCTTCGCGGCGGAGCTCTCGATGCTCCGAACGATGGCCGCGGGGCTCTGATGGCCGTCGAGCAGGCGCAGCACGCGCAGTGAGAGCGCGTCCAGCATCAGGGTCTGGTGCCGCGGCGTGGGCAGCAAGGACTCCCCGTGCGCCGCGAGCACGCGGGCCAGGCCCGAGGCAGCGGGTTCCGCACCCGGGGTTTGCGCGGTGCGCCGGGGCGCGTCCCGAGAACAGAGCGTCGGCTGCAGTCCGCCGGAGACGAACAGCGCGAACAAGTCTTCCTTGAGGCGACCGATCGCCGCACGCCCGGGTGGGTCGGGAACGCCCGCACGTCGCGCGGCCTCGGGAAGCAGATCCCTCAGGGTCCCCGCGGCCGGGAAGATATCGCTCAGGGCGGCCACAAACCCCGTTGCCAGCGGCGTGCTCACGTGGAACGCCTGCCCCTGCGGGTTGCGGAAGTGATTCTGCTGTTCGGGATCGGGAAACAGGTTCGCGTACAGAGGCAGAGCGAACACCGCGTCGAGGTCGATTTCGCGGGTCAGGCTGTCGTCGGCGCGGCAGAGCAGGGTCTGCCGAAAGGCGCGAAGGCGCAGAAAATCCGCGTACTGCTCCTCGTTCAGCAGGTTATCGAAACGGGAGAGGACCGACTCGGCCTGCGGCCCCAGTGTCGAGGTGAACAAGGTGTGCAACTGGCTTTCGGCGAGGTACTGCAGGCCGTGGCCTGCGGCGCGGGATGCGAAGTCGCCGAAAAGCAGGGCCTCGTTCCGTTCCTCCAGGTATTCGTGGTACAGGTAGCTGTCCCGGGCCTTGCGCAGGTATTGCAACTCGCCCCGAAGCCAGTCGTGTCCCGGCGGTGCATGTTCGAGCGGGGTTGCGAGGAACTCGAGCAGTTCGCGCGCAGCGGCCAGCCGCTGCCGCGGGGCCGCGACCTCCCTTACGTGGTGCAGCAGCATGTCCCGCAGCATCGCCCGTTGCCGGCTTCCCGGCAGGGTGTTGTAACTGATGTAGGCGATGCCACCCGGCGCGAGTCGGGCGCCGCAGAGCGCGAGCATGTGTTCCTGCACGTCTTCGGGAACCCACGAGAACACGCCGTGCGCCACGATGTAATCGAAAGGTTCGCCGTCGAGCGGCAGATTCAGGATGTCCTGATGCCGGATTTCGATATTCCCGATTCCCAGTTCCCGGATCCGCTGCACGCCTTGTTCGGCCTGGCGTCGAGACAGCTCGAGTCCCAGGCAACGGGTTCCGGGCAGGTTCCAGGCCATCGGAATCAGGTTGCCCCCAGCGGCGCACCCGAGTTCGAGAATGCGCGCCTGGGCGGGCGGCGGGGGCTGCAGGCCGAACAGCCGCCCGATCACGGCCAGGCGGTCGGGATGTGTCTCCGCGATCGGGAAGCTCTCGTACGGGATGTCGTCGTAACCGGAGAGGGTATCGGTCATCGTCCAGGGATCGATTTCGGTAAACCCGCAGTCTCTCCGAAAGCGTCGCGGGTCACAAACGACTTGTGCGGTCCCGGTGTCCTGGCCGCGGCGCCCGAACCAACCATCGTCGTCCCGCGCGACCCCTGAGGATGCAAAGGCGAGTCACGGAAAACCACGGAAACACACGGAGCGGGGGCGGGTTTCCTTCGTTTTCCGTGAAGTCTGTGTCTTTCCGTGGCTGCGTTCTCGAATGAAAAAGGGCGGCCCGAAGGCCGCCCCTGTCAGCAAGACACTGCTCCCGAATCAGAACGCGATGCTGTACCCGACCACGAACAGGGGATCGAGACTGCTCTCGTCGGTCTGTGCGTAGGTGAGGGAGAGATCGCCCATGTCGGTCGACTTGGTCAGGCCCAGGCTCCAGAAGGTCCAGGTGACATCCTCGTCGAGCTTCTGCTCGGTGTAGCCGAGTTCGCCGTCCAGGCTGATGCTGGGCATGATTTCATAGCCGCCGCCGACCTTGAATACGGTGCTTCCCTCGTAATCACTGACGTCCGCGTTCAACGCGTATTGAGCGGTGGCATACACTGGTCCATAGCTGACGGTACCGATCAGGTCGCCGTAGTTGAAGTCGTCAAGCGCCGGATAGTAGTAGTAGACGTAGCCGAGGTCGAAACCCAGACCGCCGGCCTCGAACGCGTAACCACCGTACAGGTCGACTTCCTGGCCAGCCCCGTCGCCGAGGGTGGACACCCAGGTGCCCACGTAGACGCCGGAGTCATGACCCCAGTCGATGCCGCCCTGTACAACCGCGTTGTTGTCGGAAGCCGAGGTACCCCAGAGGATGTAGTCGCTGAAGATGCCGGCGTTGAACTCGAGTTCGGCCTGCGCGGTGCTGAAGCCGGCGGTGCCGAGCATCAGGGCACCGGTGACGGCGGAGCTGACAAGGGTCTTTTTCAGGCTGGAATGCATGGTGCTTCTCCTTTCGCTGTGTGTTTGTGATCGGAACCGAATCACTGCAGAGACCGTTAGCATTGATCGTGCCAATCGCGAAACCCACAGCCTGTGTTGCATTTTCGTGAACAGCTGTTGTGTTTCTGTCAGTTCTCGCACCCGGGGCGCGCATCAAGGCGGTGCGGGGTGCATTGTTTTGGTGCGGTGGGTAGGGGTGGCAGACCGAGGCCGGCTCGGCCGAAAGGGCAGGGTCTGGGCTATGATCATGAGAGGGGATTCGCCTCCAGGGAGGCCTCGGAGATGTGCGGTTTCGCCAGTGCCAGGGGTTCGTTCACGATCGGCGGGATGCGGTGATGAGCGCGGGTCGGCGCCGAGGCTCCGGGCGGCACGCCATCGAGGTTCGCAAGAGCGACGGGGAGCGCGAAGCCTACTCGCGGGAAAAACTGCGCAGATCCCTGCGCCGGGCCGGTGCGGGTGCGTCGCTGGCCGAGGAGGTGATCGCGGACGTCGAGCCGCGCCTGCGCGACGGCATCACCACCGGGAAGCTGTACCGGATGGCCCGCAAGGCGCTGCAACACCGTTCGCGGACGACCGCGATCACCTACAGCCTCAAGCGTGCATTGCTCGATCTCGGGCCGAGCGGATTTCCGTTCGAGCAGTTCTGCGGACGCCTGTTCGAGGCGCTGGGCTACCGCGTGGCCTACAACCAGGTCCTCGACGGGCGTTGTGTCCGCCATGAACTCGACATCGTGGCGGAACGCGACGGCCAGCGTCTGTTTGCCGAGTGCAAGTTCCACAACCGCGCGTCCTACCGCAACGACATCAAGCTGCCCATGTATCTGCATGCGCGGTCCCGTGACCTTTCTGCGGGCGAGAACGGCAGCCACGATGCGTTCTGGGTTCTGACCAATACCACCTACAGCGAAGATGCCCTGACCTACGGGGAATGCGAGGGTCTGATTCTGGCCGGGCACAACACGGACCACTACCCCCTGACGCGGGGTCTGATCAATCAACACGGCCTGCACCCGATCACCTGCCTGGGAACGTTGAAGGTGGCCCAGAAACGGGCTCTGATCGAAGCGGGTGCGATCCTGTGCCGCGATCTGCTCGATCGGCCGGATTTCCTCGAGCATCTCCGCCTCGACGCGCGTCAGCACGAACGGGTGCGGAACGAGTGCCTCGAGGTGCTCGATCGCGGCCGCGCGCGCAGGGAATCGGCATGAAGCTGACCAGTTTCGGGGGCGCGGCCGGCGTCACCGGGTCCAAGCACCTGCTCGAGGCGGATGGCAGACGCCTGTTGATCGATTGTGGAATGTTCCAGGGGGAAAAGACCGGCCGGCTGCGCAACTGGGAGGCCCCGCCGTTTGCGGCCCGGAGCATCGATGCCGTCCTGCTGACTCACGGGCACCTCGACCACTGCGGATACCTGCCGCGCCTGGTGCAGGCCGGGTTCCGGGGACCCGTTTATGCCACCCGCGCCGGTCGCGAGGTGGCACGGGTGATCCTGATGGATTCCGCAAGGCTGCAGGAAGAGGACGCCGAACAGGCGAACCGGGAGGGCTGGTCGAAGCATCATCCCGCGTTGCCCCTGTACGACACGGCCGACGTCGAGCGGACCCTGCACCACTTCCGGTCGGTGGAGTACGGCAAGCCCCTGCAGATCGGCGGGCTGAGAATCGTGTTCCACTATGCCGGCCACATTCTGGGTGCAGCCGGAATCCGGGTGGACGACGGCACCGAGAGCATCTGGTTCTCCGGGGATATCGGGCGCCTGAACGACCCTGTGATGTTCCCGCCGAGGCCGCCGGATGCCGTCGACGCGGTGGTGATGGAAGCCACCTACGGCGATCGGGATCACCCGAAGGAATCGCCGCTCGAGCAGCTGGAAGCGATTCTGGCAGACGTTCTCGAGCGCAAGGCGGTGCTGCTCGTGCCGTCCTTTGCGCTGGGACGCGCTCAGGCACTCGTCGTGTTGCTCGACCAGTTGTTTCGGGCACGTCCGGAACTGGAGCTGCCTCTCTACCTCAGCAGCCCGATGGCCGCCGAAGTCACCGAGCTGTACCGGAATTATCCCGATGAACATCGGCTCACGCCCGCGGACATGGATGCGGCGTTCGGGCGCGTGCGCGTGATCGAGCATTACCGGCGCGCGCTCCGCATGGATCGACGGGACGGCCCGCTGGTGATCATCGCCGGCAGCGGGATGCTCACCGGGGGTCGTATTCTCGGGCACCTCCTGGGCCACGGCGGCGATCCGGAGAACCGCGTGCTGCTGACCGGTTACCAGGCTCCCGGCACCCGCGGACGTGCCTTGCTGGACGGGGAACGGGTCTTGAAGATCCAGGGAAAGATGTTCGAAGTGCGGGCGCAGGTGGATATGCTGGAAGGCCTGAGCGCCCATGCCGACCGGGGCGAATTGCGGCGCTGGCTGGCCGCGGCCCCGAGCCGTCCCCGCCAGGTCTGGCTGGTGCACGGCGAGCCGCAGGCACGCGCGGCCCTCGCAGAAGCCTTGCGGGTCGATGCGGGCGAGGATCCTGTTTTCAGGGTTTCGGAACTTCCGGAAGGGGAGACGCTGGACATCGTGACGTGACGGCGATCGACACGGCATGGACCGTTGGTCCGACGGTATCGCAGTCGAGACGGGGTATGCGTGCTTTGCGCAGGAAAACGAGACGGGGCGCGTTCCCCACGCGGGACGCCGTGAATACATCCCTGTAGGCTTGGCGGCACCATCCCTGCTGCCGACACCCGCGTGGGGAACACGCC
>Ga0207796_1000885_pt1 | contig 10841 bp, 12 predicted proteins | sample Pon1CUnioCityCA_6_FD_187274 | JGI IMG/M metagenome (GOLD analysis project Ga0207796, IMG submission 187274) | Marine sediment microbial community from Union City, CA, USA - Pond 1C Sediment 1 (SPAdes) | ecosystem: Environmental > Aquatic > Marine > Intertidal zone > Salt pond sediment ...
GTATGTAAAAGCACAAACTACTAACCCCAAATCTCATTCATTTTGGTTGCAGTATTGGATAAATACCTATCGTTACCAGTTGAAGGAAAAGAATCAACAAGTGAAATTCTTCTCCTATGATTTATTATGTGAAAATCCTCAATTCGCCCTAGAAAGACTTGGGGAAATCTTGGGGCTGAAAAATATTGATTTACTGATGGAAAATGTTGATCGTATAATAAAGCCAAAACCCCACACCGTGGAAACCAGTGATATTGAGTCAAATATTCTTGATCAGGCAGTCGATTTGTTTATCGACCTACAAAAAGCAGAATACTCATAACGTAATTTATTAATTGAAGAACTGAGTGTTTTTAATATCTTATCCAATTATTCTCTCAATTTCTATTCCAAAAATCTATAAATTTTTTCTTAATTATCTCAAAACCAAGTTTTCCTCCTAATTGTTTGTGTTCACATTGACATATAATAATCTTTATAATATACTCTACCCCAGTATAGTAACCATGGAGGTACACCTTACACATGCCACTTTATGAATATCAATGCGACAACTGCGGCAAGCAATTTGAAAAATTAGTAGGCTTCTCTGACCCCAACCGTCACTCGCCAGAATGCCCCGAGTGTGCATCCGAAAACACGCACAAACGGCTTTCAACCATTGCCGCCTTCAGCCACAACCGTACCGGCAGCACAGCTTCATCTAACTGCGGCAGCTCAGGTGGCTTTCGCTGAGCTGGTTGATCATCATCAGACCGGTGGTCTGAAAAGGAAAACTTTCAATGCTCCAAGCAAAAAATCCAGAAGTCAAAGCCCAGGTTAATAGCCGGCTGGCGAGGATTGAAGGGCAGCTGCGCGGCGTCCAGAAGATGATTGATGCCGATCGGGACTGCCAGGAGATCATCCAGCAATTGGTCGCCATCCGCGCTGCCATCCAGGCCGCCAGCTTACAATTCATGCAGGAGGTTGCCAGCGAGTGTTTGCTCAATATGGATGCAGCGGGTAATCCTGAAGCCCAGCGCCAGCGGGTCAATGACCTGATCAAGCTTCTCGGAAAAGTATCATCATAATCATTCTCAATAACAAGGAGGAAAAATGGCAGGCAATACCGTCGTAAGATGGATCCCGGGAGGCAAACGCTTTATCTCGACCGATTCAACCGGCCATTCCATAGTGCTCTCCACCACGAGCGAGAACATTGGGATGAAACCCTCCGAATTAATCCTCTCTGCCCTGGCAGGGTGCGCATCTGTGGATGTGGTCAATATCTTGGCCAAGAAACGCACGCCCCTTTCACACCTGGAAGTACAGGTCAGCGCTGAGCAGGACGCAGATCCCCCCTGGACCTTCCGTAAGATTTTCATGAAGTTTATCGTCAAAGGCGAGGGGCTAACCCCCAAGAATGTCGAACAGGCGATTGAGCTGTCAGAGGAGAAATACTGCTCTGTAGCCGCCACCCTGCGCGGCACAGCCGAGATCATCACCAGCTTTGAGATATTGGACGACTGAAAACCCAAACATATAATAGAAAGAGATGAACAGGAAAAACCTCCTTCATCTCTTTTTTATATTAAATTTTGAAGCAATTCGGACTATGTTTTGACAATCTTTGCCGAGTTGATTACCGGCCGACCCCAACGGTATCCTCTGCCTGTTTTAAGTATGCCCTCAGCCTGAAGCCCAAGATAATGTCCAAAATCCCGAAGACGATCGCGAAGATCCCGATCAACCAGATCAGGCTCAGTGCGCCTTCACTCGGGAAGAGGATGAACAAAACACCGATCACAATGGACAAGACGCTGTTCAGGATCAGCACCCATTCATTGGTCAACACCCGTCGCAACTGGATGGCAGCGATAATGCCGAAGACCCCATTTATCAATGCCCAGGCAGCGATGAAGTATAACAACACCATCCCCGTTATTTCAGGCCATACGATGGTCAGGACACCAATGACAATATCCAGTAATCCAATGAGTAATTCAGCCCACCAGCGCCTGTTCGTGCCAGAACTAACCAACCCAATGATGAACGTAAACACCCCGTCAATCAGGACAAATACACCAAATAGAAGGATTAAGGTTCTCAGGGTCAGTTCAGGCCAGATGACCGCCAGTGCACCAAAGAGAATGGCTAGCAAGCCACGGATAATAAAAAGCCACCATTTCTTACCATAAAAAATCAACATGTTCCGCCTCCTTTTTCAGGCGAAAGAATTTATATCCTTAATAACTATACGCAATTTAAATCGGGGGAAATCCTTATCGATGACCATCAATGTTACGAATTTACACGCTCACCGAAGCCCTGACATACGCATAATTAAGCCTTTTCGTAATCGAAACTTAATCAAATTATCCGCTTGACATCGAACGTATGTTCGTGTATGATTATCGTAGGATAAATAGCACAAATGAGCAGTAGAAGATAAAGGAGTCTGAAATGATGGCAAGAAAGAAAGCCGGCCTGGGTGAACGGCATAAGAAGATCTTGAAATTTTTGGAGAAATTCCAGGCAGAAAACGGTTTCCCACCCTCCATTCGTGAAATTGGTGAAAATACCAACATCAGCTCGACTTCAGTGGTCAACTACTACCTGAACCAGTTAGAAGAGATGAACTTCATTGAAAGGGAAAGCAATGTCTCCCGCGGAATCCGCCTGCTGAAGACCCTGGAAGGCAACCTTGTCTCCGCAGCCCAGGCGATCACCGAGATGTTTTCCGTCCCGGTTGTCGGTCGGATTGTCGCCGGCGAGCCTGTTCCCGTGCCATCCTCAGATTTTAATTACTACGATCAGGAAACAGGAATCGACATCGCTCGCAGCCTGCTCCCACCGCGTGAGAAAACGGAAGACCTTTTCGCACTGGAAGTCCAGGGAGATTCCATGATCGACGCCATGGTCAATGATGGTGACATTGTTATCATGCGCCCCATCAACCAGGCAGAGAATGGTGAAATGGTCGCCGTCTGGCTTTCAGACCGCGATGAAACCACGCTCAAGTATTTCTATAATGAAAACGGCAAGGTACGTCTCCAGCCTGCCAACCCGCTCATGCAACCCATTATTATTGACAACCCAGCCCAGGTGCAGGTCCAGGGAAAGGTTGTCCTCATCATTCGGCGGATGGAAGCGGTTTAATCTCCTAAGGTCTTAACTGCAAAGAGGCTTTCTCAATCAGTGAAGAAAGCCTCTTTTTATTGTCAGATGATCAGTAGCCTACTCGAGGACGACTTCAGCACCTGCTGCTTCGAGTTTTTCCTTGGCGTCCTGGGCGACATCTTTACCCACAGCCTCAAGGACCTTTGAATCGGCGGTTTCTGCCATATTCTTGGCGTCAACCAAACCCAAGCTCGTGAGCTGACGGATGACCTTAATGGTCTCAATCTTCTTCGGGCCAGGCCCCTTCAAGACCACGTCAAATTCGGTCTGTTCTTCCACTTCCTCTTCAGCACCGCCGGCAGCAGGGCCAGCAACAGCAGCGACAGGCGCAGCGGCAGAAACACCCCATTTTTCTTCCAGCATTTTGACCAGTTCAGCAGCTTCCAGAACGGTCAACTCACTTAGTTCATCCATTAATTTTTCTAAATCAGCCATTTTATTATTCTCCTTACAATCGAAATCTTTCTATTTAAGTTTAGACTATTGCACTTAGTGTATTTTTAATCATCAGGCAGCGCTTTTTGCAGCCTGTCCTTCTTCAGAGAAGGCTTTGACAACAGCCGCCATAGAGCGTGCTGGTTCTGCCAAAGTTCGTACGAATTTGGTCGCAGATGCCATGATTGTGCCCAAGACAATGCCACGCATGACAGGCAGCGTTGGCAGGTCAGCCAGGGCTTTCACCTCTTCGGCCGATAGAAGTTTCTGGTCCATATAACCAAGTCGGATATTAAAAACATCGGTCTTGGAGATATCACTCATCACCTTTGCAACACTGGGGGCATCGCTGAACGCAAAACCCACCATGTTATTTTCTTCCCAGAAACCCTGATCGTAGTCCAGGTCCATGTCATCCATGAGCAATTTGAAAAGCCTGTTTTTCACAACATGGATTTCACCATTAACTTCCCGCAATTGGGCACGGACATCATCCACAGTCATCATATCCATGTTTTGAAAAGACATGATAAAGAAGGCATTGCTGCTATCCACCCAGCTTTTATATTGTTCTACTATGGCTTCTTTTTCTTTACGAGTAAACGCCAATTTGTTCACCTCCTTCCGGATTCAGATTTAAACTTTGAAGTCTTTGCCTCAATTTTCCGCTGAGGCAAAGACTTCTAAAAATGGCGCCAATCTGTTTGGCATCCGGTTTATCTGTTTTACCTTCACCTCGGCGGGAGATTAAGCTCCTTACAGAGCGCCAGCTTTCTTAAGCGAAGCAATTCGACTATTCAATTTTTATTATTACGTGTCGTATTATAGCACAAAAACCTTAGTTTACAAAGTCAGCGAGGGTGCATACGGATCAACCTTAACACCAGGGCTCATCGACGTTGCCACTGTGACCCGGCGGATAAAATTGCCGCTGGCACCGGCTGGGCGAGCCTGCCTGACAGCCAGCATGAAAGCCACCAGGTTTTCATGCAAATCTTCCACATCAAATGATATTTTGCCAATTGGGACATGAATGTTGGCTGTTTTATCAAGTCGGAACTCGATGCGTCCAGCTTTGGCTTCTTTGATCGCATCAGCGATATTGTCGGCAGGTACAACGGTACCAGCTTTGGGGTTGGGCATCAACCCACGCGGCCCCAAAACACGGCCTAAACGACCGACTGTTCCCATCATGTCCGGGGTTGCAATTGCCACATCAAATTCCGTCCAGCCACCCTGGATCTTTTCAACCAGCGCATCAGAATCGGCGACAAAGTCAGCCCCTGCGTCTCGTGCCCGATCGGCTGCATCACCCTGGGCAAAGACAACGACAACAACTGGTTTGCCTAAACCATTGGGCATCACCACAACATCACGAATCTGTTGATCCGCCTGGCGTGGGTCCAGCCCCGTTCGCACATGGACTTCAACGGTCTCATCGAAATTTGCAAAACTGATCTCTTTCAGCAGTTCCAAAGCCTCTTGCGGATCATACAGGTTTTCGCGATCGACCTTTTCCCTTGCTTCCAGATACTTTCTACCATGACTTGCCATAATAACTCCTTCGTGGTGCTAACGGGTTGATCGTCCCTCCCACAAAAATAAGATTAATCTTCAACAATGACAATGCCCATATTCTTGGCAGTGCCCTCGATTTGACGCATCGCGCCTTCCATATCGATGGCGTTCATATCTTTGAACTTCTGTTCAGCAATTTCACGCACTTGAGAACGGGTGACAGTCCCAACCTTCTCACGATTGGGTTCGCCAGAGCCCTTCTCAATCCCTGCTGCCTTGCAAAGTAAAATGGCTGCTGGGGGGGATTTCAGCTTAAAACGGAAAGAACTATCCTGATAGATTGTGATTTCTGCCGGGATGATCTCGCCAGCCCGGGAGGCTGTACGACCGTTGTAGTCCTTGCAGAATGCCATGATATTAACACCATGCTGGGCTAGCGCCGGGCCGATAGGAGGCGCCGGATTTGCTTTTCCAGCCTGGATCTGTAGGGTAATGATTGCTTTTACTTTCTTTGCCACTGATATACTCCTTTGTGGTTCAAACGGGATAGCTTCCCTCCCACAATCACTAAATTAATGCTTACACTTTTTCAACTTGCAAAAAGTCCAATTCAACCGGTGTGGAGCGACCAAAAAAATTGACCATCACGCGCACTTTGGATCGATCCATATCGATCTCATCAACTGTGCCGTGAAAATCATTAAACGGACCATCGATAATGCGGACTTTCTCACCTGGTTTATAAGTGACCTTGATTGTGGGCGCTTCCGCCTCCATCCGCTTCAAGATCTGGGAGACCTCTTCAGGGCGAAGAGGGATGGGTTCATTGCCCATACCAACGAACCCGGTGACACCCGGGGTGTTGCGGACAACGTACCAGCTTTCCTCACTCATCTTCATGTTGACCAGTACATAACCCGGGAAAACATGCCGTTCAATGGATCGCCGTTTGCCATCCCTGACTTCAATTTCTTCCTGGGTAGGGATGACAACATCAAAAATGTCATCTTTCATGCCCATGGTTTCAATTCGCTGTTCCAGGTTGTGACGCACCTTATTCTCATAACCAGAATAGCAGTGGATCACAAACCAGGAGCGATCATCCTCAACCTCGGTTTCCTGGTCGGCGTCTTCTTCAAGTTCGTCACTCAATAATTCAGCAGCCTCTACAGGCGCGTCCAGTTCTTCCGTTTCAGAGGCGGATGTTTCTTGCGCTTCTTCCGGAATCTCTTGTTCTGCGTTATTTGTTGCTGCCATAATGACCTTACCTGACTCTTCTTGAATCAATCAGAAATTAAAGGGTGACCAAGAAGGAGATCAATCGTGAAAATGCAAAATCCAAAACACCCAGGATCGCGGACATGATCACCATTACCACCAGCACGAGACGGGTCATCTTCCACGCTTCCTCCGGCGTGGGCCAGGTGACTTTTCTTAACTCACCAATGGTTTCCCGCCAGAATCGCTGGATTTTCTGAAAAATTGTTAATTTTTTTCGTTTTTTTGCCGCCACAAGCTACTCCTTGTTCACGCTTAAAACGCCGCCCATGATAGACGGCGTTGAAAAATTTCCAGGCAGGCCAGGTAGGAATCGAACCCACAACCCCCGCTTTTGGAGAGCGGTGCTCTGCCAAATTGAGCTACTGGCCTGTGTGTGCTGAGAGATTTTCAATCGTTTCGATAAACAAACCTCAACAGACTTATTTCACTTCACGATGCACTTGGTGTTCTTTGCACCGTGGACAATATTTTTTCAACTCCATCCGGCCGGGATCATTACGACGATTTTTCTCGGTCGTATAGTTCCGCTCGTGGCAATTCGTACATTCCAGAGTGATGACCGGGCGGATACCTTTCTTTTTTGCCATGTGTATTCTACCATGGTTGTCCCGGAGAGCGGGACAACCATGCTATCCTTCCTTAGAATTTCTTACTCAATTATTTTCGAGATCACGCCTGCGCCCACCGTCAGACCACCCTCTCGGATGGCAAACTTCGAGCCGTTTTCCAACGCCACAGGCACAATCAATTCAACTTCCATCGTCACACGGTCGCCAGGCAGGACCATCTCAATCCCTTCAGGCAGGGTCACTGACCCGGTCACATCCATCGTGTGGATGTAGAACTGCGGCCGATAGCCTGAGAAGAATGCGCTGTGCCGCCCACCCTCTTCACGTGTCAGGATATAAACTTCACCCTCAAACTTCGTGTGCGGTGTGATGCTGCCAGATTTCGCTACCACCATCCCGCGCTCCACTTCCTCCCGTCCAATACCGCGCAGCAACAACCCAACATTGTCTCCCGCCATACCTTCATCCAGGATCTTGTGGAACATCTCCACGCCCGTCACCACCGAGCTCAGGCTCTTCTCCTGCAAGCCAACAATCTCCACCGGGTCCCCGGTGTGGATCGTCCCTCGGTCGATACGCCCGGTGACTACCGTGCCGCGTCCCTTGATCGAGAAGACGTCTTCAACCGACATCATGAAGGGCTTGTCTACCTCGCGCTCCGGCATCGGGATGTAGTCGTCCACTGCATCCATCAGGGCGTTGATGCACTCATATTCCGGTGCATTGGGATCATCTGAGTCTGATTCCAGGGCTGCCAGGGCGCTCCCATGCACGATCGGGATATCGTCCCCAGGAAAGCCGTAGCCCGTCAACATCTCTCGCAGCTCCAGCTCCACCAGTTCCAGCAGTTCCGGGTCGTCCATCATGTCAATCTTGTTCAAGAAGACCACAATGCTCGGCACTTCCACCTGGCGTGCCAGCAGCACGTGCTCTCGCGTCTGCGGCATGGCTCCGTCCGGCGCTGCCACCACCAGGATCGCCCCATCTACCTGCGCCGCTCCCGTGATCATGTTCTTGATGTAGTCACGGTGTCCCGGCATGTCCACGTGCGCATAGTGGCGGACCTCGGTTTCATATTCCACATGGGCGATGTTGATCGTGATACCGCGCTCTTTCTCTTCCGGCGCATTGTCGATCGTGTCAAAGGCACGGTAATCCGCCATGCCTTTCATCCCCTGTACCTTGGTGATCGCCGCCGTCAGCGTGGTCTTGCCATGGTCGATGTGTCCCATCGTCCCTACGTTTAGGTGCGGCTTTGTTCGATCAAATTTCTCCTTGGCCATAAATACCTTTCTCCTTAGCTAAATATGCCTTATCCTTCATTCTTTATAAATTGTTTTTCGGCAGAAAGCCCTCAATGGGACTTGAACCCATGACCTCGTTCTTACCAAGAACGCGCTCTACCGGCTGAGCTATGAGGGCAGCCGATCCAACTGGAAGCCTTGGCTGCCAGAAGTGGACGGTGTTGGATTCGAACCAACGAAGGCCTGTGCCAGCTGATTTACAGTCAGCCCCCTTTGTCCACTTGGGTAACCGTCCAGGATCAAGCGATTTTGTAACTCGCTCGAGATCGGGATCGCAGGTTTCTCATCAATCCCGATCGCAAACGCGCAACCTGAGCCGATGATGGGAATCGAACCCATAACCTATCACTTACAAGGCGATTGCTCTACCTTTGAGCTACATCGGCAAATCATTCAATTTTTAAAAAACAAATTGCCTTAAGACTGCACGATTATACCAAAGCCCAAATTGAAACGCAAGGCACTTTAAAGGAAATATTCGTGAGTTGTGCGATTTAAGAGTCTATCCGATTTGAATACAAAGGTCAAGCAATTTTCACTTACGCGAACCCTCCCTTGACCTAAAAAACAAGCCTGGTTTTGCCAAAAATTCGCGTTATGAAGCTCAAGAATCCTTAAATAAAAAAGTTGGTTTAAGAATAACCGTTCAGCCTTATAATCTATCTTGAGGATATCATTTTATGTCAGATTGGTTCACTTTCCAGAAATCCTCTATCAGAGAGGTGCCAGACAAATCGAGGAAAAAAGATCCCCTATTTGTCTTTTCCTCTATCATGCTTATCCTGGGCGGAATTGCTCTGCTTTTCTATGCGCTTGAATTAAGAGAGGATTTTTTAGATCAAGGGCGTGACAAAACAGCCAATCAAACACCCCAGTTGATCGTGTTTCGTCCTTCGGTGCGGTTTTGGGCTGATGAAATCGAAATTTGGGCTGAAACCCATTCTCTGGACCCGATCCTCATTGCAACTGTGATCCAAATCGAATCCTGCGGCGATCCAAAAGCAATTTCCCATGTAGGCGCGCAGGGCTTGTTTCAAGTCATGCCTTTTCACTTTAACCCCGATGAGGATATGATAGCTGTCCCAAACAACGCAGCCCGTGGATTAGCCTATCTCAGGGAAGCTTACACCTTATCCAATGGAGATATCCGGCGCACACTGGCAGGTTACAACGGCGGTCATGGACAAATTACGCAGCCTGCTTTCCTGTGGCCGGAAGAAACCCAACGATATGTCCGGTGGGGGTTTGGGATTTATCAGGATGCCCTCTCAGGGAAAGATAATTCGCTCACTCTGGATGCCTGGCTGGAAAACGGTGGGTGGTCGCTTTGTTTACAGGCTGAACAAAGCCTCGGTCTCCCTTAAAATAAAAACATGTTGGTTCATCAGAACATTGGCTCTATCGCAGAGGACGTGTGGGGATTTCAGCCTGGGACACCGGCAGCCAGACATAAAAGGTGGTCCCTTCTCCCACTTTCGTGTCCACATCGATCCGGCCACCATGATTACGTACAATCCAATAGGCAATGGGAAGTCCCAATCCAAACCCGGCTTCCTTTGTCGTGCGTGTGCGAGCTTTGTCCCCCCGGTAAAACCGCTCAAAAAGTTGTCCCACTTCTTCATCCGGGATTCCAAGCCCTTCATCTCGCACACTGATCTCTACCCAATTTTCGTGGTTGTATAAGCCTAATTCAATTAGCCCACCCTGGGGAGAAAACTTAATTGCATTTCCCCCAAGATTTAGAAGAACCTGTTTCAGACGGTCCCTGTCGCCAGTCGCAAAAGCAGGTTCGATATTATTAATTCGAATGATTTGTTGACCCTTAGAGATGACCTGCATCTCTTCGAAAACTTCAAACAAGAGGTCATCCAAGGCAACCACTTCCATCATCAGAGGGAGCTGCCCGGTTTCTGCCTGCGCCATCAGAAGAAGATCGCCTACCAGGCGTGATAATCGATCCACCTCATTATCAATACTGTCGAGGGCTTCCTCGTCAAAGGCCCTCATCATCCGCATTAGACCTACATTTCCCTTAATGACGGTTAACGGCGTTCGCAGTTCATGACTCACATCCGCCAGAAACCGCCTTTGGGCATTGAACAATTTTTCCAAGCGCACAAGCGTTTGATTGATCGTCAATACAAGTGCACCGATTTCATCCTTGCGTCCAGTTTTGATGGGAATTCGTTTGGATAGGTCATCAGAACTGGTGATGCGTTTGGCAATTTGCACCATTGTTTGAAGCGGTTCCAAAGCTTGGCCTGTTATGATCCACCCCACAAACGCAGCGACCAGGATAGCGTAAACCGCAGAAATGCCAAATACGATCAGGAGCAGTCGTTGGGTGGTTCGCAACTCTGTCATGGTTTCACCAACCTGTAACCAGCCGTAGACCTCATTATTGACTTCCAATGGAATGGTTAAGACCCGAAAGGCAATTTGGTCAATACTTACTTCATTATAAACAGGCTGTTGTTGCGCTATGCCTTCACTGTCAATCGGACGTGTGAAGTCGCTGGCATTTTCCGAATAGATCAATAGCTGGCGGTCGGTTGACCAGACCTGGTAATACACC
>Ga0207796_1000886_pt1 | contig 10838 bp, 8 predicted proteins | sample Pon1CUnioCityCA_6_FD_187274 | JGI IMG/M metagenome (GOLD analysis project Ga0207796, IMG submission 187274) | Marine sediment microbial community from Union City, CA, USA - Pond 1C Sediment 1 (SPAdes) | ecosystem: Environmental > Aquatic > Marine > Intertidal zone > Salt pond sediment ...
TTGGCCCGCCATATAGAAGCGGTCGAGGCCAGGCAGGGTTCGTCTGATCGATGTCATCATCGCTTTGGGCGTCATCAACCAGCCACCCCAGGACCCCCTGCGGTTCAGCGTATAGCGCCAGGTGGTGTAGGGCGTAGCGACATCGGTCACCTCAACGCGGGACGAGATGCCGGGATGGTGGGTTTCTATGCGCGCCAGTGCCTCCCGGGCTACGCGTTGCTTCTCAGCGTCGTAGGCTGCCCGATCCTCCTGCTGCATGTCGTACCAGTAGCGCCAGGACGTATCGAACTCGACCTGCAGGACGGTTTTGCCCGGCGGCGCAAACCCGGGGCCATAGTTCAGAGCACGAAGCATAAGGCTGTTCACCCTGTTCGGCCCAACGGTGAGGGGCTTCTCCAGAGATATGGTGGTAAATGGGGGCAGGTCGGGGAAGTCCTGGGCCACGCCGTAGCTGATCATGAGCAACGGCTGGAACAACTTCCAGGTGGCATATCGTTTCTCGGTGCTGGGCGAGACATAACGCCCGTCCAGCATCTCAAAGATGGTGCTGTACCCGTCTGCTGCCGAGATCACGGCACCGGCGCGATGTTCGCTACCGTCTGACAGGCGAACACCGGTAGCTGTGTCTCCCTCGACGAGCACTTTTGTGACCTTTGCCCCGTAGGTGATCTCGCCGCCGAGCGCGCGGTAGCGTTTCTCGATGGCCCGCGCAAAATCGCGACATCCGCCCTCAATGAGCCCAAGTTGCCCGTCGGCGAGCGGGGCCATGATCATGAAGAGAAAGTACAGGGGAACCCCAGGTAGAAAAAGCTGTTCCAGGCAGGTGCGCAGCACCGGCTCGTGGACGTCCTCGCAATAGGTCCTCACGGTCTTGTTGTACTTGCCGACCATGAACCTGAGCATGCCGCGCATTGCCCACAGGTCCTTGACCTGGTCCCCCATGCCGCTCAGCTCCGGGGGGTTGCTCATGCCGACCTCGCTCATATCCAACCCCTGAAGGGCCCGACCACCAGCAATGACCTCATCCACTATCCGGGCGTCGGCAGGGGAAAGGGCCTTGAGAGCATCTGACCACTGGTCCAGGTCATCGCCGAGATGTAGGCTTTGGCCGCTTGGCTCATGGATGAAGCGACCATAGGCAGGTAGATCCAGGAAGCGGCACCCTGGAACGATGCCTAACTCACGGTACAGGTTGTGGAGCTTTGTGCCGGGCTTGTGGCTCATAACAAAGTGGATGCCGCCGTCGATCAGATACTCGCCACGCCTCCACCAGGCTGCCAATCCTCCTGGCTGGCTATGGTGCTCAAAGATGTGGCTTTGGTAGCCATTCATCTGTGCATAACAACCGGCGGAAAGACCGGCCAGGCCGGCGCCGATGATGATGAGTGACTTTCCAGGCATCAGGTTCTCCCTCTCGGTGGTGCATTGCAGGACTTGACCCTGCTCGGTTTTCTTCCCAGCCCGTCACACCCGGCGATGCGTGCGAGTCCTTCTCCTCTCCTGCCATAGTATACTATCAGGCAGTCGATCCAACAAGGGGCTCGGGCCTGATGAGCAGGGTACTCGCATATAGAGTTGCAAATTCGCCGGCGGTCAGGTACAATATGCCCGCGCGCCGGGGCCGCAAACTGGAGGTTTGTTTCAAGCCGGGACGAAGCTATAGAGGAAGGGGAAGTTCTAATGCCAACCCGTGAGGATGCCTGGAAACTGCTGAACGAATACACAGAGAACCAGAATCTGGTCCGCCATATGCTGGCGGTAGAGGCTGCGATGCGTGCCTACGCCGCCAAGTATGGGGAGAACGAGGAGCTCTGGGGCACTGTTGGCCTGATCCATGATTTTGACTACGAGCGCTACCCGGACCTGTCCGTGGAGGGGCACCCAATGGTTGGCTCGCGCATCCTGCGCGAGCAGGGCTGGCCCGAGGAGGTCGTGCGCGCCGTCCTCGCCCATGCCGGCGAGTACACCGGCGTCCAGCCTGAATCGCTTATGGAGAAATGCCTCGTCGCCGTGGATGAGCTGACCGGTTTCCTGGTCGCTGTAGCCTTGGTGCGTCCTTCCAAGGATATCCGTGACATTACCAAGATCCGCTCGGTCAAGAAAAAGTGGAAGGACCGCTCATTTGCGGCCGCAGTGAGCCGCGAAGAGATCGAGCATGCCTGTGAGTCTTTGGGTGTGGATCTGTGGACGGAGCACGTCCCGCTGGTATTGGATGCCATGAAGGCAATTGCTGGTGATCTTGGGCTGGACGGGCAGGCAGCAGGTGGGAATCACTGAGGGGTTTCTTTCAGTGCCCTCATGCGTTCATAGTTTCAGTGATTCCCGGTCAGGGTGAGCCCGGGCGTATAGGATGGCATTGCCATCCTTGCCCACCGCCTCGATGACGTCCATCTTGCGCAAGCAGTAGGCCATCCGCTGAGCCAGGCGGCGTGGTCTGGCAATGGCCGCCGCCAGGTCAGATGTCGTAAACGGTTCGGCCAGTGTTGGCGGCAGGAGCGCTCCAAGATCGGCCGGTCTGTCGAAGCGCCTCTTGTCTAATACCTTCAGGAGCCGGCGCTCGTGTGTGACCCATCCCCGCCGCCGCCAGGCGCGGGTACCGTCGTACCGGCGTATCTCCTCTTCCTGGGTGAGCAGTACATCGAGCGAAAAGTTGGGATTGCCCAAAAGCCTGGGCAAGCGCACCAGTTCCCCGAATAGGTCCTCAACCTGGCAGTGCTTTGGGGACATCCGGCGGCTCAGCGCGTTCTTGCCATCCTCCGCAAGCTTGACGATCCACTTGTCCCGGGCGACGGGATAGACCAGACGCACGCGGTGATCCTCTGCCAGAGTATGCAGCTTCTTTTTAATCGAGGACAGGTTGGCAGTCTGGATCTCGATCAGCAACTTACCACGAACGATGTCGATGATGAACCCGTCAACCTCTACCTCGAGGCGATCGCCGGGCTGTGCGTACCAGCTTTTCAGGTCGGCGTGAAGGGGGCTTTCGTTCAGCGTGCTTATCAGGTTGGCTGCCTTCTCCTCGCTCACGTCTCAGGCCCGTCCCTGTCTTTTACGTCGGCGTCTGTCCCGAACTGGGTCTGGTACAACTGGGCATAGAGCCCGCCGAGTGTCAGCAGCTCGGCGTGGGTACCCTTTTCCACCAGTCTGCCCTCGTCGAGCACCAGGATCTGATCTGCTGCCAGGATAGTGGACAGGCGGTGCGCGATCACCAGGCTGGTGCGGCCCTCAAGCAGCGGCTCCAGCGCGGCCTGGATGAGCGCCTCGCTGGTAGAATCGAGGTGCGATGTGGCCTCGTCGAGTATGAGAATGCCCGGGTCTTTCAGGATTACGCGCGCAATTGCCAACCGCTGCTTCTCGCCTCCGCTGAGCCGATAGCCGCGCTCTCCGACCGTCGTGTCATAGCCATCGGGCAGACTGGCGATGAACTCGTGTATGTTGGCAGCCCGGCAGGCTCTCTCCAGCTCCTCTTGGCTGGCCGTGGGATTGGCGTATAGGAGATTGGCCCGTACCGTGTCGTGAAACAGGTAGGTCTCCTGCGTAACCATGCCTATCTGTAGTGCGAGTGACTCCTGCGTCACGTCGCGCAGGTCGTGGCCATCGATCGTGATGCGCCCCTGTGTCGGGTCATAGAGCCTGGGCAGCAGGTAGGTGATCGTCGTCTTGCCGGCACCGCTGGGCCCGACCAGGGCAGCCAACTGCCCGGGCTGTATCTCGAAGGAGAGATCCCCCAGTGCCCAGCGGCGGCTGGCGACGGGTCCTCCTGTGCCGGGCAGCGCGGAAATTTCGCTTTGATCGTCGGCGGGTTCGTCCAGCTGGGGGCGACTCGCCTCTGCCGAGCTGGGATCGACCAGGTAGGTGAATGACACATCCTCGAATCGCACCAGGCCGTTGACAGTTTCCAGGGCTACGGCGTCGGGCCGATCCTGGATCTCGACTGGCAGGTCAAGATACTCGAACACCCGCTCAAAGCTCACCATCGATGTGGCGAACTCGACCTGTACGTTGGACAGAGCGGAGATGGGACCATACAAGCGCACCAGGTAGGCGGCAAAGGCGACGATAGTGCCTACGGTGATGGCTTCACTGAGTACCAGGTGCCCGCCCGCCCAGTAGATGAGGGCAGTGCCGATGGCACTGGCGATGCCCAGCCCAAGGAAGAACCAGCGCCCCACCAGCGCCCGGCGAACCCCGATGTCGCGCACCCTGCGGTTCGTGTCGCGAAACTGCTCTACTTCCTGACGTTGCCGGCCAAAGGTCTTGACCAGTAGCGCGCCATTGATGCCCAGGGTCTCATTTATGGAGCTGCTCATCTCGGCGTTGTATTCCATCGCCTGTCGGCGGATCCTGCGCAAGATCCGGCCCACACGACGAGCCGGGAGCAGGAACAGGGGCAGCACCACCACAGACAGCAGGGCCAGGCGCCACTCGATCGATATCATCACCGCCAGCGTTGATACCAGCGTGATGACGTTTGTGGTGATGTTGGGCAGGGTGCCTGTGACAGCGCTCTGGGCTCCGACAACGTCGTTGGTGAACCTGGAGATGATGTCGCCTGATTTGGTGTGGGTGAAAAAGCGCAACGACATCCGCTGCAGGTGGGCGTACATTTCCTGCCGCAGGTCAAAGATGATGCCTTCCCCCATCCTTGCACTGAGGTAGCGCTGACCCACGCCGATGAGGCCCTCGACCAGTGGAATGCCGATCATGGCCAGTGCCAGCAAATTCAAGCGTCCCACGTCGCTCTGTGGAAGCACGTTGTCGATCAAGTCTCGGTATAGCAATGGAGGGATCAGACCCAGCATCGATGTCACCGCGATGGCAATCAAGATCAGCACAACGTAGGCCGAGTACGGTCGGGCGTATCCCATCACGCGTCGCAGCAACTTGCGACCAACGCGCGGGCGTCCTTTGGATTCGTCATAGCGGAGATAGCTCCACCAGCCGCCTCGATGTATCATGCCTACTTTACTCCTGACTTGATAGGGCCATTATAACACATATGTTCTGAACCGTGGAATAGAGTTACGGGAGTTGCGTCCCAAATGCGGATTCACGCAGTCTGTGGTTCTCTACGTTATTCCGGGCTGTGCGCTAGCCAGCAGTTGCTCCAAAGCCCTGCGGGTGGGGAGGGATGGCTGGGCGCCATGGACAGTGGTAGCCAGGGCGCCTGCTGCATTCCCCCACTTGACCGCATCGATCAGGTCCATGCCCTCTGCCTGAGCCACGGCCATGCCAGACACAAAGGCATCGCCCGCAGCAGTGGTGTCGACTGCTTGAACCTGAAATGCTGCCACCACCTCCATACGGCTTTCCTGAGCCAGCATGGCACCCCTGTCACCCAGGGTGAGCACCACGGCCCCGACGCCCAGCTGCAGGAGCGATGCGGCAGCCGAGCCAGCCTGATCCAGGCTCTCGACAGATGTACCGGTCAGAATCGCTGTCTCGCTCTCGTTGGGGATCAGCACGTCGATCATGGCTAATAGCCGGTCGGGCAGGGGACGCGCCGGGGCGGGATTGAGAATCACCGTGACGTCGTGGCGTTGCGCCAGCTCTGCGGCACGGATCACCGCGTCCAGCGGGCTCTCCAGTTGCAAAAGTAGGATATCGGAACCAGCGATCGCGCTCTCGGCGGCATCCACATCCGCGGGGGATAGGCGCATGTTTGCCCCTGAGGCGACCACGATGCTGTTCTGCCCGGTCTCATCGACCACGATGAGGGCCACGCCAGTGGGGGTCTCACCATCTTGCATCACAAAGGCCCTGTCAATGCCTGCAGCAGCCAGGCCCTCGAGCAACTGGTTTCCAAAGGCGTCGCGGCCAAGTCGCCCAACCATAGAAACCTGAGCACCAAGGCGTGCAGCAGCGACTGCCTGGTTAGCACCCTTTCCGCCAGGGATCTGCTGGTAGGCGCTGCCGATGATCGTCTCACCAGGGCGCGGTATGCGTGGGGCGCGGACCACCAGGTCCATATTCAGGCTGCCGGTGACGGCGATCCGAGCGGTCACGTGCCCTATGCCGGCGTGCGCAGCGGACTCATCTGCCTGAGCTTTTCCACGATGCCGGGCAGGATCTCCAGCACGTACTCGATCTCCTCCAGAGTGTTCTCCTTGCCCAGGCTCAAGCGCAGCGAGCCGTGAGCTACCTCGTGGGAGAAGCCCATCGCAGACAGCACGTGAGACGGCTCCAGAGATCCACTTGTGCAGGCAGACCCGCTGCTGGCTGCTATCCCTGCCAGATCCAGGTTGAGCAGAATCGACTCGCCCTCGATATATCTGAACAAGAAGCTTGCATTGTTGGGCAGGCGCTGTGTCGGGTGTCCGGTCAACTGGCTGTCGGGGATTCCCTCCAGCACACCCGAGATCAGTCTATCCCGCAACTGGATGATGCGTGCATTTGACGCTTCCATTTCCTGCGTAGCCAGCTCTAGCGCAGTGGCCAGGCCCACGATATAGGGCACGTTCTCCGTGCCAGCCCGCCGGCCGTACTCGTGACCTCCACCGGTCTGAGTCGGCAGTAGGGGCACGCCGCGCCGGGCATAGAGTAGTCCAACGCCCTTGGGCCCGTAGAACTTGTGGGCCGAAAGGGAGAGCAGGTCCACATTCTGAGCTTTTACATCGAGGGCAATAGCCCCGCCAGCCTGCACCGCGTCGGTGTGAAATGGGATCTTGTGCGCGCGGGCAATCTCGCCTATCTCGGCGATAGGCTGGACAGTACCCACCTCGTTGTTGGCGAACATAATACTGATGATCGCCGTGTCTGGACGGATGGCGCGCTCGACGTCGGCCGGGTCCACCATGCCGAATTGGTCCACCGGCACGGTGCTCACCTCAAAGCCAAAATACTTCTCAAGCTGTTCTACCGTATGCACGATGGCGTGGTGCTCGATCGGCGAGGTGATGATATGATTCTTCTTGAGCCGCCTCTGTCGCTCAAAGGCCACGCCGCGCAGCGCCAGATTGTCACTCTCGCTGCCACAACTCGTAAAGATGATCTCCTTGGGCGCGCAGTTCAGAATGTCAGCCACCTTCTGTCGCGCTTGATCCAGTGCGCGGTGGGCGTCGCGTCCGAGTCCATAGATGCTAGAAGCATTTCCGTAATGCTGCGTCCAATAGGGGAGCATGGCTTCCACCACCCTTGGATCCACGGCGGTGGTGGCGGCATGATCGAGGTAAACTGTGTGCTTTGATCTTTCCATGACGTGTGTGCTCACTCCTTTGTGATTTCTTGCTCCTCTTCACGTCCCGCTGGGGGATCATCGAAGAGGTCTGTGCTCAGGTAGCGTTCGCCGGTATCGGGCAATAGGGTTACAACTACCCTATCTTTGCCAAGTCGTGCGGCAACGTGCATGGCTGCCCAGGCTGCTGCGCCGGAAGAGATGCCAGCCAGGATGCCTTCCTTGCGTGCCAGGCGGCGAGCAGTTTTGGCTGCGTCCTCATCGGTCACCTGGATGATCTGGTCGATGACATCGGTGTTCAGAACCTGTGGCACGAATCCGGCGCCAATGCCCTGGATCTTGTGCTTACCCGGCGCGCTGCCCGACAGCACCGGGGACCCCGCTGGCTCGACGGCTACTATCTCAACGCCGGGCACCGCGTCCTTCAGGATCTCACCCACGCCCGTGATCGTGCCGCCTGTGCCCACGCCGGCGACAAAGGCGTCCAGGTGACCTATCTGTTTCAGGATCTCAGCAGCCGTCGCGCGCCGGTGAATCTCGGGATTGGCTGGATTCGAAAACTGCAGCGGCATGAAATAGCCGTGTTCACGGGCCAGCTCCTCAGCGCGGGCAATAGCGCCCTTCATGCCCATCTTGCCCGGGGTAAGGACTACCTCTGCCCCGTAGGCGCGCATCAGGGCAGAGCGCTCTGCGCTCACACCCTCCGGCATGATCAGTACCAAGTGGTACCCCTTGACCGCGGCTACCATGGCAAGTCCGATGCCCGTGTTGCCACTTGTAGGTTCCACGATAGCGCCGCCTGGCTGAAGCAGGCCTGCTTCCTCGGCTGCTTCGATCATCGATTTGGCGATGCGGTCCTTGACACTGCCTCCAGGGTTGAATCGTTCCAGCTTGGCCCAGACCTGCGCCGCACCGGAAGCGGGTAATCTTTGCAGGTGGACCAACGGCGTGTTGCCGATGAGGTCCAGTATTGTCTCAGCTTGGCGCGCTTTCATCACTTCTGTCCCTTCTCTTCAGCACTCCGCCACATACAGGTGACCGGTACTTTTTCCTCCCAGTCGACGGGTGTCATCTTGGTCAGGTCACGCATCTGCCCTTCCAAGAGCTCAACACGGTCAACCAGGCATCGTAGCGTCTCCACTACCGGGTCAGGAAGGCGCCCATGGTCCAGGATGTCAATGGGCTGTGCACTCAGACGTCTTCCGTTGATACGCGTGACCCGCCCGGGCACGCCGATCACCGTGGCCCCTTCAGGAACTGGCTGGACCACTACTGAACCTGAGCCTACCTTGGCGCCGTCACCTATGGTGATTGGGCCGAGGATGATCGAGTTGGCGCCGATGACGACGTTGTTGCCAACGGACGGATGGCGCTTGCTGTGCTCTGACGAGGTGCCACCCAGGGTCGTTCCCTGGTACATCAACACGTCATCGCCAACCTCAGCCGTCTCTCCAATAACCACGCCTGAACCATGGTCGATGAAGAAGCGGCGACCGATCTGTGCGCCTGGATGGATCTCGATGCCAGTAATGAATCGGTTGAAATGTGATACCAGTCGGGCTAATAGGAAACGCTTGCCTTTCCACAGGCGATGGGCCAGACGGTGGAACCAGTTCGCATGCAGTCCCGGATAGCAGGTCAGTACCTCGAAGAGACTGCGGGCTGCTGGGTCTTTGTCATAGATGGTCTGGATATCCTCGCGCAGCCGCTCACGCCAGCCAATCGATGCCTGGCGAGTCTGCTTGTCCAGGCTCCGTGCATTAGCGATGCTCACCATGTTTGCTCTCCTTCACGGCGAGTTCGCATGCTATCATTCTCGAGCCTCGAATCTGCCTGGTGCGTCAACTCAGCCAGCGTGATCGTGTCCAGAGTATCCACCAGACGATCGCGCACTTGTTCCCAGATCCCCCGTGCGGTGCAGCCTTCCTCCATTGAGCAGGGCAGGCACTTTTGGTCAGCCACGCACTGGATAGGCAAGATCGAACCTTCGAGGGCGCGGATGACGTCGCCGATTGTGGTAGCTTCTGGTGCACGGGCGAGATAGTATCCCCCATGCGCCCCGCGTTTGCTGCGCAACAGGCCGGCCCGGCGCAGATCAATAGCTATCTGCTCCAGGTAAGCCTGGGAGATCCCCTGCCTCTCGGCCACTCGGGAAAGCGAGAGGGGACCCCGCCCAAAGTGGTCGGCAAACTCGCTCATAGCCCTCAATCCGTATAGTTCCTTGGCCGAAACTCGCATGGCGCTGCCCTATATTCTCCTATCACAATCCCTAGTAAAATGTCGGGATTATTCTAGCACAGCGGACAGCGGCTGTCAAGTAAGCGATACTCCATACGAGCGGGTATCTGTAACCCGCGGATGTGTCATGCGCATCCAGCTACACGTCAGATCTCAAGGCGATCCTGTCCCGGGTTGCGGGAGATTCTGACAAGTTCGGCTGGATGTGGTATACTGTGTCCTGATGGAGGGGGCACTGCCAGGGCGCCGCCGGGAGCTCCCATGATCGGTGTGCGCCTTTGGCCCAGATCGCTGGAGGTTTCACACCACTTTGGGGAGCAGAGCGACCGTGCTCGAGATGTTTTGCGATCCACAGGCAGTAGCCGTCATAGGCGCGTCGCGTACGCCGGGCAAGTTGGGACACAGCGTCCTACAGAATGTGATCCAACACGGCTTCGGGGGCGCGATCTACCCGATCAATCCTGAGGCTGGCACGCTCCTTGGGCTCGAGTGCTATCCTGGCGTGTTGGCAGTACCCGGCCCCATCGACCTGGCGATCATAGTGATTCCCAGCCAGTACGTGGCAGAGGCGCTGGTCGAGTGTGGCGAAAAGGGGATTCGGGGCGCCGTCATCATATCGGCGGGTTTTAGAGAGGAGGGGCACCGGGGCCGGACGCAAGAGCGCGAGTTGGTAGCTATTGCCCATCGCTTTGGCATGCGCCTCGTCGGTCCTAACAGTCTCGGGATCATTGATACCATCGCCAGTCTGAATGCCTCATTCGCGGTGGGCATGCCCGGCAGTGGCAGCATTGCGTTCATGTCCCAGTCTGGTGCGCTCTGTACTTCGATACTCGACATGGCCCTGAGCGATCAGGTAGGTTTCTCGCGGTTTGTAAGTCTGGGCAACAAGGCTGATGTCGATGAGATTACGCTCATGGAAGCCTGGAAAACGGATCCGCACACCAGGGTCATCATGGCCTATTTGGAGGGGATCGAGGAAGGTGAGGAGTTCATACGGATCGCTAGTGAGGTGGGTCGCGATAAGCCGATCATTGCCATCAAGCCCGGATGCACAGACGCAGGTTCACGTGCGGTGTCGTCTCACACAGGAACCCTGGTGGGGTTGGAGACAGCCTACGAAGCCGCCTTCCGCCAGAGTGGGGTCCTCAGGGCGCGTTCGGTACAAGATCTATTCGACTACTCGATCGCCTTTGCGCGCCAGCCTTTACTCCTTAGCGATGGAATCGCCATTATCACCAACGCCGGTGGCCCTGGGATAATGGCTGCGGACGCATGTGAACTCGCTGGCCTGCGCTTGGCCTCGCTCGAGTACGAGTCCGGACGCATCCTCCGAGAGGCGCTTCCGCCAGCAGTTAGTATCTTGAATCCTGTAGATCTGCTTGGCGACGCGCTAGCCGATCGCTATGAACTGGCGTTGCGTACGGTG
>Ga0207796_1000887_pt1 | contig 10831 bp, 6 predicted proteins | sample Pon1CUnioCityCA_6_FD_187274 | JGI IMG/M metagenome (GOLD analysis project Ga0207796, IMG submission 187274) | Marine sediment microbial community from Union City, CA, USA - Pond 1C Sediment 1 (SPAdes) | ecosystem: Environmental > Aquatic > Marine > Intertidal zone > Salt pond sediment ...
AAGTCACAGATTTTTGTCATCGAGCACAAGCAGAAAGCGAATCGTAGGGTTGATAGAACATGTTAGGGCAAGACATAGTTTCCCGCGAGACCGTCCTGCAAATTTGACGGGTGTCCCGTTTAGTGGTAACTTGCGGCCCATGAGCGACATGGATACGCTTCTGACTACCAAGCAGCTGCAGGAACTGCTCCAGGTGGACCGCATCACGATCTATCGGATGCTCCAAGACGGACGTCTCCAGGGGTTCAAGGTCGGGGGGCAGTGGCGCTTTTCGCGCCAAGGCATCGAGCACTGGCTGCAAGAGCAACGCGCGACTCTCAGTGCCCCCCAACAACCCGAAGGCGCCGATAGCCAACACCCCTCGGCCGCGACGCTGCCGATCTCCTGCATACGCGCCATACAAGATGTCTTTGCCGAGGCGCTGGGCATTGGCGCGGTTACGACGGCAGTGGACGGCACGCCCCTGACACCCGTTGCCCATTCCTGTGCATTCTGTACCCTAATTCTGGGCACCGAGGCCGGGCGACAGCGCTGCGTGGGCTCATGGCAGGCAGCGGCAGCAGAGAGGGGCGACACGCCGCGCCTGACGACCTGTCATGCCGGATTGTGCTATGTCTGGGGCCGGATCGAGATCCAGGGCAGATTTGTCGCGGCAACCCATGCGGGACAGTTCCTGGACTCACCGCCTGAGGAAAGCGAGTGGCAGGTCCGACTGGCCGATCTCGCCTCGGTCACCGGCATCAGCCAGCAGGAACTGCACAAAGCCCTCGCCCGCGTGCCGGTTCTTGACGAAGAACGGCAGAAGCAGGTGCCTCACCTGTTGCACCGGGTGACCACCACCTTTTCCGAGATCGGTGAGGAACGTTTCAATTTGCTAGCCCGCCTGCGACGCATAGCAGAGATCACCAAGGGCTAAGCTAGATAGCCATCCAGGAAGGAACATCACTCTGTAGATCGGAGTAAAAGAGATGAGAAAACTGCCAGAACCATTGCAGCAAGAGCTCCGCCAGACCTTTGGCCCGCGAGTGACATTCGATCCGCTGGAGCGGATCTTCTACGGTCACGACGTGGGCTCTCTGCCAAGCCTGGTCAAACCACTGGTGGGCAATACGCTGCCCGCGGCAGTGGTACAACCACTGACGGAGGAGCAGGTGGTACAGCTAGTCGCTTTCGCCCGCACCCACAGCGTCCCCGTGGTGCCCAGGGGCAAGTCCACATCCGGCTATGGCGGCGTCCTGCCCACCCGAGGTGGCCTGGTCATTGACTTTGGCTGGATGGTAGAGATCCTGGATGTAAATGCGGAGGCGATGACGGCCACAGTGCAACCGGGCGTCGTCTGGGAAAAGCTCGAGACAGAGCTCAACAAGCAGGGGCTGGCTCTGTGCACATATCCTTCCAGCGCTCCATCCTCCACGGTAGGAGGCTGGCTCGCGCAAGGTGGCGTCGGCTTTGGCGCTTATGAATATGGCACTTTTCGCGAGAATGTAGTGGCCTGTCGCGTCGTGCTACCCAACGGCAATGTGCGCGAGTTCAGTGGCGAGGATCTGGATCTCATCAGCGACGCAGAGGGTATTACCGGACTGATCACAGAGGTGACGATACGGCTACGCCCGCACGAGCCAGAAGTGCTGTGGGGCGCCACTTTCGAGACATCTGCCGACTTGGCCCGCGCGCTACAGGGCATCCGGGAGCACAAGCTGCTGCTGTGGTCGATCAGCTTTACCAACCCAACCATGGCTGATATCCGCAACAACCTGCCCCCACACATGGAGCACGGCCACCCGGTGGAGGAGCACCGGCCCGAAATGCCGCTCAGCTACGCAGTCGTTTTCGTGGCTCCCGAGTCGCGGCGCGCAGCCGTGGATACCGGGCTGTCGGAGATCATCCGCCAGGCCGGCGGCGAAGCGATGGACCACGAACTGGTGGCACATGAATGGGAGAACCGCTTCAACCTGATGCACGGCAAGCGACTGGGGCCGAGCACCGCTCCCAGTGAGGTGGTCGTCCCGCTATCCAACCTGGATGGCGCGCTGGGCGCTATCGAAGCGCGCGTGCAACTGCCTATGCTGATGGAAGGCATGGTCACCAGCCACCCGTCCAGCGGCGAGGCTGACGACGTAACGCTCCTCGGCTTTATCCTGCACGACGAGCGCAAATTCACCTTCAACTTTGCCTTTGCCCTGGCGCTTACCGTGCTAAGGGCAGCCAAGCAGAACGGTGGCCGAGCCTACGCCACCGGCCTCTATTTCACCACTGAGGCGGAGCGTGTCCTGGGTAGCGAGCGCTTGAGCCGCCTGCGGGAATTCAAGGCACAGCTTGATCCCCGGGGTCTATTCAATCCTGACAAGGTTTTCGATGGCAAGGTATTGGTATCAGCCTTGATGACCGTAGCCGGGGCGTTTGAGCCGCTGGTACGGGTGTTTGGCAATGCGGCCAAGTCGCCGGTTGGCGAGCGGATCGAGGGCGCGGGCCGGAGGGGCATCCCCGACGACGTAGCCTGGTACGCATATGCCTGCACCCAGTGCGGCTACTGCGTCGACGAGTGCGACCAATACTACGGCCGGGGTTGGGAAAGCCAGACGCCGCGCGGCAAATGGTACTTCTTGCGGTTGTTCATGGAGGGCAAGACTGACTGGAATCAGAAGATGGTGGACACCATCCTGGCCTGCACGACGTGCGAACTGTGCAACGTCCGCTGCTGCGAAGATCTGCCCATTGAGCCAAGCTGGCTGAAGCTGCGTGGCCAACTGATCCACGATGAAGGCCGCATGACCTTCCCGCCATTTGAGATCATGCGCCAGTCAATGCTCAAGGAAAACAACATCTGGGCTGCCTATCGTATCGACCGGCCCAAATGGATGCCGCCGGAGGTGCTGGGTGAGCTGCCCAAGCAAGCCGAGGTCGCCTACTTTCCGGGGTGCACCGCATCCTATGTGGAACACGACATCGCCCAGGCCACAGCCTGTCTCCTGCACAAGTCAGGCGTCGAGTTCACCTACCTGGGCGAGGACGAGGCCTGCTGCGGCATTCCGATGCTGGTCGCCGGGCTGTGGGACACCTGGGAACAGATCCTCCGCCACAACGTCGCGGCCATGAAGGCCCGGGGGGTGAAAACCGTAGTCACCTCGTGTCCTGCCTGCTGGCTTGTATGGCACACCTTCTATCCCGAGTGGGCAGAGAAGCTGGGCATCGAGTTTGACTTTGAGACCAAGCACTACAGCGAGATCTTGGCCGATAAGATCGACGCCGGCATCTTCCACCTCGATCGCGAGGTGAATATGACTGTCACGTGGCACGACTCCTGCCACATGGGCCGGGCGGGCAAGATCTACGAAGCGCCGCGCAAGCTGATCCAGGCCATCCCTGGTATCAAGTTCGTCGAGATGGAACACAATCGCCAGGAGGCCCACTGCTGCGGCTCGGTGCTCAGCCTGGTGGCTGACCCCGACGTGGGAGAGCGAGTCGGCGACGTGCGTTTGCAGGAAGCTGAGGACGCCGGTGCGCAGGCCGTGGTTGCCGCCTGCCCGTGCTGCGAGGTCCAGTTCCGCGTCACGGCCGATAAGACAGGCCGGGACTTGCCCATCATCGACCTGTCGACCCTGGTCTGCGACAGCGCGGGCATCGAGCACCCCGACTCGACCCCATATGCTTTGGAGATGTGGGCCGTGTTCGAGGCCATGATCCGCTTACTCAAGCCAGAAGCTATGGCAGAGTTCATGGCAGACTTGCTTCCAGAGATGATCAACGCCATGCCCGGTCCGTTCCCAGCCATGATGAAGATGATCAAGTCTTCGCCTGGACCGGTACGCGAGGCGATGATCGCCATGATGCGTCCCATAATGCCGGTGCTCTTCCCCAGGCTGCTGCCGGGCATGATGCCCAAGGTGATGCCTGACATGCTTGCCGGCGTCGGCCAACGCATCGACATGCCCCAGACCATCGAAGAGCAGATGCCCGACCTGATGCCAGCGGCTATGGAGAACCTGATGCCCAAGATGCTGCCGCTGATCATCCCTCACTTTATGCCCAGGATGGAAGCCTACCTGCGCGGGGAGCCGCTGAACGGGAACTAGCAGAGTGCAGAGCCGGGGCCAGGTGTCCGAGCGGACACCTGGCCTTTTTATTTTCTGCTGGATATGACCTGCCGATGGGAATTTGCTTCCGAATCGGAAACCAGGTACAATGGGCCATGCTTGGGCTGTCAGCTTGAACTCTCAAACCATGCTTTGCCCGTGTTGCCTCTGGAGCGCGAACGCCGTGGAATCAACTATTCTCAAAGAATCGGACAGCTCTCGGCGCCTGCTGGTCGCCCTGGCCCATCCCGACGACGAAACCTTTGGCCTGGCAGGTACCATCATACACTACGCGAGGCAAGGCGTAGCCGTCCACTATGTCTGTGCGACGCGCGGTGAAGCAGGGCACGTCGATCCAGCGCTCCTCGAGGGCTATAACTCGCCTGCCGAGTTGCGCATCCAGGAACTCTGCTGTGCGGCACGTCACCTGGGATTGTCCGGTCTGCACCTGCTCGACTATCGCGACTCGGGAATGGAAGGCGCCCCCGATAATCAAGATCCAGCCAGCCTCTTTCAGGCGCCTCTGGAAGAAGTCGTGGAGAGGATCGTGTATCTGATCCGGCGGATCCGGCCCCAGGTGGTCATCACCTTTGATCCAACAGGCGGCTACTTTCATCCCGACCACGTCAAGATGCACCATGCCACGACCCTGGCCTTCCACGCCGCCGGCGATGCGGAGGAATTCCCCTGGCACCTGGAGGAGGGTCTGCGCGCCCACAGCCCGCAGAAGCTGTACTACACGGCCTTCCCGCAGGTGCTGGCAAGACTCGCGGTCAGGATCCTACCTCTGTTTGGTCAAGACCCGGCTGCGCTGGGACACAACAAGGACATCGATCTGAGGCGCATTGCCGACCAGAGGCAGGTCGTAACCACCAAGATCAACGTCTCCTCTTGCGCACAAGCTAGCCAGCGGGCTTCTCGATGCTACGCCAGCCAGATGCCTACAGGCAGGGAGGGCATCCAGGGCATGCTTGCCCGGTGGATCTTCCGGCACGACCGATACACCCGCGTCGTGCCTCCTTTCACAGCCAACCAGACTGAGCGCGATCTCTTTGCGGGAGTAGCCGAGCAGTAGGGTATAGCGGGGAGGCGCATCATAAAGAAACCCGCAGTTGTGAAACCGACGGACGACGTGACGCATGTCGGGCACCTTTTCGGTACCCCTGTGGTGGTCAAGGACACCACCTGGCTCCCCGTAACCGAACTTGCCGTATGGCTGCTCATGTCCTGGCTGGCAGGCCGGGGCCATGACGATCGACCGTGGTGGAAACGACTGGGGACCGGCGCGCTGACCATGTCCGCGATCCTGGGCTCGGAGTGGTGTCACAATCTCGCCCACGCAGCCGCAGCCCAGTCGATTGGAAAACCGATGGATGCGCTGCGCGTTACGTGGGGCATGCCGTTGGTGGTGTACTATGATATCAACGACAGCACCGTAACCCCTCGCCAGCACATCTTCCGGGCCCTCGGCGGGCCGGTATGCAATGCGCTGCTGCTTCTCCTGGCCCTGTGCTCCCGACGGCTCACCAAACAGCGGACCATACCTGGGGACGTGGCGAATTCGGCAGTGGGTATGAACACCTTTCTCTCGTCGGCCTCATTGCTGCCCATCCCCGGTCTCGATGGAGGCCCGATCCTCAAGTGGTCGCTGGTAGATCGCGGCGCTACGCCAGAAGAGGCCGACGAGACAGTGAGAGCCGTGAACCGAGTCGCGGGCGTAGGACTGGGTTTCGCTGCCGGCATCGCGCTGAGAAGAAGGCGCCGATTTCTGGGCTCGCTCCTCGCCCTCTTTGCCACGTTGTCCCTGGCCTTCGGGTTCGGCCTGCTCAAAGAGCAGTAGCCGTTCCCGGCTCGCGTGGGGCGAGCACCCTCGTGGGAGATGCAGCCGGATCAGCCTCTCCCAGCAGCACGAGGTCGCAGCGCCGCAGGTACTACTACCAGAGCCGTCGCAAGAGCCAGGCAGAACAGCGTCAGCACCTTGCCTGTGACGCGTAGCGGGGTGTCGCCCCAGCGCAACAGGACCTCGTGCTCGCCAGGCGGGACATCCACAGTGATCAGGCCATAGACCGTCTCGGCACGCAGCGCCTCGTCAGGCAATCGCTCGCCGTCGATGTAGACGCGCCAGCCGGGGAAATAGTAGGTGTAGAAGCGCAGGGCTGTCCCCTCGGGTGACTCGACCCACACTTTGTCGGAGGCGCCGCCAGCCTCGATCTTGTTTACCTTGGCATCAGGATCTAGCGCCTCGGCCGTGATCGGGTCTGTCCCCGCCAGGTACTGCTCCACCATTGGCGACGACTCCGGCATCTCTGCAGTCCAGGCAGTCATCCCCCTCATATCGGTATAGTCCAGCTCGAACTCGATAGAGAGCAGCGGCTCCTCGGCATATTGCGGCGTGGGCGTGTATTGGGGCAGGGTGTAGGCAAAGCTGCCCAATACCGCCACCATTGCCAGGATCAGCACCCGCCCGTCCAGTCCTCCGGAGTCGGGCGGCCGTATGGCCAGCCCGGACAGCACCGCCAGTACCACTGCGGCCAGGGCCAGAAGCCGCCAGGGGAATTGGACCAACGACGCGATGGGCAATAACTCCCACACGGGCGCCGAGATGGGCAGCATAAGGAAGAGGAGCAGTATCAGCGCTCCAGCAAAAGCGAGGGACAGGGCTCGCTCTCCGGATGGCCGCCGGAACGCCGCGACCATGGCGACCATAGACAGGATGAGGGGCACCGCGCCCAGCTGGAACGACATGGCTCCCTCGGTCCCTGGCGTGCCGGGCGCGTAACCCCAGGTGCCAGAGAGAAGATGCGCAGGCTGCACAAAGTGATCGGCATAGTTGTACGTTTCGCGCACCCACTGTTCCTGATTGATATAGCGCCGCTCGAAAAAGCCCGGCAAAAGCAGGGCAGCCGCGATCCCGAGGGCAAGGATGGCCCCTCCGAGGGCCGCTGCCGTCTTGGTCCACCGCTCCTTACCCGATCCGGACTCGAGCGCTAGACGGAAGAGGACGTACAGCGCCAGGAAAGGGGTAAAAGCCAGGCCGGTAACATTGTGGCTCAACAGCAGCGCCCCGTAGGCCAGCCCGGCGAATCCAATGCGCGGAAGCGTGATCTTCTCAACCAGCCGGTGGAAGGCCAGCAACGCCAGCGGCATCCACACAAAGGATGCATACTCTGCCAGGGCCGCGCGGACGTAGATATCAGCCAGATGATAGGGCACGTAGACATAGACAACGGCGGCGAGCAGCCCCCGCTTGCGACCCATGACGTGACGCGCGTAGGCGTACATCGCCAGCCCAGCCCCCACCGTCGCCAGCGCCCAGGTCCACTTGACCGCAGCGACTTTGGCCGCGCCCAGGAGGTGGAATCCCTCAGCGACGTAATAGGCCAGCGGCGGGTAAAAGACAAAAGTGGGATAGCCGTAGCCCAACGCTTGGTCGGTGGCCCAGCCAGGATACCACACGCCATCGCGTATGGCGGCATCGAACTCGGTCAGAAAAAAGACAGTGTGCGGCGCGTCGTGGGCTCCGAAGAAATAGTCCGGTCCAGCCAGGGGCAGTACGGCGAAAAGCGATAAGGTCAGCACCAACCAGATGTAGGGATCGATGCGGATGCGGGAAAGGACGCGGCGTACGGAGGACATCAGAGAAGCTCCTCCTGTCGCCGCCGCGGCCTTCTGCGCTTCAGGGCAGTCGTGGAGAGCACAGTGACGAGCACAATGCCCAGGCTGCCAAAGGTCAAGGCCGTGCCCAGCTTGCGCACCGGCGTATCCTCAAACTGGAGAAGCACGCGCCCCAACCCGGCGGGCACCCGCACGGTCATCAGTCCCAGTTCACCACGGGTGGCGATGGGCAATTCCTCAATCACCTCGTTCGTTTCAGCGTCCAGCAGGTAGGCGTGCCACCCAGGATAGTAAAAGGTGTCAAAGGTAATCGCGATCGGCTCCTTGGCCAGGTACTCGACCAACTCGTGATTAACACCCAGCTCTAGCGTCCTGGCGTTCGGATCGCCCGGCTGCGCGTACAGGAGACCATAATTGACCTTTGAGGTGACCGGCTCGCCGGCAATATAGTAGTCAGCCATGGAGGACCAGGTCGGTATCTCACGCACCCAGGCCGTTGACCCCGTCATTTCGTCGGCCGACTGCTGGAAGCGCATCAGATTGGCAATCGAGACCTCCTGCTCCGACATCTCGGCGACCATGTACGGCAGGCTGCCCAAGATCAACAGGGCAACCAAGATCAAGGTGGGCAGATCCACCAGCCCTTTTGGCGGACGGGAGCTGATGGCCGCTGCCCCGCATAGGAAGGCCATCGAGATCACGCTAAAGGTCAGCAGGCGCCAGGGAAACTGGGCCAGCCGCGCCAGGGGCAGGACCTCCCACAGAAGCGCAGAGACACCCAGCATCAAGAACACGATGACCGCCGTGAGCCCGGCGAAAAAGAGGATCAGGCGCACTGCCGGGCGCTCCAGTCCGGCAGCTGCCTTCTTGCGCAACAAGGGCAACAGGGCGAACAGGCTGAGCACCACAGGGACCACTCCCAGCTGGAAGCTTACATCATCTTCAGGACCGGGCACGCTGACCCCAAATCCCCACCGGGGTGAGAAGAGCTGGAAGAACTCGACGAAATCGCTGCCCCAGGCATAGCGCCCGCCGTACCACTGGTCGACGCGTACAAAGCGATTCTCCGTCATGGCTGGCAGGGCAAAGACAGCGCTCAGGCAGACGCCCAGGATCAGACCGATGGCCACAGGGAACAACAAGTGACCGAGGTGTCCCAACAAAGGCAATAACGACTCACGCGTGAGCTGGCGGAACGGCTGCTCGTCGTTGGCACGAGCAAGGGTCAGGGCCGCGATGAAGAACACCAGGATCAGAGTCAGCAGCAGCGTCACCAAAGGGCTGGTGAACATCAGCCCGGCATAAGCGAAAGCCAGGCCCACGACATTGATCAGCCGCGGACGATGGAGTGCGGCCCACACGCCCCACAGTACCAACGGCACAAAGACATACGCGACAGATTCTGCCAGGGCCGCGCGGACGTAGATATCCACCAGGCGGTAGGGGATAATCATATAAGCGACGGCTGCTACCAAAGCGGGCCGGCGGCCCAATACCCGCTTCACAAAGCCGTACATTGCCAGCCCAGAGGCCACGACCGATAGGGCAAAGACGATCTTGACCGCACCGGTATACCCCGCGCCAAGCAGGTAGAAAGCCTCAGCTACATAGGTCGCCAGCGGGCCGTAGATATTAAAGAACGGATAGCCATAGCCAAAGGCAAAGTCAGGCTGCCAGCGCGGATAGGGGATGCCATCCTGGATGCCCCGGTCAAATTCGAACAGAAAGTAGACGCTGTGCCTGGCATCGTGGGCATCCCACTGGTAGCCGGGCTGCAGCAGCGGACCGATGGCAAACAGCGAAAAGAGGATCACCAGCAGGATATAGGGATCAAAGCGTGACGCTCTGCGCTTCGCAGGCTGCGTGTCAGGGGACATCGAGAAACACTGTTCTGTCTTCGCGGCCCGCGACGAGGGCGCGATCGCCGCTCTCGACCAGGTATAGACCCAGAGCTAGCTGTGTGGGTTGTGCGCCCGGCACCTCCGCATCCTGGCCCCAGTTTAGTTGGTAGTGGTCCACAATGACCTGACCGGGCTGCCAGCTGCCAGTGGGACACTCGCCATCGCAGGGCCAGGTATCACGCTGGGCTATCTTGGTGCCATCTGCAGCAAGGACGTGGACAAAGGCCGTATAGTCCTGCGCGACTGGCTCTACAGCCTGCCAGCTCAGCGTCAGTGTAAGCGCCTGTGTGCCTCCAAGCTCGACCGGTTGCCCGACCCTGGCATCGAGGAGCAAGATCTGGGGCGTCCCGGCCTCCACAGGCTGGAACAAGGCAACCGGCTCGGGGCCGGGTTCCACCTGCGTGTAGCGGGGTGCGAGATAGGGATAGCTCGCCAACACGACGAGTGCCACCACGCCCACCCAGGCGGGCAGATCAGAGAGACGCTGGTCAAGGCGGATCACCGATCCCGCCAGGAATGCCAGGGGCATCCCGCTGAGCGCCAGCACTTGCCAGGGGTAGGTGAGTAGTTGCTCGAGTCCGGTGAACTGCCAGAACCACGCCGATATGGGAAGGCACAGGAGGACGAGCACCAGCAAGCTGCACAACCAGAACCAGAAGGCCAAAGGCCGGGCAGTTTCAGGGCTGGACGATGTCTCAGAGCCTCCCTGTGGCCTGTCCCGCTTGCCCACGTACAGGGCCACTGCAACTGCGCTCAGGCCGACAGCCGCGACACCCAATTGGTACGACTGCCCATGCTCCCAGGCCGCAGAGAGCAGTTGGAAGGGATGGAGAAACTGCTCGCCAAACGGGACCTGCGTTTCCACGGTTGTCCTGATCGCGAACAGCAAAAAGAGCGCCAGCAGGCTGACGGTCTCGACGAGCGCGAGCCAGTGACACGATCGTCTGGTGCTCACGATGATGCCGTACCCGATGAACAAGGGTAGCGCTAATGTCGCCAGGCCGGGCTGTACCCACAGCGTCGCTGCCGCCAGGGCCAGGCTGCCGGCTACGCCGCCAACCATGCTGCGCAGGCTCCGCCCCGCCAAATGGTCAACCGTCCACAGGATCCAGGGCCAGAGCGCCCACAGCCACGCCTCGGCGTAGGCGCCGCGCATATACACGGTGCTCAAGTGCCAGGGCAGGTAGGTATAGACGGTAGCTGACAGCACACCGCCCTTGGCCCCCAGCCGCTGGCGGGGCC
>Ga0207796_1000888_pt1 | contig 10827 bp, 8 predicted proteins | sample Pon1CUnioCityCA_6_FD_187274 | JGI IMG/M metagenome (GOLD analysis project Ga0207796, IMG submission 187274) | Marine sediment microbial community from Union City, CA, USA - Pond 1C Sediment 1 (SPAdes) | ecosystem: Environmental > Aquatic > Marine > Intertidal zone > Salt pond sediment ...
GCGAGAAGAGCCTGGTGGCGGTGAAGATCACCGTCGAGAAGGCGCGCGGCAGATGGGGACGCCCGCAGCACCTCCGCGGCGAGATCGAGGTACTCCCTGCGGACCATATGAGCGGCACGTGGCAGGTGAGCGGTATCTCCGTCACCGTCGACGCCGAGACAAAGATCCATCCACCCGGTCGGGTGCCAACGGTGGGCATGGTGGCCAACGTCGTGGCCTTCGAGCAGAGCGATGAATCGCTGTGGGCTATGAACATCACCCTGCAGACGCCGGGCGGAGCAGCATCCGAGGTTATCCTTGAGGGCACCATCGAGGTGCTACCAGAAGACGACGACTTCTTAGGTCTCTGGGTCGTCGCTGGTAGGTCGGTGAGCTTCACGGAGGACACCAAGCTGAAGGGCGCCACACCAGCCATCAGCCTCACCGCCGAGGTGAAGGGCAATGAGCAGGACGACGGGTCGATCGTTGCCACCGAGGTCAAGGTCAAGGATCCCGAGCACGAGACAGTCGAGTTCGAGGGCGCCCTAGTTACCTTCACGGACACCCTTCCCAGCGTCTGGGTCATTGACACCGATCCTACGACGGCGACCGAGGAGGTATCGGTCACCGTCGGGATCAGCACCACGATCCCACCCGTTGAAGACCTCGAGGTCGGAACCTGGGTCGAGGTCAAGGCTCTAGAGCAAGAAGGCGGGACATTGCTAGCGGTCCGCATCAAGATGGAGGACAAGCCCGTTGCATGGGACAAGATTGAGTTTACGGGCACCATTACAGGCCTACCTGATTCAGAGCCTAACTACTTCGGCCAGTGGACAGTCACGGACACTGTACCCATAACGGTGGTCGTGACGCCACACACCGAGGTTGAAGGTATGCCCGAGATCGGAGCCACTGCACATGTGAAAGGGTTCGTCCAAGGGGACGGATACGTCCACGCCGAATCGATCAAGATCCCAGGTTCCGAAGATTGACCTAACCACGGGCAAAGGTCCCTCAGCCTGACACGAGAACCGCGACATCGGATACGGATTCGCCGGTTAATCTGTATCCGATGTCTTCTTGCCTAGCCAAGTCTCGAGCTTCATTCAGCACGCCATACGCAAAGAAGGAGGACTTGCGATGACCTTGAGCGAGAAGCCTGGCCTTCAGTCAGTACGTGTCACACTGGGAGCAGTCCTGACGATCTGCGCCCTGGTAGCCATTGGGTCGCTCCCGACAGCGCGGGCAGAGGTGAGGCTACAGGCCCCGCACGGGAGGGCTGCTCCCGACGGCCCGACGTGGAGCGCTCCGTACAACGTGTCCGACCCCTCGGAGGTGGAGTCAGAGATGCCAGCCCTAGCCATCACCAACAGCGGCGTGGCCCACATCGTGTGGGAGGAGGGGGGCGAACTCTACCACAGCTATCGGGAGGCCGGCTCGTGGTCTGATCCCTCCTCGATACCGGGAGTAGGTAGCGGTGAACAGCCAGCTCTGGAAGCCGGTCCCAACAGTAGCGTGCATCTGGTGTACGTCGACGACGTAGACATCTGGTATGCGGACGTGTTCTACCTAGCCTGGGACGGCTCTGACTGGTCCTTGCCCAGGAGCATCTTCCAGACCAGCGGATCCGGCGATTTCACACAGGTCTTCGACTCGCCCGACATCGCCGTGGCCCCCGACGGCAGCATCCACATCGTCGCTGGGGAACAGACGACATACGGACAACAGCTCTACTACGCCACGCTGGCCGACAGCTCCAGTTGGGTGGCGTATGCCCCCATCCCCCAGGCTTACGGCGGGAGCCCTTCCATCGACGTCGCTGACGAGTACACGGTTTGTGTCGCCTATAGACACGAAACCGAGGATGACATATACGTCCTGAACAAGACGCACGCCACATGGAGTTCACCGCAAAACGTCTCCAACACGCCCAGCACCTCCTCCACGGCGCCAGACCTGGCCTTGGGCAGGAGCGGCACACCGGAGGTGGTCTGGCAGGAGACGCTCACCGGCACTGACCAGATTCAGTACAGCCGAGGAGCAGCTTGGTCCTCAGTGCTCACGCTCTCCAACAGCACCGGCGGAGCGAAGCTGCCGTCACTGACCATCGACGCCTTTGGATACCGGTATGTAGCCTGGGACGATGAGACGTTTCCCTTCGCCATTCGCCACACCTGGACCTCGGATCCAGGGACGTGGCCAGACCCTGGGCTGGTCCACGCGAGCAGCCTAAGCCTGGAGGATGTCTCGCTTGACGTCGGACGTGACGGTGTCGTTCACGCCGCCTGGACCAAGATTCAGGTTGGGAAAGGCGAGATCCTCTACGCCAGCGCAAAGGTCCACGACGTCTTCAATGTCTTCCTCCCGCTCGTTATGACAGACGTGGGACCCTGACCCTAGCTTGAGCTTGCGCATTCCCGCCGAGATGATATAATGCGGCGCAACATGTGAGACTGACAACGCGTTGACCGGGACGAGTATCGCTGCCCGAAGGTCACAAGAGAAAGAGGGCCACAGGCTGAGAGCCCCCTCGACCGGACCAGCGAGAAGACCACCCGGGAGCAGATCCCTCAAACCGCCCGGCGGGAGTATGGGATCTCGGTACGGCCCGTTACCGCCGCAAGAGTGCAGGTCAGACACCATCATCTGACCTTGAACTTGGGTGGAACCGCGTGGCAGATCCCCGCGCCCCAGGGCGTGGGGATTTTTGTATATCGGAGGAGGGGCGATGAGCACGTTGACGATGAAGTTCGGGGGCACGTCCGTCGGAAACGCGGAAGCCCACAGTCAGGTCGCGGACATTGTGCTCCACCAAGCTGAGGCATGGGACCGTCTGGTGGCGGTGGTCTCCGCGATGAGCGGCGTCACCGACGCGCTGACGGAGGGAGCTCTAACAGCCGCGTCTGGCGACGACCAGACGTACCGCGCCATCGTCGCCGATCTGCGCGTGCGGCACTACCGCGCCGTCGACGAGCTCCTCGATCCCAACGGCGAGCGCGCACAGCTCCTCGCTACCGTCGACGAGTACCTGGATGAGTTCGCCACCTTCTGCCACAGCGTCCACGTCCTGGGAGAGGTGACGCCCCGCGCCATGGACGCTATCACCTCGCTGGGGGAGCGCCTCAACGCCCGCATCCTCGCCGCCGTGCTCCGTCGGCGGGGCGCCAGCAGCGAGGCCGTCGACGCCACAGAGCTGATCATCACCGACCGCAAGTACCAGAACGCGGTACCACTGATGGATCTCACGCGAGAACGGGTCAGCAGCCGGCTCTCACCCCTGCTGAAGGAAGGCACCATACCGATCGTGACCGGCTTCATCGGCGCCACCGAGGACGGCGTCACGACGACACTGGGCCGCGGCGGGAGCGACTACAGCGCCGCCGTCCTAGGGGACTGCCTGGACGCCGACGAGGTGTGGTTGTGGACCGACGTGGATGGGGTGATGACCACCGACCCGCGGATCGTACCCGAGGCCAGGGTCTTACCCGTGCTCTCCTACAACGAGGTTAGCGAGCTGGCCTACTTCGGGGCCAAGGTGGTCCACCCGCGTACCATCCGCCCGGTCATCGAGCGGGACATCCCGCTGCGGGTCAAGAACACCTTCAACCCCACCCATCCGGGCACGCGCATCAACTGCAAGCCGGAGGCGGCGCCCAGCACGGTGAAGGCGGTCACGGCCATTGAGGGACTGAGCTTGGTGAACGTGGAAGGGCGCGGCATGATGGGTGTACCCGGCATCGCCGCTCGAACCTTCGCCGCGGTGGCCAGCCAGGGCGCCAGCGTCTTGATGATCACCCAGGCCTCGTCGGAGCAATCGATCTCCTTCCTGATCCCCACGGATACGGTGCAGCCGGTCATCGGCGCCATCGAGGAGGAGATGGCCCTGGAGCTGGCCCGCAAAGACATCGATCGCGTCTGGTCAATGGACAACGTCGTGATCGTGACCGCCGTTGGCTCAGGACTGCGTACCACCCCAGGCGTCGGCGCTCGCATCTTCGGCGCGCTGGCCGGCGCCGAGATCAACGTCATCGCTGTGGCACAGGGCTCGTCGGAGTGCAGCATCTCGCTGGCGGTCGCCGCAAAGGATGCGGCCCATGCCGTGCAGCGTATTCACCACGAGGTGATCCTGAACGCAAGCAGCGATGCGGTCGATCAAGCCTGACGTGACTGCCGCGACCAGGTATCAGTAGATCGTCATACCCGGCGGCGTCTCCAACAGCCTGGGCACGTTCGCAGGCCGGGTGGGTTCGATAATCACGGTAGCATCTGAGCGGTGAAGCGGATACCACTCGATAGGCACACGGGACGGTGACAGGTGACCCGCGAGACCCGACAAGCCGTCCTCAAAGGAGAGGGCAGATGGGCAGAATCAACGTAGGCGTCCTTGGCGCCACCGGCATGGTAGGGCAGAACTACCTCCGGTTGCTGAGCGGTCACCCGTGGTTCCGGGTGACGCACGTAGCCGCCTCCCCGCGATCGGCCGGCAAGGGTTACGCGGAGGCGGTGCGAGGGCGCTGGGTGATGGATGCACCGATCCCGCGGCGGATCGCCACCTTGACCGTCGCTGATGCACAGGACGTGAGGGCAGCCAAGGCCAGGTGCGCCTTCGTCTTCTCGGCCCTGGGCATGGATAAGCGAGCAGTCCGCAAGCTGGAGGAGGAGTACGCCAGCAGCGGCCTTCCGGTGGTCTCCAACAACTCTGCCCATCGTCACACCGAGGACGTCCCGATGCTCATCCCGGAGGTCAACCCGCATCACACCGCCATCATCCCCGCGCAACGGGAGCGGCGAGGCTGGCGTGACGGCTTCATCGTGGTCAAACCGAACTGCAGCCTGCAGAGCTACCTGCCGCCGGTCCACGCGCTGATGACCGCCGGCTACCCGGTCGAGAGCCTGGTCGTGTCCACCCTGCAGGCCATCTCTGGGGCGGGCTACCCGGGCGTGTCATCCCTCGATATGATCGACAACGTGGTGCCCTTCATCGAGGGCGAGGAAGAGAAGACCGAGCGCGAATCACTCAAGATCCTGGGGACCATCGAAAACGGACGGTTCATCGATGACGACTCGCTGGCGATCTCGGCGCACTGCAACCGCGTCCCCGTCATCGACGGGCACACGGCGTGCGTCAGCCTAGGCTTCAGATCCCATCGTAAGCCGTCGATGGATGACATCCTCGCTATCTGGGACGCCTTCCAGGGAGCACCTCAAGAGATGAACCTGCCCTCGGCCCCCCGTCCCCCGATTCTCTATCGAGAGGAGCCGGACCGCCCCCAACCGCGGAAGGATCGCGACGCCGGCGGTGGGATGGCCTTCACGGTGGGGCGGCTGCGCGCCTGTCCCGTGATGGATGTCCGCTTCGTCGCTCTATCCCACAACACCGTACGGGGAGCGGCCGGCGGTGCTATCCTGAGCGCAGAGCTGCTCAAGGCGCAGGGATATATCGGCTAACGGAAAGGACTTGGCATCATGCCCTTCAATCTTCGAAGGATGACTATTCCTGATGTTCTCTTGATCGAGCCTAAGCGCTTTGAGGACGAGCGCGGCTTCTTCGCGGAGATCTACAAGCTGTCCGAGTTCTCAGCTAACGGGATCTCGCCGACCTTCGTGCAGGACAACCACTCCCATTCGGTCGAGGGTGTCCTCCGTGGACTGCACTATCAGAAGGATCCAAGGGCACAGGGCAAGCTCGTCAGCGTCATCAAGGGGCGCATATTCGACGTGGGCGTCGACATCCGCCGAGGATCGCCAACCTACGGAGAGTGGGTCGGCGCCATCCTGTCCCACGAGGACGGACGTATGCTCTACATCCCGCCAGGCTTCGCCCACGGGTTCTGCGTTCTGAGTTCCGAGGCCGACGTGATCTACAAGGTGACGACGGAATACGCACCGAAGCTTGACCGCGGTATCGTCTGGAACGATCCGATGATCGGCATTCAGTGGCCCATCAGCGATCCGATTCTCTCTTCCAAAGATGCAGGGCTGCCCTCTCTCGAGGAGGCCGACAACAACTTCGTGGTGTAGGTGACCAGAATCGGCACAGACGCGACCCAGACCCGATGAGAAGGCATCGGAGCGGTAGAGGATGTGACGGACGAATGAGCTTGCACACAGATGGTTCTCCAGCTGGAGAAGCTGTTTTGAGGAGCAGCCTGATTCGTAGAGCCGCCACCGACGACGCGGAGGGGATAGGCGCCGTCGTCCACGATGTGTGGGGGGAGGAGATCCTTCCCGAGGTCTGCCAAGCCCAGATTGAGGACGACGGCTCCACGCTGTGGGTTGCCGAACGGAAGAACAAGATTCTCGGGTTCGTCTCCGCTTTTCTGACTGTGGACCAGGCCGGCGAGCGCCGTTGGGAAATGGATCTGGTGGCTGTGAGACCGACTGACCAGAGCAAGGGGTTGGGACAGAGGCTGATCAGGCGGGCGTACCAGGATGGAGGGCGACAGGGGGTCGGCGTGGCCAGGGCCTTGATACAAGTGAGGAATCTACCGAGCCAGAGGGCGTTCGAGAGCGCGGGCTTCACCACAGACCGCCGGGATCATCATCTTCTGCTGTGGCCTCCCAAGCCCTCCGACGTCCCTGCCCCTGGTCCAGACGGCGTCTCGCTGATCCCCGTGGACACACTGACGTACCGTGGGCTGTGGATCGAGGGGCTGACCCGGGTGCCCCCGGCTGAGCAACGATCCGCCCTCAGGATAGCCCGCGGGATGATCGCCTGTCAGGACCGTCTCAACACCGGCGCAGTGATACCTAGCGATGAAGAGCACCTCTTGACATCCGACGTACGAGATCAAGCGAAGCTGCACGGTCCGTACTTCTGGTTCGTTCGCCGCAGTACAGCGAGGGAGAGAGGGTGAAACGTAAGACGCAAGACAGCGGTTCTCTCCTACTTTACGCTTCACGTTTTGCGTCTCACGCTTTGTCTCCCGTTTCACGCACCCATCAGACGGAGTGATCCTATGAAGAGCTACGGTCGTACATCCGTTCACGAGTTCCTGGGCGACTTCATCGTCTACCGCAACCTGATGCCGCTCGATGCGCGTCTACCGACGCTCGAAGACGTGCGGGAGCAGGCGGGCGTCCCCCAGGGCATCACCCCCCGCAAGAGCCAACCCGCCTATGCCCGCGTCATCGTCGAGCTGCTCCGGGCAGCGAGGAGGATCGATGCCCCGCGGGCTGCCCTGCAGCGGCTCATCTACATCGGCGACACTCGCATGAACGATGGCACCGCCTTCGCCAACATAGCTCAGGCCGCAGGCTGGCCGGGGATGGCCTTCATCGCGTCTGAGAAGGACGATCCACAGCCGCCGGAGATTGTAGAGCAGGTGAACCATGCGGACTGTCCACTGTCGCTCTATCTGGCAAACCGATGGGCGGCTATCCAAGACTTCGAGCGCTTCTGCGATGACCGCGGCTTCGCCATCGACAAGGAGACGGCCGTTATCGTCGACCTGGACAAGACCGCGCTGGGTGCACGCGGGCGAAACGATCACGTCATCAACCAGGCCCGCGTGGAGGCAGTGCGGCGCACCGTCGGTGCGCTGCTGGGCGACGAGTTCGACCCCCGTGCCTTCCAGGCCGCCTACGACGCGCTCAACCAGTCGGCGTTCCACCCCTTCACCGCCGATAACCAGGACTACCTGGCCTATGTCTGCTTGATCCTCGGCAGCGGTTTGTACGACCTCAAGGTCCTGATGGACCGTGTACGTGATGAGCGCATGACATCCTTCGAACAGTTCATCGAAGAGGTCGACGAGCAGGCGAGCGACCTACCAGCCTCCCTGCGGGAGATCCATCAGCGCATCTATCGGCGTGTGGAGGCAGGCGACCCCACGCCCTTCAAGGCCTTCCGCTACAACGAGTACCAGGCCACGGTGGAACGCATGGGGCGCTTGGACGACGCCGCCTCCGTTGAGGACCTGTTGGCGAAGGAGATCGTCATCACGCAAGAGGTGCGGGAGGCGGCTCTGAGGTGGAAAGCTCGAGGCGCCCTGCTCTTCGCGCTTTCGGACAAGCCCGACGAAGCCTCAATCCCCACCCCAGCGTTGGCCAGCGAGGGGTTTCAATCCATCCACCGGATCGAGACGCACGCGGTGGGCGACGACGAGACCAGCACAGTCGACGTGGAGGAGAGCATCCGATGAGCTATCATAGCTGGCTTGAATGCACCCGCGGCTGCGGGGAGCGCCATTCGATCTACGACGTGATCTACCACTGCGAGACCTGTGGCGGGCTTCTAGACGTGGAACACGACGTGGAGGCCCTACAGGATCGCAGCGCCGACGAATGGAAGACGTTGTTTGACGAGCGTACCCGCACCAACGCGTGGCCCTACGGAAGCGGCGTCTGGGGCAAGAAGGAATGGGTGCTACCCCAAGTGGCCAACGAGAACGTCGTCTCGATGTACGAGGGTCACACGAACTGTTTCTGGGCTGAGCGATTGGGCGAGGCGATCGGCGTGCCCGACTTGTGGGTGAAGCAGTGCGGCAACAGCCACACGGGCTCCTTCAAAGACCTAGGGATGACCGTGCTTGTCTCGGTGGTCAAGCAGATGCTGGCTGATGGCAAACCGATACGAGCGGTGGCGTGCGCCTCGACCGGTGACACCTCAGCCGCGCTGGCTGCCTACGCCGCGGCGGCCGGCATTCCAGCCGTCATCCTCCTGCCGCGCGGCAAGGTCTCCACCGCGCAGCTGGTGCAGCCCATCGCTAACGACGCCTTGGTCCTGGCCATGGACACCGACTTCGACGGCTGCATGGCCATCGTGGAGAAGCTCACCCGCGATCCGACCATTTACCTGGCCAACTCCATGAACGCCTTGCGCATCGAGGGGCAGAAGACGGTGGGCATCGAGATCGTCCAGCAGTTCGACTGGGAGGTGCCGGACTGGATCGTGATTCCAGCCGGCAATCTGGGTAACGTGAGCGCCTTAGGTCGGGGCCTTCTGATGATGCAGGAGCTCGGCCTGATCGATCGACTCCCGCGTATCGCGTGCGCGCAGGCCGCCAACGCTAACCCGCTCTATCTGAGCTATTTGACCGGCTTCGAGGAATACCGACCGGTGACGGCCAAGAAGACCTCGGCCACCGCCATTCAGATCGGGGCGCCGGTGAGCTACGAACGAGCGGTGAAGGTGCTGCAGGCGTTCGACGGCGTGGTCGAACAGGCGAGCGAGGATGAGTTGGCCAACGCTGCGGCACGCGCCGATCGCGTCGGCCTGTATACCTGCCCCCAGACCGGCGTGGCCTTGGCTGCGTTGCTCAAGCTGGTGGGCCGGGGCAAGATCCAGCCCGATGATCGGGTCGTGGTGATCTCGACTGCCCACGGCCTTAAGTTCACCGGTTTCAAGGTCGGCTACCACGAGCAGACGCTCCAAAACGTCGTCGCCCGTCACGCCAACCCACCGATAGAGCTGCCAGCTGACTTGGATGCCGTAAACCAGGCCATCGACCGGTCTTTGCACTAGCCGGTCCGATACAAGAGCGTGCGCACCCAACAGACATGGGGCGAGTCCTATCAAGACCCTGTGGGGGTTTGAAGCTCAACGTTCTGCCTCCGAGACCATACAGTGCAACTTGACAAGGTCTGGAAGCATGCTAGAATGGCGCTCAGTTCGACCAGATCGAGGAACAGGACATAGAGAAGACCTAAAGTGAACACAGTCTTGGCGCTCGCCCTTATTGTCGTCGTTTCCGTTCTTCTTGCCATTATTGGCGAGGAGACATGGGCGGTTGGGAGGGTGTCAAGCTAGAACCGCAAGCCACCTAGCTTCAGGAAGAGCCAAGAAGCCCCCAACCGGGGGCTTTTTTTGTTGTCATTGAGGGGCTATAAGAAGCTCACATGAAGGCAGCGCAGATCAGGGGAGAGAAGAGCGATGGAACAAGCGCGACAGACTTATGGATACACAACCGGCTTCGAGCAGTCCAAGGTGAACTTCTTCGGAAGAAGAGGTAACACAGCGGCGGCCGCCCGACCCAGCGTGGGACAGCCAGCCAGGCAGCCCGTTGAGCCAGCGGGCCAGACAGACCCGTCAGCTGGCAAACCGTACTTCCCCAGCAACGGGCGTCATCGTCATCTCAACTTCCTGGGTCGAACGAGTTGGGAGAGCAGGGACAAGCTGCTGATCAACCGAGCGTAAGCCTGTCAGCTCGAGCCCGCAACAAAACCATCCCCAGACCGCTCACTGGTCCGGAGAAAAACCTAGCGTGGCGACGACGGTCAAGCCACGCGGTTGTCGCCACCGCTTCAGCGGTCGTGGACCATTGAACCTGTCATCACAAGATGCGCCGTTTGCGTGACCAATTCAGCGCTGCGGATGACGAAAGCCGCTTCTACGCGGGGCACGTTTGTCCTGGCTGTCTCAGCGCTTGGAAAACACAGGAGAAACCCTTGCATCACAGCCGGCAGGAGATCGTTCAATCCTTCCTCGTTGTACAACTGCTCCACTTGCGCTATAATCTCCCCTAGACCAAGCACAGATACAACGAACCCTGGCCACTGAGGGGCCGTTTCTCGCGACGGTAGAGCGTGCACCCACAGACCTCCAGACGGCCGCGACACAGTGGCCGGCGTGTTGGGGATCAAGGGGCGCGGGACACTCACGGCCAACACGCTCAGTTTCGATCGCTCAGGACAGGGTACGCGATGCTGATGTCCAGGCTGAGCACCGGAGACGGCTTGAGGTCGATGGATCCATCGACTTAGGAGGAGCAGCATGAAAAAAGTCACCAAGACCGATGCAGAATGGAAGGAGGAGCTCACGCGAGAGCAGTACAAAGTGACCCGAAAAGGGGGCACCGAGCGACCTTTCACCGGCAAGTACTACGACTTTGATGAGGAAGGCACCTA
>Ga0207796_1000889_pt1 | contig 10812 bp, 9 predicted proteins | sample Pon1CUnioCityCA_6_FD_187274 | JGI IMG/M metagenome (GOLD analysis project Ga0207796, IMG submission 187274) | Marine sediment microbial community from Union City, CA, USA - Pond 1C Sediment 1 (SPAdes) | ecosystem: Environmental > Aquatic > Marine > Intertidal zone > Salt pond sediment ...
GCCGTTCCATGGAGTGAGGGAGGGCTTTGCGGTCTTCTGAAAGAGATCCCAACGGCCCCTGTTGTTTTGCTCACGAGTCCTTTCAAAAATCTAAATTGATACAAGTTTAGAAGGCCCGACCCGTCACCTGAGATGACAGGCCACCCAGTGATCATTCCCCACATGCTTATATTCAGGTTCCTCACGCGCGCATTCTTCCTTACGTTCAGGACACCGCGTATGAAAGGCACATCCAAGAGGCGGGCTCAAGGGGCTCGGCACATCTCCCTCCAGAAGTATCCGGTGCCTCCGAATCTCCGGATCCGGAATCGGAACGGCCGACAGCAGCGCCTGAGTATAAGGATGCAGAGTCCGGTGATCTCGACCACGATGCCCGACACCGATCCTTTTCCATTGATTCAAGAAATGGATGTGTGCCATATTAGTAAAATTTGCACAAAAAATTCTTTATTCGCTGAAGCAAGGATTGACATGCTTCGGCGCCATCTTAACGCCTCAAAAGGAAATGCCATGAAAAGCATGCAACAGCGCGTGGTTGCGCAGAAGGATTTCATCATTCAAACCCGTCGAGACCTCCATCGGATACCGGAGACGGCCTACACGGAACGTAAAACATCCGCCTATGTGACGGATGCCTTGACCCGAGAGGGACTTCAAGTTCAAAGCGAAATTGCCCGGTTCGGCGTGGTCGGCCTGATGGATACGAAAAAGCCCGGTCCGACCCTGATGATCCGTGCCGACATGGATGCCCTTCCCATCGAGGAAGCGACCGGACTTCCCTTTACCTCAATTCACCCAGGCGCCATGCACGCATGCGGCCATGACGCCCACATGGCCATGGTACTGGGAGCAGCCAGAGTTCTCAGCGGGATGCGCGATAAACTGAACGGGAATATTAAATTTCTTTTCCAGCCCGCGGAAGAAGGCCCGGGCGGTGCGAAACCCATGATCGATGCCGGGGTGATGGAAAACCCCGGGGTCGATTATGCCCTGGGCTGTCATGTGTGGCCGGGTATTCCGGAAGGAGTCATCGGTATCAAACCGGGGGTTTTCATGGCGGCCATGAACCGTTTTGATATCAAAATCATCGGCGAAGGCGGCCATGGAGCCATGCCGCATTTGTGCGTCGACGCCCTGGAGGTGGCCACTCAGGTTGTCGGCGCGCTCCAGCGTATCGTGAGCCGGCAGATGAACCCGCTCCACCCGACGGTCCTCACCATCGGCAGGTTTCACGCCGGGACGGCCTTCAATATCATTCCGAGTGTCGCTGAGATGTCGGGAACGACTCGGACCTTCGACACGGAAACCTGGAAAAATCTGGAGGTGCGCATTGAAAAAGTCGTTCGAGGGATTTGCGAAGCCATGGGAGCCCAGTATGAACTGAACTTCCAATTCAGCTACCCGCCGACCGTAAACGATGACGCCTTTTCACAAAGGGTGCGGGCCTGCGCGGAAAAGGTCGTGGGCGGAGACCGGGTCGTGGAACCCGAACCGACCATGGGCGGAGAGGACATGTCTTATTACTTGCAGAAAGCAAAAGGCTGTTTCTTTGCCCTCGGGGTCGGTCGAGAAGGGGGTGCCAATCTCCATCATTCAAAATTCGATCTTAACGAGGATGTTTTGCTCATCGGGACGGAAATGTATTGTCAGGTGGCCTTGGACCTGCTGGGTCGGAGCGGTGGGGCTTAACCTGCACGCCTCTCTCATGCATCAATCCGATCAATACCCGATCGCACACCCGTCCTTTCTTCTGTCGGATGCGCCCAAGAGGACATCCTGAACGCGGTCCAGATAAATGGCCTGCCCGCCCCCCACCTGATTGACTGCAGGGGGCGGCATCAGGGGAGTATGCCCTTTGTCTCGCAGCACGGACACGCTTGCCCCCGGAATGCCCGGCTCCAGATACACGTCTTTTCCCTGGAAATGCCTGATTCTCGGAGCATCGACCGCTTCCTGCAAATTCATCTTGAAATCGATAAGGTTGACCAGAAACTGAACATGCCCCTGGGGTTGCATGTCTCCCCCCACGACACCGAAGCTCATGACAAACTTGCCGTCCTTGAATACCATTGCCGGTATGATGGTGTGCATGGGTCGTTTCCGGGGTTCCAGCCCATTGGGGTGTTGGGGGTCCAGTGAAAACGAATTTCCTCTGTTTTGAAGCACGATGCCCGTTCCGTCCACCACCATACCGGAGCCGAACGCCATAAAAATACTGCTGATAAAGGAAACCGCGTTCCGGTCCCGATCGACTGCCGTAACGAACACCGTATCCGACCCGGGGCTGTGGTGCGTCGCTGCCGGGGGATCCATGGCCGCGCGGTCGTCAATTTTTCTTCTCCACTTCTCTGCATGGTCCTTAGAAATAAGGCGATCAACCGGGACATCCTCGAAATCCGGATCGGCAATGAAGAAGTCTCGGTCACGAAATGCAATCTTTTTCGCCTCTATCAACAGATGAAGGTATTCCGGGCTGTTGTGTCCCATGCCGCCGATATCATATCCTTCCAAAATATTTAACATCTCCAAGGCAGCGACCCCTTGCCCGTTCGGCGGGAGCTCATAAATGGTATACCCCCGATAAAGGGTGGATATGGGATCGACCCAGCGCGTTGTGTGCCTTTCAAAATCCTTCTCGCAAAGAAGCCCGTTGTTTTTCTCCGAGAAATTTATAATGGCTTTGCAGATTTCACCTTTATAGAAGCTCTCGACACCCTGAGCTGCAATCGCACGATAGGTCTTGGCAAGATCCTCGTTTTTGAACACGTCTCCGGGCTTCGGCGCCTTTCCATCAACAAGATAGGCCTTTGAAGCAGACCCGTGGGCGAGGAGGATGTCTTTCGCGTGGTTCCATTCACCGGCAATCAGTTCCGTGACCGGGAACCCATTTTCCGCGTAGTAAATGGCATCCTCGAACACGTCGCCGAGCCCGAGATTTCCATACCGCGCGATTGCTTCCGCCCACCCATGCAGTGCCCCAGGCACCGTGACCGCCAACATACCCCGCTCCGGCATGGCCGTCATATTTCTTTCCCGGAAGTAGTTTACCTCAGCCTTTTCAGGGGCCCCTCCGCTGGCGTTCATGCCGATGATTTTATTTTGTTTGGGCAAATGAATGAGCGCAAAAGCGTCCCCGCCGATCCCCACAGAATGGGGTTCGACCACGTTCAGCGTGCTGACCATGGCCACGGCCGCATCGACGGCATTTCCCCCTTTCGACAACGCCTTGTACCCGGAGAGGGTCGCCAAATGCTGACTCGAAGCGACCATTCCCTGTGACCCCATGGTCACGGATCTTTGCGCGAAGTCGCCGGTTTCTCTCTTTTGACCATATGAAAACTGCATTTTTGACCTCCGCTTTCCCCAAGACCATTGACTCCATACTAAAAACGGCGGAATAAGTCAAAAACAGGTGGCGATTTGGCGCGTTGAAAGCGAGATTCCAACGGCCCCCAGCGCACGATTCCAAGGGTTCGGCTTTTTCTTGCCTATGGCAGCCGGTTGCGATATAAGATAAAATTTCAATCGACTGAATCTTCAAAACGCTGCTTCCGCCTCGATACAATTCGGATGGTGCTACGGAACGCTTGCCGATGCCCACATGAACCGCAGCAAAACATTCGGTTGGCGCGATTTTTTGTCGCAGATACATGGGTCCATGCGGTACGGCGGAGCACCGGGAATCCCCGCCGAGGGGGTCCGCAAAGGTCAAGCGTTAGAAGCAGGCCGCCACAGAAGTTCGATAATAAGGCTTCCAATCAAAAGGGTTTAAAGGAGACCCGGGACATGAGGTACCTCATCGTCATCGCCTCTGTTTTTGTGTTGAATTCGAGTTTTCAATCAGAGGCGCAACAAATTGATAAAATAAGCGAAATAGAAACCCGAGTCGTCGCCATATGTTCAAACAAACCGGACACGAGAAATATATTGGGTACCGGATTCATCGCTGAGGAAACCGGAGTGGTTGTGACGGCGGACCATGTGATATTCGATGAACAAAAAAACAGTGTCCACAAAGATCTTTTCTGCAGTTGGCCTACCTATCCGGAACCCCTATGGTTTCGGCTCCACATCACCAAAAGATTCAAGCAAGGTCCCAACGGCAGAGACATCGCCTTACTGCGAATTGCTTCCGATAACACAATGCGATCATTTCCATACTTGGAGATTGGAAACAATTTTGAAGTGGGTGATCCCATTTTGATCATCGGCTTTCCGTTTGTTTTTGACAAAATCTATCATTGGCCCCTTTTCAGGAGCGGAATCATCGCCTCAACAGGATATAAATATCAAAGCAGTCGGGTCATGGTATTGGATTTGCCGGCTGTCGAGGGCTATAGCGGATCTCCCGTGTTTAATTTGAGAACCAACAAGGTGGTAGGCATCATCAGAGGCGGTTCGGCCTCAAGAAAGGAGGCGGACTTTTCAGTCGCCGTGGTTATCGAAAAAGAGGACTTGGAAAATTAGTGGTGGAAGCAAATAGATGGACATCAAAATGATGACCCGAAGCCTGGTTCCCTGTCGCCGCCAAAGGGCGGGACGGAGTGTTTATTGCGTATGGACGGTTCACCCATGAAGGATACGGATAAGACAAAAGCCCAACTCCTGGAGGAATTGACGGCACTGCGGAAAGAAATTCGCGCCCTGCAATCACTGGCGGGCAGCCACAAAGAGTCCCAAAACGCTCTCCGCGAGAGCGACAAAAGATATCGCAGCCTTTTTGACAACATCCGGGACTTTATCTATACCCACGATCTCGAGGGTCGGTTTCTCACGATTAACCGCTCGGCCGCCCAAACCATAGGATACACCCCCCGGGAACTCATCGGTTTGCCCATCAGCGACTTGATGCTTGCAGAACACCGTCGTGCCTTCCTTGACGAGTATTTGCCGCAGATAAAAGAACAGGGGTTTTTCAATGGCGTGACGCAGTATCTGGCGAAAGACGGCGAAAAACACTACATAGAGTATCGCAGCCTCATGGTGAAACAAGAAGGACAGGAACCTTATGTGAGCGGCATCGGCCGCGATATTACCGATCGCATTCTCAGCCAGGGCGAAGTGAAAAAGCTGGAACGACAACTCCAGCAAGCCCAAAAGATGGAGGCAATAGGGACCTTGGCCGGGGGTATTGCCCATGATTTCAACAATCTTCTCATGGGTATTCTGGGAAATACCTCTCTCATGCTTCTGGACATGGACGAAAACCACCCCCAGTACGAAAGATTGAAGGTCATCGAACGACACGTGCGACTCGGTGCAGACCTAACCAAACAGCTTTTGGGATTTGCCCGGGGCGGTAAATACGAGGCCAAACCCACCGACCTCAATGAACTTGTCAAGAAAAGTGTGGGAATGTTCGGGCGCACGAAAAAAGAAATCACCATCCATACAAAATTTGTGGAAAACGTGTGGACGGTGGAATTGGACCGCGGACAGATTGAGCACGTTCTTTTGAATCTTTACGTGAATGCCTGGCAGGCCATGCCCGGACCCGGCCAGCTGTATATCGAAACCGAAAATATCGTGCTGGATGAGCATTATGTTAAACCCTATGAAGTCACGCCGGGCAGGTATGTCAGATTGTCCATTACGGACACGGGCGTTGGGATGGATAAACCGACCCAGCGGCGAATATTTGAACCGTTTTTTACAACCAAGGAAATGGGCCGTGGAACCGGTCTGGGCCTGGCTTCCGTCTACGGAATCATAAAGAACCATGGCGGGTATATCAACGTTTACAGTGAGAAAAATGAAGGGACCATTTTTAGGATTTATCTCCCGGCTTCTGACAAAGACGTGCCTGAATCAACAAGCTTTCCGGAGGCGTTGCTCAAAGGCACGGAAACGCTTCTCCTTGTAGATGATGAAGATATCATCATTGAGGTCGGCAAGCAGATGCTCGAGAGCCTCGGCTATGAGGTTCTCCTGGCCAAAAGCGGTGGTGAGGCCATCGACCTATACACAAAGAACCGGGACAAAGTCGACATGGTGATTCTTGACATGATCATGCCGGAAATGGGAGGAGGAGAAACCTACGATAGGCTGAAAGCAATCAACCCAACCATAAAGGTGCTCCTTTCAAGCGGATACAGCATCAACGAGAAGGCCGACGCAATATTGAAACAGGGGTGCAACGGGTTTATCCAAAAACCGTTCGATTTAAGAAAACTGTCTCGAAAGATCAGATCGGTTCTGAACAAGAATGCGTAGCTTTTCCGGGCGGTTCGCAAGCATTATTAGGGGATGCACTGAGGACTCAAGCGCCGGTTTAGAATCCACAAAAACGGAGGACACTTGTGTTGAGCGACGAGGAGATTGGAAAAAGAACGCAGGAAACCGCAAATAAGCTTTTCGGAAAGGGGATCAAAATGGATCCCCCTTATCGGATTTGGAAATCGTTCGACAAAAATCTTGCCAACGACTTCTCCAAATTCATCACCGGCAATCTGTACTCCCGGACTGTCCTCACACTGCCGGAGAGGCAGATGGCGGCGTGTGCAATGCTGGCAGCGCTTCGTGCCACGGGGGAACTGAGGCTCCACGTGAACGCAGCGTTGAATGTGGGCTGCGATCCCGGCAAACTCGCGGAGATTTTTTTCCAACTGGCGACCTACGCGGGTATGCCTGCGGTTAACGAGGCACTGGCGGTCTATCGGGACGTTCTTAGAGAAAGGGGGGAATGGCCCATTGAATGAGGGGATAAACGGACAAACTCGACCCGCACAGGTCCTTCACCGTTTCACCCAATGCTTTGTGATTCAATCTCATCCATCAACGATCTGAAGTCGACAAAAAAGCGATGAAAAAATTAAATCCGGCATACGTGGAAGCCATTGCACAAACAATAAACACCTGTCCCTATTTCAGGCTGCTTTCCATGGAAATGAAGTATTTGCAGTGGGGAGAAGCCAAGCTGGAGGTGGCGGTTCAGGAGAAACATCTCCAGCCTTACGGACTTGTGCATGGTGGCGTGTGTGCATCGCTGGTGGACGCAGCGGCTTTTTGGGCAATCTACACCCGCATGGAAGCGGACGTCGGGTTGACGACTGTGGACATCAAAGTAAACTACCTGGCGCCTGTTTCCAAAGGCCGCCTGGTTGCTACGGGCAGGAGCATCAAGGTCGGCGGTCGCATTTGTCTGGGCGAAGCCACCGTCGAAGACGCAGACGGCATCCTTCTGGCCCACGGCACTTCCACGATTATGGTTCTCGATTCACTGAAGATCAAGGACCAATCCCGCCTCCCACCCAAATTCTTATCCGACCCGAGGGCTGTCGGAGAATAAGATATTTTTCCCAAAACCAAGGAAGGCGAAAACTATAACCCCTTGAATACATCTGAGTATTTCGAGGATTATGATTTCGCTCCGACTCAGAGATGGAAAAAAACAGCCGTTCCCGGACAGCCCCCGGGGGTCTCAGACCCTCAACCTCTAAAATTGCATGGCACACCCCCGGTACCGAAATACCGGGGGTGAAGATTTCGAAGCGTGACAACCTCTATCGAGAATGAGGGCCCGATCCGCTTTTCTATTCGGCGGGAATGTAGGGGATTTCTGTTCCCCACCAACCCTGTTCCTGGGATTTTTTCCCGGTTTCAGGCGTCGGATTTTGGTATCCCAAGACACTGAATCTCGTATGTTCCCAGTTCTTGTACATGGATTCGTGCTGCCAGAATTCAGATTGGCCGGCGAGATTCCCGCAGCCTGCAAAAAACAAGGCCAACAAAGCTATTATTCCGAAACGTTTCATGGTTCCTCTTCTCCTTTCTTTAGGTTGCCTGTTTGTGATCTGAAATTACCAAAACAAACCTCTCAGTTTTTACATATCACAGTTCTTGCAAAAGGTCCAATAATCGTTGAACTTCTTCGCGCGTATTGTAGTGGGCCATCCCAATTCGGACCATTCCGCCGGACTCCTCCAAGCCAAGGCGCTCGGTGACACTGAGCGCATAGTAATTGCCGTCCCACACAAAGATGCCCCGGTCCCCCAAGTAGGTTGCAATCGCCTGGGGAGTGAAACCTTCCTTGGTGAAAGCCAGCGTCGGACATCGCTCATCAAATCTTTCCGGGTTCGTGATCCCATACACTGTGACGCCGGGAAGTTCCTGCAGCCCTTCCAACATGAAGGTGAAGAGCGGGCGCTCATAGGCATCAATAATGCGCATCGCCTGCTTTAGATCTCTCCTTCGACCCGCATACTCGCTGAGCCTGAACTCCGGATTCGAGGCCAAGAGATGCCCGTATCGTTCCCCCACCTCAGCCAGGTAGTTGATGGCTGCCGTCAGGCCCCCCAGACCCTCATGGTTCAGGGTGCCGGTCTCGAATTTATAGGGCGGATGGGGATCCGAAGGTCGTACTTTATAGGCCGGCAATTCCTCCAATAGCCCCAATCTCCCCCAGAGCACGCCCACGTGCGGGCCGAAAAACTTGTAGGCGGAACACACCAGATAGTCACAGTCGAGCATCTGCACGTCAATGGGACGGTGCGGTGCGTAATGAACCGCATCCACCCACAACAGTGCGCCCGCCTCGTGCGCCAAATCGGCGATGCGTTTGACGGGATTGATCGTGCCGACCGCATTGGACGCCAGACCCACCGCCACCAGTTTGGTTTTGTCGGTGAGAAGGCCGCCAAGCTGTTCAAGATTCAGCCGACAGTCTTTCGGGTCGAAATCAGCCCATTTGACGGCGATACCCTTTTCCTGCAGCGCCGTCCAAGGCGCTATGTTTGCATCGTGGTCCAGCCGGGTAACGACAATTTCATCACCGGACTGCAACTTCCGGCCGATGGCACGACTGAAGCTGAAGGTCAGGGTCGTCATATTGGCGCCGAAGACGATTTCGCTGGAAGCGGGGGCATTTAGAAAATCAGCCATGGCCACACGGGCATTTTCAATGGTTTCATCATTGCGACGGCTGGTGATAAAACGCCCACCATGATTGGCATTTGCAAGCCGAAAATATTCACCCATCGCATCAATTACCGCTTGCGGGACTTGGGTGCCCCCCGGCCCGTCGAAATAGACAAAGGGCCGACCCGATGTGTCGGTTTCCCGTAAGGCCGGAAATTGCATCCTCAGGGGTGAAAGGTCTATGGTTTGTTCGGCCATTCTTGGAAGCTCCTGTTTTAAAATAGTGCAGAATAAAATTACTTCAGTTGGAAGAAGCATAGGAAACAGCTGCGCGGGTGTCAAGCGTTCAATCGCACCCATCCGGCGTCCGGAAAAACTCAGGAGCAGAATCAGGCGCCGCGGGTGGAACGGAGTTTTCCAACTTTCCGCTTGAAAAAGGGTGAAGAGTAATTATCAAAAGATTGTGTAAAAAGTAAAATTGCCATGAGACTTTTCATGAAAGGAAACTGAGTTATGGAAAGAAATAAATCGATATGCTTAGCCGTTTTCGGCTTGATACTCTTGATGCTGATGTCCGGATGTTCGGGATATGGAAATCTCAGGAAGACATCCGGTGACGCGGGGGAGGTGACGATCCAGGACCTGGTAAAAAACTGGGCTGATTACAACGTGCATTATTCCGGTTATGCGGTCAATAACCCATCCGGCATCATGTTTGACCTCAAGAAGGACGATAAAACGCTGACGCCAAGTGACAGGTGGGTCAGGCTTGACTCCGAAGCTGATATATTGGAGGTCGTCAGCTGGATCGATATTCACGATTACCCGTGGTATAGGGCCGAACTTTATAAAATCATCGGTCCGGATGGTGAGCTGTATGGGTTCGTATATACCGGCTGGCATGAAATCGCCGCCAAGGTTATCGACGAGAATACATTACTCGTTTATGATCTGCCGGATCCACCGCAATACTACGGGCCCAATGCCGAAATAAAAACCCCCTAAATGGATGCGGCAATGATAATCCTGGGCGCGTCTCACCCTGTTGAAGGCCCCGATTCGTCCGATTGATGCGCAAGGAATTTACTCGCAATGTGCTGTGCGATCATGGGTGAATTCCCGCCCGCCCGGTTGTTGATGATAACATGGATTTGCGTGTCCGATTTGATTGCGGCGCGCATGATATCGACAGTTTGATCGACCATCTGAGGGTTCATCATACCATCGACCAGGGTGTTAAAGGGATGCGCCCGCGCATAGGCATCTTCGTAGCGCATGCCGCGCGGCGTCATCAGTCGGATAATCGAACGCTTGCCTGAATTCATGAATCTTCGCCCGGCCAGTTCAAACTGACGTGCCAGGGGGGGGAGCCAGGTCCAGTGGGACAGCACCTGCCCCACACCGTGCTTTTCAAAAATGTTGAATACAGGCTCGGCCAGCAGCGTCTCGGTCCTGAGCTCAGCGTGATACCGCGTATCCTTGGGAATCGCGTTAAAAAAAGCATCCAACGCATCGGCTTGTGCCTTTGGGGAAAGACGATCCTGTTTTCTCTGATATTCCTGCTCAAAGATGAGACCGTCAAGCCAGGCAGCTAAAAGCCCAAGGGCAGGTTCGTAAAACTGGCGGGTAAACACATCAGGATTCAGATATTCTTCGTTCTCAATATGCCTGCCCTTACGCCATAACTTTTTCGCAAAAACAGCCTGTGGCACCTTGAGGATCAGGCGATCCGTTTTGTTGAGATGCTGAGTGTAGGTGCTAAGCACATGGAGATTCTGGGTGGCCTTTCCATCCTTGTCCAGCAAAGGCCTATAAAAGGTAAAGTCCAGTTCGAGGACACGGAAATGCCGGAAATACTCTTCCACGCTTGCCACAGGAAGCACTTCCTCCGCAAACGTTTTACCGCCGACCCGTTTGGATCGCGTCACTATCTTATCGGCATAACGCTCACGTGAA
>Ga0207796_1000890_pt1 | contig 10809 bp, 10 predicted proteins | sample Pon1CUnioCityCA_6_FD_187274 | JGI IMG/M metagenome (GOLD analysis project Ga0207796, IMG submission 187274) | Marine sediment microbial community from Union City, CA, USA - Pond 1C Sediment 1 (SPAdes) | ecosystem: Environmental > Aquatic > Marine > Intertidal zone > Salt pond sediment ...
TGCAGCGGGAACAAGGACTCTCTCTCAAGCCTTTACGATGCCGGATCGAGTAAGAAATCGGATTTGGCCGGCGATACACTCAACGTTGCATCAAGGTTGAGCGCCATCGCGGGAGCTGATGAGATTCTGGTGGGCCAAGAGGTTTTTCGACAGGCTTCCCGAATGCTTCATGAAAGCGTTTGAATCCTTCAAGCGATGTGATGCGAAGACTTACCTTATGCAGGCGGAGGAAGCCCTTGCGTCTTTGAAATGACCAAGGCTTATTTTCAAAGAGACACTTGCCGGGATGTTGCCGCTCTTGAATATATCGATGTCCAATTATCTTCCGTTGATTAAACGACCGTGTGCTGTCATTCTTCAGATGAATCATTTTTAGAGATGGCGCTGCATGCAAGTCGGATTTTCTTCAGCTTCACAGACGTATCATTGCATGATCAAGTTGAAAGCCTTCTGACATCTTTCGAGTTTTAAGGGTTCGATAAGAACGGAAAATATCAACTCGGTTGCACAGCATGTTCTTTTAAGTCTTCAAGGAATTTTTGTGGTCTAAGCAGAATTGAGAGCAAGCACCTCTCCCCTCAAAAAATCAACTACCGAAATCCCGCCCGCTGCCCCATTTTTCGAGCAAACGGACCAGCTCTGTCATGGTTTGATGAACCGGTGCGGGAACTCCCTTAAGTTTTCCCATCGAATAAATGGCGCCGTTGAGAGCATCTATTTCCGTCGCCCTGCCATTCAAAATATCCTGTAACATCGGTGAGAGATTTTCCGCTGTTTTGTTACATACCTCAAGCAACCTGTCGTAAAGGTCCAGTTGGGGCAATTGCACGGCAAGCTCGTGAGCGACCAACTTCCCTTCATCGATCAGACGTTTGGCCACTGCTATCGATTCCATTTTCTCAATCAATTGACCATTTTTGAGTCTAAGGATTGCAGTCAGCGGATTTATGGCCGAATACACCAACGCTTTTGCCCAGATATCACCTTCGATATTTTCAGACAGTTTGGTTTGAATTCCGGAACTGTTAAATGCCTCTGTCAGATGCGTTACACGCTCGGTTTTGCCTCCATTGAGCTCTCCGATCAACGTCTCCCCAGAGCCGGCATGCCGAACCTTCGATCCATGCAGGGAGGTGGCGCCATGATATGTCACGCCGCCCACGATATTTTCCTGACTCGTTATCTTGCTCATGGTCTCGATGTTTCCTATGCCGGTTTGAACAGTCAGGATAGGGGTATGGTCGGTGATCAAGTGCGCGATGCTCTTTGTAGCAGCGGCAGTTGTATATCCCTTAACCGCAAGAATAATTAGGTCACAGTTCTCTAGGGCACCAGGAGCTGTCGTTGCCCGCACATCGGCCGTAAGATACACATCGCTGGTTTTGTCTCCGAGTTCTATGAACTGTATCCCTTTTTCGTTCAGTACGCTTACGATTTGAGGATCTTTTTCCAGGAAAACAATCTCATGGCCGCCTCGCCCGAGCATCCCGCCGAAAAACCTCCCAATACCGCCGGCACCAACTATTGTGATCTTCATTATGTCTGACTCCGGAAAGTTACAATTTTAAATCAATTTATTGAGAAACAGGGTAAACCAAAATTCAACACAAGAAAAGCTTTTTTTGGGTGATATGTCTTTCCCAAGCATATGTAGAAAAAGACCGGAATTTCGTATCAATTTAGATTTTTTAAAGACTCCGATACGGGCCGTTGGGAACTCTTTCAGAAGACCGCAATCCCGATAAATCGCGACACGGTCAACGCCCCAATCGCTCGGCTGAGCTTTCGTCGAAGCACCGAAATAGGCGGCCGGTAGACGCAGAGAAGTTCCCAAGTTGCAAAAAAGAGAGTCCCTTGCGAGGGTTGACAGGGCTGTGGGCAAGCTTCGGACCTGTATTGTAAACGATAAACGCTCCTGGTGCGTCTAATACAGCGGCAGGTTTAGAAAAAACCATCATTCTTGGGGTATTTAAGGAACCTGAGAAGTTTTTGGAGACTACAACGGTTATAAGCCGAACCTGCGTGACTGTCTTAAAATTCCCACGATGAAAAATGAGAGCGTCATGATCGGAGCAACAGGGCTCGACATGGGGCTTGTTCGCCTTTGGGATTATAACCCGAAAAGCGAGTTTTTCACCTCACCGACCGACTTCAGGAGGGAAAAGCGGGAACCACCAACACGGCGCAGGGTGTGTGGCCAATGACTTTCTGGGCGACACTGCCCATCAAAAGCTTCTTAAGCCCCGACCTTCCATGGGTTCCCAGGACAACAAGATCCATATTTTTTTCCTTTGCTTCATTAACAATAAACTCATGAGGCTGACCACCCACACGAAGAATGGTTTCACACGATACATTTCTTTCGGCAGCTTTTCCTTTTACTTCCTCAAGAAATTTCATGCCCGCTTTTTTGATTTCATCCTCAAAGGCGGGGGCAAATTCCAGATGTTTCGGATAAGCCTCTACCACGTGAATAGCAAAGAGCCGGCTATTGCAGATCGTTGCCATACTGATCGCTTGGTCAAGGGCGATCTCACTGTGACTTGATCCGTCGACTGCAACCAGGATTCTCTCACCTTTGGTCAATGGGCATGCCTTTTGTTCTTTCACCATTTTCATATTCCTCCTTTCATCATTACAAAAATGTCCGTGTGTTCAATTAAATCGCCTTAAGTTTGCCAAACATTTCGTGAAGCGTGAGGCGTTTGATGAGACGATCACTGTCCCGCTTCATCCGGCGAGACATCGATTCCCGGCCTCATCAGGCGGGCGTAATAGCTTCCTTTGGTGTACAGCGCCGCAGCCGGATTGTGCCCGGTAACTCGGTCTTTGGCAACAAGTACGGTCGTGAACGCATCGCTATATTTGAAGAAAAGAGAATCATGGCCCACACAAAGACCCACCAAAATATTGAAATCGGTTTTTTCCTCATTTAACAGGGTTGCCTGTACGATAGGACTGCACATGGATTCGAATTCGCCGATCCGAATCTTTTCCTCATCATTCAGACCGATGAACTCCTTCGGCGTGCAACCCGCCTTACACACGACGGATACCACCTCAAATCCTTGAGCCTTCAAAATATCCGTCAGGGCTCGCGCTTCATCATGAAGCCCTGCACAAAAGGCTATGCCAAGCTTTTCATATCCCATCTTCTTGGCAAACTCGCAGATCTCCTGAACTCTCGGCTTCACAGGATGCAGCACATATGGCTTGATGTGCCGGTTCGAATAACATTCGGCCTCTTGGATAGAGGCCATCCTGGCAAATTCTCGGACGGCAGGCTTCTCATAGGCTTTCGATGCCTGTTGAATGATCTGACTGCTTTTCTTCGTCGGACAGAAATCAGGACCCTCTCCATTTTCCACCCTGCAAGCCCTATTCTTTACAGAACACAATGCGCATTGGGGTCCACTGTTGCGTTTCATTATCGGTTTTCCTCCATCGCGGAATTCCCACCTTTCCCTCAAAAAAACCCCTTCTTATCGTATCAAATCACCGATCAGGCCAATTCCATCCATTCCCTGTTTTTACCATAACACCATCTTCGAAAGGGGGCAACACTGGATCCCGGGGGCTGAATTTCGAAGAGGGAATCACAAGAAAAAGAGATTCCTTTTACCCCCTTTTTATATATTTTGAGCGGTTCGCATGAACAGATGTTTCCATCCATTCCCAAAAATGCCAAAATGTATCGGGAGACTGCCCGATTTTTTTATGGCTGTCAAGTTCATGCAGTGAAAGGGAGTGTTGAAATGATCAAAAGTCTTAGACAGCGCCTCGCCCTGTTTCTTCTCCTTCCCGTGGCCTCGCTTCTTTTCATCATGGGTTTTGCCGCTTTAATCTTTGCCAGGTCAACAATGCTGGATGAATGGCAAGAGGCAGCCATACTTCAACTGCAGCGGGCCGCCCACCACATAGATATGCGTCTCAGCAGACCGCGTCAGTGGATGGAAATGTTCCACAAAACCGGGGGTTATCGAGGGGGAGTTGCAATTCAGCAGTGGATTCTTGACCAGTTGAAAGACCTTGAAGGGATCACAAAGGTTGATCTTCAATGGGTGGAGAACAGTCCTGAACCTATGCCCATGCAGCGTCAGGGATCGCGGATGGGCAGAAACGGCATGATGCGGTTTCATCGTGCAGGGATTTCCGAAGTGAGCTCCCCGCGTTACGACACCCGCGCAGGGGAGGAGACCGTGAGCCTGATCTCAGATCTTAAAGACGAATCCGGTGGGACAATCGGCAGACTGGAAGTCTCACTCCGTTTTTCATACCTTATGCAGGACATTACCCAGCTGGGCTGGTGGCAGAGTGATCTGGCCTGCCTGGTGGACAAGTCCGGCAGGTATCTTGCGCACACCGAAGCATGGATGAAAAGCCGCAATCAACTCGGAGAAACACATGATCCCCTGGAAATGAAGGTCTTGGAAGCCATCGGCGAAAAGGCATTTGGCACCGTCTTGGGTTCGGGTCATCCCCCTGACATGGTGAGCGGATTCTACAGGATAAGTCAGGCGCCATGGATTGTTATTCTCTTTGCCCCGGGTGAAAATATTCTTTCTCCGATCGTAACATTCCGAAACTACTTTGCAATGGGCGGGATTGTTTGTATCGCCTTCATTGTGCTTGTGATTCGATTTGTAGGGGGGAGGATGGTTGCCGCCATACGGGATCTTTCACATGCGGCGGAACAAGTGGCAGCGGGCAATTACGGGAAACCACTTCCCATAAAGCGCACGGACGAATTGGGCCAACTGGCGGAAAGCTTCAATGCGATGGTCGAAGGGTTAAAGGAGCGGGATTTCATCAGCAATACTTTTGGCAGATATGTCGATGAAGAAATTGCAAAAGCCCTTTTAAGTCGACCTGAAGCCGCCAGACTGGGGGGTGAAAAGCGAGACGTTGCCATTTTGATGTCCGACCTTCAGGATTTTACCCCCATGTCTGAAGCGCTCAGTCCGGAGGAAACCATAAAAATCATCAATCGCTATTTCTCACGCATGATTGAGATTGTTAGAGATCACGGAGGAATCATCGTGGATTTCTTCGGCGACGCGCTGCTGGTGTTTTTTGATCCCCTCGACGGACCGGTTGAGCCGGTGACTGTAAAAGCCGTTGATTGTGCACTGGCAATGCAGACCGAGATGGACAGCTTCAACACCCGAAACAGGCAGGAGGGACTGCCCGAACTCCACATGCGCATCGCCGTGAATTCCGGTGAGGTGGTTGTGGGAAATATCGGCTCTGAGACCCGGGCAAAGTACGGCATTGTGGGCTCACCGGTAAACCTGACCCATCGCATTCAGACCGTTGCGAAAGCAGGAGACGTGGTAATCTCCGAAGCCGTCCATCGTTGTGCAAAGGGAAAAATTGCAAGTGAAAGGTTAACCGGTGTTAAGCTGAAGGGTTTCAAGGAGCCTCTGGATTTGTATATGGTAAAGACCAGTCAGAATTAGGCGGCGCCATCGAAAGATGCCTTCATTTGGATTGACTGCTTGGAAAGCAACATCCACAAAGCCGAAAAGGACATATTTCAAATCAGAGCGTGAAAAAACGGGTATTCTCCACGATACGTCACGGTCCATACCCACTGCAGATTCGGCTACAGATGTGAAACCGGGCTTTCGGCGGGACTAAAGTAAATGCCACAGTAGCGGCATGAAGACGAACCGCGCACATCGCGCCAGGGTTCTTTTGATGAACACAATGTACAGCCACCCCTATTTTTTACCTCTTGATAATGGTCTTCGAAATCTTCTGTATTTGCCACAATACAAGATTCTCCGTTCCTCACCCCCCGTCTTGTTTGCCGCAGGACAACTCACAAAGCAGGCTGCCGTTGCCGCACCGGACAGTCTCGAACTGCAGGATGGGGTGATCGATCCCAAAACGGTGAAAAAGCTCGCGACGGATCTTTTCAGAAAGCGGTTCAGTCCGGCTCACGAGTTGATCCGTCACCTCCACGTGACAGGAAAAGGCGATGCTGGAGGCACTCACATTCCAGGCGTGCAGGTAATGGACCCCGCACACGCCCGGGATCGCCTGCAAAGTTTTCCTTATTTCTTCCAGATCGAGGTTTCTCGGGGTGGCGTTCATCAGGATGCCGGTCGCATCCCTCAGAATGGTCCAGCAATTCTTCAGGATAAAGAGGACGATAAGAAAGGAGAGCAGGGGATCCAGCCAATACCAGGGCCGGAATACCAGGATGATGCCGTTGACCAGGACGAGGATCGATGTGAGCATGTCTCCCACCATGTGGAGAAAGGCCCCCCGCACGTTGAGGCTGTGTTTCGAATCCCGATGGAGTAACCAGGCCGAAAGCCCGTTTCCCACGATGCCCACGGCCGCCAGGTAAATCACGATGGGACCGATCACGGGTTGCGGGTGTCTGAACCGCTCGAAGGCTTCGAACAGGATAAAGGCTGATGCGGCCGCCAGAAGGGCGACATTGATCACCGCCCCAAAAATTTCGGCCCGTTTGTAACCAAAGGTGTTTTGCGGCGAAGCCCCTTTTTTCCCGATGCGAAAGGCGAAATAGGCGATCAACAGGGCGGTGAAATCGCTGAAATTATGGACGGCGTCAGAGATCAGGGCCATGCTGTGGGCGTAGATTCCGCCTACGATCTGGGCCGCAGGGATCAGCAGGTTGATGGCAAGGGTGATGAGGAGTCGCGTTCCGGTTGTGTCTTCTCCGCTGAGGCTATGAGCATGAGTCAGGTGATCATGCCGATGAGGGGATGAAATCTCAGCAGGGGCGCACTCCGAAATGGATGCGCTTGCTTTTTCTTGGTTTTGGTCCGTGTCCATGGTTTACCCATGATTATATATAAAGACGTGACAACAAAAGATCAATCCTGAACTCCATTTGGAGCCGTGAGCATGCTCGACAATTGGAATGTGAAAATGTGAGGAATGTCCCCTTTTCCACTCCTCTAAATCGGTAAATGGAGCCAGGCAAACACCCCGATCATCTTTAGACCCATGTAGAACATCACGGCGATAAAGATGTATTTGAGCTGCTTGGCCGGCAACAGGTGGGCGACCTTGGCCCCGACGATGGCCAGCGGGATACTGCACCCGGCAAGCAGAATCCACTGAAGCCAGTTGATATACCCTGTTGAGTAAGGCGGAAGGCCCTGGACACCCAAGCCGTTAATTAAAAAGGACAGCGATCCGCCGATGGCCGTGAAGATCATCAGGGCCGTAGAGGTACCCACGGCCTGGTGCATCTTGAACTTCAAGAAAAAGACCATGATGGGGATCATCAAGACGCCCCCGCCGATCCCGATGATGCCCGAGACGACGCCCAGGGGGATCCCCCACAGAATAAAAGCGGCGATGCTGTCTGATGGTTCATCGGTGATCTGCGGCGGCTTGGCCGTAAGCATCCGGAGGGCGCCGAGGATGACGGCGATTCCGAATGCGACCGTCAGGACCTTCCCGGGCAGGTGCGAGGCGATAAAGGCGCCGAAAAAGGCGCCGATGGCCCCTGCGATTCCGAAGGTTACCCCTGCCTTCCAGAGGACAGCCCCCTTCTTGTGGTGCGTCATCGCCCCGCTGAAGGCCGTGGGAAGGACCACGAAGAGGTTGGTCCCAAAGGCGATTCGAATGGCAATGGTGGGGTCCACGCCGATGGATTTCAGTGCCCAGAACTGAACCGGGACCATGATAAAGCACCCCCCCACACCCAATAGACCCGAGGCGAATCCTACGCCCACACCGGTAATCAGCAATGCAATAATTTGTGCAGCCTGCATCTCCATTTTTATTCCCTCCTGTTTCTATTTTTCAGATTTTCAGGTAGATCCGGCGAATTATGTCCAGCACAGGTTTGCCCTTCGAATATCCGGAAGCCTTTTCACTGTCTCCCTAATCTCCGGATTGTTTTCCATCCAGTGTTTGAGGTTTCCCAGTAAGGTGGCGACATAGGGACTGCTGCTGCCGTCGTTCAAGCGATAGTAGACCCATAGCCCCTCTTTTCGAAAATTCAAAAGGCCTGCCTCTTCCATGATATGAAGGTGCTTGGAAACCGTGGACTGAGAGGTTCCTAAGACTTCCTGAATCTCACAGACGCACAGTTCTCCATGTTGAAGCATCTTCACGATCTTGACCCGATTCAAGTCCCTCAGGGCCTTCATGACTTTGATGAATTCTTTCATGGCCGCGCCCTTCCTCACATTGATACGCTTTCCTCATTCTTTTAGGTGTTGACAGACAATCTCCCTGGCTACACCCTTCTGGTTATCCACCACCGTGACCCCCTTCCCGATAAGCCAGCTTTTGTTAGGAGAAGGTTGGAAGGAAAGATTGGAGGATAAAGGAAAATTCTTCAAAATTTGAAACGGTTTCATGTTTCGTTTCATTTTGACTATGCGGCATGATCAGTCATCAAGAGAGATCGGTTGTGGATCTTGAGTTCGCAGGTGCCTGGAATAACCGCTAAAGGCTTTAATTTTTTATCTTGACAGCATCGCCATTTATCATATAATCTTATCATAAAAAATAAGGAGTCATTTATGCGAACCACTTTAAATGTGGACGAAAAAACCCTGAGAGAAGTTATGGCCCTTACGGGTGCCAAGAACAGGTCTCAGGCAATCAACCTGGTCCTCCAGGAATTTGTCAAGAAGAAACGCCTCCAGAAGCTCCTTGACCTTAGGGGAACGTTGCATCTTGAAAACAACTGGAGAGATCTGAGGGAGATGGAATTGGATGAAGGCTGATGTCCTGGTCGATACCTCCATCTGGATCGAATATTTTAATCGTCGCGATTCAGAAAACGGGGAAGCGTTAGAAGGCCTTCTGAGGGAAGAACGGGTGGCCATAACAGGCGTGGTGGTGACAGAGTTGCTCCAAGGTGCGAAGCAAAAAAGTGAGTTTGATGCTATTCTGGACAGCATCGTGGCACTCCCGTTTCTTGACGCAACGCTCAACACATGGATTGAAGCGGGCAGTCTCTCGTATTCTCTTCGCAAGAAAGGATTGACCGTTCCCACCACGGATGTGGTTCTTGCCGGTCTGGCTATAGAGAACCAGTGCCACCTTTTCTCCCTCGATTCTCACTTTGATCGAATCCCAGGGGTAAAGCGCTACCCTAAATCCGCACTGAAAGCATCAAGCCCATCAACATAACGCAGCGTTGACTATTTGCTCAACCGATACTTTTTCATCTTCCGCCAGAGAGTGGTCCGGCTCATGCTCAGAGCCCTGGCCGCTTCGGGCCGGTTCTTCGGGTAGCGCTTCAGGATGGCACGAATTTTTTCGGCCTCCTGGTATTCCTTTTCCGACAATAAGGGGAGTTGATCTTCTTGCCTTTCCATTACAAAAACCAGGGGCGCCCGATCTATTCCTCCACCAATATGCCCGGAATGCTCTCCACAAAGGCTTTGATTTCATCCCGCACGCGTCGATAATGGAACATGGCCTCTTCATCATCATCTGTTTTCCGTACGAGTTTCGGGGGATCATCAAAACCCCGGTGCATCAGCTTGGTCTTGGCCGGGAAATAGGGGCAGGATTCACGGGCGTTGTCGCAAAGCGTGACGACATAGTCAAATTGCTTAACCCCGAGGGAGTCGATATCCTTGGGTCGTTGTCCTGAGATGTCGATTCCTGCTTCGGCCATCACCTTGACAGCCCTGGGGTCAACATCTTTCGGTTCCACACCGGCGGAATATGCCTCGAATTGATCCCCTTTGAGCGTATTCGTCCAGGCCTCGGCCATCTGGCTGCGGCACGAATTGCCGGTACACAAAAATAGTATCTTAATTCGGTTTCTCATTTTGTGATGACACCTTATTTTCTAAAAAAAATCGTAAGCGTTCACAGGTTCAGGGTTTCCCGATGAAATCGGGATTCAGGGTTAAGGACAAAGAAGGGATTGAGGACCCGAAATCGTCGTTAAAAATGCTCATTTTCCCAAGTAATTGCCAATTTAGTTCCAGATTTTGGATTCGGCCTGACAAAGCTGACGCTTTTCTCATAAATACGTAACCCAAATGCACTCCGTGGACAAGAATTGAACCTTGAATCCCGATTTGATCGGGAAACCTTTGAACCCGTGAACGGTTACAAAAAGGGGAATCGGTGCCGATGGAAACGGGCCGGTTTGATGGTGGCTTAATGCCATGCGGAGGCTTTCGGAAAAAACCGTTTCGGTGCGAAATCTCCTCCCAACCTTCAGGCACCCGCCAGACGCCTCGCCATCGCGCGCAAAATCAGATAGCAAGAGGTGGCACCGGCATCCTGATGGCCGCGGGTTCTTTCTCCAAGGCGACTTGCGCGCCCCATCTTTGCGATCATATCTTTGGTTGATTCCATCCCCGCTTTGGCGGCGCTTTCAAATTCCCGCAGGGCATCTTCGAGGGATCCGTGTTCATCGGCCGCTTTCTCCAATGCTCTCACTGCCGGGGAAAGCGTATCGACCAGCGTTTTATCTCCCGTGGTTGCCTTACCAATTTCAAGGATGCCCTTTTCAGCCGCTTGAAACATCTGGACCAGGTCACCGAGGCTCAGTTCCGTCTTTCCGGCCGATGCCCGAGCGAGCCTCAGGAAAAATGTTCCATAGAGCGCCCCCATCGCTCCTCCGACGGAATTAAGGACGACCATGCCGACCGCTTTGATGATCCCCTCAAAATCCTTCCCCTGGATTTCGGGCAATTTTTTCTTCACCTCTCGAAAGCATTTGGCCATATTGACGCCATGGTCTCCATCCCCAATGGCACCATCCAGCTCAGACAGATAATCCTTTTCTCTTTCGACCGTATCACAGATGTTCTCGAAGGCGCGGAACATCTGATCGGGTGA
>Ga0207796_1000891_pt1 | contig 10798 bp, 8 predicted proteins | sample Pon1CUnioCityCA_6_FD_187274 | JGI IMG/M metagenome (GOLD analysis project Ga0207796, IMG submission 187274) | Marine sediment microbial community from Union City, CA, USA - Pond 1C Sediment 1 (SPAdes) | ecosystem: Environmental > Aquatic > Marine > Intertidal zone > Salt pond sediment ...
CGGTCAGGAGAAGGTAGCACGAGGAGATCTCGCTGCCTCTCATCTTGAACATCGCCGCGGCCAGGATTAGGGCGAGCGCGCTTTGCTGCGGTCCGCGGAGGAGCACCTATGGATCGCTCCCCTGAAGAAAGTGCTCGTAGCCCCTGTCAGGACCTTCGTTCAGTAGAGCCATGGATACAACCATCAGACACTACCACCACGCCAGCGACTACGAGAGCGTCGGCCAGTTCCTGGTGAGGACCTACGGCATTCGGGAGGGGCATATCAACTGGCTGCAGCCCCGCTGGGAGTACATGCACCATCATCCCCTGATCCGGAATGTGGACTTAAACGCTATCGGGGTCTGGGAGGCGGGGGATGAAATCGTCGGGGTCGTTCACCCCGAACACGGTATGGGTATGGCGTATTTCGAGATCGATCCCGCTTACGAACCGCTCAAGGGGGCCATGCTGAGGTACGCGGAGGAGCACCTGAGCACCACAGATGAGGGTGTGAGACGGCTCCGGGTCGTTATCAACGACCAGGACGATGCATTCCAGAGGTTGGTCGCGGAGATGGGGTACACGAGGGGTGGCGGCAGCGAGCCGATGTCACAGTTCGACATCCCGGACCGCTTCCCGCCCATCGGCCTGCCGGATGGCTTCCGGTTGAAGAGCCTGGCCGAGGATAACGATCTGCGAGAGGTGGATCGCGTGCTGTGGCGCGGATTCAACCACGGCGACGAGCCACCGGAGGGCGGTATCGCAGATCGGCGCTTCATGCAGTCGGCCCCCAACTACCGGAAGGACCTGAACGTGGTGGTGGAGGCGCCGACCGGCCATTTCGTGTCGTACTGCGGCATGTGGTTCGAGCCGGTCCACTCCATTGCCTACGTGGAGCCGGTGGCCACGGACCCCGACTGCCGGCGGATGGGGCTGGGGAGCGCCGCCGTGCTTGAGGGCATAAGACGCTGCGGGGCGCTTGGCGCTGATGCGGCGTACGTGGGGAGCGCTACCCCGTTCTACCTGTCGCTTGGGTTCCGCCAGGTCTACAACCGCTCATACTGGCAGCGGGAGTGGGTGGCGCAGGGACGCCGGAAGACGCATTGCACCGGGTCGTCGTCCCAGCGCAGGCGGCAGACCCACTGATCGTCATCCAGGCCTGATTTGCCTTTGACGCAAAGCGGGCGTACAATGCACTTACGCACTCGTTGAATAGAGGACTGACGATTCCCCACCATCACAAGGAGGAGTGATATGCCTGAGCAAAAGACGTACAAGGGACTGCGCCGTTTCAACCTGATCATGGGCTTCCTGCACCTGCTGCAGGGCGTGTTCATGATCGTGGTCAGCAATGACACGACGTACCCGATCTATACCTACTTCCTCACCTTCGATGTGGATACGTTCACTCTCTCACCCAACCAGAATCTGGCCTACGAGCTCCCGTTCGGCCTAGCCGTCGCCATCTTTCTGCTCCTGTCAGCGGCGGCCCACCTGGCCCTCTCCACGTTCGCGTATCCCTGGTACGTCAAGAACTTGAAGAAAGGCATGAACCCAGCCCGGTTCTACGAGTATGCCCTCAGCTCATCCTGGATGATTGTGCTCATCTCCCTGCTGGTCGGCTTCCAGGATCTGGGTGGCCTCATCTTGATCTTCGGGCTGAACGCGACCATGAACCTCTTCGGGATCATGATGGAGCTCCACAACCAGACCACCGGGAGAACGGACTGGACGGCCTTCATCTACGGGTGCATCGCGGGCATCATCCCGTGGATCGTGATCATGATGTATTTCCTGGGCTCCCTCACCGGCGGCGAGGCTGAGCCCCCGGCCTTTGTGTACGCCATCATCCCCACCCTCTTCGTCTTCTTCAACATCTTCGCCATCAACATGCTGCTCCAGTACAAGAAGGTGGGGCGCTGGAAAGACTACCTGTTTGGCGAGCGGGTCTACATCGTGCTCAGCCTGACGGCAAAGACCGTGCTGGCGTGGCTGATATTCGCCGGCACGTTGGCGCCCGTCTAGGATGAAGGAGTTGCTCCACCCGAGACAAACTTGCGTGGGGCAACTTCTCATGACCGCCGGCAGTGGCGGAACGACTGCAGGCGTTACGACAAGACGGCCTGGGTCGCCAGGAACCCCCGAAGCAGTTGCCGCAGGAGAGGTGGATCTGCACAGGTTGAGTCTGCTTCGGGGGGACAGTTGAAGTCGTTACTGCGTGGCTGCGCTGCGGGACAAGACGGGCAGGCCTTCGCCGCAGGCTGGGTTCCGCTAACCGGGGCGGCAATAATCAGCTGATCCAGCCGACGGAGTGCATTCACTGCCCCCAGCGGCAGAGTCGGAGCGGTTTCTCAGGGCTCGACCGTCAAGCTTGCCTCCGCCACGATGACGGGTAGGTTCGGCAGATCGTCGTAGGCGTTGACGAACTGAGCGATCTCGGGTGCATTCTGTCCGCGCAGGTTCTCCGTCCACCGGTAGCCGATGGACTGGTACAGGAGCTCAACCCGCACGCTCAGACTCCCCGGGGCCTCCGGCAGTTCAACCGCGTAGCGCACGGTGTCGCCCGGGGCTGCGAAATCGGTGTCATCGACGGCGGCCCCGTAGACGGCGAAGTCGGCGCCGGCCGACGCCTTGTCGAACCCCTGTGGCAGAAGCCGATTGTCCTTCCGGTACCCTTTGGCCTCCAGAAGCGCAGTCGTGACTCCGCCGGAGACATCCTCCAGAATCGGCTCGTAGATCTGCACCTGACTCGGGTCGGTGATCATCTCGTAATGAGGTTCGTAGGCCGCAGCGTCAGCGTCGTTGTCGTTGCCCGCAATCGCGCCATCGGGACCGAATGCCCCCGACTCGAAGACGACGTTCCCCACCTCATCTTCCACAATGACATGGAGCCAGGCTCGGCGGGAGGGGAAGCCGGTGGGGACTTTGTGCCCCGCCAGGCTCCGGACGACGACGTCAAAACTGAGGCGCGATTCGCGGACGTCCGCCTGCCCCACGGATAGCGTCGCGGTACGCTCCTGAAGCTGCTCCAATGTCTGCGCCACCTTGCGCGCGAAGTGGTGGCTGGAGGCGGTGACATTGAGGTCCTCGCCGAGGGCCCACAGCATCTTGAGCATGTACGTGTTACCCCCGATGAAGCGATGCTGCGCGAACGGGCTGCGGGGCGGGCCGCCGCCCATGCTGGCCAGCCGCACGGGGCTATCCACCGGGGGCATGTGGCAATCCTGGCAGGACTCCGTCTCCGCGTGATCGCTGTGCTGCCACTCCAGGTAGGGGACCTGCTCTGGAAAAGTGCCGGCGACTTCACCGTTCTCATCCACATACGGTGTGTATAGGGTGTGACAGGTGGCACAGAGCTCCGCCTCCCCTGCGTGCGGTCCCCTTACGGGACGGAACCCGGAGACATCCTGCATGACGGAAGCCGGAATTCTGGCCGGCCGGAACGGGCCGTAGGCCAGCCGCTGCCCCGTCGGCAGCTCCAGGTCGATGACGTAGCCACCACTGAAGCTGTCCGGCTCGCCGAAGCCCTGCTGCTCAATCTGATGACAGACGGCGCACGAGACACCGTCGATGGCCAGTCCATGGTCGGGGTGATCGTCGCTCAGGAACCCTCCATCCAGAAGAGGGCTGTCGTTTCCAGCCGAGGCGGCCGTGAACCGGGCCATGGGCGTGTGGCAGGTGGCGCACTTGTCCTCGATCACGGCCGTCAGTCCCGGATGGTCGAGCACCTCCGAGCGCACCGAGGCCTGCCAGTAAGGATCGCGGGAGGCATTCGCCATGATGGCGCCAGGCCAGTCCACGCCCATAGAGACGTCGCTTCCGGCCCTGTCCTTCATGCCGGTGTGGCAATCCGCGCAGGCCCCAGAGGCGGAGAATAGGCGACCGATGTCGTCTGGCAGGGGCGCGGCGTCGTATTCCGGGAGAGGCGTCGGTTGCTCAATTACGTAACTCACGGTCGGTGAAGGCGTATCCACCGCCGCGTCATCCGGTTCCGTCGTCCCGGCGGAGGGTGCAGAAGGGAGCGGAGCGGGTCCGCAGCCAGCAGCGATGATGAGGAGCAGGAAAACGGTCAGGGGCATCCTGAGTGTTCTTAAGGGCATGGAACAGGTCTCCGATGGTCAGCCCGGTTGGGCACGCGTAAGAGAGATCGGTATGATAGCACCGGCGGACACGGTGTCAAGACGAGATTGGAGTGAGGGAGGGTACGCGGCTAGGGCCGTGAGGGGCCCAGAACTTGCGGCAAATTAGGCTCTCGTGTATCCTGTGGAGCACTTACGAGCGCATCGGCAGTGTGACACGAGGCGGCGGCGTTTCCCCGATCACACCTCCGGGCACCGTGGCTGTGCTGAACCGATGGAGAGGATGCACCTTCAATTGGAGCGACAAACCGGCTTGATCTTCGACATCAAGAAGTTCTCCATCCACGACGGGCCCGGCATCCGCACCACCGTCTTCCTCAAGGGCTGTCCCCTGAGCTGCTGGTGGTGCCATAACCCCGAGGGTCAGGCTGCCGAGCCGGAACTGATCCTGCGTCCGGAGCGCTGCGTCGGCTGCGGGGCCTGTCTGGACATATGCGAACACGGTGCCATTGACCGGGTCGGAGATGTCATCACGACTTTTCGCCAGCGGTGCATCGCCTGCGGCGCATGCGTCGACGTCTGCTATACCGAGGCACGGGAGCTGGTGGGGCGCCGGATGGCGGTCGACCGGGTGATGGAGGAGATCGAGCAAGATGTGGCCTTCTACGATCAGTCCGGCGGCGGCGTCACCTTCTCGGGCGGTGAGCCGCTGGCGCAGCCGGTGTTTCTGAAGGCGCTGCTCCGGGCCTGCAAAGCCAGGCACCTGCAGACCGCAGTCGATACCTGTGGGTTCGCACCCTGGGAGGATTTGGATGCGGTAAGAGACGATGTGGACCTGTTCCTGTACGATCTGAAGCTGATGGACGACGCAAGGCATCAAGCGTTGACCGGCGTATCGAACCAGCCCATCCTCCAGAATCTGCAGCGTCTCTCGCGAGCCGGGCACCGGATCATTCTGCGTGTGCCCATCATTCCCGGGGTGAACGACGACGAGGAAAACCTGACCCGGATGGGCGCATTTGCAGCCCATCTGCCCTCTGTGGAGCGCTTTGAGCTGCTGCCATACCACGACATCGGGCGTGACAAATACCGACGCCTGGGGAAGACCTGCCGGATGCCGGAGACCGAAGCGCCCTCCGAGGCGCGGATCGAGGCGCTCGAACAGGTGCTCCGGTCACCTGGCATGCCTGTTGATTCATCGGACTGAATCACACCGGGCACTGAGTCGGCTAGAGCTTGCCAGCAAGATGGGCGTGCCGAGGATTCAGTGATCCGATGACTCATAGGAGGGTGCACGATGGCAATGAGTGAACGAGTCTCCCGTCTGAGAGAGCGAAGCCGCAGAGCCACGCCGCGATTATCGGCCGAACGGGCGGAGTTGCTCACGGCGTTCTACAAAGACGACCGACGGGCAATGTCGGAGCCGGTGCGCCGCGCGCGGGCCTTCCGCTACCTTCTGGAGCACAAGACAATCACCATCGGCGACGACGAGCTGATCGTGGGGGAGAAGGGCCCGGCGCCCAAAGCCGCACCCACGTACCCGGAGCTCTGCTGCCATACGCTCCAGGACCTGGACGTCCTCGATTCGCGGGAGAAGATCTCCTTCGCCGTCAGTGGTGACGTGCGAGAAGTCTACCAGAAGACGATCATCCCCTACTGGCGCGATCGGTCGATGCGCGACCGTATCTTCGAGGAGATGACGGAGGAGTGGAAGGCAGCCTACGAGGCCGGCGTCTACACCGAGTTCATGGAGCAGCGCTCGCCGGGCCATACCGTTCTCGATGACAAGATCTACCACAAGGGGATGCGCGACTTCCAACGCGACATCGACGAACACCTGGGGCGTCTCGACTACCTCAATGATCCTGCCGCGTATGACAAGCAGGAGCAGCTAAGAGCTATGCGCATCTGCGCCGACGCGCTCATCCGTTTCGCCGAGCGCCACGCCGAGAGAGCCCGGGAGTTAGAAGCTGAGGAGCCCGACCCGCAGCGCAGGAAGGAATTGAACCGCATTGCAGAGGTCTGCACCCACGTCCCGGCAAACGCCCCGCGTGATTTCTGGGACGCGCTGCAGTACTACTGGTTCGTCCACCTGGGCGTCACCACCGAACTGAACCCCTGGGACGCCTTCTGTCCCGGCCACCTGGACCAGCACCTCCATCCCTTCTACGAGCGCGAGGGCGCGCAGGGCACGTTGACGCGCGAAGAGGCCGAGGAGCTCCTCCAGTGCCTGTGGATCAAGTTCGACAACCAGCCGGCGCCGCCGAAGGTGGGCGTCACGGCCCAGGAGAGCAGCACCTACACCGACTTCGTCCAGATCAACCTTGGCGGACTGAAGCCCGACGGCTCCGACGGGGTTAACGAACTCTCGTATCTCATGCTGGATGTGATCGCCGCGATGCGCCAGGTCCAGCCCAACCCCTCTGTCCAGGTGAGCAAGAAGAACCCGGATCGGTTCGTCCGGCACGCGGCGGACGTGATCCGCCAGGGGATGGGCAAGCCGGACCTCTTCAACTGCGATCTCATCGTGCAGGAGCTGGTCCGACAGGGCAAGTCCTTCGAGGATGCCCGGGCGGGGGGCACCAGCGGCTGCGTGGAGACGGGCGCCTTCGGGAAGGAGAGCTACATCCTGACAGGCTACTTCAACCTGCCGAAGGTGCTGGAGATCACGCTGAACAATGGCGTCGATCCGCGGACGGGCAGACGGATCGGGTTGGAGACGGGCGACCCCCGTGAATTCGAGGGTTTCGAAGAGCTGTTCGATGCCTACCGCCGGCAGCTGGGGTACTTCATCGACATCAAGGTCCGTGGCAACAACGTCATCGAGCGGCTCTACGCCCGCTACTTGCCTGCCCCGTTCCTGTCCCTCGTGACGGATGATTGTATCGCCACCGGCAAGGACTATCACGACGGCGGGGCTCGCTACAACTCCAACTACATCCAGGGCGTGGGTCTGGGCACGATGGCTGATGCGCTGACGGCGATCAAGTACCATGTCTTCGACAACCGGACCGTGTCTATGGTGGCGCTCTTGCGTGCCCTGCGGGAAGACTTCGAAGGGCCGGAGAACGAGCGAATGCGTCAATTTCTGCTCAATCGAACACCGAAATACGGAAACGACGACGACTATGCCGACACCGTGATGGTGAACGTCTTCAACGCCTACTTTGATGCCGTCGACGGACGGCCGACGCCCCGCGGTGGCACCCATCGCATCAACATGCTACCCACCACGTGCCACGTCTACTTCGGATCGGTGATCGGCGCCCTCCCCGACGGACGGAAAGCCGGGAAGCCGCTCTCCGAGGGTATCTCACCAGTGCAGGCAGCGGATCGGCGCGGGCCGACGGCGGTGCTGAAGTCGGTCGCCAAGATGGACCACGTACGGACGGGGGGCACGCTGCTCAACCAGAAGTTCACCCCGCGTCTGCTGCAGGACAGAGAGGGTTTCGAAAAGTTCGTACAACTGATCAGGACGTACTTCAAGATAGACGGGCACCACATCCAGTTCAATGTGGTGGACGCGGCCACACTGCGGGCCGCCCAGGAGAATCCCGAGCAGTATCGCGATCTGATTGTGCGCGTGGCCGGCTACAGCGACTACTTCTGTGACCTGAATCAGGCGCTACAAGACGAGATTATCGCCCGCACCGAGCACGAGGCCTTCGGGTGACCTCTTGCCGCCCTCCGTTGTCTTCGCGTCCATTCCCTTGAGCAGGATCACCCATCCGGTTGGTCCAGCAGCAATCTGATTCTTCGCACCCAGCACAGAGGAAGGAACAACATATGAATTCTGCGCCGCACGGATCTCCAGCCAGCAGATTGCCGGTCACGGGTGACCTGTCCCTGATCTACGCCCTGTCGCTGGTCGTCGCCGCCCTCATGGTCACGGCCTCCGGCGCTGGCCTCCTCTACGCCGATCAGCTCTACTCAACGGACGAGGCCCGACACTTGTATCTGGTCAATGATGTGGTTACCCTCATCGTGGGCGTGCCGATCCTGCTGGGCTCAATGGCTCTGGCGCGCAGGGGCAGCTTGATCGGCCTTCTCTTCTGGCCCGGAGCCCTTCTCTATGTGGTCTACAACGCCGTCGCGTACGTGTGCGGCCTGCCGCTCAACGCGGCATTCCTGCTTTCTCTGGTGCTACTGGTGTTGAGCCTCTACACGCTGCCGGGACTCGTCGCCAGCATAGACGCCAAGTCTGTGCAGCGGCGTCTACGAGGGGCAGTTTCAGAAGGCGTCACGGCAACGGCACTGATTGTGATGGGTGCCGCCTACCTGCTGCTGGCCCTGGGCACAATGCTCCAGGCCCTCATTGGACGGGCCGACGTCCCGGCGGAACTACCCGTAATGGTGGCGGACACGCTGACCGCGCCGGCCTGGGTCGCCGGGGGCATCCTGCTCCTGCGGCGGAAGCCTCTCGGCTACGCGGTCGGCGGAGGGCTGCTGTTCTCCATCAACACGCTCTTCGTGGGAGTGATAGCCATCACGCTCCTGCAGCCCGCCTTAACAGACAAGCCCTTCGTAGTTGGCGATACGCTGGCGCTCGCCGCCATGGCCATAGTCGCCTTCATTCCCACCTGGCTCTTCGCACGAGGTGTGGGGTTCAAGGCGTAGATCATGAACGCACTTCTGAGGCTTTGCACACGTGCCTTGCGCCCCGGCCCTCCCACTACCCCACGAAGGCAAAGGGGTTGGCCTGGCGGTCAGCTAAGGCGTACGACAGGCAAACCGGACACCAATCAATGAGCAGGGAGATCTACGCCTTCTCGGGCACCGGCAATTCGCTGGCCGTGGCGCGAGATCTGGCTGAACGGCTGGACGGTGAGGTGCTATCCATCCCCGCGATGTTGCGGCGAGAGATTGTGCGCACCGAAGCCGACGTCCTGGGCCTGGTTTTCCCGGTCTATCACAAGAGCATTCCACTTATCATCAAGCGGTTCGTCGAGAAGCTCGAGAGCGCGGACGGTGCCTATCTGTTCGCCGTCTACACGTACGGGGACACGCCAGGGCTTGCCGCCGACCATCTCGCCCGGCTGATCCGTTATCACGGCCGCGAACTCGCCGCGGGCTTCGGCGTCCACATGCCCTACAACTACCTCACTCCCTCTCCCACGCTGAGAGGTTTTTTCCGCTCGTTCAATCTCCGAGAGATCCCTCTCGACAAACAGGAGACTCTGCTCGCGGAGGCATCGGAGAAGGTCGAGACTATCGCCGCATCCATTCTCGCCCGAGAGTCGGGCACATTCGAGACGACGTCCGACGTGCTCACGCGCCTGGCAGACCACCTGGGCCTGCCGGAGACACTGGGAAAGTGGGTCTGGCTGAAGGTCGCCGGCGTCGACGAGGGCTCGGACCTGCCATTCATGGAGAGCCGGCAGCTGATGGACCAGGCCTTTCGTGCCGACAACAACTGCAACGGCTGCGGCATCTGCGCGCGAATCTGCCCGGTCGCAAACGTCGAGATGGTTGCGGATGCCGGCAACCAACACGCAGTGCCCGTCTGGCAGCACCGCTGCGAGCAGTGCTTCGCCTGCCTGCAGTGGTGCCCGCAGGAGGCGATCCAGTTTGGCAGCGAGACCGCCTCGGGGAAACGGTATCATCATCCGGACGTGACAGTGAAGGACATGGTGGATCTGGCACCCTAGCCCTCGGAAACCCTGCGAAGCCTAGGTGTCGGGATCCATCCAGGACCACCCCCTGTCGCAGCTGGTGCTTGGCCATCGAAGGCATCGCCTGGCCTTCGCAGAGTTCGCCCGGCCGACATCCACGAACAAGTCGCTGTAGGGCGGGTTTGCTACCCGCCAGACCTTTTTTCAATCCAATGTAGGATCGTCGGGCGCCAAATCCGACCTACCTCATGCCCGGTCGCTGTAGGGCGGCTTTGCCCTCAGCCCTGCCCTTCCGCAGAAACTGGACGGTCGCGCACTATCTGCTGCGATCCCTGGGCATCGCCGGTCACGGGCCCACGGGATCTCCCGACAACGGCCGGCGAATGGTTCGCCTCGTTGGACAGCCATGCGTTCATGGGTTTGATCCTGTTCAACGTCGTTGACCGCATCAACTGCGCGCTCGTGGCGCTCGTCGCCATTCCGCTGTGGGCGGCCCCGAGACGGACCGGGAGAGGGTCGACGGCGACTGCGGCAGCCTGCGCGATGGTGGGCGTCGCTCTGGCCGCGGCACCGGACCTGCTTACCGTCCCCCCATCCCGCACGGCCCTTTTCCGGCTCGTGTGCTACGTTCTCGTTGGGGGCCGGCCCCTGCAGTTGGCACCAGCCTGGAGCGTCGCTGGACTCGGCGCCCTTCCCTAAGCGTCATTGGAGGATGACCGCCCACGGAGGACACTCCCAAACGAGCTCGCTGTCTACCGAGGACCCGGGCGCCGTCGGCGCATGAGCCGCCAGGCTGCGGCGGTGACGATCAGCGCCAGCGCGGCCTCCACACCCACCTCGGCCGCGTTCGAGACATCGGGCACAAGCTCCCGCACGACGTTGCCCAAAGCGTGGTATAGTACGGGCGCGAGCGTGACCCGCCCCGGCCTGTTGTACACCCAGGCGTACACGGGACAACCCACCACAGCCGCCAGCCCAAACGCCCAGAATGCCGGCGTCCCCACGCCCAGCCCGGCTTGATACGTATCCCGGATGAAGAAGAGCGGCAGGTGCCACAGCGCCCAGAAGACGCCGACTACGAGGCTGGTCAGCACCACCGGCATGCGCCGCTGTAGGGCCTCCTGCG
>Ga0207796_1000892_pt1 | contig 10793 bp, 15 predicted proteins | sample Pon1CUnioCityCA_6_FD_187274 | JGI IMG/M metagenome (GOLD analysis project Ga0207796, IMG submission 187274) | Marine sediment microbial community from Union City, CA, USA - Pond 1C Sediment 1 (SPAdes) | ecosystem: Environmental > Aquatic > Marine > Intertidal zone > Salt pond sediment ...
CGCGCTGCGCGCCCGCCTGCCGGAGCGCGCCGGTCACCTGCGGCGACTGCTGGTGCGCGAGACTGCGCTGCTGGACGTCGCGGCGCGACGCCGGCTGGAGACTGTGCTGGCGAACAGCCAGGCGTTGGCCACGGTGCACGAGTTCCGCGAGCGCCTGAAGTCGATCTGGAGCGGCAAGGCGGCAAGCAACGAAGTGTTGCTGGCGCAGTTCCGCGAGTGGTGCGCCCAGGCCGAGCAGAGCGGCATCCGCGCCCTGCAGGATTTCGCCGCGTCCTTGCGCGGCTACCAGCTGCGCGCTGCCTGAACCGCCCGCCAGGCTGTGCCTGGCGGCGATAGACGGTAACGAAAAAGCCCGCCGAAAGGCGGGCTTTTTCATGCGTCGCTGCAGGCGCGGCAAGCTTTACTTGATCTTGGCTTCCTTGTACGCCACGTGCTTGCGCACGCGCGGGTCATATTTCATGACCTCCATCTTCTCCGGGTGCAGGCGCTTGTTCTTGGTGGTGGTGTAGAAGTGGCCGGTGCCGGCGCTCGATACGAGCCTGATCTTGTCGCGCATCGTATTGCTCCTCAGACCTTTTCGCCGCGGGCACGCAGATCCGACAGGACATGGTCGATGCCTTTGCGGTCGATGATGCGCAGCCCCTGCTGGGAAACGCGCAGCTTGACCCAGCGCTGCTCGCTCTCCACCCAGATCCGATGGGTGTGAAGATTCGGCAGGAAGCGCCGACGCGTCCTGTTGTTCGCGTGGGACACGTTGTTCCCGGTGATCGGCCCCTTGCCGGTGACCTGGCAGACTCGCGACATGACTGTTATTCCTCGAAAAAACCGGTAACCCGGCCGCTGGAGAGTCGGGCATTATGCCGCCCCGCCTGCCAGGGTGCAAGACCGCGGCCCCTCCCGCCGGGGCCCGGTCAGCCTACAGCAGCCCGCGCTCGGCAAAGGAGACGCAGGTGGCGTCGCCGACCACCAGGTGGTCCAGCACGCGGATGTCCACCAGCGCCAGGGCGCTCTTCAGCCGGCGGGTGATGACTTCGTCGGCCTGGCTGGGCTCGGCCACGCCGGACGGATGGTTGTGGGCCAGGATGAGCGCCGCGGCATTCTGCGCCAGGGCATGCTTCACCACTTCCCGCGGATGGACGCTGGCGCCGTCGATGGTGCCGCGGAACAGTTCCTCGAAGGCGATCACCCGGTTGCGGTTGTCGAGGTAGAGACAGCAGAACACCTCGTGCGGCAGGTCGCGCAGCCGGGCCCGCAGGAAAGTACGCACGGCGGCGGGCGAGCCGAGCGCGGGCCCGCGCCGCACGGTCTCCTCGAGGTGGCGCCGCGCCAGCTCCAGACCCGCCTGCAGCTGGGCGTACTTCACCGGCCCGAGGCCCGGCAGGGCGCAGAACCGCGACAGGTCGGCGGTGAGCAGGCCGCGCAGGCCGCCGAAGCCGACCAGCAGCTCGCGCGCCAGGTCGACGGCGCTGCGACCACGGGCGCCGGTGCGCAGGAAGATGGCCAGCAGCTCGGCGTCCGACAGCCGCGCCGGGCCGGCGGCGAGCAGTTTTTCCCGTGGCCGCTCACTCTTCGGCCAGTCGCGGATGGGCAGGTGTGGCATGGCGCGCAGGTGTCCCGAGGTTGCCAATTCGAGGGTCACTCAGGTTAAGCTGCCGCACGCATCCGGGGCATGGAGCCTTTATGGGCAGTCTGGCTGGAAAACAGGTGCTTCTCGGCGTCACCGGCGGCATCGCCGCGTACAAGGCGCCCGACCTCGTGCGGCGCCTGCGCGAGCAGGGCGCCGAGGTGGGCGTCGTCATGACGCCGGCGGCGGCTCGTTTCGTCACGCCGCTCACGTTCCAGGCGGTATCCGGCAACCCGGTCCGCGACAGCCTGTGGGACGAGGCGGCGGAAGCGGCCATGGGCCATATCGAGCTGGCGCGCTGGGCGGACCTGGTGCTGGTGGCGCCGGCCACGGCCGATTTCCTCGCCCGGCTGGCGGCGGGCATGGCGGACGACCTGCTCACCACGCTGTGCCTGGCCACTGCCGCGCCGCTGTGCGTGGCGCCGGCCATGAACCGGCAGATGTGGGCCAACGCCGCGACGCGGGACAACATCGCGCGCCTGCAGGCCCGCGGCCTGCGCGTGCTGGGCCCGGCCGAAGGCGCCCAGGCCTGCGGCGAGACCGGGGCAGGCCGGATGCTCGAGCCGGCCGAGATCGTGGCTGTGCTGCAGGGCGAGTCGATTGCAACTGACCGCGCGCTGGCGGGCCGCAAGGTGCTGGTCACTGCCGGGCCGACGCGGGAGGCGCTCGATCCGGTGCGCTACCTCACCAATCGCAGCTCGGGGAAGATGGGCTATGCCGTGGCGCGGGCGGCGCTCGTGGCCGGCGCCGAGGTGGTGCTGGTGAGCGGGCCGGTAGAGCTTGCGCCGCCGCCGGGGGCCCGGGTGATCCGGGTCGAGACCGCGGCGCAGATGCGTGCGGCGGTGCAGGGCGAGCTCGCCGGCACCGACGTGTTCATCGCCGCCGCCGCGGTGGCGGACTATCGCCCTGCGCAGGTCGCGACGAGCAAGATCAAGAAGCAGGCGGACGAGATGGACCTGCAGCTGCTGCGTAATCCCGACATCCTGGCCGAGGTGGCGGCGGCCGAGCCGCGGCCCTTCGTGGTCGGGTTCGCCGCCGAGACTGATGCGGTCGAGGCCAATGCGCGCAAGAAACTCGAGGGCAAGCGCCTGGACATGATCGCCGCCAACCGGGTCGGCGCCGATTGTGGTTTCGACCGCGAGGACAATGCGCTGCGCGTGCTGTGGCCGGGCGGCGGCGAGGACCTGGGCAGCGGCGCCAAGGCCGGGCTGGCGCGCCGCCTGGTGGAGCTCATTGCGGAGAGGATGCGTGCAGGTCATCAAGCTCAAGATTCTTGACCCGCGCCTGGGGCGCGACTTCCCCTTGCCGGACTACGCGACCGCGGGTTCCGCGGGGCTGGACCTGCGCGCCTGCGTGGACGGCCCGCTGGAGCTGGCGCCGGGCCAGGCGGAGCTGGTGCCGACGGGCATGGCCATACACCTGGACGATCCCGGCCTGGCGGCCGTGCTGCTGCCGCGCTCCGGGCTGGGACACAAGCACGGCATCGTGCTCGGCAACCTGGTGGGGCTGATCGATTCGGACTACCAGGGACAGGTGTTCGTTTCGGCGTGGAACCGGGGCTCGGCGCCGTTCACCATCCAGCCCGGCGAACGCCTCGCCCAGATGGTGATCGTGCCGGTGGTGCGGGCGCGGTTCGAGGTGGTGGACGATTTCGCCGCCAGCGCCCGGGGCGCCGGGGGCTTCGGCCACTCCGGCAGGCACTAGGCGGCACGCGCCGCCCGGCCCGGTTTACTGCGGCGGCGCCGGTGCTGCCGGTTCCGGCAGGCCCTTCAGCTCGCGGAAGCGCCGGATGTCCGCGTCGAAGTCTCCGCGAATGCGCTCGATCTCCTGGTTGCGCCGCGCGATCTCAGCCTCGTACTCGCCGATGCGCTGGGTCACGGTGGCCAGCTCGTTCATGGCATTCGGGTTGCCTTCGAGCTCCTGCCGACGCGTCTTCAGACCCTCGAGACGGTCGCGCGCAACATCGTTCTGCGCATCCAGGTAGCCCGTGCGACGGTCACGCACGTCCTCGATCTCCGCCACGTTGCCGTAGGTGGCGAGCAGCGCCCGGTCACGATCGCTTTGCACCGGTTCGGTGACGCGCTCTTCGTTCACCGCCGTGCGCACGCCGCGCTCGTCGACGACGTCATGCCGTTCCTTCGAGTACTGGGGCGGGATGGCGTCGCCGAAATGCACCACGCCGTTTTCGTCGACCCAGCGGTAGATCTTGCCGGAGCTGGCAGCCGCATCCGTTACGGGAAAGACGGCGAGCGCCAGCGCGGCCAGCAGCCCAAGGTGTTTCATGCTCATGCCCCTCATAGTGCCTCCGGGTGCCTCCCCCCTCAACATCTGCCTGCTTCAGCCGACGCCGTAGCGCTCGCGATAGTCCCGCAGCGCCGCCAGGCTTTGCGCATCGGCGTCGGCACGCGCCGCCATGTCGGCCAGCAGGTCCGCGAGTGTGATGATGCTGGCGACCGGCAGGCCCATGTCCTGTTCGACTTCCTGCACGGCGGAGCGTTCCCCGCGGCCGCGTTCCTGGCGATCCAGCGCCAGCACCACGCCGCAGGGCTCGGCGCCGGCGTCGCGGATGATGCCGATGGACTCGCGGATGGCGGTGCCGGCGGTGATCACGTCGTCGATCACCAGGATCCGCCCGGCCAGCGGCGCGCCGACCAGGTTGCCGCCCTCGCCATGGTCCTTGGCCTCCTTGCGGTTGAAGCACCAGGGCACGTCGCGCCCGTGGCGCTCGGCCAGCGCCGTGGCCGCCGCCGTCGCCAGCGGGATGCCCTTGTAGGCCGGCCCGAACAGCACGTCGAACTCGATGCCCGAGGCGACGATGGCGTCCGCGTAGCAGGCGCCCAGCTCGCCCAGCGCCGCGCCCGTGTTGAACAGCCCGGCATTGAAGAAGTAGGGGCTCTGGCGTCCCGACTTCAAGGTGAAGCTGCCGAACTTCAGGGCCCCGCGGGCCATGGCGAGCTCGATGAAAGCGTGCTTGTAATCCTGCATTTAGCTATCCGCAAAGGGTGCCGTGGGCCGCGCTGCGGCCGATCTTGCGTCGGCAGGTATCATACACCGCAGGCCCGAGCTCTCCTGTGACATGCGTATCATCAGCATCAACGCCAATGGCATCCGTTCCGCCGCCCGCAAGGGCTTCTTCCAGTGGCTCGCCGGGCAGGACGCCGACGTCGTCTGCCTGCAGGAGACGCGCGCCCAGGAGCACCAGATCAGCGACGCGCTGTTCCGGCCCGAGGGCTACCATTGCTACTACCTTGATGCGGAGCGCAAGGGTTACAGCGGCGTTGCGCTGTATTGCCGGCAGGAGCCGATCCGCGTCATCGAGGGCCTCGGCTCGGCCGAGTTCGACCCCGAGGCGCGCTACATCGAGGCGGTGTTCCCCGGGCTTTCGGTGGCGTCGCTGTACATGCCCTCGGGCTCGTCCGGCGAAGTGCGCCAGGAAGCCAAGTTCCGCTTCCTCGACGAGTTCGAGGACTTCCTGCGGCGGGTCAGGCGTCGCCCGCGGGAGTACGTCATCTGCGGCGACTGGAACATCGCGCACAAGCAGATCGACATCAAGAACTGGCGCGGCAACCTGAAGAACTCCGGATTCCTGCCCGAGGAGCGGGCCTGGATGGACAGGCTGTTCGAGCGGCTGAAGTTCGTCGACGCCTTCCGCGTCGTCGATCCGCGGCCGGACCGTTACACCTGGTGGTCCAATCGCGGCCGGGCGCGCGAGAAGAACGTCGGCTGGCGCATCGACTACCAGGTGGTGACGCCGGGACTCGGCGAGCAAGTCAGGGCTGCCGACATCTATACCGGCGAGCGCTTCTCCGACCATGCGCCGCTGATCCTCGACTACGACTTCGAGCTGGGGAGCGCCGCCGGGTGAGCAGCCGCCTCGGCGCCTGGCTCGAGGCGGTGCGTGTCTACCGGCATCCGCGGGTGCTCGCCATGCTGTTCCTCGGCTTCTCCGCCGGGCTCCCTTTCCCGATGGTGTTCTCGACGCTGTCCGCCTGGCTGCGGGACTTCGGCGTGGAGCGGGCCACCATCGGCTTTTTCGCCTGGATCGGCATCACGTACTCGGTGAAGGTGCTGTGGGCCCCGGTGGTGGACCGGGTGCCCCTGCCCGGGCTGACGCGGCTGCTTGGCCAGCGGCGCTCGTGGATGCTGCTCGCCCAGGGTGGCGTGGTCGCGGGGCTGTACATGCTCTCGCGGCTGGATCCCGCCGTGCAGATCGGCAGCGTGGTGGTCTTTGCCCTGGTCGTGGCCTTCTCCTCGGCGACGCAGGACATCACGGTGGACGCATGGCGCATCGAGGCGGTGGAGCAGTCCCGCCAGGGCGCCATGGCGGCCGCCTACAACTTCGGTTATCGCTTCGCCGTGCTGGCCGGCGGCGCCGGCGCGCTCTACCTGGCGGACTTCTACAACTGGCACGTCGCCTACGCCGCCATGGCGGGGCTCATGCTGGTGGGGGTCGCCACGACCCTCGCCGTCGGCGAGCCGGAGCGCCGGCTCGATCCCATCACCGCGGAGATGGAAGGCGAGATCGCTCGCTACCTGTCCGCGCACGCCGGGCTGTGGGCGCCGCTGCGACGCATGGCGGCCTGGATCGGCGCCGCCGTGGTGTCGCCCTTTGCCGAGTTCTTCCGTCGCAACGGCCGTTTCGCGCTGGTGCTGCTCGGCCTGGTGCTGTGCTTCAACATTTCCGACCGCGTGCTCGGGATCATGGCCAATCCCTTCTACCTCGACCTCGGCTTCACCAAGTCCGAGATCGCCAGCGTCACCAAGGTGTTCGGCTTCATCATGACCATCGTCGGCGCCGCCGGCGGTGGCGTGCTCGTGGCGCGCTGGGGCACGCTGCAGACCATGCTGCTGGCGGCCGTGATGCTGGCGGTTACCAACCTGATGTTCATGTTCCTGGCCTTGTCCGGACCGGACCTGAGAATCCTGATGTTCACCATCAGCGGCGACAACCTGAGCATGGGCCTGGCGGGGGTGGCCTTCATCGCCTGGCTGTCCAGCCTGACCAACCAGGCCTACACCGCCACCCAGTACGCCTTGTTCAGCTCGTTGATGTCTCTGGTAGGCAAGGCCGTCAGCGGCTGGTCGGGCGTGTTCGTCGACGCCTTCGGCTACCCGTTGTTCTTCATCTACGCCGCAGCCACCGGCATACCCGCCATCGTGCTGGTGCTGGTGGTGATGCGGCACCAGCGCCAGGCGGCCGGACGCAACTCGTGAGAAGGGATAGACAATATGTGGATGGGCTGGTCCAGGCGCGTTCGAGCCATGGGCGCTAGTGCACGGGGCGTGCGGCCTGTACCCGAGCCTGTACCGGCGCGCCATGATGCAGGCGCATCTTCCAGCCCTCGCCCGTGAGTTCATAGACGTTGGTCACGCTGACCAGCACCGTGCCGTCATTCGGGGTCCTGATGAGTTCCAGCCCGACGTGGATCACGAGGCGGTCGACCGCGAAGCGGCTGCGCGGTTCGTAGATGACCCGGATGCCGTTACTGCCGTCGAGGATGGCGTTCCAGCTCCTGACCACGGCGTCGTAACAGATCAGCGGTATGGCGCCGGGGTGAATGCACGTGGTCTGGGCGGAGACCAGCCACACGCGGCGCATCTGTTCGCTGTCGCCTTCGCGCATGGCGCGGTAGAACGCGTCCTGGCAGTCCTCGGCACTGCTGAAGCCGGTCGTTCCGCTCGGTGGGCTCAAGACGCAAACCTCCCTGTCGTCCCGGTCTTGCCACCGGGGAAATGCCGCCACATCCAGCGGCGCTATTCGGAGCGCTCCAGGTAGTCGAGCGGGTCCGACCATTCCTGCTTCGCCGGCTGTTCCAGGTCAGCGCGGTAGTCCTCGCGCTCGATGTCCAGCGAGCCGGAATAATCCTCCGGCGGATCCGCGGCCTGGAACTCGCTCTCCTCCCAGGCGTCGAGGTCGAGTTCTTCGACCGTACCATCGAAATGCTGGATGTCGATGGTGCCGTCCTGGTCGTTCACGGCGACGACCTCGAACAGCACGCCTCCGGGGGCCTGGTACCAGTCGCCGATCGACGGTGTGGGTAATGACATTTTGATTTCCCCGTTCAGCCGGGCCTGTTATCCTTCCGGGCCTTCCGCAGCCCCTCGCCGCATGGATTGGCCTTTCCCCCCACTTATAGCTCACCTGCACTTCGCTGCAAGTGTGCCCCGCAACAAAGCCGCGCGGTCATGACCGAGCAACTCCTCAAGACATTCATCATTTTCTTCGTCGTCATCGAGCCGGTGTCGCTGGTGCCGATGTTCGGCGCGCTCACCCGTGGCGGCGAGCCCGGCTACCGCAAGAAGATGGCGCTGAAATCCATCGCCATCTCCGCGGGCATCTTTATCGTCTTCGCCCTGGCGGGCGACGCCTTGCTGCGGCTCCTCGGGATCAGTGTCTCGGCTTTCAAGATCGCCGGCGGCATCCTGCTTTTCCTGCTCGCCGTGGACATGGTCCTGGCGCGCGAGTCCGGCCTGCGCTCGACCACGGTGCGCGAGCAGGACGAGGCGCGCTACCGCGAGGACATCTCGGTGTTCCCGATGGCGTTCCCGCTCATCACCGGGCCGGGCGCGCTGGCCACCATGCTGCTGCTCACGGCCGGCGCGGCGGACTGGATCGGCGTCAGCCTGGTGCTGGCCATGGGCCTGCTCGCGCTGGCGGTGACGCTGGTGATGCTGTTGCTGACGCAGCCGCTGATGCGCGTGATCGGCGTGACGGCAGGGTCGGTGATCAGCCGGCTGCTCGGCGTGGTCCTCGCGGCGCTGGCGGCGCAGTACGTGGTCGACGGGATCACGGAAGTCTTCGTCTAGCTACGGCGGTAGACCAGGTCGAAGACTTCGTGGCCGAGCTTGAGGCCGCGGCGCTCGAACTTGGTTTGCGGTCGGGTGTCCGGGCGCGGCGCATAGCCTCCGCCCGGCACCACGTTCTCGAAGTGCGGCGAGGCCTCGCACACCTCCAGCATCTGCTCGGCATAGGGCGCCCAGTCGGTGGCCAGGTGCAGGCGTGCGCCCGGGACCATGACCCTGGCGAGACGCTCGAGGAACGCCGGCTGCACCAGGCGGCGCTTGTGGTGGCGCTTCTTGTGCCAGGGATCGGGGAAGAACACGAGGATCTCGTCCAGCGCAGCCGGCGGCAGCCACCGTGACACGACTTCCACCGCATCGTGGTGCGCGATGCGGATGTTCTCGAGTCCCTCACGTTCCATGCGCAGCAGCAGGTGGCCCACGCCGGGATCGTGCACCTCGACGCCGAGGTAGTCGCGTTCCGGGTGGCGTGCCGCCAGTTCAGCCAGGTTGTCCCCGTTGCCGAAGCCAATCTCGAGGGTGCGCGGCGCCTGGCGGCCGAACAGGGTGTCCAGGTCAAGCGGCTCTGCAGGCGGGTCGACGCCGAAACGCGGCCACAGCTGCTCCAGCGCGCGCGCCTGGGAGGGGGTGAGGCGGCCCGCGCGCTTGACGAAGCTGCGGATGGGGCGGTGCCCCGGCGCCGCAGGGTCGCTGGCCGGGCCCTTCACGCTCAGAAGAAGGTGCCGTCGATGGGCGAGGAGGCCGAAGCGAAGCGCTTGCGTGGAATGCGCCCCGCCAGGAAGGCTTCGCGGCCGGCCTCGATCGCCTTGCGCATGGCGGAGGCCATGAGCACCGGGTTCTTCGCCCCGGCGATGGCGGTGTTCATGAGCACGCCGTCGCAGCCCAGTTCCATCGCCACCGCGGCGTCCGAGGCCGTGCCGACGCCGGCGTCCACCAGAATCGGCACTTTCGCGTTCTCGACGATGGTGAGGATGTTGTAGGGGTTGCGGATGCCGAGCCCGGAGCCGATGGGGGCGGCCAGCGGCATCACCGCGATGCAGCCCATTTCCTCCAGGCGCTTGGCGATGATCGGATCGTCGTTGGTGTAGACCATCACCTGGAAACCTTCCTTGACGAGGATCTCCGTCGCCTCGAGCGTGGCGGTGACGTCGGGGAACAGCGTCTGCTGGTCGGCCAGCACTTCCAGCTTCACCAGCGGCGCGCCGTCGAGCAGCTCGCGCGCCAGCCGGCAGGTGCGCACCGCGTCCCTGGCGGTGAAGCAGCCGGCGGTGTTCGGCAGGATGGTGAAACGGTCCGGCGACAGGTAGTCGAGCAGGTTCGGCTGGTCCTTGTCCTGGCCGATGTTGGTGCGCCGGATCGCCACCGTGACGATCTCCGCACCCGCGGCCTCGGTGGCTGCCAGGGTTTCCTCGAAGTCGCGGTACTTGCCGCTACCCGTGAGCAGGCGCGAGCGGTAAGTGCGGCCGGCGAGCTCGAGCAGGTCGCCCGTGCCCGCGGCGGGCGTGTTCTCTTGGGTCATTTCATCCGCCTCCGACGGCATGCACGATTTCGACGCGGTCGCCCGGCATCAGCCGGTGCCCGGGATGGGCGCTGCGCGGCACCAGTTCCCCGTTCACTTCCATGGCGTAGCGCCGCCCGGACAGGCCGAGCTGCTCCACCAGTGCGGCGGCGGTGGCGCCGTCCGGCAGCTCCATCCGCTCGCCGTTCAGGGTGATTTCCATGCGCCGTATTTTACACGCCAGTGAGCGCGCGCCCGTGCCCAAGGTAGAATCCGCGCCATGAGCGGACGCATCGGTTTTGTCAGCCTGGGCTGCCCCAAGGCGCTGGTCGACTCGGAACGCATCCTCACGCGCCTGCGCGCCGAGGGTTACGAGACCGTGCCGACTTACCAAGACGCGGACCTCGTGGTCGTGAACACCTGCGGCTTCATCGAGGCCGCCGTGGATGAGTCGCTGGAGGCCATCGGCGAAGCCATGGCCGCGAACGGCCAAGTGCTGGTCACCGGCTGCCTCGGCGCCCGCCCCGAGACCATCCGCGAGAAGTATCCGAACGTGCTGGGCATTACCGGGCCGCAGGCCTACGAGCAGGTCATGGCCGCAGTGCACGCGCACCTGCCGCCGCAACACGATCCCTTCTCGGACCTGGTGCCGCCGCAGGGCATCCGCCTCACGCCGCGCCACTACGCTTACCTGAAGATCTCCGAGGGCTGCAATAACAAGTGCAGCTTCTGCATCATCCCCGCGCTGCGCGGCCGCCTCGCCAGCCGGCCGATCGGCGAGGTACTGCGCGAGGCGGAAGGCCTGGTGCGCGCCGGCGTGCAGGAGCTGCTGGTGATCTCGCAGGACACCAGCGCCTACGGCTCCGACAT
>Ga0207796_1000893_pt1 | contig 10785 bp, 9 predicted proteins | sample Pon1CUnioCityCA_6_FD_187274 | JGI IMG/M metagenome (GOLD analysis project Ga0207796, IMG submission 187274) | Marine sediment microbial community from Union City, CA, USA - Pond 1C Sediment 1 (SPAdes) | ecosystem: Environmental > Aquatic > Marine > Intertidal zone > Salt pond sediment ...
GCCTGTCCTGAGCGCAGCGACAGGAAAGCGGTCTCCTCGGCCATAGTTGGGGATTGCTTCCTCGCTGCGCTCGTCGCAATGACAGGCTCTGTCATTGCGCGCTGAGTGGCGGCACCTGCCATGGATGAACTAGTGACAGAGCCGGATGTCAATAGATGCGGAGTGGTGCCACGCGCCATCAGTTACTCAACATAACAAGGCATGGCCTTTGGGACAGCCTCGGTCTGCCATTCCTTGGCTTAGGGATATACAGCCAAGACAGGCACTCCGCCGCGGGCGAACTCTTCCATGACCGTGGGCAACTCGGCAGCCGGGAAAGGATTCAACTGGACATCGATGTCGATGCGGCTGAGTTCGCCGGCGATCAGCTTGGCTGCCGTCGCCCGCTGATCGTCCTCTCCGGGAAAGATGATGGTCACCAACTGCCCGTACTCATAGCCCGCCTCTTCGAGCAGGGCCAGGGCCTTCTCGGGATCGTAGGGGATGGTAAAGGCGTCCCTCGGCTCGCCGCCGATCACTGCCGTGAGGCCAGTCTCCTGATCGGGGAAGGCCTCACCGAGCACGGCATCCTGGTTGATGGCGGTGACAAATGCCTCTTGCACCCGCGGGTCATCGAGCTGGCCGCCGCCAAAGTCGAGGGTTACGCCCAGGAATGGCCAGGTCGGATCCAGGAGCTGCTCCACATCACCCCAGCGGGTGATATCGTCGAACCAATCCCGGATGCCCAGCTCGTAGACGAGAACCGGTAGCTTGTATAGCGGCTGGGCTGTCCGGGCCTCGATGCGAGCGATCTCGGGCGATCGCTCGCCGGGCATGGTGTAGAGGAAGTAGCCTGCCTCGAGCGACACCGGCTCGGCAAACTCCTGGGCATCCAGGTCAATCACCGGTGTCACCTCCACCACACCCCTCAGTGCGGTGATCAGCGTGAGCTGGCTATCCGGCAAGAAAGTGACGCTAAAGGCTGTGGCCTTGATCTTTACCTGGGCGCTTGGCGTGCCGATGACCTCAAATCTGGCCGTACACTTGATATTGAAGGCAGCTGTGCCCTCCTCATTGCACCAGCTCTCATTGTCCGCCTCGGCCTGCTTATTACACGGCCATACCGAGAGCGTCGAGTTGTCAAAAACCCACACGCTGCCATCACATCCGACGAGGCGCAGCTCGGCCTCACCATTGCTGTCGGTCCACACGGCGTCGCCCGCGTTCAGATCCTTCCAGGCGGTGTCGGTGAGGGTCGGCGGGTTGTTGGCTGGTGACCCGGCCTTGGCCACGGCTGAACGGCGCCGGACCTCGTCCTTGTCTGGCGGCGTGCTGGTGCCATCGCACCCGGTTCCGACGGCCATCCAGAGTATGGCCATGAGCACCCCGGTCACTACGAGAACGAAAAGCCTACCATGGGTTTGCGTTTTCATTTCCTCCTCCTTCCAGAGCGCTACAGGTACGCGCGCACGCCTCAGCGCACACTACTCGCCTGCACGCTCTCTGAGGCCCCGCAGCCACTCGGCGAGCCGGTTAGCCTGCGCCAGCCCTACGTTGAGGCCGATGGTGAGTACCACGCCCGCCAGCGCCGCGTCGATGAGCGCCAGCCAGCTCAGCCACGACGGCGATACCCTGTCTGGGAAGTTCGACGCATAGAAGTTGCGAGAAAGCGCTATGTCGAGGGCGCCACCCGTGTCCGGCACCCAGATGAAGACGGCCTGGATGCCGGCAGAGACGGCAGCAGCCAGCGCCACTCTCAGCAGCGCACTGCCGATGCCAAGCTTGTGGCCGGTCCGTGGCTGCCCGTAGAGGGCCAAACTGAGGCCCAGGCCCATCAGGAAGCCAAAGAGGTAGACCAGCGGGCTTTCGGCGATGGGCTCGCCGCGCAGCCCAAACAGCAGACCATGACCAAGCCCGAAAAAGATGGCGCCGAGAAGGACTGCTGCGAGCTGAACCTTGAGTTCCGGGCGTTCTCGTTTTCTGCCCCACCTGCGTACTGGCTCCAGCATCGCAGGGCCTGCCAGCAGCATGCCCAGGCATAGCATGGCGCCCAGAAAGACACCGCTGTAGCCGTACATCTGCAGGTAGGTGCCGGGGTTTCTCTTGCCCCAGGTAAGGAACGCCACCAGCGCCCGCAAAGGGCCCAGTCCAAGACCCGCGCCGAGTCCGCCGCCCAGCATGAGCAGCACGATGCGTTCCCAGTCGCCAACCACACGCCGGCCAAATCGCCAGACCCAGATGCCCAACCGGTCCCAGGGCGGCAGGCCGCCGTTGGCTTGCTCGATCTGGGGGTCGCCGTCGGCGAGGGCGCCGCGGAGCTCTGCCTTGCGGGCGTAGCGCTTCCAGGGCCACTTGATGCCCGCCAGCGCGCCGTCGATGCGCGCCAGCCCGGCGTCGACGCGCTCCGGACCGGCATCGGGGTCCTCGGGCAGGGCGGTGAGGACCATGGCAGCCGTGTGGCGCGGCGCCGGATCGGGATGGCTGGCGGCAGCCCAGGCCACAGCGCCCACGTCCTGGGGGCGGCCCTGTTTGGGCACTTCCTCCAACTCGAATACGGAGGCCTCCTCGCGGGTCGCGATAGCAGTGGCTGGGTCATCCAGCACAACGATCAGCTCCGCGCCGGTGCGCCGCAGATGCGCCAGCCAGGTTTCCACCGGCTCGTTCACTTGCACGGCGGAGCGGAGCAGTAGCAGCGCCTGGGCTGGTTGCGTCTGCAGGTCCTCTCCCAGCCCGTCAAGGTAGCGGAGCTGGCTGATGCTGGCCGTTGCCCGGTGGTCCGTCCAGTCCCACCAGGCCTGGTGCAGGCTGGAAATCGCGTCAAGCTTTTGCTCGGCATCGCGACGCGCATCCTCATCCTCTACGGGAGGGAAGATGCACCCGCCCGGGACGCGGGAGTAGAGAACCGGCGTGCCCCAGTCCCGCGCACCGGCCCGCTCACCGTAGGACAGGCCGTGAATGGCGGCACGCCCCGCGGCTACAGCCTCGTCGATGGTGCGCCCCGCTACCAGGCCGCGGTACACCTCCTCCATGAAGGACGCGGCAAGATCATCCCATATGCGGAACTGCATGGCGACCACGGAAGGAATACGACCCCTTAGCAGTGCCACGGCGACGCTGCTCCAGGCATTAAAGATGTCACGCGTGCCGGTTTCGCAGGCGCCCAGCGTCACGAGTTGGATGCCATGCTCGCCCAGCAGCGCCTGCAGGTCATCGCCCGAGATAGGGACGGCCTGGTTGTTGCCGTCTGCCAGGACAAGATGCCCCTCGCCCTGGTGCTCGCCCACTACCGCGCCCATCTCGGTAGGAAACTCGCCGTGCCCGCTAAAGTGGAAGATGTGCACCGGTTTGAGTTCCTCGACGTTGGATTGCACCTGATCCCGTCTCGCCCCGGTAAGTGTCTCCCACTGGTCGGGATTTTCGTACTCGGGTAGGCAACGCACGAGCTCAAGTCCCTGCACCTTCTCGAGCGCCGCCCTGATCTCCTGTTGCTCCTCAGGAAGGCTTTTCAGCGGATTGTATTTCTGGTACGGTTTGGGCGTGGCCATGGCGATCAGCACACGGCGCGCCCTTCCAGCACGGATCTCCTCCGGCGGAGAGTGGATCGCCTCGTGGCGCACGATGGAGATGCGCGCGTCGAGGGCCATGAACCCGGTAGGGGCCGGTGCCTCGTCCGGCTTGCCCAGATGCATATACTCCCAGGGGAGGTGGGCCAACCGGCGTGGCATGCGCAACCGGACCCGCAGGCCCTCGCCAGGCCCCAGCGCGGATAGACTGCGATCAAGGAGCTGGCGGGCATAGGGCGGCAATAGCAGCCTGGTCAGTACCTGGCCATAGGCGATCTGCTCGCCCAGATCCAGGCGGCGATCGGCCAGCCGGCGGCGCTGCCTGATCAATTGATCATAATCGGGTATGCCGTGGTTCGGGTCGGGGATGGTGACCGTCTCCCGCTTCTCGCCCTCGCCCACCGGCGATTGGAAAACGCGCACGGTGAATTGTTCCAGCCCACCGCCGACTGCCTCGTCCGGGACTTCGACGAGGATGACAAAATCGTGATATCTGCGACTGCTGGACATAGGCTAGCTCCCTGGCTTTGCCCTGCAACGTGCTGGTTGCATAGGTCGCAGCTGATGCGAGGCTGGGAGTGGACGGGTGTGAGAAGCCGTGCTGCCGACCACATTATACTACGGCTGGCGAGGGAAGTCAAGCAATAGTTAACAATAACCGAAGCTGCTGCAAAGCCGAAGAAATCAAGGGGTATGAATCTGTCGGAGGCCTGCAGCCAGGCGGCTTTCCTGGTTCGCGCCCATCTGCGCGAACGAGGTTTCAACTATTGGAATCGCTCGCGGCAGCGCTCTGGCACGATGAGCAGGGCGATGGCTGCCAGCACGGCGAGCACCTGCGGGACAATGATCTCGACGGCGTACGGTGGCCCGCCCTCGGCTACCTCGACAAAGATGTAAACCGAGGCGTAGATGTAGAATCCGGCGACAAAGTAGGCCGCCCGGTGCCCGTAGCGCTTGAGCTTCCACAACCCAACAGCGGCCACGATCGAGGCCGGGGCGTTGACCAACATATCGGTGATGGGGAATGCCAGCGCGACGTCCTCAGGTGGATGGAGAATGAACCCCTGCCCCCAGAGGGAGGCAGAGCCAAAGAAGGCCAACAGGCCAAAGAGCACGAGCACTATCGAGAGTATGCGGAGCGACAGCGGGGTGGACTGACCGGCTTGCGACATCGATTCCTCCTTGAATCAGCGATGGTCTGCGACGTGCTCGGTGATGCCGGGATCTATGCTCAGGTCACCAGCTCAGGGGGTAGGTGACGGGTGTTGTTGGCGTACACCAAAGCCGCCGCCTCCTCCATGTAGCTGATGCGGGTGATGGCTGTGTTCTCCAGGAAGAACCACAGGGGGGGATCGTCGGGTATATCGAATATGGCGTGCATCAGGTAGCTGTAGAAGGCGCCGTGGGTGATGACGGCGACGTGGTCATCGGTCTCTCCGTGCTGGTCGAGCAGGTCGCGCACCACGCGCCGCGCCCGCACAGACCGCAGCGGGCGCTCCTCGAAGGGACGGTTCCACCATCCCCCCTCTCCCAGCGATTCGGGCAGGAGGAGGTCGGGATAGTACGCCTCAAAGTAGGCGCGGTTTTGACCTGGCAGTCCGGTGCGCTCGCCTGTCTCGTCGTCGCGATCGACGATACCGCCGGCTTCGTGCAGATCCTCCCAGGCGACCAGGGGCAGCCCCAGTTCCCGGGCCACAATCGTCCCCGTCTCGATGGCGCGGGCCATCAGGCTGCAGTAGAGGTGCGTAATGCCAAAGCCGGCAATATCCTGCGGATTCCAGTCGGGAAGGGGCAGGGCGCGGTCCACGGCGCTCTGGCTCAGATGCCGGGCCAGGCGCCGGGCTTGCTCGCGCCCTATCAAGGTCAGATTTGGGTCCTCGCTGCGGCCCACGTAGGAACCGGTCTCCACGTAGAGGGCGTTGTTCTGCGACTGGGCGTGGCGTATGATGTAGAGTTGCATCTTGTGTGGCAGCTCCCTGTTGAGGGCCGCATCCGGCACGCGAGGTCTATTCCTGGTAGCGCACCTTGAGCAGTCCTATGGCAACACCGGCCTCGATCTCCACCCGGTTGGCTGCTGTGGCATAGCCGGGAGACGAGTACACCTCTTCGTCCTTGACCAGGTCGTCTGGCATCTGGCGGCCGGCCAGGGCGGTATCGGTCTTGATGCGCACGGCCATCCCCTTGGGGATGATAATCTCCACCACACCCACGCCCTGGGACACCTTGGCCGCGAACTGGCCCGTTGCCGGCAGCGTGACCTTGAGAAGGCCCACGCCCATCTCGGCACTCAGGTCCTCGAGGGTCAGGCCGGTGAGGTCGAGTGTGTTATCACCAACGGCCATGTCGGCGTTGAGGGCCAGGCTCGCGCCGGGACTCAGACTCAGCTCCCATGCTCGGGACTGGTCCCATCCCCCGGCGAATGTGCCCCACGACCCGGAGCTGGTGCTCAGGTTGTAGGTGGCAGTGTCGCCCTCCTGAGAGTAGCTCTCCTGGATGTCCTCGTTCGTGCCATGCCGGATCTCGCCCTCGACCAAATTGGCTGCCTCCGGCGCTGCCTTCAGCCGCAGCTCGCCGACGGCTGGATTAATGGACACGTCGGCGCGGGTAGCATCGCCCAGAGGCTGGCTGATCTGAGTGGTCTCTGAACCGGTGGCTATCACCCCTTCAGACATGAGCCACAGCGAACCTGCTGCCAGCGCTATGACCAGGATGGTCGCCAGCAATGCGCCAACTTTCGACCGGCCCAGCAGTAACTCCAGTCCGGCGGCGACAAGCAGCAGGGGCCACAGTCGGACGATCGACCACCAGATGCTCCAGTCGAGCACGTTGAATACATTCAGCAACAAGATACCGCCGGCGAAGATCAACAGCACGGCGCCCAATGGGCTGGCATTGCGCCTTCTCTTTGCCATGTTCGCCTCCTTTCACTTCTCACGAACTCTTCCGCGTGTGCGGATGCAGCGAACGACAGATGTGGCAATCATACCACAGCTTGGGCGGCGGGGCAACGTCGTTGCCGTGCTGGGGCAGTTGCAGTATCCCTTGACGAACCCGAGAAACCAGGGTTCTTGCTGGGATGTGGCCGTTATCTGCCCTGCCGTGGTATGAACACCGAATCAGGCACGACACCAGGGCCAAGAACCCCGGTTTCTGGCCGATGACCGCGCAGATACGCGATCTGTTTCTGTACAACGCGGGAGTTCATCAAGCGCTCCTTCGATCGCACGGTCAGGATGTGATGAGAAATCCCCCAGGTGGCGGATAGGAAACTCCCCATCTGACCGATGCAGGCTCCCTCGTTGTGTGATATCCTCAGAATAGGGCCGTGCTGGGCCCGGACGCCGCTGCCGAGCTGCGGCATACGGGATCGAGTAACCATTCAAGGAGGATTCGATGTCGAAACTGAAACTGTGGGTTCTGCTGCTGTGTTGTCTATGCTTTCTCGCTGCCTGTGGCGCAGGGCCCGCGGCAGCTGTGGAGCATCCGCGCGCCCAGGAGCTGCAGCAGGCGCTCGACAGCGCGCGCGAGGCAGGTGGCCTCATAGGCGTCTCCGCCGCCATCGTCGATGGGCAGGGACGGCTGTGGACCGGCGCTAGCGGGGAGTCCTATCCAGGCCAGCCCATCACCGCGGATATGCGGTTCGACATGGCGAGCGCGGGCAAGAGCCTGGTCGCCGCGCTGATGCTCGACCTGGCGGAGGATGGCCTGCTATCCCTGGATGACCCCATTGACCTGTATATCGAGCCCCCGCCCGGCGTCGATGGCTCGATCCCGATACGGCTGCTGCTGAACCACACCAGCGGCCTGGCGAATATGGTCGAGCACCCAGAATCACCATTCCGAACGCCGTACAACGATATCGATTTTGGGCGGTGGTGGACCATCGACGAGATCTTTACGGAGCTTGGCAGCGAGCCACTGTTTGCTCCTGGAGAGGGGTGGCATTACAGCCAGGCCGGGTACCAGATTGCGACCTTGATCGTCGAGGCGGTGACCGGCTCGACCACGGCAGAGCAGATCCAGGCGCGCTTGCTCGATCCGCTGGACATCCACGGCATGATCCTCGATTTTTCCCAGCCGGTGCCCGAAGATGTACCCATCGCCCACAACTGGGTGGATACCGGCGGAGACGGAAGCCCCGAGGACGTGTCGGACCGCTCCCGGAACTGGATCGCATCTCTGTCGCGGATCCTCTATTACACCACGGCCGAGGACTTTGCCCGCTGGGGGCAGGCGCTGCTGTCGGGCGAGGTGGTAGAGCCCGAGTCGCTGGATGAGATGCTGACCTTTGTCCGGCCCGATGACTATGGCAACGAGCCGCCAATCTTTGCCGGCTATGGTCTGGGCGTGCTGGAGTGGATCCCGCAGATTCTCCGCGGCGAGACCGGCTACGGGCACAGCGGCAGCATCCCCGGCTACCGCGCCTTTTTGGCGCATCTACCCGGACCGAATCTGACCATCGCTGTGCTGAGCAACAGCGACAAAGAAGAGGAACTGGCGGCGGCGATCGATGCCTTGCTGGCAGTAGCGCTGGAGGCGCCCGAGGAGAGCGCGTCGGCAGAGGCGGGCCAGCCATAGGCTGGCCCGGAGACGGTCCGAGGGGGAAGCACGGTGAAGATCGGGGATAGTTTTGCCGGCGTTGGCACCGCCGCAACCAGGGTCATCGAGATGTACCAGCCAGAGGATAGGCGGCTCTTTGACGATCCGCTGGCCTATCAGCTTCTTCCCTTTGGATGGCGGCTGCTCCTGAGGCTGGCCTACCTGCCAGGGCTGCGGGGCGCGGTTCTGTCTATGAGGGAGCGGCGCATGCCCGGGTCGCTGGGTGGAATCCTGTGCAGGACCCGCCACATCGACGACGTATTGCAGCGTTCGCTGGCGGGCGGGCTGGATCAGGTGGTGATCTTGGGCGCCGGATTCGACACCCGGGCCTATCGAATTGCGGGCATGGACAGGGTGCGGGTCTTTGAGGTGGATCTGCCCGGGGCATGCGAGGCCAAGCGGTCCCGGCTCGAGAGCGTGCTGGGGAGTGTGCCGCGGCATGTGGCGCTGGTGGGCATGGACTTTGACCGGCAGGATCTGGGGGAGATGCTGAGCGCCTCAGGTTTCCAGTCCGGGCAGAGGACGTTCTTCATCTGGGAGGGAGTGACCCAGTACATCACCGCAGAGGCGGTGAGCCATACCCTGGAGTTCGTCTCGAGGGTTTCCGGGGCGGGCAGCTCCATCGTCTTTACCTACGTGCGCCGGGGCATCATCGACGGGACCGATCGCCCCGAGTGGATGGAGTCGTTCCTGGCCGTTGCCGGCAAATTGGGGTCGCCCATGATCTTTGGTCTGGACCGGGCGGAACTGGAGCCGTACCTTCTGGAGCGCGGTCTCGAGTTGGTTGAGGACTTGGGAGCGGCGGATTATCAGGAGCACTACCTGAAGCCGGTCGGTCGCGAGATGGATGTGTTCGATGGGGAGCGGGCGGCGTTCGCCAGGGTCAGCATCTGAATGGTACGTGCTCGGCGTGGGTCAGGCATTTCGCGGGGGTGAGGACGCCGTATGGAGTGCGCCGTGTCCAGTTGACGTGAAGTGATTCCTGGACTACAATTCTGCGTGGGCTGGCAGCAGCGGCCCAGATTCCAGATGCAGGGAGGTCCAGGTCCATGACAGAACCAGGGCCAGGCCGGTATGAGATACGCGAGGATAAGGGATCGCCGCGGGGCGATCTCTTTGAACTTGAGCAAAAGACCTACTATCATGTGGTCGACCGCCTGACGGAACAGATCATTATGACTTTCGAGTCGCTGATGGAGGCTACGCTCAGCAGGGACGATGCGAACTGGGACAACTACGAGTTCACCGGAGTGCGCGAGGTCATTATCTCGCCGGACGAGCAGTCGGTTACGGTCCGGTCTTTCGATGGGCTTGAGGAAACGCTGCCCCTGCCGTAGGAGCAGCAGCCGCAGCGGTTCATCGTGCCAGGAATAGTGCACATGTTTCGGTGGGATATCTCTTGTGGGGGCCTGCCGAGGCCCCCACGCCCCCCGGGCCCCACGAATCTGCTGCAGAAGCTGGATTCTTGATTTCCACCAAAACTGATCCAGAACTGTGCCGATGGTATGGTTGACGGGTTCCATGACCTGGGCTATAATCCTGGACAGTTCTGGAGGATGCGAGGGCAGGGCTAAGGGGGCACGATGGCAGACAGAATGTACAGCGCGGGCGAGATCGAGATCCGTCCCTACCGCGAGACCGATGCCCAGGCGGTGGGCAGGCTCATCGCCGATACCTTTGGCGAGTTCAACCTCTCTTCGGTGACGCCCGAGCAGCGGGACCTGCTGCTGGGTCCATTCCGGTATGCGCGCTCGGTCGAGCCTGCCCATCAGGAGGCGATCGCCCAGGCTATCCGGTCGGAGATGGTGTTCGTCGCGGAGGTTGATGGCGAGATTGCCGGCGTGTTGCGCGGGCGGACGACCCGGCTGGGCAGCCTCTTTGTCCGGGGCGATCTGCACCGGCGGGGGATAGCGCGCAGGTTGGTGGCCCATTTTGAGCGCGCGTGCGCCGAGCAGGGAGGCTGCACGATCAAGGTGGCTGCCACGCTCTATGCGATGCCGTTCTACCTGGAAATGGGCTACAAGCGCACCACCGGAGTCCGCGCCTATCATGCCTTTGGCGGCTCGGGGCTCGAGTACCAGCCGATGAAGAAGGTGCTGAGTAGCTTGTCATAACATGAAGTAAAGGCAGGGTAGCGCATGCCGAGAATCGCTGGAGTAATGCTGTTGGTGGGAGTGCTGCTGGTATTGGTCGTAGCTGCCTGCGGAGACAGCACGGGTATAGAGGCGACGGCTACCGCGATAGCCAAGGCGAGGAACCAGCAAGGGGAAACGCCGGAGCCAGAGCAGGAGGAGGCGTCAACCAGCCTGGGCCAGTGGGTGGAAGGATCGGGGCTGGCCATGGTGGCATACGCCATAGACGATCCAGCGGTGCCGGATCCCCAGAACTACGAACCGCGGGAGGGGGCGCGGCTGGTTGCGGTCGAGTTGGAGATCGGCTGCCTGGCCGACTCGCATCACGTTCAGGCCCAGGAGGCGCAGTTGATCGATGACCGCGGGCGCAAGCACGAGCCCATATACGGCGCCATGGCTGAGCACCGGGCTATAGAGTCGGGCAGTATCTCCATGGGCGAGCGGGTGCGCGGCTGGCTGGCCTACGAGCTGCCCGATGGCGCGATGCCGCAGGCACTAGAGTACGCGCCGAC
>Ga0207796_1000896_pt1 | contig 10746 bp, 10 predicted proteins | sample Pon1CUnioCityCA_6_FD_187274 | JGI IMG/M metagenome (GOLD analysis project Ga0207796, IMG submission 187274) | Marine sediment microbial community from Union City, CA, USA - Pond 1C Sediment 1 (SPAdes) | ecosystem: Environmental > Aquatic > Marine > Intertidal zone > Salt pond sediment ...
CCTCCCATGATAACCAACTTTTTGAACCGAGAAGGTAATTCGGGATCAAGATGGAGCGCTAAAGCAAGATTCGTCAGGGGTCCAATGGCAATTAATTCAAGTTCACCAGGTTGTTGATTAGCCAAATCAATCAGGGCAAGAGCAGCTGGCTTATCTTCAATTTTACGTTTCGAAACAGGTAAATCAACACCGCCTAACCCATCTTCGCCATGCACAGAACTGGCATTTAAACCCTCCTCGACAATGCCGGAGTGTGCGCCGGCATAAACCGGGATGGGACCCGCATCCAGAACATCTAAAATTTTTAGAACATTCGCTGTTGTCTTCTCAACCCCAACATTTCCCGCAACGGAAGTGATCGCCTCGATTTTTACTTCAGGATGTTGATAGGCCATCATTATGGCTTGCGCATCGTCAATACCTGGATCACAATCTATAATAATTCGCTTCATAATTTCATCTTCTTGAGACTAAACATCTTCATATTTTATTCATTACACTGGTAAAGATTTTTAGAGAATAACCAAACCACTTGTAAATGAAAAATTATATGAATTATACATCTAAGATGTAAATTTCAACCATTAGAAAATAATAATTTAATATATAGGTACCATTTTACCAATCCCCCAAAATGAAAAAACGGAATGGCAAACTCGAAAATATGAATATTCCTCAATCCTGACCGATTAGGATTTCCCTAACTATTATTTCGCTGTCGCATCTTGCGGATCGCTTTTTTCTTAGCAATCCGTCTTTCTTCGCTTTTCGAAACAAAAAATCTGCGTTTTCTATGTTCTGAAAGAACCTTTGAACGTGTCACCTTTTTTCGAAATCGTCGCATTAAATGACTGAAAGACTCATTTTCTCTTTTTTTAACTTTGACCAAAATCCATTCACCTCCTTGGTCTCACCCGATATATAGATTTTTATCGCTGGCTACATGGCTCGCGGTCAGGATTGAAAGTCATAAATAATAATCCGAACCAGTTGACAGGGAAAAAATTGTACAATTTCTTGGGCTATTTTTTTTAAATGACACTGGTGGATTATCCATGTCATTCCTGCCTTTTTAGGCATAAGCATTATACCTGCCGGCAAGATCATCATCAAATGACCTGTTTTATTGGATAGATGATCAGGAACGCCAATAAGCCTGAACCCTTAATCCAAAACGCTCCGCAAGGTCTTCCTGGATCATTTCTAGTTTTTTTCGGGAGACGCTCTTTATGTTCTTTTCAGCAGTTGGCCGTTCGGTTGAGTAAATATGAACAGCATCAGGTTTTAATATAGAGAGTTTATCTACCCACATTTCATATGCTTCCCCATGAATATTGGATATATCACCATCAATTAACATACTCTGAATAACCAGTTTATTGATAGTGCGCAATCCATCAAGAATATCCACAAACCTAACTTCGTTGACTGGCCGGTTGATTGTCCCAAATGTAAGCAGATCACCTGCGTCTAATTTCATCATGGGCAAATCCATTAGATTAATTGCGGATATCATCTCTTTTCTAAACAATCGAGAACCATTGGAGAAAATAGCTATTTTTGAGGTTGGACGTAATTGATCCCTGAGGTGTTTCACACCCTCAACAATTTCAGCAAAGTCTGGATGGAGTGTTGGTTCGCCATTCCCTGAAAAAGTTAGATAATTTATGGTTCTGGGCTTAGAAAGAGCATACGCAACCGATTCAAGCACCTCATCAACACCGGGGAAAATATTATGTGGAGGGTCAATGGTAAGGATATCCGTTCTTCCATATTGGCAATAAACACAATCAAAAGAACAAACCTTGTGCGTCCCTGGTAGAAGATTGATCCCAAGGGAGCGACCTAAGCGGCGCGAAAGGATCGGGCCATAAATAACTCCTGACTGCAATGAAATTCCTGGCAAACTAGTAAACTCCGAAAATATCTTGACAGATCAATCACGCTATGTATTCAACCTCTTCAGTTATCAAAATCCTTATGATAATCTTTTTTCTCGTAATTTATCCTAAAAGATGAGCCTTTATTGACCAACTTGTTTCATCAGGACAGTTTGTACGGGATAAGGCAGATTTATGTTATTATCTTCTGCAGCCTCTTTGATGCCATTGACCACATTGGAATGGACATCAAAATAGTCATTACTTTTCTGATTAATCCAATATAAGGCTGATAAGTTGAGGGTTGAGGAACCCAAATTAACAATCCGAATGGATGGCGCTGGTTCAGATTCAACACCTGGAACAGTTTTGATTTTTTCAAGGAATATTCCGATTGCGCGATTAGCATCTTCTTCATATCCCAGACCTATCTCTACAGAACGACGCCTAAATCTCGTGTCAGAAAAATTCAGAATGGGATTTTCAAAAACACTCTGATTGGGAACTATCACATGCTCGCCATCCAATGTCTCTAAGACGGTATCTCGAACGTTGATCTCCTTGACCCTGCCCTCAAACTCAGCAACTTTTACATAATCTCCAAGGTGGAAAGGTTGCCGATAGAGTAATAATAAGCCAGAAATAAAATTCCTGGCGATATCTTGCAAAGCAAAACCGATTGTGAAACCAGCTATGCCCAGGCCAGCAACAAAACCCGTAACATTAAAATTCACTTGGTCCAAGGCTACTACGGTTCCCAAAATAAGAATACTCCACCGTGTAATTCTAAAAATAAGTTGCTGAAGTTCTTCATTTTCGACTCTGATCTCGATCAACCCTCTCACCCATTTTGCGATAAAACCGGAGCCAATCAAGGTGGCAATAAAGATTACAATTCCTGCAATGAGATCAGGAAGAAATTCAAGAAAGGAAGTTAACATTTGCTGAAAGGCAGCTTGAAAATCCATTGAAACTCCATTTAAGTATTATGGAAACTAAAAAAGAACCATATACTAATTCTACGCGATAATGACCCTTTAAAATAAAAAGGCCATTTTTTAGAAATGACCTTTTTGTAACTCTAATGACATTTTACAAGTAATTACGTAGCCGACTTTGATTTTGAGGGCTGCGGAGTTTTCGAAGCGCTTTCTGCTGTATCTGACGTATACGTTCACGTGTCACGCCGAAAATCTCACCGAGCTCTTTTAGTGTGTGACTGCGGTTACCTTCAAGTCCAAAACGCAGCTTGATGATACTGGCCTCCCGTTCAGAAAGCTCACCTAAAGCGTTGCCAATATCCTCTTCTAACAACCGCTGCTGAACTGAATTGAACGGTACAACAGCATTTTCATTCTCAATAAAATGCAGTAATTCACTTTCGCCATCTTCACCAACGGGTTTATCCAAAGATATCGGTAATCTTGCATAGTGAATAAGCTGGCGTAATTCCTCAGCATCCTGGTCGACATGTTCCGAAATTTCTTCCAGAGTTGGTTGACGTCCCAGTTGCTGAGCCAGATCACGTGTCACGTGGCGAACTTTCCGTAAGCGATTGCTGAGGTAGTTTGGCAAGCGAATTGTTCGTTCTTTTTGGTTTAAAAACCTTAGAACAGAACGTCGAATCCACCAAGTTGCATATGTGCTGAAGCGATTACCACGTTTGTAATCAAATTTATCCACTGCCCTGATCAAACCGACATTTCCAGCTTGTATCAGATCGAGAAAGGATGACCCATAACGGCGATATTTTTTCGCAATACTCACAACCAGCCGGATATTTGCTTTTATTAAATATTCACGAGCTTCCTTACCCTCACGGATCAACTCTTTGATTTCTTCGATGTTGGAGATATCACCCTCGGACTCAATCATAGTCAGTCTTGCCTGCCGCCCAATTTCCATTTTCTTAGCTAAAGTGATTTCCTCTTCACGTGTTAATAACGGGACTCTGCTCATCTCATTGAGGTAAAGACTTACGGAATCGTCAGAGGTAATACCTGTATGATCTGAAATATGTTCCTCATAATCCATTTCTTCTTCGTCCACTTCTTCTACTTCTTCAGCCTCTTCAAGAAAGGTTGTGAGGCTTTCTTCAGCCATTTTTTCTTCGCTAATATTTGTATTTTGTGTCATTTTAGTTCATCAACTCCTATGTGCGATGCAATTTTATGATATGCAGGCACTTCTTTTCTTTTTTCACGCGATAAAAAAGCCATTGACCAGCCTTCCATTGCGTCAATGGGCTTCTTTCATGGTTTGTTCTCCAAATGGAGAGTTCTAATTCGATTTACGCTCATATTATAACCTAAATTCAAAATAAATATAGCATCTATTTGTTAATATTTGGTAAATTATATTAAAAAATCTACTTTTTATTATTTAGTGTTATTAAACCATTTTTCGGAGGTCAAATTCAAGTATGTGTCCAATGTTCATATCCGAAAGAGAATATTTCATATTATACACAATTATTTTATTAAATTTGAAATATCACCTTAATCTATCAGCTATCGCCAAACACCTGGTAAAACCGCACCACACTTGGAACAATGGCCACGCTCATCCAATCCGGAGACTTTTGTTTGATAACCATTTCGATAAATTAATGTCTGTCCACAATTTCCACATTTTGTATTGTTGTCATTGTAAACATTACCAACATAAATATATTTTAGCCCTATCTTTTCACCATCTTCTTTTGTCTTATAAAGTAGTGATTTATCGGTTGGCCCTCTATCCGTCATTTTATATTGAGGATAAAAACGGCTCAAATGCCATGGTGTCTCTGGTCCAAGGTCTTTGAAAATAAATTTAGCTAAATCTTCCAGCTCTTTCTTGTCATCATTCACACCAGGAACGATTAATGTGGTCACCTCCAGCCAAATACCCAATTCTTTCATCTTCCGGCAGCTTTCAAGGACTGGCTCTAACCGTCCTCCCATCAATGTGCGATAGGTTTCGTCTTTAAAAGCCTTGATATCAACATTAGCAGCATCAAGATAAGGATGAATCATTTCCAACATCTCATTTGTCATAAAGCCATTAGTGACAAAAACATTTTTCATACCCAGTTCATGCGCCATTTTCCCTATATCATATGCATATTCAAAAAAAATAGTTGGTTCGGAATAAGTATATGCAATGGATGTACTACCAGATTTTTTTGCGCTTTCGATGACTCCTTCTGGCATGAACCGTTTTGTTTGGGGCATTTCCATAATGCGCGGCATTTGAGAGATTTGCCAATTCTGGCACCAGCTACAACGGAAGTTACAACCAGGTGTTGCAATTGAATAGGCTTTTGTGCCTGGGAGGAAATGATAAAGAGGCTTCTTTTCAATCGGGTCAACATTTCTTGAAATGAGGTTTCCGTAAACCAATGTATACAGTTTTCCATCACGATTCTCACGAACCCGACATATACCTCGACTGCCTTCTCTTATATGACAGCGATGAGCACAAAGAAAGCAATTAACCAAATTATCATCTAATTCATCGTATAATAAAGCACTGTGAAGCATATATCCCATCCTGATCATTGACTATGGATTAATTTAATCATATTCGATTACCAACCCCGATTCAACTCAATTTAACGAGGTGAGAATGAGTTTTCAAATTGCTCTTTTGCAATTTTGTCCCATGAGAAAGAATTTAGATGAAAATATTCGCCTAATCCGCTCAATGCTCTCTGGTCTTAAAAGTGATCTTATCGTTTTGCCTGAACTATCAAATAGCGGTTATCTATACGAAAGCTCCTCAATTCTTGAGCAATTCTCAGAACCAAGTGATGTCAGTGGGCCGTTTCTCTCGGCAATTCAAATATTAGCAGGAGAGAGCGATGGGATCATTGTCACTGGTTATTCTGAGTTAGCAGGAAACGGTCTCTATAATTCTGCTGCAGCAGTCTCCAAAGATGGTTTATTGTCAAATTACCGTAAAACACATCTTTATGCCACTGAAAAAAAACTATTTCAACCTGGTGACACTGGTTTTACAGTCTTTCAATGGAAAAACGTTCAAATTGGATTAATGGTCTGTTTTGACTGGATTTTTCCTGAATCAGCCAGGTCATTAGCCTTGCAGGGAGCACAAATAATTGCACATCCAGCCAACCTGGTCCTCCCCTATTGCCAGGATGCTATGGTTACTCGCTCCATTGAGAACAGGGTATTCTCCATTACAGCTAACCGCATTGGACAAGAAAGTCTACAGGAAAAAATGCTCAATTTCACTGGGAAATCACAAATCACCCATTCCTCTGGGAAGGTCCTATATCGAGCGCCACAGGATAAGGCGACGCTTCATGTTATGTCAATCGACCCAGAAGAAGCAAATCAGAAAATGATTTCGAATAACAATCACCTTCTTCGTGATCGCCGTCCCGAATTATACAAAACATGAATGGATTGATAGGTTGATTTAGAATAGAAAACCGAACCAATGATGTAAAAACTGGTTCGGTTTTGTGTTGGTTAATTTTACTAATTTTTAAGCTCCAAATTTTTCTAATCTTCCAGCGTGCGCTAAAGCTAATGGCATTATTTCATACGCTGGAAAACGTACCCCCAGTCCACCACGTAGACAAGCTCTTTCTCCAAAACTCTCAATCCCGTCAGGACGGCAGGTCTTCGCATATAACAGCGTCGGGACAGGGTGCCAGCTATGATACTTCATTGCACATGGGGTGCTGTGATCGCCCGTAATGATTAAGACAGAAGGTTCTAGAGCAAGCACGCGTGGCAGAAGCGCATCGACCGTTTCAATTTCATGCTTTTTCTTATCAAAACTACCATCTTCACCATAGCTATCGATTTTCTTGAAGTGGACAAAAAAGAAATCATAATCCTCCCAATTTTCCTCCAGGAGATCAATCTCTTCTTCATAGGAATGTGAGGCTGGAGGACTGTCCATACCAACTAATTTCGAAACACCGCGGTACATTGGGTACATGGCTATGGCAATGGATCTTAAACCATAGACTTCAGGGAACATTGGCCAGTCTGGTAATTGAGCAAAACCTCTCAAAAGCAGCATATTCGCAGGCTGTTCATCTTTTAAGATCCTTTGCGCCTGGCGGACAAATTCACGGACTATCTCAGCGGCCTTTTCCGAATCCTTATCTGTAGCAACGGCATCAAGCGGCTTTTCGCCAACTTCTAAAGGATCCGTTTCCTCGATATTAGCATTCAATCCTTCCCCGCGCACAACCAATAGGAAGCGATATTCCTTAACCGGCTGGAGAAATACTTCCACACCCGGTATGTTGACTTTTTCATTTAGCAGTTTGCATAAACGCTCAGTAATTTCCGTTGGGATACGACCCGCCCTTCGATCTGTTACGCGCCCATCTTCATCAACCGTGCAAAAATTACCACGTGCAGCAACATCTTGCTTCTGAAGGTCAAAATCAATACCTAAGGCAGAAAGAACACCACGGCCAACAATGTATTTCAGTGGGTCATATCCAAATAAAGATAGGTGAGCTGGCCCGCTGCCAGGTGTAATTCCGGTCCGAATACCCTGATGCAAGCCAAGCATGCTCTTCCTTGCTAATGCATCCATATTGGGGGTTTTAGCAGCCTCTAACTCTGTTAGGCCACCTTCCTCCATCGGGAGACCGCCCAAACCATCCAGGACAAGCAATACAATCTTCGATTTATCATTTTTCTCAACAAGAGATTTAATAAAATCAAAATCCATTTTTTCTCCTATCACTAGCGATTTTTAATTATGAAATTATCATTGACAATTAATTATAGACGGAGTCTCAACGTTTTTACAACTATCAGAAAAACTTGGTGCGTTGACAAACGATTGATCATGAAAAAACGAAACAAAGATGATTCGTTTTACGAATGTCAGCTTCTTTTTTGTGTTTATAATTGAACCGCAGTTCATCAAGTAAATTTTGAGGGCTTTTAAGATTCAGGATGTTCTTCTGTAAAACATTTCTGGTTTTTCATAAAAGAACTTATTTCATAATTAAAGCCAGAAAAAGCAGATTGTCTAAGAAAATTCCAATAAAAATTTCACAAATCATTAAGCTAGAAAAAGAAATTATAATCAAAGAGATAACAAAGAACTCTTTTTTAAGTGACAGTAGTATTGCTAAACTTTTCTCTAATCATTTCTCACATTGACACTAATAAGTAATTAAGGTAACCTTTTCCTGCCCATGAAACAAAACATTTCTACATCAAGCAAATCCAATGTTTATGATAGTGCTAAAAGAAAACATCCGGCAATTGAAGAGCTCTTGGCATTATTTCGCTACAGAGATCTCATATACCAGTTGGTAAGAAGGGATATTGTTGCGCGTTACAAGCGATCAGTCTTAGGTGTCGCCTGGACAATGCTCAATCCATTAGGAACGATGCTGATCATGGTTGTTGTCTTTTCTCAAGTTTTTCGAACGACAGAGAATTACTCGGCTTATGTGCTAACAGGGATTATTTGTTGGACAATGTTTTCCCAATCCACAAGCATGGCCATGAGCTCCATGGTTTGGGGCAGTCAATTGTTTAAACAGATTTATGTCCCAAGAACAGCCTTTGTTGTGTCAACTATTTTGGCAAGTATGGTGAATTTTATTTTATCCCTTGTTCCGCTGTTTATTGTTTACGCTATGACAGGCGTTCAATTGAGACCATCAGCACTATTACTACCAATATCAATGCTTTTCCTCTTTTCGTTTTCACTTGGTGTGGCATTACTTGTCTCCTCAATTGCCGTTTTTTTTCCTGATGTAGCCGATTTATATCCCGTTGTGCTTACAGCCTGGATGTATCTGACACCAATCATTATGCCGTTGGATTTTTATCGTGAGATTTTAAATGGCATTCTCTTATACATCAACCCATTTTATTATATTGTCAATCTCTTTCGTATATTGATGCTCGATGGTTTCGTTCCCCATTTACAAACATGGGTTGCTACGGCTGTTTCTGCCTTTGGCATCTTAATCATCGGTTGGATCTTTTTTAGCCTCAGAGCTGATAGATTTGCATACCATGTTTAAATCACACATCAAAGAACCTCAATGGGATACTTCCGTCTTTTTAGAAGATGTCTCAGTACACTATCGCATCCCTAGCGAATCAATAAAAACCTTCAAAGAGTATATAATCAAGTTATTAAAAGGCCAGATCAAACACGAATCCTTCTCAGCGCTTAGAAGAATTGATCTGGATGTTAAGAAAGGGGAGATTTTTGGCGTTTTGGGTAGAAATGGTGCTGGAAAATCGACGCTATTGAAGGTAATTTCCCGTGTATTAATCCCAAGTGAAGGCCGGGTTTGGATTAATGGTCAGATCAGTCCTTTGTTACAGTTAGGTGCAGGTTTTCATCCAGAACTGACAGGCAGAGAAAATATTTTTCTAAATGCAACGCTATTGGGACACTCTCATGATGACATCGAACAAAAAATGGATGAAATTATCGATTTCTCTGAAATTGAGGATTTTATTGAGGCGCCACTCAGAACCTATTCATCAGGGATGCAATCCCGGCTGGGTTTTGCTGTCGCCACTGCTTGGCAGCCTGATATTTTAATTTTGGATGAGGTTCTTTCTGTTGGTGATATTGGTTTTCAGAAGAAATGCGTCAATCGTATGTCAAAATTTCGCGATAGGGGTGCCACGGTAATTATGGTATCTCACTCTGTTAATCGAATCCAGGAGATCTGTGAAAGAGCAATATGGTTGGACCATGGTGAGATTAAAATTTTAGACACAGCTACTACCGTTTGCGAAATTTACAAAAAAGCTCTCTCTGTCTAATAATAGTCAATTCATTCTTCACTAAGTCTTGGAAAGCATTATGATTTTTACTCCAAGAAATTATCTCTGTTATAATTTGATTCATCATCTAGAAAAATGAAACCTTATGAATTATCAACCAACAAAGATTCCAGATGTCATTGTCATTCAACCAAAAATATACCTGGATGACAGGGGTTTTTTCATGGAAACTTACCAAAAGAAGATTTTTGAACAAATCGGAATTAATCATGAATTTGTCCAAGACAATCATTCTTCTTCAAGGAAATACACCTTAAGAGGCCTTCATTACCAACTTTCTCATACTCAGGGCAAGCTGGTCAGGGTAGTGATCGGTGAAGTTTACGATGTCGCTGTTGATTTGCGGAAGAATTCCCCCTATTTTGGTGAATGGGTGGGAATAAACCTTTCTGAACAAAACAAGAAATTATTATGGATCCCTCCTGGCTTTGGTCACGGCTTTTTTACGTTATCTAATCGGGCGGATGTGGTATACAAGGCAACAGATTTTTACGACCCTGAAGGTGATAGAAGCGTGCGTTGGAATGATCCTGAACTGGCAATTGATTGGCCGATTCCAGAAAATGTCACACCTATTGTTTCACATAAGGATTCCACAGCACCTTTATTAAAAGATGCGGAGATTTTTGAATGAGTTTTTCCTTTCTAATCACAGGTGGTGCTGGCTTTATTGGGTCAAACTTTATTCGATATGTTCAGAATAAAGCACCGAATTTAAAAATCTTTAATTTAGATTCATTAACCTATGCTGGTAGTTTTCAGAATTTACAAAATTTATCCAATCCGAAAAATCATCACTTCGTTAAGGGAGATATTTGCAATCAGGATCTGGTAGAAAGTATTTTAGAAGAGCAAGAAATTAACACAATCGTTCACTTTGCAGCCGAATCTCATGTGGACCGTTCTCTTCAAGGACCTGATGCATTCATTAAAACCAATATCTTGGGGACGTTTTCCCTTCTTGAGGCTGCCAGGAAAGTCTGGTTAGGGAAAAAAGATTTCGATAGAAATGAAGTTCGATTCCACCACATCTCCACAGATGAAGTTTACGGCTCATTAGC
>Ga0207796_1000897_pt1 | contig 10745 bp, 9 predicted proteins | sample Pon1CUnioCityCA_6_FD_187274 | JGI IMG/M metagenome (GOLD analysis project Ga0207796, IMG submission 187274) | Marine sediment microbial community from Union City, CA, USA - Pond 1C Sediment 1 (SPAdes) | ecosystem: Environmental > Aquatic > Marine > Intertidal zone > Salt pond sediment ...
AGAATTACATGAAACTCCTTGGATGTTTAGGAGAAAAGCTTGAATGATAACAAACAGAGATTTCCACCATAATCCTATTTCATTAAAGTCCACTATGAGTGAAGCTCATGAATAAATTATTAATCCATAAGGAGACCCCATATTTGCTTACGAATATGGAAAATCTTGACAGTTGCTAGAGTCTTTTTATATTTGACATTAATTCTGGATTTTTGTATAGTATGAGTAATATCATAGTTGACATCACAATAAAATCATAAGAATAACCATATATTAACACAAAACATTGGTTAAGATCCTGCATAATTTACTGAGTGAGTCACATTTAATTTATAAACCAGCGTTTTATTAATCATCCGATTACTGGCGATCGGAATTATCAATGTTTTGCTAACCTGTTCCACTATATACAACTCTGATGTGAGTTTGTGTTCGGTCAAGACATAATTTCCCAGAAGGTTGCTTTGTAAATAAAAAAGATACCGAGAAAGGAGCGCGCTAATGAAGAATCATTGGCACTTTTATCGTCTGATCTTTGTTTCAGTAATTGCTATTATGATCCTAGCAACCTCAGCTTGTGGGAAAACATCATCAGATTTAGTAGATGAAATACCAGACAGAATTCTATTTATTGGTAACAGCCTTACTTTTTATAATGGCGGCCTTGAGTATCACATTATGAAGCTGGCAAATTCTGCAGACCCACCTTTGGTCATCCAGGCAGATTCGTTTACCAAGTCAGGGGCATGGTTGAAAATTTTATGGCAGAACTCTGAAGCCCCGGAAGTAATTTCCGCAGGTAATTATGATGTGGTCGTGTTGCAGGACTACATGAGTCCTCTTACAGATGTGGAATCCTTCCACAAGTACACTCGTTTGTTTGTTGAAGAAATAAAGAGTGCAGGGGCAGAGCCATTGTTATTTATGACATGGGCACGCGAGCTCCTGACAACAGAAGATATAGCCAAGGCGCATAAAGATATTGCGAAAGAACTTGATGTAAACGTAGCACCAGTCGGTCTAGCATGGGAGCGCGCGATGGAAGAACGTCCCGATTTAGATATGTATGACACAGACAAGCTCCATCCAAGCATCCATGGAAGCTATCTTGCTGTCAATGTCTTTTATGCAACGATCTTTGGAAAAAGTCCTCTGGGTCTGTCTTACCTTCCTTCAGAAGAAGGTGGTGTAACGGAAGATGAAGCAAAATTTCTTCAACATATTGCATGGGAGACAGTGCAGGCGTACCAGGCACAGGAATAGACATATCTCACCATGATCAGTAAGCTAAGCGTTAACACTCCTGCTGGTTAATGTTATACAAGTTGAGTTTGATAACAGGATCACTATTCCCGTTTTTCCAATTATTGAACGCAGATCTGTCAACTAGATCTTTACCAAAATCATATAGCTGATCTAATAGAGGAGGAAGTAAATGAGCAAATATCGAAATCAAATTCATCTAATTTTCATAGTAGTATTGCTGATTCTTACAACACAAGCTTGTGGGAAAATATCGTTTCAGGGAAAATCTGAAATACCGGACAAAATCCTATTTATTGGCAACAGCTTTACTTATTATAATGGAGGACTTGAGCATCATATTATGCAGCTAGCAAAATCAGCGGATCCTCCGCTGGTCATCCAAGCGGATTCGGAAGTATGGGCTGGAAAATCATTAGAATGGTTGTGGAATCACTCCAAGGCACGAAAAAAGATCAGTGAAGGGGATTACGACGTGGTAATTTTGCAAGACGCCCTTCACGATGTTGGTGTGGATTCCTTCCACAAGCACACACGCTTATTCGTAGAAGAAATAAGGGAAACAGGTGCTGAACCTGTGTTATTCATGACATGGGCGCGTCGAAAGTTATCAACAGAAGAAATTGCTCAAGCATATATTATTATTGCTGAAGAACTTGATGTGGATGTGGCACCGGTTGGACTCGCCTGGAAGCGCGCGATGGAAGAACGTCCTGACCTCAACATGTATCATAGGGATAGGCTTCATCCAAGCATCCACGGAAGCTATCTTACAGTCAATGTCTTTTATGCGACGATCTTTGGTAATAGCCCGGTTGGTCTGTCCTATCTGCCCACAGAAAAAGGCGGTGTGACTGAAGAGGAAGCCGCTTTCCTGCAGCGTATAGCTTGGGAGACAGTGCAGAATTACGAGGCAGGGGATTCACAATTGGAGGTTAAATGAATGCACTCATTTTAATAATTAAACTATTCCTAATAATTTACTTAAACTCAAATGGATATTACAGCTTTTAACTTGTTAAGAAATGTTGAAGAAATCACTTTTTTGAACAAACAAATAAAAATCCTGTCAATACCCTGATTAGGAAAATTTTTGACAGTCCAAAAATATTTTTGTATAATGGATATTAATAGAGGAAAATTTCGTCCTTCTAAAAATTTTGGTGAATAATAATTCTAGAGAAACGTCAGAGAATTGCCAAAGATATTGGGGGTTTGTTACTTTCCAATGCTTATCAAGCGAAAAGATTCTCAATTTTATTAGACAGGTTAAATCGAGAAATAATTTTACAGCTTCTCAATTTAGCCTCAACACATTCTGAAATTGTGTCTAAAAATTTAACAAACGAGCTGTTTACAAATGAGTTAAATTAGAAAGGTACTATCTCATGAATTTGAAAGCCCCGTTTATTTATGGTTCAATAGCTGCGTTGGTATTTGGTTTGCTGTTTGTATTCATACCATCTTTAGCCTTATCCCTCTTTGATATATCACTTTCCATAGAAGGGGATTTCTTTGTGCGGTTGTTTGGCGCTTCCCTTTTTGGCATCGGTGTAATGAGTTGGTTGGCTAAGGATGCTCCACCCTCCGATGCACGCCGACACATGATCCTGGAAGAAATCTTCCATTCTGGAATTGCCACGATCATCTTTGTGTTTGGTTTTTTCCAGGGTATTGGAAACCTGCTTATGATCTTTCCTTTCGTGATTCATTTATCCCTAACCCTGTGGTGGGGATATTTGTATTTGAAGGGTGCAAAGTAATCATAAAGTGGACTGGTAAATAATAATAAATTTGGATAGGGATTGGTTAATGCTTTAATTTTGCATAATCCTTTGATCGCGTCACATAAGAAAAACTGTTATATAAAGATAATGAATAAATATCTGATTTTGATAATCATATTGATCTTATCTTCCTGTGCAACACCCCCCACTGAAAAACCAGGAACCAAGAAGTTGAATGAAGTCGATAATGCTTTAATGGTGTATGTGCCATCAGGTAAATTCCTAATGGGTGCTAAAGATGAGGATCTGGATGCAAATTGGCATGAAAAACCTCAACATGATGTTTACATTGATGCCTATTGGATATACCAGCACGAAGTATCAAACAAACAATTTGCTACCTTTATTGCAAAAACTGGTTATCAAACGACAGCAGAGATTATTGGCTGGTCTGTTGTTGTTGGTGATGGAACATTTAAAGATACTCCCGGTGCTTATTGGGCTGCTCCTGAAGGTCCTGATAGCAATCTGGCGGGTTTGGATGATTATCCAGTGGTTCAAGTGAGTTGGGATGATGCTTTTGCATATTGTGAATGGGCAATGTGCCAACTGCCAACCGAAGCGCAATGGGAGAAGGCAGCCAGAGGAACGGACGGCAGAACTTATCCCTGGGGTGAGGAAATGCCTAATTGTGATTTGGTAAATTACAACGAATGTGTTGGCAGTGCCACACCTACTAACAGCAACTTGAACGGTGTAAGCCCTTATGGTGCACTCAACCTGTCTGGAAATGTATATGAGTGGGTGGCTGATTATTTTAAAGACGATTATTATGGCCAAAGGTCTTCAAAGAAAAATCCACAAGGCCCAAAGAATGGGGAGTATCGGATTATTCGTGGTGGTTCCTGGAATAATTATGAGCGAGACTTAAGAGCATCTCATCGCCATTCGAAATCCCCTGACCTTATGTTCAATAGCCTTGGTTTTAGATGTGTTTGCCATCCTTAATTCCAAATATATATCTTCAAATTTTGTATATCCTATAGAAAATAGATATTGATCTAAAGTGATTTACCGATATCAAAAGGTTTTTTAATTTACGAATTTCGCTTAGAACTATTGAAATTTTAAACAATCCTATACTGGTTTTTTAGGAATGGATATTAAAAAATCACGAAGCTTATATTAAGTTTGTTTATAAGATGTCATAAAATTTGTAAATAACCAGCAATTTCAATATGTCAGCAAAGAATGATAAGATCAAGAAATTATTATTTCAAGTCAAATAGTGATGAAAAGATCTTTTATTAGGATTGGAGAAAATTTTTTCTTTTGGACTGATCTTCGTGATTTTCAATGAGTTGTTAGTAATAGAACACCCAGTTAATTAACATACTCATATATCCGATTTGAAACCTAATGAAAAATTATTTGTTCAACCAATCTAATTACCTAAATGGAGCTTAATATGACAAAGTCCATATTACAGCCAGGTGTTGAAATCCATACCCTGCACTCTAACATCTTAGGGCAAAAGCTCTTGCTATTTATAAAATTACCTTTTGATTACAACAATGAACGTGAATGCTATCCCACCCTTTATTGTACTGATGGGAATTATTATTTCCCATTTTATTCAACTCCTTCATTAATTTATGAGGCACCCTGGTACGATGCCAAAAAAATTATGATTGTTGGAATTGGATATATTATAGATGATGATCGAATGAAAGGATTAGCACAGATCATCGCTTGGCGAACACGCGACTTGACGCCAATTTCACGTGATGAGGTTGACAAAAGTTGGCAAAGTATGTTGAAGACGGTGTTTGTTGAAACCATGCAAGTCCGTTCTGGTGGCGCAAATCACTTTCTCGAGTCAATTGTCAATGAAGTCATCCCTTTTATTGAGACGAATTATCGCGCAGCTCGTCTAGAACGCGGTTTGGCGGGGTATTCCTTAGGAGGGCTGTTTGGCCTGTATACGCTATTTCAGAGTTCTGGCGTATTTCAAAATTACTTTGTCGGTAGCCCACCAATTTGGCAAGTATTATTTGATTATGAAGAAAGGTTTGCTAGGTCTCATCAAGATTTGAACGCAAAGGTCTTTATGTCAGTAGGTGGAGATGAAACCGATTTTCACGAATCTTTCAATAGGATGAAAGAACGCTTAGAGTCACGCGCTTATCCAGGGCTAGATCTTAAGACCAATATTTTTATGGATGAAACCCATGCTTCCTGCACCGCCTCATCTATCAGTCGGGCGTTATCTTGGCTTTATTATTCTAATTAGTCAATAAAAACCTGCGTGAATCGGAAATCTAGTTTTCTAGCTATCCTTATATATTTATTTCCAATCCTGTCCGGGAGAATATTTTAAACCCTCAGCAAGGTGAACTTGCGTGATTACCTTCGACCCAGCCGTGTCAGCAATCGTCTATGAATTATTGACCATAAAAGGTTAAACCCTTGTGAGGTGTAATAGGCACATAGCCGAATTTATCAACATCTCGCAAGCCTCTTTCAACACGCAGGATTACCCCACCTTGACTTAAATCGGACCCCGACCTATCCCCAGGGTTGGCTAATGCCCAGGTCGGTTGCCGTGTAGACGCGTATGGCAGCCTGGCCGCTGAGCGGACAGTGGTTTTCGCAGATGCCACACCCAATGCAGCGTTCTTGAACGACATACGGGCGCTGGAGGGTGATAGGTTGCCCATCAGGTCCCAGTGCTATGACCTCCTCAAGTTGAATGGCTTTCTCGGGCACCGGGCACATCTCTTCGCAGGTGATACAACTACGGCTACTCGCCCATGGCAGGCAGCGATTACGGTCGACATAAGCATGCCCAATCACCTTCTGACGCTTGTCTTCGAGGGTGAGGGCAGGGATGGCACTAGTGGGGCATGCCTCGCCACAGGCGTTACAGGAATAATCACAAGGCCCAAGGCGCGGCACAAGGACAGGGGTCCAAATACCCGCCCAACCAGTTTCTGTCAGGCTGGGCTGTAAGCCCGAGGTTGGGCAAACCTGGATACACATCCCACAGCGCACACATTGGGAGAGAAAGTCAGGGTCGGTTGCTCCCGGTGGGCGCAAAAGAAAGGGTTGTGTCCGCTTGTCTTGAGGAATCACCTGACTCAAACCTACTACCACCACAGCCGCACCTGCTGAAACAAGTAACTGGCGGAAGGAAGGATCATAAGGCTGCCAGAGTGCTGGTGCCAGATGACCGTGAAACTCTTGGGCTTGCTTATCACATTCAGGCGCGCACTCAAGGCACATGATGCACTCGGATGGGTCGCTGGTATAACCCTTTTGAGGGTCAATCGTTCCTGTTGGGCAAACGCGGGCACAGCGTCCACACTCAATACAGCGATCATTTGTTGCGCGCCGCAACCAGGAGATCTTGCCCACCAACCCAAGCAGCGCGCCCAAGGGGCATAGGTAACGACACCAGAAGCGTTCCCTTTTAGCATTCAAAGCCAGCACCAACCCAAAAAGCAGTACAGCTAAGCCGCTGAGGCCAAAGACCGGCTGGGTCGTTGGGAGCACCGTGCGTCTTAGAAAATTATCAACCTCCACGACAACATCCAGCAGCCCGGGCACTGGCAGTCCCGCTAGCGCTTGTTCAGCCCCAGAGATGACCGCCACTAACGCCGGCCAGATGGCGCTGACCACTGTACGGTAAATGAGCGTGATCGGATCCAGGAATATCAAACTGAGATTACCTAATACGGCTGCCAGGATGATTAATCCCAGCAGGAAATACTTGACCTGCCGCCATCGCGGATTGAGGTCCGCCTCTTTCGGTCCCACCTTGCGCGACGGAACCCAATCAAGCACCGTTCCCAAGGGACAGAGCCAGCCACACCAGACCCGTCCAAGCAGAAGCGTCAGGACCAGCGTGATGAGACCACCGATAAGCATTGGCAGCACAATCCGCCTGGCAGCCAGCATTCCTGCCATCCCTACCAGTGGGTCCAGTCGGAAGAAAAGGTCTGCCGGCAGGAAAGAAACCCTTCCGACAGCCGCCAGTAGAACAATAAAAAGGATAAAGGCCAGCACCTGCACCCACGGGCGCAGCTTGCGGATGGCACTTGCGCTCATAAGACTCCCTTTGTGAGGCTGGTTATGCGTCAATCTCCTCGATATTGATTGACTTAAGATCCATCGTACCCAAGCCCAGTTGGTCGGCAAACTTAATATATCCGATGTCAGCGCCGATCATATTGAACAGAGTTGCCGCAAATGCATCAGCCGCCACCACGTCGGGGCTGGCAATCACAGTGTCCATCTCCCTGACATCGTTCAGGCTGCCACCCGTCGGACCGTTGGCTACCAGAATGCGTGTGGCATCAATAACGGTGAGGTGCGACTTGACGACTGTTGACAGGTCGGCAATAGACTGGTGCAGCCCATTGGCATGCAGCGCGCCACGGTTCAGGATTGTGCCCATCAAATTCTTCATACCAAGCGTCAATCCAGCGCCACTGTGATGTTTAGCGATAGGCACGTTGATCACTGTGTCCGCAGTGAGGATATCAGCATACACCTGGGTCCTATTCAGCGCCTTGGCGTTAGGGATGGCTACTTCTTGGTACTTAAGCGAATTCATCAGCTCCATCTGACCACCGACAGCTTCGACAGCTTGTGCGATCCCACTCATTTCATAGGCATTTTGTGCGGTTCCACCAAAGGGGAAATCCATCACACGCACGCTCCCGGCACCAGCTTCCAGGCACAATGCCACGATCGCAGCCACTACCGCCGGGTTCGTGGTGCTGGCATACTCGGGGCTGTGGTAGGCATTGCAGATATTGGGCTTGACGATCACATCGGCGCCTTGTTTCACATAGTGTTCAATACCGCCCACAGCGGCGATCGCCCGTCGTGTGAGTTCCTCTGGGCCAGGAGCCTGTCCCCGGGCGACAGCCAGGTAGGCGCCTTGGGGTGAGGTTGGCTCTTCGGCACCCGTCTCGGTATCAGCTTGGGTAGAAGTTGGCTCACCAGCACTTGGCTCAGCCGCAGGTTGGTTTGTCGCTGTGGATGCCCCTATCAAGGCATTCACGCCCTCTGTCGGCTTCATCGTTGGCGTGGACTCCATCGTTTTACAGCCGCTCAGATAGGACGATAACCCAGCAACGGATAGTGTCATAAGAAACCGCAGAAAATCACGTCGTGAGTAGCTGGACATATGGTTATCCTTTCTCATTTCTTAAACCGCTCGTTCAACACTTACTCGCGATGGCACTGTGAATAGACCAGCAAACCGCAGTCAACCCTTGCGATGTGAAACAAACTGTTCACTCATTAACAAAACTAACAGATTTTACACCTTTTGAAGATCAGATCTAAACCCATTAAAAATTACCAATAACATTATTATCAATAAATTTACCATAAATCGAGAGATCTGCAGCGAAAAAGTCTGATTCTCGCTGTTATCCCGCAGAGTGCAGCTTCTCGTATGCAATGATTCTTTAATGGCAAAAGCCTTCGAGAATATTGAACTCGACAGATTTACATTAAATCCGGTGTCAGCCGACACAAAAGCGCTTCCACAAAATTCACATGCCTGATTCCCATAGACCCCGCCAAATCGGCAATCTTCCAGCTCTAAGTTCCCACAGGTGAGGACACCTGTGGGAGATCTACCACGCAAGTGCATGAGTCTTAAATCCACCTTGGGACGATGCTGCAGCGCAACTGTTAAATACCTATGGGTGATTGCCATTGATTCCGTCAAATCAACAACCGTCCAGTTCTTTGTTCCCACAGGTGAGGATACCTTTGGGAGATCCTACACATAAGGGTATTCGTCATAAATCCATCTTGGGCAAATGGTGCCGTGCCCCACCCGGGTGTATCTTGCTGAGAAGGCTGCTGAAGTTTCCCCAGGCGCATGTCGCGCAGCTTCTGGAATACCACCCTTGGAACCTGCATGTGGGTATCAATCCAGTCCATCAAAGGATCGAGAGGTACTTCTCAAAGTAGGTTAAAATTACAGAAGTACAGGTAATTGGTTTCACAAAATAACCATAATCGCTACACAAGAAAGCTTTTATAAATAAACAAAAACCTAATTGAGGATCACGCCAGGTCTGTAGAACTATGAATGGAGATTAATAATATGAACGGTCAACTCATCCTCATCATTTCCATCTTCTTTGCAATTGCCATTCTAGCAATCATCTTGATTTTAAATATCGACAAAATCATCAAAAAGGTTCTTAGCCGTCAGGTAATCAATAACCAGGAACATGCTGCTAAGGTGGTCGCTGAACTAAGCCGTGCTGACCGGATAACAACCATCTTATGCGGAGTCAGCAGCCCCTTGGCCAATCAAGGAGCGCAGACTTGTACGGCTGTCTTTGTCAACGGCCAATTTTTGCTTTTCGATGCTGGAGATGGCGCAATGGCTTCAATTAGGGCTTCGAATTTACCATTGGCGGCACTGGATGCTGTATTTATCACCCATTTTCACAACGACCACTATGCCGATTTGGGTGATTTGATGGAATGGTCCTGGATCCTTGGGCGGCGGTTGATCCTCCCGATTCACGGCCCCATTGGGATCACACAAATTGTGCAGGGTTTCGAATCCGCCTATGAGCTTGAGGCGGGGTATCGGACAGCCCATCATGGGCAAAAATTGATGCCCCCGGAATGGGTCGCCTCAAAAGCCATCGAATTCTCTGTGCCAGAAGATAACTCCGCTCTGGTTGTATACGACCAGGATGGGGTGATCGTTAGGGCCTTTCGAGCTAGCCATGAGCCTGTTGAACCCGCCGTGGGATACCAGATTGAGTATGGCGGCCGGGTCATCGTCCTTTCAGGAGATACAGTGCGAACAAAGGCGCTTTTAGCAAATAGCCAAAATGCAGATTTGCTGGTCGCTGATGCGATGAATAAGGCCATGGTGCAGATCATGCAAAGGGCGAATGAAAATCTTGGCAATGACTTTTTAGCAACAATCCTGTTTGATATCCAGGATTATCATATGGATGTCAGTGAAGTAGGTATGTTGGCAGAGGAAGCGAAAGTTAAGCGGCTTGCCCTCAACCATTTAGCCCCAAAACCACCAGGCAGATTTTTCGCCAATAGATTATTTAAAAATCCAATTAGAGAACATTTTTCAGGAGAAATCTATGTTGGTGAAGACGGGATGCAGATCATACTGCCCATTAATGAAAAATCGTAACCTGAGTTACACTTTGATCCTGTTATCAATCCGCCCTGCGAGTAGGCGTATCCTTCCGCCATTCAAGGCAATCCTGCTTACAGAGGATCGACCAAGTGATTTGACCCTTCCTTGTCAGCCCTTCCCTGTCTGATTATCCCTTTATGCTGGCGGTGATCCTTGTTCAACCTGCCAATAATCAGGGACTGCAGGTGATATATGCTCGAGGAAATTTTGCAGTTATTGAATACAAATTCTTGGTTCCCCTAAAGATTAAACCACACACCCCGTGTTTTGTTATTGAATTCCCTGCCCATGACCCACTTTGCTTCCAAATCCAGCATTGGCTAATTTTACAGCGCTTCAGCCAGGTGCATCTGGAAGGGAGTTGTTTATTGGAAAGTTTTTGCTGATAGGCTATTAATTAGTCGATATTAGGATAAGGCTTCTAGAAGCGCTTTTGATTCTTTCAAGTCAGGTGTTTCGAATCCTTCGGTAAACCAACTATAGATCTTCGCCAATCTCCTGTGCGCTTGTTCCCGTTTGCCCAGCTTTTGCAGCAGTCGGCACAG
>Ga0207796_1000901_pt1 | contig 10737 bp, 11 predicted proteins | sample Pon1CUnioCityCA_6_FD_187274 | JGI IMG/M metagenome (GOLD analysis project Ga0207796, IMG submission 187274) | Marine sediment microbial community from Union City, CA, USA - Pond 1C Sediment 1 (SPAdes) | ecosystem: Environmental > Aquatic > Marine > Intertidal zone > Salt pond sediment ...
TCCAGGATTTGGACCAGTAGATCGAGCCCCTTCTGGGCATCGAGGCGGGAAATCATTCCCAGCAAGGGCTTTTTGTTCAGAGACGGATCAAGATTCAGCCCCTTAATCAAAGATGCTTTGCAGAGGACTTTCCCGGACAGGTCTTCAGGGGAATACGTGACCGGTAAATGGGAATCTCTGGCCGGATCCCAGCAGGTGTAGTCCACCCCATTGAGAATCCCATGGAGCCTGGCACTTCGTCGGCGAAGTATGCCCTCCATACCCATGCCGTATTCGGTAGTTTGGATCTCTCCGGCGTACGTAGGACTGACGGTCGTAATCGCCTCGGAGTAGTTGATACCTGCTTTAAGGAGACTGAGTTTTCCCCAATACTCAAGACCTTCCGCATGAAAGAATTCCTTTTTAGAAAGACCGGTAATAGAAAATTTCTCTTCGGGAAAAAGCCCCTGGTAGCCCAAATTGTGAATGGTGAAAACGCTCGCGACATCCGAAAGGGTTGGAATATCCCCATAAGGCCCGTTGATAAGCGCCGGCACCAGCCCGGTCTGCCAGTCATGACAATGTACCACATGCGGCTTAAAGGAAAGCGCCTCCGTTAGACGCAATGCAGCATGAGCGAAAAAACTAAAACGTTCCAGGTTATCGTAGTAATCCCCACCGGGGTTCCCATACAGGTTCGGCCGGTCATAAAGGTCCTCTCTTTCGATGAGATAGACCCGAACCCCAGCTCCGAGCTGAGTCTCAAGCACATTGGTTTTAAAGCTTTCTTTTCCGAGGGGGACTTCAAGTTTTTTGATGACCGGTCGAACTTCATAGTTCCCCTCCCGAATAACCCGGTAGAATGGCAGGGCCAATCGTATGTCCACCCCCAGGCGCTTGAGCGCAATGGGGAGACTGCCGGCCACATCGGCCAACCCGCCGCTCTTGGCAAACGGCACGACCTCGGGTGACAAGAACCATACATTGAGCGCGTTTTTAACCATTTAACCTCCAATTTCGTGCACTACACTTCACAACCGGACGCAGGCCGGTCTCACGCGTTATCTGTTTCCACAGCCTCCAAAATCCTGGGATAGATATCGGGCAGACTGAAACAGACCCGGTTCCAAGATGGAATCAGCGTGGCCTCGTGCGGCCCCTTGCTCTGCTCCCAGGCCGTCCATAAAAAACCCCGAAAGTGTCGAACCGTGGCCTCTTCCTGATAGCGGTCATAGTTGAGGTCATTTACCTCGGCATCATCGCTGTACTTTCTGATGAATCTGAGAGCGTTCTGATAATAGGTGTGCAACAGCATGTCCACGAAGGCATCGTCCAAAGGAACGCCGTGCGACCGCATATAGGTCAAATAGAACTTGGCGATATCGACCACCATGCGATGCAGTCCCTTATTTTTGTCTTCCGGTGAAAGCTCCTGGTGCTTGTGCTCATAGTTGGGAATCAGATCGATTTGGGCAATTTTCCGAGGAATGAGCTGCTCGCAAACTTGGGATAAGGTGGCGACTTCCAGTCCCCAGTCGTAGGCGACATTGATACCACGCGCCAACTGTGCTGTGAAACTAAATTCGCCTGCTAAAGGATATTTGAAACTTCGATGATAACTGAAGAAACGTGCCAGTTCGAGATGTCCTCGTGTATACATGAGGTCCCTCATGGAGTCTACGAAGGGCGTTACAAAAAGTCGGGTAACTCTTCCCTTCATGGTTTTTTCCGTCGGGGAAATTCGAGCGTAGTAGCCTTTGCAAAACTGGAAATCGCTGTTGGGGTTGGCGGTGGGCTCAATGAGCCTGCCCAGAAGAATGCGATCATAGGTGACGATGTCACAGTCGTGAAGCGCAATGATGCTGCAGTCTTCCTTAGCAAGGATATAGCCCAGTGCCATCCATACGGACTGCCCTTTTCCCTGAACACCCGTGGGGATTTCACGACTCTGGATTTCTTGGAATATTTTTTGGATTCGAGGTCCCTCCACCCAAGCGATCTTTACGTCCCGATCAGACATGCGAAGTCTCCCGAAGTATTCTTTGGCCTCCCGGAACTGCTTTTCCTCCGGCGCCCCTCCCAGGGCAACAACAATTCTACGCAGATATTTCACTTTCTCGATACCGTCGAGTATCCGATCCAGCACTTGAGGATTCCGAATTTCCGAAAAGAGGGACGGCAGCAAAAGCGTGATCTTTTGATGGCGTGAGTACTCCTCCAGCTTACGTTCAAGGCTTGCAACATAGGTCTCGCGATCAAAAGCTTCGTGCAGGGCATGGAGTGTGGTGATAAGTCCTTCTTGGTGAAAATCAGCCATAATACTTCCTCCTTTTCAAAACAAATCCTTTGAGCCGACCTGAACCGCGCATATCCCTGACACAGGCCCAGTCTATGAATCTATCCTTTCGCGCGTTTACGGTTGGTTTGGTATATGTGTCTTTTTACGGCTTGACAGTGGGGTTTCTCAAAATTCCCTCCAAATTTGCTAAATGCTTTGATATAGGATTATGCTGTGCTATATTGTGTTTGTCTTTTATCCACCAAGGCAGGTCGCTTTTAATCTCACAATCCGGAGGCCCCCATCATTATCAATGAATTCATTCGTGTTGACAAAATTTTATAATCTAAACCATAAATATTCAATATTTATAAACATGATGAACTTGTAAGCCGTTGGAAATCACCATGATCCTTCATTCCTGTCCCGCATCAAGTGCGGAAGAGACTGCTACCGAAATCCAGCCCACGGCGGAGTACTTCAATGCCCCTCATGTGGTATGGAAATCGGGACCGAGGAAAATGTTCACGAGTTGCAAATCTGAAGGTGAAAAAAGGTGCCCCATCACAAGATTCTCATACATATTTCGGACCGTGACAAATGGCCCGCTGTTTTCAGTCAACTCGCGCATCTCTTAAATCGCGAGGATAGCACGGACATAAAAATTGCAATCCTTGCCGACGTTTTCGCAGGGTCCGTTTGCATCGCGTGCAATCCCGAACTGGAGCAACAAATGAGTGCTTTTGTCAAGTCCGGCCACAGGATTCTCACTTGTGAGGAATCCCTCCGTTGCCTGAATATCAAAACCGACAAGTTACCCGATTTTATCCAACTGGCGCCGACCGCGGTGGGTGAAATCATCAGGCTGCTGGGGGAGGGGTATCAATACATCAAGGTGTAATCATCGACTTTAGAAGTATCCATAAAGCGATGCGGAAAGGAGGTGATAGTGATGTCGAAAATGCTTTTTGTTGTCTCCAATGGATTTGAAAAAGCCGGTCGCGCGACCCGGGCCTTTCAATTCGCGAAAGTGGCCTGCGAAAAAGGTCACGACGTGAAGGTATTTCTCCTGGACGATGCCATTCACTGGGCGCAATTGGGTATGGCTGAAAGCGCGCGGGCATCCACCGGGGAGGAAATGAAGCCTTTCATTGATTATCTCTTGGAAAACGGTGCCGCCATCTACGCATGTAAGGCCTGAGTGGACCATCGGTATTTGTCCCCCGATGAAATGATTCCGGGGGTCGAGATTGAAGGCGCGCCATTTTTGGTAGACCTAATGGCTCAATATAACACGTTGAGCTGTTAGCCTGGTTGGTCGGCATTATTTCACCTGCCGCTGGAAAGTCACGGCAGGTGAAATTTTTTCGTGGATCGCCAAATCGTTCGATGGATGCGCACGGATAATATTTTTCTCTTAATTCAAAAATAGAAATCCAAGCATCTTTCACAACATTAATTCCGACATGATGTAAACTCTCTTCTGGTTTTTGCTTTAACAGCCCTTCTCTATTGCGCAGGCGAACCAACGAGCAAATCAATTTGCCTTGTCAAAACTCCTCAGCGGTTTTGTTTAAGGCCTACCTTTTGGAAAGGAGCCGAAATGATGAACACCAAGTCTTCTCACTCCCCCGCTCCCCTTTTTGATGCATTTATACCGCCGGAAATGGCTGTCAGGGCTGAAAATACCGGTGTAAAAAAGGCCATGATGGGATGGCGCACTACCCTTGCATTGGGTGTACTGGCAGGGGCGTTCATCTCATTGGGTGCCAACTTCGCGACGGTGGCGACAGCAGGAGCCGCAGGCTCGCTCGCATTTGGCCTAAGCAGACTGTTGGCGGGTGTCGTCTTTTGCCTGGGCCTTATTCTTGTGGTCGTCGCCGGTGCAGAACTCTTCACCGGTAATAACCTCATCGTGATGGCCTGGGCCAATAGACGCATCTCTGCTTTTCAGGTTCTCAGAAACTGGTTCCTGGTGTATGTGGGTAACTTCCTGGGGTCAATCGCAACAGCCGTACTTGTCCTCTTTACCCATCAGTACAATTTCGGAAATGGACTGGTCGGGATGAATGTTCTAACAATTGCCGCGACCAAATGCGGGCTTGGATTCATTCAAGCAATTGCACTGGGCATGGCGTGCAATGCTTTGGTCTGTTTGGCCGTGTGGTTATGTTACAGTGCCCGAACGACCACGGATAAAATATTTTCAGTTATCTTTCCTATTTCAGCTTTCGTTGCCGCCGGGTTTGAGCACAGTGTGGCAAACATGTATTTTATCCCCATGGGTCTCTTTGTCAAGTCAACCGCACCAACCACATTTTGGATGACAATTGGGAAAACAGCGCCGGACTTTGCGAGTCTGACTTGGTCCTCGTTCCTGTTTGTTAATTTGTTGCCGGTAACGATTGGTAACATCATTGGGGGCTCAGTGATGGTGGGGTTGGTGTATTGGTTTATATATCTTCGCAAAGGCTTGGTTTCACGGCCTGCATAGCAGAAACCCCGGCCCATGGGAAACAGGTCTCTTTTCCAAAATAGGCGATAAAAAGATCTGCCCGAAACATATTCTATTTGGGGATAATTTGACAAAACGACCAGATGTTGCCGATGCCTCCCAACATTTGGACCCAGTTGGTGAACCTGTCATCGCGAGTGGCTTCGACCTGCCTTGGGCTATACAGGGGCAGATACGGAATATCTTTCATAATAATTCGTTGCATTTGCCGTATTAATTCTCTGCGTTCATCAACCTGCATCGCCCTCGAAGATTCGTCGGCAATGCGATCAAAATCCGGATTACGATATCCGCTTGCGTTCCAGGCTCGCGGCCTGTCATTGCTGGAATGGAAAAAATTCCGCAGATAATCCGGATCCAGAGAGAGGTTGCCGTAACCTAGAACAAACATATCAAATTGATGATGTGCGTTGACCTGCTGCGTCAGAGCGCTGAAGGCCATGGGTTTGGATCTGGCGGGGATGCCTGCCATTCGGAGCCATTCCTGAATCATAATACCCGTCATCGCCCGGTTCGGATCATAATCAGAGGGAGGTGTCAAAATCGTAAATCCTTCCATAGGAGTTCCATCGGGCAAAAGAATTCCTTCCCCTTCGACAATTCCGCCCTCATTGTTGATCGGCGGCACTTTCCAGGTGTATCCGGCTTCGCGAAGTATTTTGTGGGCTTGTCGAATGCGCGCTTCCGTCGTAAGCCCGCTTCCATAATCCGGCAGGTCCGGAGCGTGCCAGAAAGTATTACCGGGAGGTACGATGGAATTCATTTGGTCCGCATACCCCTGGAGGATTCTTTTGACGATAAAATCCTTGTCTACCAAAGAGGCGACGGCATGCCTGAAATGAACATCATCAAAAGGGCGTTTCCTAAGGTTGAAACCCATATAATAAAGTGCACTTTTTTCATTGGAGAATATTCGGACGTTTTCATGGCTCATAAGATCCGACAGATATCCTGGTTGGATACTCCACCAAAACATGTCGATACTTCCCTTCCGGATTGCCAAAATCGCCGCATCTGCGGTACCGTAGATTTTAAACACGATGCCGTCGATGTAGGGGCCTAAGAGGCGTCCCCGAATTCTTTTGCCCTGACCGAAAAAATGTTTATTGGTTTCAAGGAATAGGTAGGCCCCCTGACGCCATTCCACAAAGTTAAAGGGGCCGGTGCCCAAAAGGCTTTGCATTTTGTAGTTGATCAGATGGTTCAGCGGTTTTTCAGACCGACGCGCACCTTCGACAATATGTTCCCATTCTTTTTTGCTCACCATCGGCGTGGTCAGCGTTCTGGTCAGAAAAAGGGCCTTCGGCTCTTCCAGAACAAACCGAACCGTGCGGTCGTCCACCGTCTCGATCTTCTTTACGAACTTCCATCTGGAATAGAATCGCGGGATTTTGAATTCCTTGATGAGATTTCCCGTAAATGCCACGTCCTCCGCTGTCAGTGCCGAACCGTCGGACCATCTCGCCGACCGAAGCCTGATTGTGTAAGAAAGGGAATCGGGATCATATTCCGGATCCGTTTCTGCCAGCCAGGGGATCATCTTGAGGGTTTCAGGCTCGCGGACATAAAGCGGATTGTATATCAAACTTAGAACTTTGTTCGACCAGGCATCGGTGGCCAACCATATATTCAGAGTTTTGGGCTCCTCTAAGAGGCCGATTTTGATCCTTTCCGCTGCCGCTGCCTTTGATTCGTTGAAGCAAAGACAAAATGTCACTGAAACAGCGAGCAACAATCCGGGTAGATAGGCCAAAAACAATTTTCCTACAGTTTTCTTTTTGCCGGCATACATCTCATTTTTCACTCAAGACCACCCCAGATAAAACGCACTCAGTACACTTCATTCCCATTTGGAATAATGGAACAAGGGAATGACGGCATATTGGGCACATTCGTGTTCCATCGGGTAGAAAATAACACGGTTCATGGGATAAACAACCCATGGAACGAAAAAATGTCCCATTCTCGGAGAATCTCCTCGATGGTGGATTTAGAGCCCATACTTAAGTCGAAAGTGTTTTTTCTTATCGCTGTTCTTCCTTCTCTTTTTTGTATCATTCCATACGTTTTCTTTCTCTTGACAACTTGGACACACGGTGGGTTCCGCGAAGCCCATTACGGTGAGGTACTGCTTCTCCGAGAAACCGATCAAAAACTGCTTCTTACAGAGCGTGCATCTGATTTTTTTCTCTTGCATGGCCAAAAGTTCTCCTCAATTGGAACAGATCAAGGCAAATCAATCAGATTCTGGGGCCGTCCTGGTGTCTATTTTTAATTATATTCTTATCGCGCTAAAAATAAAACCTTAAGTGCTGTTGGGGTCTCTTTGAAGGAGCCGATTTGTCACCTTGAATCAAATTCGGAAGAACATCAGGATCCCGAGAGTACGAAATCCCTTTGTTATGCCGGACTTATCAGCGACCGCTCCATTGATGATGTTGATATGGCTTTTCGCATTCCTTGTTTCAGTAGGCTTTATGTGCCACTTTCCATCAATATTTTAGAATCAATCGAGAACTTCGTATGAGGACACCCTGAATTTCTTTTCCGCACCCTCCTTTCTGATCGTACCGGTAATTCTCACTTTTCTATCAATCAGCTCGACGACCTCTTTACCCTTTAGATTCTCCACTATCTGATATGTCTGTCCCTCATCGGTTACAATTTCATAATCCGTATTAATTCTACCGGTGATTGTCACCATCTCCGATGAGATCGATACTCCTGCTATGAGGAGACAGAAAAGCACTCCCGGAGTTAACCATCCCAAGTTCCAGACGTTCGGTCTCATTTTACTACTCCGTTTATCCGCAAATATTCAAGTTGCTTGTTCAAACATCGGCAAAAATTTTTTTGTACATCAACCCCTATAAGAATACTGAATTTAGTCGCAGTTTTTCTTCACCTTGTAGTCTTTAACCCTGATAATACTTTTTCCGTCCCTCCTTTTAACTTCGCCGATGACCTCCACTTCTTGTCTGATAAGAGCCTTTAACTCCGCCGCTTTCCCTTCATTCTCAATGACGTACTCATCCTCGCCGTGGGTTGAGATTGCGATGGCAACCACGTTGCCGCTTTCATCCCATTCAACTGGAATGATAACGCCTCTGCCTCTCATCAAAGTCATTGCCATACTCCATTTTGTCTGTCTCGACCCGGTTGTCGGTCGGTTCGGTGAAAGATGAAGAAAAATCAGCAAAAGACATGCCAAAGCCTTAACATGTCCATATTGCACACGCTTTTCCCTTTGCAGGCATCTCAACCAGAACCACCGGTTCCGATGTGGCACAAAGCGATGGGTGAGTTGACTTGAAACCTCCCCCGGTGATGTAATCTAACTAATTGAAATTTAATTTGAAAATTGAACAAGAAATGAGGATTCCGCTTTTTGGTTGCTCGGAACCTTCGGTTCCGATGCGAAGAATTTGAGAGTGGGGACATGGTTGCCAATCAAAACCAATGCGGTGTAAGCATGCAGAGAGCGAACGCTAATCGTTTCAGACCGTGCCTAAGGTCAGTTAAGCCGGGAACCTATAATCCTCCTTTCGAATCCCATGTTTTGTCATCAGCTTATGAAGCTGTCGGGTGCTGATGCCTGCGAGTTCTGAAGCAGGCCTGATTTTTCCGTTTGTTCGGGAAAGGAGTTCTTTGAGATATTGTCTTTCAGCACTCTCTACTCTCTTTCCTCTCGCCTCTGCCAGGGTGGGCAAAGCGGCTTCCGATGAGATATCCGGCTCGTCTGAAAAGTCAAAAAGCTCGTTTGGAAAGCTCTGCGGAGTGAGAATCCAGCTCCCTTCCAAAATGTATGCCCGCTCCACCAGATTCTCCATCTCACGAATGTTTCCGGGCCAAAAATAGCACTTAAAGGCTTTCATAACCTCGGGGTGAATTGAACGAATTTGTTTTTGAAATAGACTGTTAAATTTCTTCAGGAATACATCCACCAAGAGTGGAATGTCTTCGATCCTCTCTCTCAAAGGAAGAATTTCAATTGGGAATACATTCAGCCGATAGTACAGATCGCGCCTGAATCGTCCATCGTCGCACATTTCCTTCAGATCCATGTTTGTGGCGGCAATGATTCTTACATTGGCTTCCAGGGTGTCCTCGCCCCCCACCCGCTGATAGTTTCCATCCTGCAAAACATGCAACAGCTTTATCTGAGCTGACGGCGTGATCGTGCCGATTTCATCCAAAAAGATGGTTCCTCCCTGGGCGATCTCGAATTTACCCAGCTTCCTGCGAACTGCGCCGGTAAAGGCGCCTTTTTCGTGTCCGAATAATTCACTTTCCAGTAAGGTATCCGGAATTGCCCCGCAATGGACATCAATAAACTGAGCATCCCCTCGCGTGCTATGTCGATGAATCAATTTGGCCAGCACCCCTTTGCCCGATCCCGTTTCCCCGACGAGAAGGACCGTGCTTTTTGTCGGTGCCACCGAACGGATTTTGTCAAAGACTTTTTTCATTTCAGGGTTTTTCGTCTGAACCATTTCTAAGGAATCGGATTGCCAGAATTGATCCCGCAGGTAATCAAGTTCGGACTGAGCGATGACGGACTCATAGACTGTCTCCGTGATATGTTTTAATTCCTCTGCGTCCAGCGGGTACGTGAGATAGTCGCCGGCCCCGGCTTTGACGGCCTTCACAGCTTCCCTAATATTCTCTGGAGAACACATCACAATAATTTGTATTGTCTGGAACAGATGCCAAAATTTCTGAAGGCCCTCATCGTAGCTGCCGCTTGGGCTTGCCTCTCGAAGCATTTCAATATCAATAAATATCAAATCATATCGCGTCCGTTTCAGCATTTCCAATGCCGACTCATTGCTTTTCGCGTTCCCGATAGCGTAATCCGGAGAAAAACTGGACCGGATAACACGCAGCATCTCCGGTTCTTTCGATACAACGAGAAACGATTTCATTCAGGTCTCCTCACGGCCATCATCGGCTTTCATCCCCGGAAATGGATCAGAGATCCGGAGCCCTTGACGGCCTTTTCCCTTCTCAGTAATCCGAAACGCAAAGTTCTGATGGGCCTTTAACAGAAAACCAAAATTTTTGAAATATAAATCTGTTAGCCATCTGCATAAGGCGACGCTTTTCCGGATAGGCCACCACATCCGGGGCTCACATAGAATCTCAATGTTCTCAGCGTCTGCAGTATCAGAATTATCCGCTCCTTTTTGTATCAATTTAGCACATGCCACCGTTCGTTACGAGGTTATATAGGAAAAAAGTTGAAGCGAGTTTCTCTGAAGATTTTTGGGGGAACTTCATTGACGACACACGAGGATTCGTTGGGATCCATCAGGAATTTGGAGAGGAGATTCCCGAGAACAAATTGACGGCCCGTCCCGTTACCGCCCGCTGCATTCGATGAAAAAAAAGGGTGGAATTCTAAGAAAAACCTCGGTATGCACACCAGCACCCCGAAAACCCTTTGATGCGTCGGAGTACCGTCAGGCGAAGCGCGCAGAGATGTAGCCACAACCATTTGGAAATATTCTAAACGGTGTTTTTGAACTCCTTCACAAAAATGATCTTGTGATCATCTTTCCGATAAAAATCATCCAGCACACAAACAGGTCGGTACCCGTTTTTACCATAAAAAGACCTCGCCGCAGCATACGCCTGAGTTGATGAGGTATCAATATAGATACGCCTTGCATTGACGCCTCTCAAACGATCCTCCATTTCTACAAGAAGCCTTTTTCCGACACCTTGTCTGGAGCATGCGATGTCCACAACGATCCAGTACAGATCATAGCAGTGTTCCGTCATAGGAATGGGGCCGAAACAGACATACCCAGCCAGTTCGTTCTGCATATGGGTCGCACATAGAAAGCGATACTCGCTCTCATCGGGATGGCGGAGGGCCTCCTCCAAAAGCTCTAGAGCCACCTCTATTTCTGCTTCATTGAACGTTCCCCTCTGCTCTATGAGTCGTCGGATCCCCTGCCGA
>Ga0207796_1000902_pt1 | contig 10731 bp, 8 predicted proteins | sample Pon1CUnioCityCA_6_FD_187274 | JGI IMG/M metagenome (GOLD analysis project Ga0207796, IMG submission 187274) | Marine sediment microbial community from Union City, CA, USA - Pond 1C Sediment 1 (SPAdes) | ecosystem: Environmental > Aquatic > Marine > Intertidal zone > Salt pond sediment ...
ATTGGCCCACACCCAGACGTCGGCTATGCCAGCGCCACTGGAGGCATCCGTCACGCGGCCCGTGATGCTACCGCCGGTCGAAAGTGTAAAGTCAACGCCTGAAAGGTTAGGCGAACCACTGTTGACAGACAGGATATCCGCCAGATCTGGATCGCTCTGCTCCTGGTAGTATTCGGTCATATACTGAGAGTTTTCACCGAGGCACCAGTTCCAGCCGCCGCCAGCCCGCACCTTGTAGTCGTCGTAGGGCAAGCCGCTGATGGTATAATGGCCGCTGGCATCGGTGCAGGCGCCGTACCCGCCCTGCTCGATGTCCACGTTGACGTTCTCCAGCGGCGTCGATCCATCTTCAGCATAGACGGTGCCCTCAATGGTGCCGCCCTCATCGAGGGTAAAGTCGATGTCCTGGATCGTGTCGCTGCCTTCGCTGAGGGAAAGCACGGTCGCCCCTTCAGAGTCTCCGCTTTCCTCATAGTACTCGGTGATCCAGATCGACTCGGTTCCCTGGCACCAGTTCCAGCCCTGCCCGGCGACGACCTTGTAGTCGCCATAAGGCAGTAATTCGATGAGAAACTCCCCGTTGGCGTCGGTGCAGACACCATAGCCACCCTGTTCGATATCTACGTTCACATTCTCAAGTGGCGTGCTTGCGTCGCCAGCATAGACAGTGCCCGAGATCCGCCCGCCCGGCTGCATTGTGAGCACGATAGGGGTCTCGCCAGCGCCGGAGATGGAGATCGGGTCTGCCTGGTCGCGGCTGGCCCTGCCGTCGTACCACTGGCTGGCCCAGGGATAGTACGCGGTGGCATAGAGCACATAGTCATCGTCGGGCAGGCCGCCCACGTAAAAGTGACCATCGGCCATGCTATAGATCTCACCGTATCCGGCGCCATCTGACGCGCGCTGGACAGAGACATTGTTGATCTGCAGCGGCGTGGATCCATCGTCCTCGACCACCATGCCACTGATCCAGCCATAGTCGGGGGTCACGATCCGGCCCTCGATCAGCTGGTCGCTGCTGATTACGACGTAGCCGACAAAGGTTCCCTCGGCAAAGGGCGCGCTGTCCATAAAGTATACCATGGACTGGCCGGCGTCCAGGAACTGCACGTCACTCCAAATAATCTGGTCGTTGGGCCAGTAAAAGTCGACTACGCAGTTGGCCGAGGCGGAGCCGGAAGTATTGGTGAAGACAAAGGTGGAAGAGAGCGCATCGCTGTCGGTACCCCGGTGAACCAAAGCCAGCGTGATTATGGTGGAGGCTTCGATGCTCTCGCTTGCGAATGGCGAAGACTCACTGGCGTCAATAGTCAGCGGCAAGGCCATCACCGGAGCAGCCTGAGGCACGCTATTCAGATTGGGCTGGTTCACAGGCGCGGTGGAAGCCTGTGGCGCCCTATGGGGAACCTGCTCGGTCCACTCGAATCTCAGGAAGGATGGTTGTTCAACGGACAACTGGGCTGGCACCGGTGGTGACGCCTCAGCTCGGGGCCGCGGAGGGAGGTTGGTCAGCCAGGTCGGGTACTGCGCGTCCTGCCGATCCCCCTGCGCTGATTCCCAACCCCAGAGGATGTCTGAATCCTGCACATTCCAGGGCGCCCCTTCGGGCGCAAAGCTGGCTGCCAGAGAACTCTGTGTTTCTGAGAACTCTGTACCAGTCCCATATTCTGGCACGAGCACAGCGACCTCGCCAGGCGATGTAGCTGCCAGCGACAGCACAGAGCTGAGCAAAAGAAGCATAAGAAACAAGGGAACGAACAGACCGATACCAAGGACGGTTGAGCGACGCATAGTGTGATCCTCCTTTGTGTTCATCGCAGCGTCCGCAGAGGTTATCTGCTTGGGTGAAACCGATTTAGTTGTAGGCAACGGCAGTCGGCATAGGGTTGGGCCGGAGAGGTTGAGGGGCTAGATCTGGTGCTGGCCCATCTAGTGTGAAACTATACCACATCCGATAGAATCAGTCAAACTGGCAGTGCTGGCTCGTGTTGTCCCTGGAGGCGGTCATCACCAGGTCGCCGCCGCTCTCGGTCAGCGCAGCGGCATTGAGCACCGGCGGCGTCATGGCCATGGCGGAGCCGCAGGACGCCCCTGAGTACAGAGGTTGAGGCCCGGGCCGACGAACATGCAGGCCGCGGCACAGTCGCATCATTCGGCTTCCAGAACCTGTCCTGTGACGGCGTCGATCACTATACGCAGGTCAGCGGAAGGCGGCATTCCTGCATAGTACCTGACCGTCCATACCACTGGTTGGTTCTTGCCAGCATGCAACTGCTCCAAGCGCAAGTATAGCTGGAGTTCCTTGTCGAGTTTCCCGGCAAGGAACTCGGCCCCTCCTGCCTCCTGTGCGATATCCAGAGCCTGGACACTGTCCAGGCGCCACTCCGCGTCTGCAATCTCCTCTCTTGGCCGCGTCTCTTTGGCGACAGACAACCACCTATCCTCAAACTCGCCTGTTGCTGCGTCGTAGCTCACGGATAACCCAATGATGTCCGTAGATCGCGCGCGGAAACCGAAAAACGCAGCCTGGTATGCAGGAGAATCGGTGGGCCAGAAGCTGGTCTGCGCAAGGACGAGATAGGCATCTTCCCTCCATTCTTTGGCGATTTGCAGCGCCTCGGGGTAGAGATCGCGAATGGATAGCGTATCGACCGACACTGGAGGGGGTGGGGTCGAGGTGGAACAGGAGGCGAGACTCGCCACAGTAAGATAGATGACCAGCCCAACGCTGGCTGCTATCCGGCGCGACAGCATCCATGGACTACTCGATCCTGGCATTGGATGCTCCTTCGCTGTTGCACCATCATCTGGCCCAACCTAACCGCTTTCTACCGCACATGACAATGTTAAATTTGCCCATGAATGCCACCGGGTCGCCGCCGCTCTCGGTCAGGGCCGCGGCGTTGAGCACGGGCAGGGTCATCGCCGCTGCAGAGCCGCGCGGCGCCCTTGAGTGCAGGGGGTGAGGCCCGGTCCTCGTTGGACGGGTCGCTCTCGCCGTTTTCGTTCACGTGTAGTTCGACTTTCAAACCACCCAGATGCCTTTTGACAGGTTGGCTACACGCCCCTTTATCTTTGGCCTCATCGAAACTGGTCGACAAGTTGCTGCACAGACGGGTTTGACCGTCTGTAACTCACGATGGCCACCTCCAGATTCGCATGCTGGTGCAGCCTCAAGGCCCGCGTGATGCTATCGCCGATCCACGTCGTGCGGTTCCCAAAGGCGCCTCCGCCAAGCCGGGTGAGGTATAGACACTTGTTCCCGGTGTCCCGCGCATTCAGGATGGCGGCGCAGACTGTTGCCTCGTAAGCCGCCTCCAGCACCAGCCGGGCAAAGGGCTCCCAAAGGCCGGCTGGATGCTGGGAATAGGCCACCGGCAGGGCGCTGCAGTAGGCCTGGGTGACGGTGTGAGTTGCGCCGCGGACCGTCACCTGCGTATTCCACTGCACGCCGATGCGCAGGCGCTGCCGCAACTGATCCAGTTCCTCCTCGGAGGACGCGCCCAGCCGCCGGGCGATCTCGATCAGGCCCTCTTGCGAGGCCAGGGCGTAGCCGTTGCGCATCTGCCATAGCCTCTGCCCGTCATTGCCCAGGGTCGCGCCCAGGTCTGCCAGGCAGTCGATCTGGTTGCCCGCTGACTGGCCGGTCTGGCCGTTGACGTCGGCGAAGTAGTTGCGATAGAGGGTGCCCGCCCCGGCGGCGATGGCGCAAGCCGGTCCCTGGGTGCGGTCGTATTCATAGATGCCGATGCCGCGCTCCGGCGTCACCTCCGGGCCCACCATCTCCAGCAGGTTGAACTGGGAGGCCACCTGGAAGGTGGCCCCCGCGTTGGCCGTGTCAGCGTGTAGAGCGGTAATATCGGCCACGACTTCGCGCAGGGTGAGCCTCCCTGGCGTGTGCCGGCTGCCCTCGACCCGGTCCCGCAGCTCGCCCAGGGACGGGGTTTCCAGCCGCCCACAGGTGTAGGCCTTCCCGTTCGCAAGCGAGGTCAGGGTTTCGCCATCGACCCGCACCTTGGCACGGACTGCATCAGGCGACGTTTCTGCAAAGCCGGTCAAGCTTTCAAACCAGGTCATGGGATTCCTCCGGGTGCAAGAGATCTCTACAATCTGGACTCTCGCGATCTTTGTTCTTCGTCACGAATCCGGCAGTGGCCGCTCCTGAGACACCACCTGACCGGTTGCCAGTCACCTGGAGTGGTTCAGCAATTTCTACCTTTCCAGTAGTGTGTAGACCTGCCAGCAAACGCTAGACAGAAGCCAGCCCGCAGTTACCCGGACCGGCTTTGTCTACCCTTCAGGCAACCAAGGCCTGCTGCTCATTACCAGCAATATCCCTTGCCATTACTGCCCCGCCTGGCCCAAGCGGTACTGAGCGCGCCCCACGAGCGGCGGGTTCACCCCACATTTCCCGCTGTACCGCGAGTGGACGGGGGATAGATGTTGGCTTGTGCCTTGACCTATGGCCCCCCTGCTAGAACTCCTGGACTGTCTCGTGGATCTCGATCCTGCGCCGGGCCAGTTCGGCAAAGAATATCCCGGGGTCGATGGCGGTCTCGGGTGGAATGACACCGCGGTGCGTGACGTCACCCCGCGCGATCATCTGGGCACCGATGCTGAGCGGGATGGCGATATTCTTATAGTAGGCGGCCTTGCCGCCCCACTCTTCCTGGGGTGGGTGCCGGTTCCACAGAGTGTGCTTGACCCGGCGGCCATCCTTCTCACCATAGACCTCTACCACCAGCCCATAGGCCCACAGCGGCGTCTCCTTGCTCTCGGGCAGGGCGAGCAGAACCTCGTACATCATCTCAAAGGCTGTGGTCTCGATACCCTTGACCGTGATCTTTTCCTCGCTGTATAGCCCCGATTCCAGCATGGCCTTGGCCAGTCGCATGGCGTGAGGGGGAAAACAACCCCGGACGGAGACGGCTCTGGCTCCCAGGCTCTTGGGCATGGTGCGCGTCTCGGGGTGGGGGATGTAGCAGACTTCTTGCTCGCCGATGGGGCCGGGAAAGTTCACCATGCTGAGACCCTCAAAGGGACCGGTCCAGTGGAACTCCCCATCCTGGTAGTAGAGGCGTTCCTCTGTGTCAGGATGGAATTCCCACAGGAAGGTTATGAGCAACCCCGGCGAAGGGGCCGGGCAGCGGAAGGCGGCAAAGTTGATCTGGATGTCGTCCACCTTATCCAGCTGGTCGGCGCCACGCCGGGCCATAGCGTTGGTGATGCCAGGTGTGGCCCCCATCCCGGGGATAAACACGATGTTCTTTTGTTTGGCGGCTGCATCATAGCCCCACTGGTCTTCCTCAGTGGACACGTCCAGCCCGCTCACGCCAGCGTCCACACAGGCCCTGGTTACGGTCAGGTCATATTTCCAGGGCAATCCGTTGAGGATTACGTCAAACTGGCGGAAGAGGGTCACCAGACCGTCATAATCCGCCGCGTCGACGCGCTGCACCTTGAGGCGCGGATCGCCAATCTCCGCGGCGAGCCGTTCCGCGGCACTGACGTCATAGTCTCCGATGACAATCTCAAAGTCGGAAAACTCGACAAGATCGCGAGTCGCATGTTGGCAAACCGCGCCCGCGCCACCCAGAGAAAGCACTCTCATGACGTACTCCTTTCACCCATCCCATGCTGTGCAGCGGCATCATTCATGGGGTAGATTCACTTCTGTTTAATCTCCTGGACTGATTCTTCGAAGCAGTTCAGGGTTTCCTCTACGTCCTTCTCCGAAAGGGCCGCACAGAGGAACCACGGCTCGCCGCCGTCGGGATCGGGCATGACCCCCCTGCGCACCATGCCCATCATGATCGCCGTATACAGGTCGTGATCCGTTTTCATCCAGGCACGAAAGTCCGTTGGCACCTCCTCGCTAAAGACGATGCCAAACATGGATGGAACGCCCACTATATGGTGGGAAAAGCCCGCCTCGGTGAGGATGCTGTGGATGCCCTCCATCAGGGCTTTTCCGCGTGCCTCGACTGTGTCAAGCACCCCCGCATTGGCGATCAGTTCGAGGGTAGCATCAGCGGCGGCAGTGCCAACCGCGTTGCCGCAGTAGGTGCCACCCTGAGCCGTGCGACCGGGCCCCACGCTAGCCATGAATTCTTTGCTGCCACCGATGGCTGCGATGGGGAATCCGTTGCCCATGGCCTTGGCATAGGTGACCAGGTCGCCATGCACGCCAAAGTACTCCTGGGCGCCACCTGGCGCGATGCGGAACCCAGTCTTGACCTCGTCCATGATCATGACGATGCCGTACTCGTCGCACAGCTCGCGGATATGCTCCAGCCAGCCGGGCTGAGGCATGACGCCCGCCATGTTGCCTAATACCGGCTCGACGATGATGGCTGCCACGTCGCCCCACGTCTGCTTGACTGTGCGCTGAAGCGCCTCGAAATCGTTGTAGGGGACGGTGATCACCAACTTGTGGATGGCCTTGGGGATGCCGGAGGTGGTTGGCGCCGGTATGGGGCTGCGTCGATGCCCCAGAGCCTCGAGCGGCGACGACACGGTAGAAAAGAGCAGATAGTCGTGCATGCCGTGGTATTGACCTTCGAACTTGATGACCTTTTCCCGGCCCGTATGCGACCGCGCGATGCGCAAGGCGTGCATGGTCGCCTCGCCACCCGAGTTGGCATAGCGCACCATATCGACGCCGGGGCACATCTGGACGATGCGCTCAGCCACCTGGACCTCGAGTTCCTGGGTGAGGGCAAACACCGTGCCTTGCTTGACAGCTTGGGCCACACGCTCCACGACGGTAGGATGCCCGTGTCCCAGGATCACCGGGCCATAGCCCACCCGGTAGTCGATATACCGGTTTCCGTCAAAGTCCCAGATGTGGGCCCCTTTTGCGCGAGCCACACCGATATTCTCTCCTTCGCCCCAGTACCGAAAGTTGGAGGATACGCCAAAGGGGAGTACCTTGCGAGCGCGCTCGTGAAATGCTTCGTTCTTCTCCATGCTGTACGCCATTCTCAACCTCCTGTGTTCACTTCTGAGTGGGTTGCGGGTCCGCGGTAGACTGGAATCACGCGGATTCCGCCTCCGCTCGTTTCTGGATATTATCCAATTCACGCTCAATGTCCCTGTCGAGGGGCAGTGGCTCGTGGCTGGATAGGATCTGGTTCACCTTCTCACGGGCCTCGTCGAGAAGCCTGGGCCGTCCCGCGGCCTCCCATCCCTCAAAGGTGTCGTGCATGCCAAGCCTGCTGATGTACCACCTGCTGCTCCTGATCCCCCTCACTGTGGACTGCTCAGCCAGAAAGTGGCCGCCAGGCCCGACCTGGTTGATGACTTCCTCCAACCAGTTTTCGTCCTGGACGGCGATGCCCTGGCGGGCGCGGGTCAGCATCCGAAAGACCTCGACGTCGATCAGCAGCTGCTCCAGGCAGAGGATCATGGATCCCCCCAGCAAGCCAGGTCCGACCATGATATCCGGCCAGGAGAGGGCTGGCAGCATGCCGGTCAGCGCCCGCTCGTAGCCTGCCTGAATACCGGGGACACACTGGTCCGTTCCCATTCCCGACGCCTCGGCCGGCAGGCCATAATATCTTGCCATCTCTGTACACGCGGCGCCCAGCAGTGTCGCCTCGATGGCCCCAGCCCCATACCGTCCTGAGCGCGGGTCCATGGCGGCGAGGACCGGGGCGTAGATAAGGGGCGTGCCTGGCGCTGCAGCTTGCAGCAGACACAGCATGGCCAGCGTCTCGCAGTTGCCGATCAGCGTGGTGGCGATCAGGCTGCCGGGGGCGGTGGCCCCCATCAGCGGCATGGGCATAACGGCCAGTGGGATGTCCCATCCCAGCAATGCCAGGTAGGCGTCGGTGCGCGGTCCCTCGATGATCAGCGGCGACTGCGGGCAGACCAGGTACGAGTAGGGATGGGTGCGCCGGATCTCCTCCCTGTCGCCAAAGATAGCCTGCAGCACCTCCAGCAGCCAGGGAGCTTGCGCCGGGCTGGAGATTGAATCCTGCACGTGCTTGCTAAAATTGCGAAACACGCTTTGCAGGTACCTCACAAAGTCGGCCGTCGAGTCGCCCCGATCCTCAGCCTCCACCATGTTCCAGTAGACGCCCACTTCATCTATGGCGTCGATCAGGTGAGTGGCCTGCAGCCAGTCAGCGGACGTCGCAGCCCGACGTTCACCCGTCTCTGCGTCCAGGACGAACGTGGCCTCGCCATCCATCAGCAGCGTGCACCTACCACTATTCATGGGCAGGTCCCAGCCTTCGCGGCGCGCCCCCAGGGCGAACTGCTTGGGCGCAAGGCGCAACGACTCTTCCACCAATACCCGGGGAAACTGCACGATATTGGTGTTTTCATCCACGTATGCCCCGGCATCTGCCAGGATCTGGCGGCCCAGGGCAGTGTCCACTCGCACACCGGTACTGGCAAGGATGCTCAGCGTGCGTTCGTGCACCTGGTGGCGTTCATCTTCCGAAAGCACCTGCAGATGGGTTCTCACAATCGACTCCTCGGTTCAGGGTTCATCGCTATCCCCTCATTGGCGAGCTAGAGCTCCCGCTCTGCCGCGCGCAAGATCCGGTCCAACTCGGACCGCTGTCCATCAGACAGCGGTTCCGGGTGGTGATTCTCCAGGATCCAGTCTGTCTTTTCCCTGGCTACCTCGATGGGATCCCGGTAACCGCCGCCGTCGCGCGGTTGAGCGGTCAATTCTGAGAACTCGAGCTGGCGTATGTGGCGGCGGGTGTGCGGCTGGCCAAGAAAGTGGCCTCGCGGCCCCACGCTCTTGATCACGTCCAGCGCCAGGGCCTCCCGGCTGGTGTCCAGACCGGCTGTCTCGTGCTGTACGACGTGGTAGATCTCCTCGTCCAGGATCAGCGCCTCGGGCGACAGGAGTGTGCATACCTCTCTCAGACCCAGGCCACTGGCTGTCTCTGCCCCACAGAGGGCGCACAAGAGCATGCTGGCGGCGATGCCTACAGCCGACTCCCAGCCCGACGCCGCTGCCTCGGTCCCAACACCAGCCAACGCCGGCACACCCCACATGTGGGCCAGCTCTACCCCTCCGGAGTAGAACAGATCCGCCTGCCAAGCAGATCCCAGGAATGCCCCTGTCCGGGGGTGCATGATGCCGGGCATCAACGAATGGTAGGTCGGCGCGCCGGGGTACGCCATCTGGATCAGGACCATGGCAGCCACGATCTCGGCATCGCCAACGGCCATCGTTCCAGCCACGGTCGCAGGCGCGGTCGAGCCGGCGGTGGCCATGGACATGAACCCCACGGGCAGCCCGGCCTCGGCAAAGACCAGAGCCGACTCCATGCCGCCAGTATCCTGGGCGAGTGGAGCGATGGTGCATACCAGCAACGACAGCGGCGGGCGCTGGCGCATGGTCGTCTCATCGCCGGCGATGACTTGGGCCATCTCGACGGCATAGCGCGCCGGCTTTTCCTCCATGACCGTCTCAGTCTGGACGTGTTTGACGGTGTTGTTGAACGAGGCGTCCAGCTCGTGCAGCGGTGCAGTGCGGGGATAATCCATTGCGCTGACAATGGGCCAGTAGAAGCTGATGGAGGGCATATAATCCGCTACGCGCGCCATCTTGTCCACGTCGTCCTTGACCGACGACCGGCGTTGGCCCGTCTCAAAGTCGATGGTCTCCACGCCACTGCCGTCGGTTGCCACGTGCATTGCGGTCCCGTCGAGTCTCAAGTCGTGGGCCTCCGAACGAGCGCCCATGGTGTAGTAGCGAGGCGCGTGTGACATGGACTCAATAACCACCTCCGGGGGGATCTTGACAACCTGGGTATCCCGGTCCACCCGTGCCCCGTGCTCGGCATAGATCCTCCGGGCCCTGTCCGAGGGGCAGTGAATGCCCACGTCATCCAGAATCTCCAACGTAGCTGATTTCATCTGCGCTAGCTGCTCATCAGGCAGTATCCTCACATGGTAACTGGGTACAATCGGCTTCAGTTCCGGGGTTTCGCTGTGTTCCATCTGTTTCCTCCTTACTATGCTCCGGCAGCGAGCTTCCGGCCGAGCTCCCGAGCTTTTGCCATCAAGTCTGTGTCCCGCTGGATCTCGCCGGGCTCCGAAGCGCAGCCATAGACCATGCCTGCGATCTCTGCCGGAATATAGCCAAAGATATCCTGAAACATCCGTATGGCATTGATGGCGCCGGAATCAAAGGGGTCGTCGCCGCCGTACGCCAGTACGATCCCGATGCGCTTTCCGGCCAGTGCATGGCTGGCCGCATAGTCCGAACCGCCGCCAAGGGCATAGCAGCGGTCCATGAAGAGCTTGAGTTGGGCTGAAACGGTGAACCAATACACCGGGCTGGCATAGACGATAGCGTCAGCCTCTCGGACTTGAGGGTATAGGCGCTGCATGTCGTCGTCGATGGCGCAGCCCATCTCGGCCGCTCCCTGACAGAAATCGCATCCGTCACATGGCTGAATGTCCAGTCCGTGAAGGTAGACGCTTTCGACCTGGGCTCCGGCTGCTCGGGCGCCAGATGCCACCTGATCAGCTAGCGCTGCACTATTCCCGTGCTCTCGCGGGCTTCCCTTCACGATCAAGATCTTGAGCGGTTCCATGCGTTGTCCCCCCTTGTGATCGCTCTCAGCGGCCTGCTAGCCCAGCTCGCCCTCGGCGGCTCTGAGGATGCGGTCCAGCTCGGCCTGCTGCGCCTGGGCCAGGGGCTCCGGGTGGTGATTCTCCAGGATCCAGTCCGTCTTTTCCCTGGCTACCTCGATGGGG
>Ga0207796_1000903_pt1 | contig 10726 bp, 12 predicted proteins | sample Pon1CUnioCityCA_6_FD_187274 | JGI IMG/M metagenome (GOLD analysis project Ga0207796, IMG submission 187274) | Marine sediment microbial community from Union City, CA, USA - Pond 1C Sediment 1 (SPAdes) | ecosystem: Environmental > Aquatic > Marine > Intertidal zone > Salt pond sediment ...
CGAACCCGGAACGGAAAGTATTTGGTTTGTTGGCTCTGACTTTTGCTGGAGTAATGGCGGGGCTTACCTGCGCAGTCCATTTCATAGCGCTGACGGCCGGTCGCCAAACAGGTTTTACGGTTCTGGAATGGCCATCGACACTGTATGCTGTGGAACTCCTGGCATGGGATGTCTTCCTGGGTTTATCTCTCCTCTCCGCTGCCTTTGTTTTCATTGGTTCTGGAATACGATCTGCAGCAAGGTGGGCCCTCATTGCAGCGGGTACACTATCCCTGCTTGGTGCCATAGGGCCCATAGTAGGCGATATGGCTCTTCAACGGATTGGCATTATTGGCTATGGACTTGGACTCCCTATAGCAGCACTGATGCTTTCACGAGTCTTCCGTACAACGAGGAATGATGAATAAAGCAAATATTGAATTACTCATCCTAACAGAATGAATACAGCGGAACTGCCTCGGTATTATCCACCGATGTAATCCCAGTCTGCTGATTTGGAGCGTTATGCATAGCAACATAAGGGGAAGCAAATGCAGAAGTATCTCATAGAAATCTTGGAATGCCCTAAGTGCCACGGAGAACTTGACTGGAAGATCACTGAGCAGACCACTGATAGAGTTGTAACAGCCGAAGTTCAGTGTACCGCTTGCTCCGCAGTCTATTCGATACAGAATGAAATAGGCATCTTCCTGACTGAGGAGCTGCAGCGAAACGATCTTTGGGAACAGGTAGCCAGGCTGGAGCAGTACCTAGAGCAAAACCCAGGACTTGAAGAGAAACTGATGGATGTACCTCTGGATACACTCGGTCCTGTTGATCAGTATTTTCGGGGCAGTTTGCATAAAGCTCGAGGTGAAAGCGAAGCAGCACGCGCTGCTTTTTCCAAATCTCACAAAGCAGTGTATTCTGCTGAGACTAATAGATGTATCGACAGCCAAATGGATTGTGTAATCAATGAGGTTTCACAATCTGATAAACTGATTGTGGATATCGCTTCAGGAGAATGTGAACTCGTTAAGAGGATGCTAAACGATCTGCCCAATTCGGTTGTTGCGACAGATTTCAGTCCGACTGTGTTAGAGAGGGATCGAGAAAACTTCATTGAGCTCGGTCTTTACAACCGAGTCAGCTTACTTGCGTTCGATGCTCGTCAGACTCCATTTAAGACTGATTCCATATCATTGCTTACCACACATTCTGGTCTTCAGAACATCCAAGATCCTGGAAACCTTCTCAGGGAACTTTACAGAATAGTCAATGGCATGTTCTTCGCGATCTCAAGCTTCTATCCGGAAAGTGATCTGAGGAATAGCGAAGTGATCAATGAAGCCGGATTATCGGAAATGTGTTTTCGTGATAGACTGATCTCTCACTTCCGAAATGCCAATTGGGAAGTCGAGGTGAAAAACCTCTGCAGTGTAAAGACAGCTGCCTCACCAACAGGAGTCGTGCTTGAAGGGGCAAAAGTGGACCTGCTACCAGCATACGAGACTAATTTGGATTATTGTGTTCTGAATGCAACTAATGCATAACCAACGCATGCACCAGACGCCTGTCAGGGAGTAGACTCAGGCTAATCGGAGCTGGTTACGCTGATTGCTGGAAAGAAGAATGAAACCGATTCTAACAACTCAGGAACACTATGATCGCCTGGCCGAAATGGGCAACGATTTAAACGATCCCCCAGAGGCACTGGAGTACATGGCCCGATGGGACGGTCCTCCGTTTTGGAAAGCGATCGGTGATTCGAGAGAGAAAGATATTCTCGAAATAGGAATCGGCACTGGTCGCATTGCATGCCAGCTATTGAAGCATGGTTGCCGTAGTCTTACCGGACTGGATATTTCCCCCAAGACCATCGAAGCTGCCAAATCTCAATTGAGCGACTTCTCAAATACGAAACTGATCTTGGCCGATATTACCGAGTTCTGTCAACCTACGAGTTTCGACATCGCATGCAGTGTTCTTACGTTCATGCATATTCAGGATAAATCGAGAGCTCTTGGGAATATCGTCAATTGCCTCCGTCCGGGTGGACATTTGGTTGTTTCGATAGACAACGCATCCGACTCGTTCGATTTTGGTGAATGGGAAATTCCACTCTATCCATGGGCACCGGAACGCTACACTCAAGTGCTTGGCTCGATGGGATGTCAAGTTGATGCCCCAATACCCTTGATTGACAAATGGATAGACCCGCAAGGCAAGAAGTCTGAGACATACGGGCAGGAGATTGCAGCACTAATCAAGGCAACCAAGAGAAAAGGGCTTCTAACAAAAGAATTCAGAAGAACTGCGTCCGTGAGATGAACACAGTGCGCAGTCAGCTGATTTTGGGCATTCTGACGCGGAAGAAGTCAATAATATGAAGACATTTCCCAAATGGGCGCCACGTGTAACTCAGAGGGAGATCAGACGGCTTTACGTTACAGATGCCAGAGGTATCTATGACGAGGACCTCATCAATGAGGTCGGATATGGCCTGCTGGTAAGGTGCGAGAGCTTCATCGAGGCCAACGAGGCCGCGGCAGGCAGGGCGAAATGCCCCAACTGCTCGGCCATAGTCGTGCATTCGTGCCGGAAGGATGAGACCCTCCATTGCGATTGCGGCTGGGAACTGACATGGGAAGAGTACCTGAGTACCATCCGGCACGCTCAGCTAAGCGGCGCGGAGCCCGTTCTGAACCTGTTCCGGTCCTTCGTGAGGGAGTTCCCCCATGCGCGGTCGCCCAGGGACAGGATGCTCCTGATAGACCGCCTCATCCATGGGTTCCACGGCTACTACAGGAAGACCAGCTACGACGAGGACCCCGACGGGAAGCCCATGCGACCGGTGGCCATCAACCTCATAGAAGGCCGTCTGAGCAAGGTGGTGGCCTTCCTGGACCGTCTTACGTACGGAGAGAAAAGCACTGAGGGGCTGAAGGAGAACTACGAACAGTGGAACGACAAGATAGATGAGAACAGGGACTGGTACGGTTCCTGAAGAGGAGAATTATGATTTACGCAGTATTCCTTGTTACGCTCTGCAGTGGCTTTCCAGGGGAGAGTGACGCGGATTTCAGGTTCATGTCAACCTGCAGGTATGATGGTGATTGGATCGAAACAGAAGATACATGGTTCGGTCTGTTCGAAGAGGATTCGACTTTCGAACTCCGCAGGGTGGAGCCTGTGGTTAGCAGAAGCACCGCCCCGCTGTATGAGGGTGAAAGGCCCCATCCCTTCGTGGTTGAGCTTTCAGCGGAACCGGATTGGCCCCTGATCATCCTGTCATCCTCAAGGAGGGATTTCAGTGAAGGAGAAATACTGACAGCATGGCGGGGCAGTCTCCTTCTTCCTCCCTGCACTTCGATAGTCCTTGATGCGCCGGAACTGCGGTCTGCGCAACTGTTCACTACCGAGGAGGGTCTGTTCCTGTCCGGGGAGGGTATATGCCAGAACTTGTCCGATACCTACCCGGGGGACGAATTCAGCGATGAGTACATCGAAATCATATGGGCAGGTGACCTGGACAGGGACGGCAGTGTCGACCTGATGATAAACGACGTCGATGACGGCTACTACCGTTACAACTGGCACCTTTTCCTTTCCTCTGAGGCAGGGCCTGGTTCACTCGTTGAGTTGGTGGCTTCATTCGGTGATGTATACTACTGACATGTAATTCGGACACGATCCCCCATTCGATTCTGAATGTGGAAGATGAGAGGTCCAACGCGGCGGGAACGTCAGGCGGTGCGACCCGGGAGACGATGTGTCCGGAATGGCCGGGGAGATGGTCGACAGTACCGAAGAGGAGTGATATTCGCTCATACCGCAGGCAGCCGTTTCCCGGCAGAGTTCTGGAGGGAATTCATATGGCCGACTCTTGGGACCATGTCATCGGGACCGATGAATACAGGACCACCCTGGAAAGGGCCCGGGCCATTGCAGACCAGCACAGCTGGAAGCTCAACCCCGACAAGGCCAGGATGGAGAAGGTGCTGGGCCTGATGACCATGAACTTCACAGCCACCGGTGAGCACTACTGCCCGTGCAAGCAGAGCCATCCCCTTGACCCCGGTAGTGATACCGTCTGCCCATGTCCGGAGCTGGACGATGAGATGGCACAGGAGGGTCACTGCAGCTGCAGGCTGTTCTACCGCAGCCGGTGAGCACGCTGCAGCATTCACGTTGACCTGCCCGTTCCGCTTCCCTATCAATTCAAGGACATGTTCCTCGCGAGGTCGCCCGGGCGATCCGGAAGTCTCGGTTACTGCAGCAAAGTATAGGAGGCAGAAAATTGTCACTTAGAGAACACATCGCACCTGTGCTTGTCCTTCTTCTCTTCGCCGCTGTCTGCCCTGCAGAGACAGATACGTTCATCTCCGTCGCCGATGCCGATATATGGGAGTACACACCGGACGACAACAGAGGTGCCGATCAGTATTTCCAGGTGGGCTGCGGCGGCGCAGCCTACTGGCGCAACTCCCTGGTCAGGTTCGACCTTAGCTCCATTTCAGGTGCGAGCATCAACAGCGCCGTTATTCGCCTGATGGTGGTGGACTCATGGGGTGATTTTCCCACCGATGAGGTCTTCATAGCGAGGAACGCCGACTACTGGGAAGAGATGACGGTGACCTGGAACAACAGGCCGAACATTGCCGAAGTGGACCCGATCCCCGCCCCTGGAATCTACGACTGGTGGGAGATAGACGTCACTGCCTGGGTACAGGGAATGGTGAACGGCACGCTGGACAACAACGGTTTCCAGATATACCAGAACGACACGGACTACGCCGGATTCACAATGCGGACAAGAGAACTGTACGACCCCCCGGAGTTGGTCGTGGACTATACGCCGATGGATCTGCAGAACGAGACGTTCGCTTCGATAAAGGCCCTATATCGATAGCTCCGGTCTTCCCGCCGAGGCAAGTTCCGCAGGCTCATGATGAGACTGTCCGGATAACGGGGTTCGATAAGGTCCTTCGCTGGGCCTGTGATCCAATCTCCCTGACAGCATGGACTTGCGTTCATGGTACAGCTGTATTATCAGTGGTGCAGGCAATTCGTGACCGGATCGGTAAGGAGGGGGCATCATCCCGTTCACAGTTGAACAGTTCTTCGATGTATTCGCAAGCTACAACAACGCCATATGGCCGGCGCAGATAGTTGCATACGCTCTGGGCATAGCCGCCGTCCTGCTGGCCTATCGTGACATAGCCCTTCGCGGTCGAATGGTCTCGGGTATCCTGGGCCTGTTCTGGATATGGATGGGCATCTTCTATCACATGGTCCATTTCAGCGCTATCAACCAGGCTGCCATGGTATTCGGCGCCCTGTTCATACTGGAGGGACTGGTCCTTATCCTCGCCGGTTCCTATGCCTCGAAGCTAAGGTTCCGTTTCACGGCAAAGGCCGTTCCTTTGGTCGGAGCCGCATTCATGCTCTACGCGATGATACTGTATCCCCTGATAGGAAGGCTCGCAGGCCACGCCTACCCGCGCTGCCCCATGTTCGGCGTAGCCCCCTGTCCAGCGACCATATTCACATTCGGCATCCTGCTGTGGGCCTCCCGTCCGGTTCCTCTTTACGTGGTCGCGATCCCTTTCCTCTGGTCCCTCGTGGGAGTTGCTGCCGCAGTTAACCTGCAGGTCCCCCAGGACTACGGACTGGGCGTGGCGGGAGTACTGGGCCTGGTACTGATACTGGTCAGGAACAGAAGGTTCAAGCAGGCCCGGGGCATGTGAGCCTGCAGGATTGCCCGATCGGGCCAGGGGTGCGGGGGAGACCTGCGAACGGATATCCGCCTTGTCGGTGCGAAGGATACAGGAATGGATAGAGAGGGCGTCAGACTGTCCCGTCCGGTAGAGTACATCGGAACCGATGTTCCCGGCGAGGAGCCGCAGGAGGGGACAGCCCTGTGTCTCTCGGGCGGTGGCTACAGGGCAATGCTCTTCCATACCGGCGCCCTCTGGCGCCTTCATGAAACGGGCATACTCCAGCAGCTGAAGAGGATATCAAGCGTATCCGGGGGCTCCATCACCGCCGCGGCGGCTGCCCTGCAGTGGGAACACCTCCAGGATCCCGGGGACATGGACGCGTTCAGGCAGAGGGTCGCCGAACCGATACTGGCCCTCGCCGGCCGCACCATCGACATTCCCGCGGTTCTGAGAAGCCTCCTGCCGCCATGGAGTTCAAGCAAGGCCCTCGCCGCCAGCTACAGGAGGCACCTGCTGGACAGAAAAACACTGCAGGACCTCCCCGACCATCCCATGTTCGTGATAAACTCCACCAACATGCAGTCAGGTGCCCTCTGGCGTTTCATGAAGCAAGCCATGCGGGACTGGAAGGTGGGGGAGATAAGGAACCCCACGCTCGAACTGGCAACTGCCGTAGCCGCCTCTTCAGCCTTCCCTCCGGTGCTTTCCCCCATGGTCCTCAAATTCCATCCCTCCATGTACTCTCCCGATTATGGTGCGGTGGACCGCAGTCCCCAGCTGAGGGAGAGGGTCATCCTCACCGACGCGGGGGTCTACGACAACCTTGGACTGGAGACAGCCTGGAAACGCTACCGGACAATACTGGCCAGCGACGCCGGGGCTCCCTTCAAGACCATGAGGAGCGTATGCCGCAACTGGCTGGCCCAGAGCTGGAGGACCCTGTTCCTCATAGACAACCAGGTGAGGACACTGAGGAAGAGGCAGCTGATACAGTCATTCGAGGAAGGCACGAGACGGGGCACCTACTGGGGCATCGGCAGCCATGTGGTCGACTACGGGCTGGAAGACCATCTGGAGTTCCCACGGAAAAGGGCGGCGGAGCTGGCCCGCATACCCACGCGCCTCAAAAGCCTTTCGCCTTGCATCCGGGCAAGCCTGGTCAACTGGGGCTACGCCATATGCGACACAGCTCTTCGAAGGCACTTGGACCCACGGCTGCCCAGGCCCTCCGGCTTTCCCATTACCTGAGACCGGATGTTCCCTTTGCCGGGAACCTGGACGGGCATGATCTCCTGCTGGTCATCGGGATCGATCCTTATGCCAAGCGTATTTCCAGGTTCTGTCAGATGAAGGGCCGCGGAAGGGATCGCCTGCGTCAGTTTCGCCGTGCACTTCCCGCCCGCCGGTCGATCCTCGCTGGCGTCGCCAGTTCTCTCCCGCCCTTCCCGTTCTCCCCTTGTCCTTGATTCCTGTTCGTATTTCATTCCGAATTCCAGTGGGAACATGAGAATTCGCGGCCGGAGACGGAAGACGGGTCAGTTGTCTATTCCTGACGGTCCCATCTGTCAGTCTTCAGATCCGAGTCCGGAAGCATGACTGAAAACACTGCGGAAGTCACGATGAGAGGTTATAATAGACCAGATCGACAGTTCAGTATCAATGATGGACCGCGGGATCAAAGAACAGGGAGAAGCCAATGCGGATCAGTATCGATGGGAATCCGGTCGATGTATCTCCATCCGACCGTAACATTGTGGAGGTTGCGGACCGGGCCGGCATAGGCATCCCCGCCCCCTGCTACCGGACCGCGAAGAACCGGGGCTGTTGCCAGATATGCGTCGTGGAGATCGACGGAAGCCGGAAGTACGCCTGCTGCACCGCACCGGAGGATGGAATGAGGGTCGTCGTTCACAGACCCGACCTGATGGAACTCAGAAAACAGCGAGCGGCTGAATACGCGGAGCAAGGCAGAAAAGGAGCCCCCTGCGATTGCGGCTGTTCGGCAGACTCCTCCTGCTGCGGCTGAGGCAGCGGTATCACCGAACCGCGCATATGTGACCTGGCTCAGGATCGGGCGGCAGCGCCCGGGGAATACTTTTCCACCTCTGATGTAACAGTCCTGAACCAACCCCTTGGAGGAAGAAGATGAAGAACGCGGTTAAACTCTCGATGAGCATTCTCATTCTGCTGGTCATGGCAGCTGTATCCGCAGCCCAGGCGGTAGATCAACAGGCTTCGCAGGGTGATGATGCATCCGGCGTAAGGCAGCTGGCGGCAGGCAACAACCAGTTCGCCGTGGAGCTTTATCTTGAGGCCCGTGACAATGCGGGTGATGATAATGTCTTCTTCTCCCCGTTCAGCATATCGGCCGCCCTGGGAATGACCTGGGCGGGGGCCTCCGGTGAGACTGCCGATGAGATGGCCCGAGTCCTTCATTTCACGCTCCCGGCGGAGGCCGTCTGCCGGGCATTCGGCTCACTGACGGACAGGCTCAGCTCAGGGGACGTGGCAGGCGCCCGGAGGGGCGAGCCCTTCACCCTTGCCATAGCCAACGGCCTCTGGGTGCAGGACGGCTTCAGCCTTCTGCGGGACTACGTGGAAAGGGTCGAATCCAGTTTCGACGCAGCCGTCAGGAACCTGGACTTCATCGGAGACGCCGAGGGCGCAAGGACCGCCATCAACCAGTGGGTGGCCCGGAAGACGGCGGAGAGGATCCAGAACCTCCTTCCACAGGGCGTGATAACTTCTGACACCAGGGTCATCCTCACCAACGCCGTATACTTCAAGGCCAGCTGGCAGAACCCCTTCGAGGAGTCCAGCACCGTGGACGGCAGCTTCCACCTGCAGGACGGCAGTTCTGTAACCGTGCCCATGATGAGCCAGACGGAGTTCTTCAGGTACGCGTCAGCCGAGGGATGCTCGGCCATCGAGATGGACTACGCGGGAGGAACGGCATCCATGCTGATACTCCTTCCCGATGGAAGCCTGGAGGACCTGGAGGCGGAGCTGGACGCCGACCTCATAAGCGCCGTCAGGTCGGGGATGACAAGCCGGAACGTGGCCCTGTCCATGCCGAAGTTCGAGTTCACAAGGAGCATGTCGCTAAACCAGATGCTGATGGATATGGGCATGACGACCCCGTTCTCAACGGCAGCGGACTTCAGCGGCTTTACAGGCGCCCCGGATCTCTTCATCTCGGCCGTGATCCACAAGGCATTCGTGAAAGTCGATGAATCGGGCACCGAAGCCGCCGCCGCCACCGCCGTTGTAATGGGCATCGAAAGCATGCCGCCGACCCCGGTACAGATGAACATCGACCGCCCCTTCATGTTCCTCATAATGGACAGACAGACGGGCTCGATACTATTCATGGGAAGGATGACGGACCCGTCGGCGTGAGGTACACCGCCACAGGCGCCCCTCTACTGATCCTCCTTCTGGTGACCGCCTGCGGAGCAGGAGGGTCGGGACAGGAAGCATCGGTTCTTTCGGACCCGGAAGGCTACTCTGTAACAGTACCTCCCGGCTGGGAGGTGGCCGAGCATTTCCGGGAAGGCAGCTTCATAAGGGCCGACATTACAGATGGCGGGGACATGGGCATGCAGATACGCCTGGCTGATGTCTCGCCAGGTGGGTTTTACGCGAATGCGGAGAGCATGATAGCCGACTATGCCGAAGACATGTCAGCCCATCATGGCGGGAACTGCACCGAGACAGGCAGGGAAGCGCCGGCTGCAGGCGATGAGGCTCTGACGGCCCGCTTCCTGGCCGAACATAGCAGCGGCAACAGTTGGTACCTTCAGCTGAGCCTGGTCCGCAGTGACGACATGCTGGTCATTTTCCAGTGCGGGTGCATATGGGAGGACCGCCAGCAGGGTCGGGCAACCTTCGACAGGACCGTGGAGAGCATCAGCTTCCATCGGTAGGGAACTGCCCGCTGCGGATGTCCGCGGTTCTTTACGGACCGGCGGGCCCTGTTGTATCTGCTAACCCGCTGCCCCTATGCAGGATCGTGAGTATCGAAAGCCGGCCCATCGAGGAAAGGAACAGGTAGCACATGTCCATGCACCAGCAGGAAACCCTCCAGTGCCCGGAATGCGGCCATGAGCAGGAGACAACCATATGGACCTCCCTGAACGTCTCCCTGGAGCCAGATACCAAACAGAAGCTCTTCGAAGGGGAGATCAACTTCTTCAAATGCGGCGAGTGCGGCGCCACCGCGCTGATAGACGTGCCCTTCCACTATCACGACATGCACAGGGAGTTCTACGTCCAGTACGTCCCGTTCAAGCTCCTGGACAACGATGATACATACAGCGACTTCAACGCCGATGGCTTCCCGTCACTGGAAGGGCTGGAGGGCATACCGGAGGACTCGTACTGGCACACCATCCATGTAGTGTTCGATATGGGAGAACTGGTGCGCTATGTTATCTTCCGGGAAAGGCTCGCTGAACTGAAGAACGGCTGTGACCCGCAGGAGGCTTCAGAAGGGGAAGGATGACCCGCCCCGAAGCTCCTTGCGGTCATCCGAGCAGGATGGCGCAGAAGGCATGCATGAGCACACCGGAAGAATAGACCTCTGCTACTTCGGCCACATAGGGCGATGGGATGACCAGAACCCCTACTACTGGTACGGGCAGCCATCCTCTCCGGAGATACTCTTCCGAATAGCAAACTCGAAACCCTATGGGCTCACCATCACCGATATAGCCGGCAGCATCGGCAGCAGGCCCGAAGACATACAGGAACAGCTTTCCGCGATGACCGGCCTGGGCATGCTCTCCGAGAAAGACGGCGGGTACTCGATCTGCTTCTCCGTAATACTGGAGAGGGACATCCCCATCATAAGGGACCTGGCCGTATCGGTGGCGCATAGACTCGCCCGAGTGCTACTGGACCATGAAGAAGATCTCAGGGCCCTTGCCGCCGGCATCGGATCCTCGAAGCAATTCGGAACAGCAAGGATTCTCTACCACACCATCGGATGCGACACACTGGACGGCGCAGCACTGGATGACCTC
>Ga0207796_1000904_pt1 | contig 10716 bp, 6 predicted proteins | sample Pon1CUnioCityCA_6_FD_187274 | JGI IMG/M metagenome (GOLD analysis project Ga0207796, IMG submission 187274) | Marine sediment microbial community from Union City, CA, USA - Pond 1C Sediment 1 (SPAdes) | ecosystem: Environmental > Aquatic > Marine > Intertidal zone > Salt pond sediment ...
CCGGGGGTGGTGCAGCGGTCCGTTTCTGCCTGACCGATGTGCGCTGCCAGGCTGTGCTGGGTATGGATGTCTGGGCAGAGCCTGCTCAGATCCCTATCCAGGAGCTCACCCTTCGCAAACCGGCCCTGTTCCTGTACAGTGAAAATTGGGATACGCTGGACAACCCGGAACGGAATTATGGCCTGCTGGGGGAGCTGGGGGAGAAAGCGGATAACGCAGTCATCGAACTCACCCTGCTGGGCACAAAACACTACGATTTTTCCAGCCTGCCCCTGCTCTCACCGCTGACCAAAACCATCGGCCTCAAAGGACCCATCCCGGGCGATTTGGTCCTGGAGATCATCAACGCTGAAAGCGTGGCCTTTTTTGACCGCTACCTGAAAGAAAATAAAGGGATCAGCCTGGAAGGAGTCTCCCAGCGCTACCCGGAGGTGCTGTACGGGGTGAGGCCGTGAGGGAACTGCAGGTTGAAGGTTGCAGGTTGCAAGTTGTAGTTTCCCTGCGGGCTGGACCGGTTTAACGCTTCACGTTGGAACCGGTTACTGGCGAAGTTTATCCTGAACTCTTCATTCTGTTCAGGTCAAGCTCCAGGAAGGGTTCGTGAGGGGGCTGAAGTCCTCCCTTCTGGCTTGCGCCGGGCCGCCGCTTGATGAATCAAGCGGCTAGATCAGTGCGCCCTGGCGGGCTATCCGTGCAGGGACAGATTGTTCGCTGCACTTGGGGCTGGGGGTGAGGGTTTTGACATCAGAGGACTCTCGTACAGACCGTAGGGGCGACCCACTGGGTCGCCCGAGGTTTATTATGGACTGGCCCCTCGTTTCACTCGGAATGCTTTGCGAGTCCGCAGGATAGGAGATGCATTAGTTTATCCCTCCCCGGGGACGGTTCAAGGATGATATTTTACTATCTCGCTGCGCTCGCGGCCGATAGCCCTGCTGGCCGGACCGGTTGGCTGCTTTGCAGCTGACCGATCTCACTCCCTTGAAGCTGCAATGGGGTTGATCAGCTGATAGGTCTGACCGCCATCCTTCGAGGTAACCAGGGCGATCTGATCCCCAGAACGGGCCACCGCCCAGAGATACTGCGTTGATAGAACAGAGAAATCTCCCAACCAGTAAACTTGCTTAATTTTCTGCCATGTCTCTCCACCATCTGGCGTTTGGTAATGAATTTGCCCAAAGGCGTATCCGGTGGCATCCTCCCGGAGCACCAGCTGGTCAACCTGATCTGGCAACTGTTGGATCTCCCAGGACTTTCCTGAATCACTACTGCTGTACAGGTAGCTGGAGATTCGGGCCAGATCATATCCTCCAGCCTCTGTGGCTGGAGCACAGTTTAGCAAAAAACTTCCCTCTAAACTGCCCGGGTTGAACCACGGATCCAAGCCAAAACAGCGCCGATCGAGGTCCTCCCAATCGCCAATTGGAGCAGGCAGATCGATCCATTCCCAGGTCTGACCACCATCCTGGGTAATCTCTATGAAGGGCGTAAACCCTCCCAGGGAATCCTTCAGCATCCAACCGTATTCCTCATCGGCGAAAGCCATCTCCGTGTTCCAGAGAACTTCGATCATGCTGTCTCCGGTGCTGTTCACCAAGGTCCAGTTCATTCCCCCATCAGCGCTATAAAATAGGTAGCCGTAATCATGCATCATCATATAATCGCTGTGGACCCAGAGCCATCCCTGAAAAGGATTGATGAAATAGAACTGGGCCGGTGTAACATAGCGGACACTTAGGGGAAAAGGCAGTGGATTGGATGCGGTCCAGGTCTCCCCGCCGTCAGTTGTCAACCAAACCCTGTGGTCTGAATAACTTTCCCAGGTACGTTCATGATTGAACAACACCCAGGCTCGATTCAAGTCCCGGAAATAAGCTATTGTATCGTCCTCGGAGATCAAATCCAGATTCGAAAACACAGCGGGCGGCGTGTGATCCATCCAGCTCTCACCACCATCCCTGGTCTTGAGTATCCGGTAGATGGGGTCCTGCTGGCGGCCAATGGCCCAGCCCTGGTCGGGCGATTCCATCTGGATAGTTGTGATCCTCAATTCCTCCCCGGGAATCAGCGCGTCTGGTGTCGAGCGAGGGACAGCTGTGCCGGTTGGCTGGACGATTTCGACTGTGGGCAGCGGCTCTGTGGGAGGTGGATTTGTCGGCGTGGCTGAGGGGAATAATTGGGGAGAGTGTGCAGGAGAAGGCTGGCTGGTGTTGGTCAGGGAGTGAACTGTTGTTGGGACAGATGTCCAGGTCGGAGGGAGGTCCGCGGGAGGTTTTGTTATCCTCACAGTATCCTCTCCAGAAGGTGTCTGGCAGCTGGTCAGGATCAGGGTCAGGCTGGTGATCAGAATCAGAGATTTCCGCATGTGGCCATCCTTGGTTTCGGAAACATGGACCGGACAGCAAACCAGCTTGCTTTCTAGTCGGCAGACGAATCTATCTCATTCATATTAAGGGAAAACCCGGGATGAAACAAGTGCTGGGGGCTATTTTCGGTTTTCAGTTTTGTTGAGTATAAGGTTGAGGCATTTCATTGCTGGGAGCCCGAAGGGGAGCCCATCATCTCATACCGAAGGCGCATCCCATGCTATACTACAATCCAACTCAACTTCACTCACTCTCAATGTCTCACCTCGCCCAGATGACAACACCCTCTCCCTTTATCGAACAGATCGATTACTGGACGTCAATCACCCGCCGGAGCGCGTATCCGAGGGGCCTGGGGAAGTGGATGCTGCATACAGATGAACCCCGGAGATTATTCGAGATTCTCAAAGAAGCACTGCTAAGCGGGAAACTTGAGGGAGCTTTTTCGATCAAGACCAAGACGGAAGCGCCGTCAGAACGGGGAGCTGTTTACATCCACACCGGCCCTTATACCGATGAGGACCGAATCCTGCGGGTGGCAAAGAAACTCCAGGTATTGGATGAAGCCCATGACTTCCGCTTGACCAGCCGCTTAATCTATAAAACAGACCTTCATAATACCTGTTGTGAATCCCTGTCACGCCCCGGAGATCGGTATCACACCCTGCTAAAAAGGAATTGGCTCTATCAATACAGCGGAGGTAAGCTGGTGGTGAACGCGGTCATCCATGCGCTGCATCAGGCACTGGAACATCCCCCACAGAATGCGGATAAGGAGTTCTTGATCATCCGCTCCATGCTGCCTGAAGAACTTTTCAGCGGGAAATGATTCCCAAATCTCAATTCAAACTTCGCTGCCCACAGACCTGGTGTGACCCGGCTACCGGCGAAGTTGATCCTGAACCCTTTATGCTGTTCAACTAAGCCCAGCAGGATTCGTGAGGGGGCTGAAGCCCTCCTTTCTGGCTTGCGCCGGGCCACCGCTTGATGAATCAAGCGGCTAGATCAGTGCGCCCTGCGGGCTAAAGACATTAGAAGCCCACTTCAGTGGGCGAAAACAGGCAGCCGCGGGAATTCATCCTGCGGCACTTTCGATTGGTCTGAAATCCTCTCCCCTGGCTGACGCCGTGCCTCCACCTCCACGGACACTTTGAGCCATGTCATTGCGCGCCAGCTTATGCTGGTGCGGTAATCGCTCAGTTCTTGTGCAGGACGCTAAGTTAATATACAATGGAATCTGGCGCTTACCGCCTTTGCCTTTTCCCAGGGCTGCCGCCAGGCATTCTGCCCTGGACCTCTTATTCGTTGTTCGCCAACAGATTTTCCTGATTCCACAATTCTTCATCCAGGAGGAGATCCCCCATGAAATCCATAACCAGACACGGTTTTGTTGTCTTGCTGATCCTCGCCCTCTGCCTTGGGTCCATCCCTTCCGCCCAGGCCCAGGAAATCCAGCTGCTGGAAACCTTCGATGATCCCTCCCTCCCTGAATGGGATGTTGAGGGTGATATCAGCCTCGCAGAGGGAATCCTGACCCTGCCAGAAGGATCGAGAATCCACCACCGCTGGAACTGGCATGTCCTGGAAACGGCCATCCAATTCCGGTTATTCGGCAGCGGAGAATTCACTTTCACGACCCGTGAAGCTGAAGGAGGTGCGCTATCAGTCCTGGTATCCCGAGAATATCTGGCGGTAGTCCTCGGGGAAGAAATCCTCCTGGAAACACCGCTGGAATTCATTCCCGAAGGGGAATGGGCCAGCCTGGTGATATTCGTTGACCCCGGCCAGATGCTGGTGGAGATCAACGGACAGCTGATCTTTGAGGGTGAATTAGCTTCTCAAGCCGAACCGGCAGCCTTCAGTTTGGGGTATCAAGGCCCGGGGAGGGCAGAATTGGATGCTGTAGAAGGGGGCGGGATCACCATCCCTGAGGGGGAATCGGAAGATCAACCCCAAGCCACCCCGCTGCCAGAAGCTGCAGCCCAGGGACCACCTGCTTATCAGGCTGCAAACTGGGTGCACCTGGGCGGCCCGATCGGAGGTTTAGGATATGACATCCGTTATAACTTTGGAGATCATGACATTTGGTATGTGACAGATGCCTGGGCCGGGATCCACCGCAGCCAGGACGACGGCCTGACCTGGCAGCCGATCAACCAGGGCATCACCGCCACCAAAGGCGTGGACGGTATTCCGGTCTTCTGTGTCACGGTCGATCCCCACGACCCCCAGGTGATCTGGTTGGGGACCGAAGGCACCGGGCAGATCTACCGCTCTGAGAACGCTGGTGACAGCTGGGTGGAGATGTCCAACGGCATCTCAAAGAAACTGCGTCCGTTGACTTTTCGGGGTATCACCATCCACCCCGATGATCCCAACACACTTTACGCTATGGCGGAAATTTCCAGCAATGCCTGGACGGCGGACGGAAGTCCCCGGACCGGGGTCGAGATGGACCTCACCCAGGGCATTGTCTACAAGACCACGGATGGCGGCCAATTATGGAAGGAGGTTTGGCGGGGAGACAACCTGGCCCGCTATGCCTGGATCAACCCCGATAACCCCCAGGTGGTCTACGTTTCCACCGGAATCTTTGACCGCGAATCAGCCAACACCGATGTCGCAGCAGGGGAAGCGGGCGGTGTGGGCATCCTTAAAACCGAGGATGGCGGCCAAACCTGGCAGGTGATCGATCAGGACAATGGACTGCTGGACCTCTATGTCGGCAGCCTCTACATGCACCCAGAAGATCCTGATACCCTGCTGGCCGCCGCAGCCCAGAACAACTGGTCAGCGATGGCAGATGAATACACAGGCGGGATCTTCCTTACCAAGGATGGTGGGGAGAGCTGGGAGCGGGTGATCAACAATCGGGAAATGTACGGTTCAGTGGAGTACTGTGAAACGGATCCGCAGATCGCCTACGCAGCCAGCGGGGAAGCGGTCTATCGCAGCCAGGATGGGGGCGAAACCTGGCAGCGCTACGGCAGAAAGGATAACACCTGGGGACCCCCAGGCATCATCGCTGGCATCCCGATCGACATCCAGTGCGACCCGGATGATACTGATCGGATCTTCATTAATAATTATGGCGGCGGCAACTTCCTTTCCGAGGATGGCGGCCAAACCTGGGTCAATGCCAGCCAGGGATACAGCGGAGCGATCATCAATACTTTAGCTGTGGTGCCCAAGCATCCTGGCTGGGTCTACGCTGGCGCCCGCAGTGGATTGTTCGTATCCACGGATGGCGGCCAAACCTGGGAAGGGACAGCCTATCCCGCGGAAGGGATGGGGGCCATCGCAGAGATCATTGCCCTGGCCATCGATCCCGCCAATCCCCTGCACGTGCTGTCCTCACCAGACGGTAGCGGGGGAATGATCGTCAGCGAGGATGGAGGCCAAAGCTGGCAATGGGCCCAGGGAGATCGCTTGCAGGCCTGGACCCTAGCCCAGGCACCCAGCAATCCCCACCTGCTCTATGCGGGAAACATCCGCGAGGAGTGTGCCCTGGATACAGGGGCAGCCTTGATCCAGGAAATCTGCGCCCAGGGGGAAACTGGTTTCTTCCGGTCCGATGATGGAGGCAGCAGCTGGCAGCTGATCACAGAGGGGCCGCTGCCGCACAAAGGTTTTTCCGTCCTGGCTGTGCACCCTACCAATCCGCAGCAAATTTTCGGGGGGACCTTTCAGGGCGGATTCGCATATTCGACCGATGGAGGGAACACCTGGAAGCTGGAAGCGATTGGCCTCCCCCAAAAGAGCTTGCCGGCATTGGCGATCGCTGTGGACCCTTTCAATCCAGACAACCTTTTGCTCAGCCTATTAGAAGCCGGTCTCTATAAGAGCGTTGATGGCGGGAAAAATTGGCGCATGGTCGCAGCCGGCCTGAATCCAGAAGCTGCTCTTTCAGACATCGTCTATGATCCCGCTCACAGCGGGGTGGTCTACCTGGCTGACGCCGCAAACGGGGTGCTTTATTCCACAGACGGTGGAGAGAGCTGGCAGGGTCTTAACCAGGGTTTGACCCACCGCACGGCCAGAACGCTGGATATCGCAGGCGATGGATCTGTGCTGTATGTTGGAATCGAAGGCGCTGGCGTCTACCGGTTGGGCACACCACCCGCCGTGGATGCTGATCTGCTGGCCGCGGATCAGCCAACAGATGCGGAAGAGGAAGAGGACGCTGCTGAGCCCATCGAAGAAGAAGAGCCAGAGGGAGAACCTGCTCCGGAAATGGAGCAAGAGGATGAAGGGGAGGACCAGGAGGATCAAAAGAAGCCCATCTGTCCCACCAGCTACGTTCCCCTGCTGGTAGCGTTTGGTTTGATCTGGGACCGGAGGAGAAAATTTGGATCGAAATAAGTCAGCGATAAGCTTGATCCTGATCGGGGGCTTGCTTTTTGGCGTGGGCTGCGTCCGGCAGCCGACCTCGCTGGCCGGCACTGTCAGCGATGAAGAAGGACCTATCGCCGGCGCCCACGTCCGGGTTCGGACCGCAGGAAGTTATGTGGTGACCGATGCTGAGGGGTCATTCTTGATCACGGACCTCCAATCCGAGCAACCGGTCACCCTGACTGCCTGGGCGCCAGGGTATTTCATCGCCGCTGCCGAGGACCTTTCCCTCAGGGATGGCCCGGTAGCCATCCACTTAGAACCTCACAGCACTGAGGACAATCCGGATTACAACTGGGTCAGCGCCTATGCTGAAGCTGGGGAGGAATCCAACTGTCAGAACTGCCATTCAGACAGCAGCGGCAATCTGCCTTTTGAGGAATGGCTGAATGATGCCCACTCGCAAACCCTCAACAATCACCGCTTTCTGACCCTTTACAGCGGCACCGATCTGGAGGGAAACCAGAGCCCGCTGACCCGCTATGTAGTCACCCGGGACTACGGCTCCCATCCCCTGCCACCTAATCCCAACCAGCCGTATTACGGCCCAGGGTATAAAATCGATTTTCCAGAAACCCAGGGCAACTGCGCTGCCTGCCATGCGCCTGGCGCGGCAGTGAATGCACCTTACCAAACAGATCCAACCTTGCTGACAGAGGATGACACAGCAGGGATCAGCTGTGATTTCTGCCACAAGATCTGGGATGTGCGCCTCGACCCTGATACTCAACTGCCCTACAACCAATATCCCGGTGTGCTGTCTTATGAATTTCTCCGTCCCCCCGAGGGGCATCAATTCTTCGCCGGCCCTTTAGATGATGTAGCTCCCGGTGAAGACACTTTTTCACCCCTCCAGCTGGAAAGTGCTTACTGCGCAGGCTGCCATTACGGCACATTCTGGGATACTGTGATCTACAACTCCTACGGGGAATGGCTGGACAGCCCCTACAGCGACCCAGAGACTGGCCAGACCTGCCAGGACTGCCACATGCCCTCGCTGGGAACAACATATTTTGCGCTGCCGGAAGAAGGCGGGCTGGAGCGCGACCCGGCCACCATCGCCAGCCACCGCACCCTGGGCATCCGCGACCCGGAGTTCATGCAAAACGCAGTCTCCCTGGATGGGGAAGCCAGAATGGTGGATGGTGAGATCCTTGTTGAAGTAAGACTAATCAACGACAACACCGGACACAAGATCCCCACTGACAGCCCACTCCGCAACCTGCTGCTGGTAGTCACCGCCCTGGACAAGGATGGGAATCCACTCCCTCAAAGTGCAGGCCCCCAGCTGCCAGATTGGGCGGGGACGGACCCGGGCCAGCCAGGACACTACGCCGGCCAGCCCGGGAAAGGCTATGCACTCATTTTGCGGGAAAGCTGGACCGGGATCTCCCCCACAGCGGCTTACTGGAATCCAGTGCAGATCGTGGAAGACACCCGTCTGGCCCCATTCCAGGAAGACCTCAGCCAGTATCAGTTCCAAGCCCCGGCTGAGGGTTCTATTATCATCCAGGTCCGACTCATTTTCCGCCGGGCATTGATTGAAATCGCCCAGCAAAAAGGCTGGGGAGTGGAAGACCAGTTGCTTAAAGATATCAAGATCGAGATCCCATCCAAGGAGTGATGTTCACAATGGAAGACAGAAAGAAATTGATCAGGCAATTCATCTTCATCCTTTTGGTGGGAATCGCTGTGTCCTTCTTCAGCGGGGATTATCAATGGAGCTACACATTCCAACCGGATTGGAATCAGAATCTGGAAATCGTTCTCACTAATCTGAATCTGATCCTGCCCTTTATCGCCCTGGCTGTGGGTTTGGGGGTGTACATCTATCTGCGAATCTGGAATAGTCCAGGGGGTGGATCAGGAAAAGAAGGGGATCAGGATGAGAGTGGGGAGCAGCTTGAAGATGGAAATCCCTGGTCGTGAGACAATGGGGGAATAACCACAAAGATCATCAATCAAAGTCGGTATCGCTGCAGCACTCGCTGCAAATTCATGCTAAGAAATCTTGATCTGGCATCATCTATAAGCTACAGCCATTTAATTCCGGGCTGGTCATAATAAGTATAGATTGATAAAGGATAGAGAATGATGCCTAGAGTGATGATCGCTGTCCTGGCAGGGTTGCTGCTGGCGGGCTGCAGCCTGGCCCCGAATCCTGAAAACACCCTCAGCGGAGGAATAATGGAGAATGAGATCAAAGAAAGCGCGGCAAATGATACCCTTCCGGGTATCCTGCTGTACGATTTTGGCCCTGATAGCGAATCCTGGAACAGCGTGGATGATAATGTCATGGGTGGGGTTTCCAGCAGCCAGGGACGGATCGAGGACGATGGGACCCTGAAATTTTCCGGGACCATGTCGCTGGAGAACAATGGAGGTTTTTCTTCCATCCGCTCCCCCTGGAATCCGATCGATCTCAGCGGAAGGGATGGCTTGCTGATCCGCGTCTTAGGGGACGGGAAAATTTACCGCATGCGCATCCGGAGCACCGCCACTGGGAGGGAAATCGCCTACAACAGTTTCTTTGAAACCCAGCAGGGAGAGTGGACCACGATCTACCTCCCCTTTGAGACCATGGTGCCCACCTACCGCGGTTTCCGGACAGGGTCCGGCTCTCTTGACCCCGGGACCATCAGCTCCCTGGGTTTGATGCTCAGCGATAAACAACCCGGGGAGTTTTCCCTGCGGGTGGACTGGATTCGAGCTGTCTCCGAGAAAGAGATCTTCCCGGAGGGCATTCCGGAACAGGAAGCTGGATCGTGAATCGATAAGTGTCAGTCAAACCGCTGCCATAAGAAGAGGCCCTGGCTGCAGGTCGGACCAGCAAGAACCGAAATGGACCGTAGGTGCGACCCTCTGGGTCGCCCGAAGAAATCTATATGGACTGGCCCCCCGCCTTCGCGGACACCTACATTGCGAAGAACCGACCGTAGGGAGGTGACGCGGCAATCTCGGTCCACAGGACCGGAGGACTGTGAATGAGATCGGGGGATATACAGCAATCTTGCCCTCCGCTTGATGAATCAAGCGGCTAGATCAATGCGCCCTGCGGGCTATCCGTGCAGGGACAGATTGTTCGCTGCGCTTGCGCCGGGTGTGAGAAAACACAAGAGGACCCTCATACTGACCGTAAAGGCGGCCACGACAATCTCTTAATCTGGGGTTTTTTTGAAGGGGATCAGGATCTATTCCCGCTGGCCCAGCTGGAGCCGCAGGGTGTGCTTGACAGGTTCAGGATCGAGGTCAATAAAATCCTCCTCGATAGGCCTGCCATCCAATTCCATCCAGGCGATGCCTGACTGCTGATGGTCCGGGTTGAGGACTTCGATCTCATAGATGGCTTCCCCATGCCGCAGCTGGACCTGGTACCCATCCCACCAATCGGGGATGACAGGGTCGAGAATCAAGCGGTCCCCGCGCTTTTTGAGCCCCAGCACATCTTCCGTCCAGACCCGGTACATCCAGGCTGCTGACCCGGTATACCAGCTCCAGCCGCCATGGCCGATCCGCCCCGGCAGCCGGTAAACATCGGCTGCAATCACATAAGGTTCAACGGTGTAGCGCCAGACTTCAATATCCCCCCGGGCGTGTTCGACCGGATTGAGGATGCGCAGAATCTCGCCTGCCCGGTTGCCGTCCCCTTTGCGGGCGAAGGCCTTGGCCAACCACAGCGCGGCGTGGGTGTATTGACCGCCGTTCTCGCGCACTCCGGGCGGGTAACCTTTAATATATCCAGGAGATGGCTGGCTGACGTCAAAGGGCGGGGTGAACAAGAGCACCAAGCCTTCCTCTTTGCGGACGAGCTGGCGCCAGGCACTCTCGATCGCTTGCTCCTTGCGCTCCGGGTCACCCGCTTCACTGATCCAGGGCCAGGACTGCGGCAGCGAGTCAATCCGGGCTTCGAGGTTGTCGGCTGATCCCAGAGGACTGCCGTCATCAAAAGTGCCCCGGA
>Ga0207796_1000905_pt1 | contig 10715 bp, 10 predicted proteins | sample Pon1CUnioCityCA_6_FD_187274 | JGI IMG/M metagenome (GOLD analysis project Ga0207796, IMG submission 187274) | Marine sediment microbial community from Union City, CA, USA - Pond 1C Sediment 1 (SPAdes) | ecosystem: Environmental > Aquatic > Marine > Intertidal zone > Salt pond sediment ...
GGGTTTGACATCTGGTGGTCTTTTTTCGCCACATCCAGCACTTGCCGATAACGCCAGCCGGTAGGCAATGATCTTTACCACTCCTGCGCGGTCCAATCCGGTCGGGTAGGTTGGCGAAAGAATCCTCGTAAATATCCATCAAATCCGTGTAAATCTTCATTAAATTGTTAAATAGAAACCAACCCACCGAATAACCCCAGCGACGGTCGGGTGGGTTGGCGGAAATAATCCCCCGCATAACACCGGAAGCTTTAAAGAACCCATGAACTGACTGACCCTTCTCAGACCAACCCACCGCAAATTCAATGGATTATTGGCGTGGTTCGAATTTGGTGGGTTGGTTCTGGGAAACCTTTATTCTCTCAATAATTTCGCGCAACCACTACGTCTTTTTTCAATTTCCTTTGCCCAGCCCACCCTACAGACCTAGCGGCATACCGCCTTATCCAACCCCGCATCCAAACAAACCCCATAAACGACCGCCAATCAAATTAGCCTAGGATATCAAGCGTTTTCAGCGAGGCATCATGCAAGAAAGGCTGCCGTATCGAAAAAAAAGGAAATTAAACAGGATGACATCCTATAGTTCTCAAAAAATTTTTCAAAATAAAAATCGTGCTATGTTTTCAGATTATCAAAATTGAATCTAAACAGCCAATGCAAGCTCTGTAGGATTGCAGAATTTCACCTTTCGAGATGGCTTTTATTGAAAATTCTCATCACAATTCGTATGGGAATGCCTTTACAAATTCTTAGCACCTTCTTTACATGGTATTATGAATAATGAGTTCACAATATGGTGAAATCATGTCACTCAAGAATTTTGAGCATCATTCTTCAAACATTAACTATCCAACACTCATATCCATCTCAATGCTTGCCTATGTGATAACGACAGCCATGCATGAGTATCTCGGTCATGCTGTAGCTTGCTCTTTTATTGGCGGCAAATTAACAGAATTAAATGCATTTTATATTGATTGCGAATATGGAAGTATTTCGGATTTCAGCATTCGATTCATATCAATCGCTGGACCATTAGCAAGTGTCTTGATAGGCATGATTAGTTTCATACTATTTAGAAATTTAAAAAATTTATCAGCAAACACAAAATATTTCCTTTGGCTTCTAGGCACAATCAGTCTATTGACAGCCACGGGTTATCTTATCTTCTCTGGCATCACTGGTTTGGGGGACTTTGGGCTTACACGGGATGGTGCTTTATTTGAATTATCACCTGTGTGGCTATGGCGAACACTCATCACAATCTTTGGAATAGCTGGTTATGGGAGTGTTGTTGCATACTCACTTAAGAACCTCGATCGCATTCTCGGCGGAAAAGATCCAGAACGCAAAAACCGAGCAAAATCTCTAACCTTGATTTCTTATTTGTCAGGTTGCGGAATGGCAATCCTAATTGGTCTATTCAACCCTCAAGGTTTATATATTATTCTATTATCTTCAGTGGCTTCAACAGCAGGGGGAACCTCAGCCTTATTGTGGATGACACGTTTTCTCAAAAAAGAAAAAACTCCCACAATGCCACTCATCTCAATAAACAAAGATATTCGCTGGGTAGGCATAAGCTTTCTTATTATTTCTTTATTTGGCATTATCTTTGGCCCAAGTTTATATTTATAAGTTTCATCATCCATAAAAAAAATAGCTTTAAGTCAATCCTATTCATTTGTATTGTTTTTTGAGTTAGTTACCCAAGAAATAATACATCTCGATTGTCAACTTCTGATAATGACTTAATTGAAAGGCTTCCTAGTATGAATAAGCAAAAAAATGAAGTAAAAAAAGAAGTGACAGTGCATGAATGGTATCCGCCATGGATTATGCGACAGTTCATCCGGTTAGCGCCTTGGGGATTTCCACGGCAGATCTTACTGCTCTTAGAGGAGGAAGAAAAGACATTACCTGAAATTATTGAAGGCTTTTCCAGATTTATGAAACACTTTGGCCATTTTGGATTTGAAGAGATTGTTGCTGGTTATTCTGAAGAAACCTTGATTGCAGCTATCTCAAAAGCAATAGAAAATTTAAAAGCTAATAATTATGTAAAACAAAATGGAGCAATTTACAGCCTAACTTCTAGAGGTCATCAGAAAGCTAAAGGGCAACAGAAAGAGTATCAGAGGATGGGGAATCGTATCGAAAGACTGCTAAACCCTCAAACTGTATCATTGGTTAGTCTCGCGACGCATCTAATCTTGGCAATAATAAAATTGATCGCTGGATTCTTATCCGGAAGTATTGGTCTGATCTCCGATGGTATCGACACAGCAATGGATGGATTATCAAGCATATTGGTATATATCGGTTTGCGATTAAAAAAGGAACGGATTGTTAATATCATTTTGGTTTTATTAATGTTAGTTGTAGGAATAATCACAGGAACAAAATCAGTACAACGTGTTTTCCGACCTGAAGAAGTTGAAGTAAATTTATTGACTTTTGGTGCAGCATTGCTATCGGGTCTGGTCTGTTTATTACTTTCGATTTACCAACGGTTTGTTGCCATCAGAAGTAAACAGCCGCCGCTAATCGCACAGGCAGTTGATTCTCGTAATCATGCCATTGTTGCTGCAGGGGTCATCATTGGATTAATAGCTGCGTTATTGAATTTTCCTCTACTAGATACCATCGTAGGCTTGGTCGTAGCAATCCTGATACTTAGAAGTGGCGTGGAATTGGCTTTGGAATTGATTCGCACTTTACAAGGAGAGGAAATGAACTTCTATAAATATGAATTGGGTTTCGTCGAAGAGTATCGAACCTTCCAAAACCAACAATTGTCAGATTGGCTTCTATATGTCATAGAGAAAAATCAATTCAAATCCCAAGAAGAATTATTACATTACTGTCATGAGACGCTAAATGTCCAAGATGTTCCAATTCTAAGGGAGTTAGGATTCAGTAAAGAAGAAAAAGCAGATATTCGGATAAGAAATATCCTAGAGAATATCATAGCAGAGGGGTTAATAACAGCACGGGAAGAGATAGAAGTTTCCAGTAAAGGGATTGTTCGCTTAAGTCAGGTGGATTAAAGAATTTTGTGCCACTGGTTAGGTGAAGCCAATCGTATATCAACGGTATTAAACGATCATCCCCACTAACCGAAATAATTGTGCAACAATGAACGTAACCATCACGCCAAGTACCAGTGGCAGAAAGGTGGCTACCATAGTCCATCTTGTGCTACCGGTTTCTTTATATATCGTATAGATCGTGGTGCTGCAGGGATTATGAAGAAGGCTGAAAAGCATGACATTGATGCCGGTAAGTAATGTCCAACCACCGGCAATGAGAATGTCCCTCGTTTCAGCTATGGACTCCAATTCAAACATTACTCCGGTACCCGCTCCTGCCTCACTTATTCCAGATGATAGGACAGTCAGCATGAGAATCGTTGGGATGATGATTTCATTGGCTGGGATAGCCACTAAAAAAGCCAGCATAATCACACCGTTTAATCCCAACAATACGGCAAGAGGATCAAAAATCTGTATTAGATGCTCCGCAAGGCTATAGCTGCCAATCTGGATATTTGAAATCAGCCATATCACAGCACCTGCTGGCGCAGCAAAAACGACTGCACGCCAAAGAACAATCAATGTACGATCAATCAGAGAAGTATAAATCGTTTGCAAGATTCGCGGCGGTCGATAAGGCGGTAACTCAAGGCTGAAAGTCGATGGAATTCCCTTAAGAACAGTCTGTGATAAAAGCTTATTCACAGCAAAAGTAAAAAACACGCCCAAAAGCGCTACACCCACGACGGCACTTGTTGAAACGATACTCTGAAATTGCTTGGGAACCAGTGGTGCTAGAAAAATAACCGCGATAAGAATCTGTGTCGGCCAACGTCCGTTACATAATGCAAAATTATTCGTAATGATAGCAATCAGCCGTTCTCTTGGGCTATCAATAATGCGCGTCGCCACAACACCTGCAGCATTACACCCAAACCCCATTACCATGCTTAACGCTTGTTTTCCATGCGCTCCTGTGCGTTTAAATAACCTATCTAAATTAAAAGCGACCCTGGGGAGATACCCAAAATCTTCTAACAACGTAAAAAGTGGGAAAAATATTGCCATTGGCGGTAGCATCACGCTAATCACCCACGCAGTAGCCAGGTAAACGCCATCCAGCAAAAAACCTTCTATCCACCAGGGCACACTTGCATTTTGCGAAAGGGATTTCAAAAATGGGTGAATTGTCCCTAGAAGTAATTCTGACAGCCAGGATGAGGGATAATTCGCTCCTTGAATCGTTATCCAAAAGATAAGGACTAGCAAAAGGATCATTATAGGTGTGCCTGTGACCGGATGCGTGAAGATTTTATCCAGCGTGTGATCGAAGCTTGATCTGGAGTTCCCACCTGCATAGCTCACCACTTCATCAGCAATCTTTGCCGTATTTTTATAAATTTCCTCAACTACCTGCTCATGGATATTTTCTCCAATATCCAAGCGCAATTCTTCGGCTAAATCCAAGATTCTCTCAGTGGATTCTTCTCTGACTTCATTTGATGAATACATAAGCCTCACCTTTACTCGCCTGAAGATTGGTTGTTTGTTTAGGTTATGGTGCGAATTCTCCCTTAACGAAGGCTTTAATGATTCTTTGATCTCCATCCAAGATTCTTAAAGCTACCCAACGGATATTAGGTAAATCAGGGTAAATAGCCTCGATTTCTTTGACCAATTTGTCCAGCGCGTTTTTCAAAACATCAGATTCTGTTTGAATATGATAGGGATTGCATTTTCTTTGCCCTGTAGCAACATAATGAACACTTTCCAGGAGATCATCAATCCCTTTATTGTAACGAGCCACAGTTGGCACAACCGGAACGCCGAGGATATCTGAAAGCTTCTGATGATCAATTTGTATCTTATGTCGGTGAGCTTCATCCATTAGATTGAGATCAACGACAACACGATCCGTAATCTCAAGAACTTGCAGCACAAGATTCAAGTTTCTTTCTAAAACTGTGGCATCAACGACAATGACCGTGACGTCCGGCCGCCCAAATAAAATGAAATCTCGCGCAATTTCTTCATCTTCTGAGATAGCAAGCAATGAGTATGTTCCCGGCAGATCAACAACCTTGTATTTCTTTTCCAAAAAATCATACGTTCCTACCGCCCGAGTCACAGTTTTCCCTGGCCAATTTCCCGTGTGCTGATGAAGACCAGTCAAGTCATTAAAAACGGTGCTCTTGCCCGTATTCGGATTGCCCGCGAGAGCAACAACAAAATCACAATCCTGCTTGTCAATGCCTAAATTATCTTTGTGATGAGCCTTATTGATTAACAAGTCATTTTGAAAATGATTTCTAACGGCATCTTCTGGCATTTCACTGATCCTCTTTCTCAGCGTTCAACGAAACAATTTCGATTAAGTCCGTTTGTTCCCTACGCAAAGCGATCAAAGAACCACGAATAATATATGCTGTCGGATCGCCATGTGCGCCTTGTAAATTTGGTTCAATAATTGTTCCCGGTATAAAGCCCAAATCCATTAAACGCCTGCGCTCGACTTTCTTAAAGCGCCTTGATAAGTTTTTAATTTCTGCCATCTCACCGATTTTTAACTCCGAAAGGTATTTTCCCGTCTTCTCTTTCGGAATGACCCTCTCAGAAACTGGCACAACCCAGATATTGCCTGCAATGAAGGGCGTCAACACATGTTCCCCAAACTTCGACCAAAATCGAAGAGCATGCTGTGATTTCTCAACCATGTGGATATACATCCCAGGATGAAGCTTTTCAATATTTAGCTGCGCATAAACTTCTACTGGTTCATCCTCCAAGTGCGTGATAACCAGCGTTTGATTTATAGGGAAATTCGTGATTGGTTGTCCCTTTATTTTCCTGATCTTTCCACTTGCTGTGGGGATTGGATCGCCATGCGGATCAAAAGATGGATTTCCAAGTTGAAAGGATAACTTTTCCATTTCTTTATCTGTTATCAAGTGTTCAAATTTATCTGCTCGTTGGTGGATCTCATCCAAAGGAAAACCTGTCTCTTGGGCTAAATATTCCTCAAATAATCGATGCGCACGCGTGATGCGGAGGGCATCATCAAATCCTTTGGATGTTAGATGAATTTCATCCCCCTCTCTAACAATCAGATTTAACTCAGACATTTCGTCTAATACGTCGGAGATTTTATCTGCAGAAACTTTCAGCATATCAACAATAGTTTGCATTTTGGCAGAACCAGTGTGAAATCTACAATGCTGAACTGATTTCAGAACATCTTCAATAAGCACTCGTTTAACTGCCTTTTTTCGATGCTGCCACATCGCCAAAACACCTATTTTCGGCCAGAAGACAACTACTGCTAAAAGAAGAAAGCCAATCAAACTTACAAGGTAAATCAGTGGTTGAGGCATTTTTCCTCTAAGGTATTATTTTGTGTTCACTGTTTTAGTTCATTGAGTCAATTTCACTCATCCAGCATGTGACTCAGCCGAGCCGATGTTGGACTCGAAAATGATTGGAAAATGATCAATAAGTTTGCGTTTCTTTTGGTTGAATTAAGCCAACCATGAGGATGTAAGGCATCAAAAAGAATACTATCACCCGACATTAGACGAAACTGCTTATCTGAAACAAAAATTTGGATCTCACCAGATAGACAGTAAACAAATTCCTGACCAGGATGAGAAATGAGATCCATAAGGCTATTATCATCAGGGAAAACAGTTATGAAATATGGATCGATTTGCCTATGATCCATACCGAAGCCCAAACAATGCAATTCAAAATCTGGAAATAATTTCTTCAATCCCTGCCCGTTTTTTAAATGAAAAATTGAATCTTGATGTTCTGTATGAAACAAATCCTGGACAGAAACACCTAGTGCCTTTGCAATTGCTTCCAGAGATGAAATTGTCGCTGAATTGTGTCCTCTCTCAATTAAGCTTATTGCATTTGCAGATAAACCTGACTCTTCTGCCAATGATCGCAAAGAGAGATTTCTTTTTTTACGAAGTTTTTTTATTTGACTTCCCACTAATTTTTCCGTTTCGCTATGCATAGCATTCTCCTTAATATAATAATATAATTTAAATTTACATTTGTCAATTATATTTGTTGTTTTGAGATTCTAGAATCCTGATTACATTTATCGGATTAAATTTTCAATTAAAGATTAAATTAATAATTTAATTTCAAAAGACCCAAGCTAACTATCCTCCTTATGCTTTTGACACCAATGATCGCTATTAACTTCTAGCTGATTGAGTAAGATTGATATTTATTAAACTAATAGAACAGATTCGATAAATAGAATTCGCTCTAGTCTAAAGGAATGCTTAATCATCAATCTATTGGATGCCAATCGTTTAGAAGGTCAATCGCCAAATAAGTATGAAAAGTTCAACACTAGCGATAGTCGCCGTCATTTTGCATTTAATTGTTGGTTGAGGTTATTTTATTCAAACAATTTGGCTATTAAGAATTTTGATGGGTTCTTCGGAAATGTGTGACGTTTTATCCTGAAATCTTTGTTGTGTTGATCCCTGCGCCATTCTTTGATGAAAAAGGCAATATCAACATTGATGCGTATTTCCCCTCACTTGATCATTAAAATTAAATAAGCGCTCACCTGATAGGCCATACTAAGTTAATTTAAGTGATACCTTTTGCTCGCAATCCTCAAAATTTGTCTAATCAGGTCCTCAAAAGACAAGCCAGCAGCGGATGCCATACTGCCATAAGAACTTCCACTTGAAAGGAGGCTGGGAAATGCATTGATTTCTAAAATTAGGGGGCGATTATTTTTATTTAGGCGAATATCGATGCGCGCATAATCGCGACATCCAATCCCCTGATAAGCCTTCAATGCCATAGCTTTTATCTGATTTCCTTGACGGTTTGCGATCACCGCTGGACATGACTTTTTCTCATACTTGCCGACAATCATTTTTGAGGTAAAACTTCTGAAAAAATGGGTATCCTGTGATAAATTGACAAATTCCAATAAGGGTAAAATCTTTGGGTTTTCATTGCCTAAGATGCCAACAGTAAACTCTCGACCGCTTATGAACTCCTCAATGATGACCGGCCTCTTAAAATTATTAATCAAATTCGAACAAATCGTCTTACAAGACTCTTTTCGGTATACGAGATTCTCCCCTTCGATTCCCAGGCTGCATCCGCCAATGATCGGTTTGATAAAGAGAGGGAAGGTCAGATCATCAGGAATTTCGATGCAATTGGGATCATGAATGACGATATATTTAGGCGTTGGAATTTTTAATTGATGCAGAATTTCTTTAGTTAATGACTTATGGCAGGCATTAACACTGCTTTGTGGGTTAGGACCGGTATAAGGAATCCTGAGTCGGTCTAAAAGATAAGGCGTGGACGCCACACCGGTCTCAGTATCAATACAATTTGACCGATTGAAGATGAGGTTCGGATTGAATCGCACTAATGCATCTTGAAGCGCTTGCCCTGCTTCTAAGTGTTTGAAGATATGACCCAACCCTGTAATAGCCTCAGCAATATTATCGGTTACATGGTTCTGGGACTCATAATAAGGTCCCCGAATGGATAGTGGATAATCCGCTCTCCAGGGATCTGTAATGAGGGCAATTCTCACAATGCATTGATCCCTTCAATTTAAGTGAACACTAAAAACCAAAAGGTATTGGACAAAAATGCTCATACTTTTATGAACAAGAAATATTAGCAATTCTGATTATTTATGAAATTTTCAAATGAGAAGAATTGCGATTGCTGGTTATTTTTCTTTGAAGTGGTGTACGAATAAGCAACAAAAGGGGAATTAATTAGATAATCTCATGGAAAGTTCTCTCCTTTTTATTATAACTGATAACCAAACAAGCCACTTTCATAGATGTCTCTTACTGCTACCGATTATAGAAAAGAAATATCCCAAATAATCTCTTAAGTTACGCTGTCTCTACATAAAAATGGTCATGCTGCTTACACCCAGTTTCAGGTGACGTGGCGGGAGACAACCTAAAATAAACCCGTTGATAACTGTAAACTTGTGAAAATGTTATATCCCATTGGATGCCAGCCCACCCTACAGGCCTACCGGCAGACCGCCTTCTTCAACCCAGCATCCAAACCCACCCCATAATCGATCACTGCGGAGGGGTCCGCGGTGCCCGTGACCTGAATATACACCACGGCACGGCATTTAACATAAACCAGTTCGGTCTCCCCAATCAAGGAATCATGCCAGATCATCCCCTTCTCCCCCGCCAGGTTAAAGGCTTCTGTCCCCCTTGGCATGGAGTCTGTCATCAACAAATAGGCAGACTCACGCGCCACCTCGTCCTCATACAGGAAGACCCCCACACCCCCACTCGGGTTGACCACATTCAGGATCGGGTGAAAGGCGGCGACTTGGAATCCTGGCAAGCCCTGGAGCCTTGCCGGCAGGGCGACCGACCCCCTCTGGATGCCGTAGGGTCCCCGCAGGTCCCAGGATTGCAGGATGATCTCGCTCAGATCCGCCTCGGTCAACCCACGCCCCGAACACCCCATCATGCATAATAACAGCAGTAGAACTAGGCGCTTCTTCATGAATTTCCTTCAGTCAATTATCACCCCATTATATCAATACCCCCGGTTATTGGTGTTTTGATTTCGTGCTGGGGTCGCTCTGCGCCTCAACCAGCAGGCTGATCTCCCACACAAAGCGCCGCAGCTCACGGTCGCCCTCCCTTTCCCGACGGTGCTGCTGACACCCATCCAGTTTGTTCTGCCAGCGCTTGTAAACCTTCATCAGGCTTGCCCGCACGTCCAGCGTCCCGCAGCAGGGGTGGTAGGCGCTCTCAACCCTCAGACGCTCCCCGTCATAGGGACCACCCTTGATATCAAAGATCATCACATAGTCCAGCAGGTCCGGTCCGGCAAAGCGCAGACCATGATCGCCGGAGGTTTGAATGAGATTCTCCGCTGTTTCCATTTAACCTCTCGTATAGATAGAACTTATGTTCTATTCTATCATAACAAATGAGCGTTGCATCCAACAATTGGTGGAAAGCCCCCACCATCGGGTAATCCCATATAAGAAAAAAGGCGGACGCTAATGTCGCCCCCTTTTCCATCCGACATCGGAATCAGCGTGACGTTCTCGCCTTTTGTGGTTCACTAGCTCAAGGACGTCAAAGAAAGTGAATATCTCAGAATTCAAGCGCATTCAAAAATGGTAGAATAAATTAAGCGAAAGTTTCAGGAGGGAACGATAAAAAAAATTTCTAATCCGTTTAATATTGATCAGTTTGATATGGATCCTCTCAGCTTGCAATATTGGACAACGCTTTGGTCCTGAGGATACCCACATCCCGGATCCTGCTGTTCTGGCTGGTGAATGGCATGCGGTTATTGATATCGGCAGGATATACTTCACAGTCATGCCGGAAGGCACCACGATTACAGACGTGAGCTGTGGAATATGGGAGAACGGCGCTAACATGGTAGGGCTTGAACACAATGGGCCAATCGATATCTCAGAATTCACAGCTTATGCATACATTTCAGGGTATGGACCAGATCTGTCACTCCATTTTGAATTTAACCCAGATGGAGAAAGCGGCCTTGTTTCATGGGAGTATTATGAATATGATCAGGGGGAGCGAAAACTAGCGGCGGAGGGGTCAAACGAAATGAGCAAAGTCGAATTTAGATATCGATAAAATTAAGGCTTTTCTAAAT